>TARA_R110002153_G_scaffold274321_1_pt1 | contig 28451 bp, 27 predicted proteins | sample TARA_R110002153 | Tara Oceans TARA_R110002153 (sample SAMEA4398193) | marine metagenome | biome: Polar Biome; feature: [SRF] surface water layer (ENVO:00010504); material: water (ENVO:00002006), including particulate matter (ENVO:01000060) such as... | depth 5 m | reverse complement strand
TTTACTCCTGTTGCATCGTTCGCTCCACCATTGGAGACCTCAAGTGTGAAGGTAACCGTTTCCCCAACACTTGCTATGGTGGGCAGTACGGTCTTGTCCAGACTAAGGTCGGCGGATTGAATGGTGATGCTCGCAGTGTCTTGGTCATCCTCTGAAGCGATATCGTTATTTGGCGTAGAATCGGGATCAAATTGATCACTGCCCGTAATCTCCGCTGAATTATCATAATTTCCACTTCCATTGACCGTGGCATCAAAGGTCAGGTTCAACGTGTTTCCATTTGTGACGGAAAGATTGGACCAATCAATGGTAAAATTACCTGGATTGTAGACACCATCATTACTAACAGTCCCCAAGATCAGGGTGTAACCATCTGGAATTACATCCCTAACGGCAATTCCTGTAGCATCAGAGCCCGCAGAGACATCATCATTGAATAAGGAAATGGTAAATGTTACCGTATCTCCTGGATTAGCTGTCGTGGGGCTTACCGTTTTTGTCAACTCCAAATCAGCCAAGCCGTCAATGGTGATTGTGACCGTATCACTTTCGTCCGTACAGATTCCGTTCGAAACTGTCCATTGAAACTCATAAGTTCCAACATCTGTGCCGACAACATCTGTTGTTGGCTCGGTATCATCGATAAAAGATGCGGTAGTAGGCCCCGAAAGCTGCGTCCAGGTTCCAGAACCGACTGTTGGTGTTGTTGCATCTAAAGTGACCGTTGCAAATTGTTGTAAATTTTGATCGGGACCAGCTTCTGCGGTAACAGGTTGTGAAATAATTTCAACTTCCATGGTATCGGTAAGGGAACAACCTCCATTGGTTGCTGTCCATGTGAATTCGTATATGCCCGGTTCCAAATCTAAGACCAATGAACTGGGGTTGTTGACCGAGGTAATGTTTGCTGCTGTTCCAGGGTCCGTTACACCCGGGCCCTCTGTTTGGGACCAAGTGCCCGTGCCTGTGGTCAAGGCAACCGCATTTAAATTGGTCTGGGTTGCATCACAGAATTGTTGATCGGGACCGGCATTTGGCTCTGAAGGTGGATCATCGGTAAAAGTGATATCCACGGTATCCGTGGACGGTGCACAAAGCGAAGGTGCTGTAAAAGTGGTACCATTGGTAACCGTCCAGGTAAGCTGATAAGTTCCCAAAACGGTAATATTTGATAAAGTCGTGGTTGGGGAGTTCGGGCTGTCTATTACCGCGGCTCCTCCTGAAGGGTCTGTTGAGAACGTCCAGGTGCCTATACCGACAGTTGGTGCCGTTGCGTTCATCTGCACGTCCAATTGACAGGCATTGGGCTGGTCCGCACCAGCATCGGCTGTCGATGGCGCATCAAAAACTTCTATACGGACAACATCTGCCGTATTGGCACAGTTGCCCGATTCAAAATTCCATTCCAAAATATAAATACCGGGAACCGAAAGACCTGATAAGGTAGAGGTAGGGCTATTGGGTGCATCTATGGTTGCGACACTTCCGGAAGGTTGTTCGGCAAACCGCCATTCCGCATTGGTAACATCCACTGGAGGAGCGTTTCCCGAAAGCACGGTCTGATTGGGTACGACAAGGTCGCCCTGACAGAGTATTTGGTCCGGCCCCGCATCTGGATCTACCGAAGGAGCTGTACTGGATACTACGGTAACTTCATCGAAAGTAGAAGTACACGAACCTCCATAATCTGTTGTGAACCTAAAGATATAGGTGTTTCCAGGGATGATGGTCACTTCAGCCACATTGCTATTGGCAGGGTTTTGGTTTATTGTTGCTACCGGAGCACCATTCGCAGTTTGGGTCCAAGTTCCTGTAGATCCAAAAGTGGCCTCCAACAAAAAATTTGTTGTTTCACAAAAGTTCAGATCTGGTCCCGCATCCGCAGGAACAAAGACATCGACGTCCAAGTCTGCAAATGTGGTGGGACAGTTGCTATCCCCTACTATGGTCCACCTAAAAGTATAAGAACCAGCGACCAAATTGGTGACGTTGGTATTGGGATCGTTCACATCTGCAATGGTCGGGGTGTTCGGGGCGCCGGAAAGTAATGTCCAAAACCCGGTCTCCACATTGGCATCAAAAGCGTTTCCTGACAATATGGTATTCGTAGCGTTACAGATTGTCTGATTGGCTCCGACCGATGCCGTTGTGGGTGGAATTCCGACGGATAGGGTCACTTGGTCCGAATCGGTGGAACAGGTTCCATTGTCAACGGTCCATTCAAAAATGTACTGTCCCGAAAATCCAAAGGTGAACTGGGCCGTTGGGCTCGTACCATCATCTATGGTGAAACCGCCTGGTCCGGATATTTGTGTCCATTGACCACTCCCTGTGGAACTGGTGGCTGCCATGGTAAAAGTATTAGAGCACGCAGCTTGATCAGGCCCTGCATCTGCCGAGGCCGGAACACCAATAGTGATTTCCACATCATCAAAGGTGGATTGGCATCCTGCCTTTGAAATGGTCCAAGTAAGGACATAGCTTTGTTCAACTGTAATGTTGGCCGTTGTATTGAACAATGTGGTATCGGTAAATGAAATCCCTGTTGCCGGCACAGCGGTCCACAGACCTGTTTCACCAGCTTGGGGAGCATTTCCGGCGAGGTTTACCACTGTAGTACCCGTGTTTAGACATTGGTCACTCCCAGCATCTGCCAAAGTTGGCCCTGGAGTTCCACTTGTGGTGACCGTTACAGTATCCGAACCCGGTGCGGGACATGTATTGTCATTAGGGTTTTCTATGGTCCATCTAAATATGTATGTTTCATTGGCATTATCCAATCCAGATATCAATGTATTTGGGTCATTGGCATCTGCAAATGAAATACTGGATCCAACTGGAGCGGTTTCCACGGTCCAGGTTCCTACCAAGTTGTTTGTGGGAACGTCTCCAGCCATTTGAATAGGGGCCCCAAAACAGACCAAACCTTGGTCAGGACCTGCGTCAACGACTATCGGCGCATCTGAAGAGACCTCTACCGTAACAGTAGCTTCTGCAGCGGGGTCACATACGTTTCCACCAGAAATACCATATTGAAATTCATATACCCCAGGTACCAATCCTGATATACCAGTGGTCTGGTCGAATGGACTATCTATAGTAGCAGTGTTCGGGCCACTTAACTGTGACCACAATGAACTACCAGTGGTTACCGTATTTCCAGTTAGAGATGTTGTGGTTACATTACAGGCCAATACCTGACCGGTACCCGCATTGGCGCTTGTTGGAGTAAGTGAAATCGTAACATTGATGGCATCCGTAGCTTCATCACATCCCGTTTGGACCGATCCGCTCACCACTCTTCGGAACAAAACGGTATAGGTTCCCTCAACATCAAAATCAATACTCAATGGAGTGCTTCCCGTGTTTTGAAAATTGTTGGAATTGACCAAAGTGGATGAAGCAGGTCCGCTTACTATGGCATAGGTATTTGAACCATTACCTGTAGTTGTAAAGGGAATATCTACCTCTGTTTGGCCACATGCGGCAATGATGTCATTACCACCATTCGCCGTTATAGTTATTGGATTGGTCGAATATCGTATGGTTGTACTCGCCGAATCATCACAACCTGTGGTGGCATTGGCAATGGTATAGGTGAACACATACGTACTGCTGCCATCCAATCCAGAAACCTGTGTGGTGCTGTTGGATGGATTTAAAATACTGGCCGCCGGCCCTGAGGTCTGTGTCCATTGTACAGTTTCCCCAGAAAATTGGGGCTGGGACCCTACCAAGGTCGCCGTGGTTATACCAGGGTCACAAAAACGTATTGTACCGTCCTGGGTACTTGCATTGGAAATATCCTGGGTTGCCTCGTCCACGGTAATGGTGACTGTATCCTGACCTGAAGCACAGGGGCCTACCACCGTCCAACGCAACACATAAGTTCCCTCGATAAGATTGGAAACTGTAGACCTATTATTGTTGACATTTGCGAAATTAGGTGTACTGGGTCCACTTACAAAGGACCATGTACCAACCTGACCGTTGATATTGTTTCCACCAAAACTACCATCAAGAGTTGTGGACTGGGTAACGGTATAACAGTTGTCCAGATTTTGGTCGGCTCCTGCATCTACAGGTGATTCGCCCCCATAATTGGTCACGGTCATGATGTCAAAGGATTCACAGTTTTGACCCGGTGCATAATCAGGTCCCGTGATGGTCCATCTTAGTGTGGTGGTGCCTGCACTTCCTTCGGGCAATGTTATGGTGGATGTAGGGGAGTTCGGAAAATTTATGATAACACCGGCACTATTTCCACCATCAATAGTCCATAGACCTGTTTCACCTGGGTTGAGAGGTGTATTTGCTATGATTGATATGTTTCCAGTATTGTCTGGACATGAGGCCACATCTAGACCGGCATCTGCCGTCGTAATGGGCTGCACAGTAATATCTACATCTTGGAATTGTGTGGTACCATCGGTACAGGTTGCCGTCAGTCTAAAGGAATAGATATTTCCCCCTATCAATCCATTGATAGCTGTGTTAAGATCGGAAGGGTCCGCTATTATTACCGAGGGACCCGCTACTTGAGACCATGTTGGTCCGCTTTGCACCAGACCTGTTGCGGAACCGGAAAGGGTAAAGGGTGAATTTTCGCAAATGGTCTCCGCAACCCCGGCATTGACCGAGCAATTTTGCCCAAAAGTGTCTTGAACCGAAGAAAGCAAAACAACTAAAAATACAAAGGTTACTTTAAATTTACCTGACAATAGAAACATAGCTACAGATGTTTAGATTACATTATTTCAAAGAATTTTCAAACATATTATTAAAATGTCAAAACCATAACAATATGTTGTCATTCGTCGATAGGATGTTGCCAATACGGGTGTAATCGATGAATGGATTTATAAAAATGTAATTTTATACGTGTTAATTAAATCTTAAGACACCGTATGTCTTCAAACGAATCTGAACTGGCCCAGTCCAAAGTTAAGTCATAGTTTCAACTTTTGAATTTGGTGCTCTTTTCTTCTTTTGAGCATCGTTCTTTTCTTTATCAATTTACGGTTCTCCAATATCTTTTTGTCCAATCCAAAATATACGGTTGCAGGGGTCAGGTTGTCCAATGATTCGTGGTATCTCCTGTTGTTGTAATAGTCCACGAACTCTTCCAATCTTTCCTTTAGCTCCCCCGGCAAATAGTAGTTGTCCAGTTTGATGATGTTCTTCATCGAACGGTGGTAACGCTCTATCTTGCCCTGCGCCTGTGGATGGTTCAGTTTTCCCCGGATGTACTCCATCTCCCTTTCCTTTATTAACTCCTTCAGTTCGCCACTGATGTAACAGGGCCCGTTGTCCGAAAGGAGCCTTGGAATTTGCCCCTTGGGCAGTGACACTTTTTCCAGTGCCCTTCCCACTGTTTTCTTCACATCCTCTGCGTTCATCGAGGGGCAGAGTTCCCAACGGACTATATAGTGATTGTATAATCGTCCAGGATGGTCGAGAGATAGTACCTGCCAAATCCCACGATCTTCAGATAGGTGAAGTCCATCTGCCACATCTGGCATACCCTTTTTGGGTCTTGTCCCTATACTCCTGTAAGGCGGCCATGGTATCAAAGGCTGGGATGTCACCAACCCATTGGACTTCAAGATACGGTAGACACTGCTCTCGGAGATATGGCCCTCCCGTTTATCGGTCATCTTGCAGGCAAGTCAACGAAAGGATTCATCAGGGAAGCCAGTTCACTGCCAAGGAAAGGGACACGGACAATGCATTTATCGAAAGGCAGTGTGGAGAAACGTGAAATACTAAAAGATATACCTGAACCCTCCAAGGGACGGTATGGATTTTTATCTGTTACTGCCAGAATACTTTGATTATTAAAACCATGAAAGACGACACCAGTCCATTGACTATGAAAGACCTATCGATTTATTTAAAAGAATGGCTTGATAATTATATTAGTTTTATAGAAAACCTGTCCTAAAGACCCGGGTATCTACTTAGGCCGAAATTGCCATCACAAAAACCACAGTGTTTATTATTAGTTTTTTCATAATACTTAAATTTATATTGTAATGGTTTTTTTATTGTCTTAATTATTTATGCCCTTCTAGTACATTACTTATATTAGCTACCAGTTGTTTTAATGAATAAAATCTTATGGCATAATCTCTAACTGCAGATATGGTTTTAGATTTAACAAACATTAGTTTTCCTAATTTTCTTGAATCGGCTTGAGCCTCTTCTACACGTGCTCTTTGTCGGCTAACATATAACTTAAGTGCGTAAGAAAGATGCTGTTTATCTGCACGCGACAATTCATCTACAAGTGCCGCAGCAGAGTCCATCGCCATTGAAGCACCAACCCCAGCAGTGGGTAAAAATCCGCAAGCCGAATCTCCAAGTAATACTACATTTTCCTTATTCCAAGCATTTGTTTTGCAATCGTGAAATTCCCAATAATAAGGGTTCTCTGTTGACGCAAGTTTTGATAAAGCTGTGCGTAATAATTGATGTTCAGGATTAATATCTTTCTTGATGTCTTTAATAAATTTTTGGATTCCTTGTTCTTTAATGATTTCGTTTGGTCCTCCCACAAAAACCCCAACTTTATCTTTAACAGGATATAATCCCATAAATGAAGATGCACCCCAATATTCCTTATAGGTATTTAATTGTTGATTTTCTAACCAAGCTACGTAACCTCCCCAATGAGTATCATAAAAACTATATTCATCTGGTTGCCAAAGTAATTTTCGAGTTTCGGAATGTATTCCATCTGCTATAATAATCATATCAAATTCTTGTATAGTATCGTTAGAAAATGAAACAGTTACTTTATTGTTATTTTGCTTCATTTTTGTGACAGTACTTCCATAAGCAATGTTTTTTGAACCAATTTTGTTTACCAAAATATTAATGAGTTCTTTTCTTTCAATTCCTCTATAGGAATCATATTCCACATTAATAAAATCCAAAGAATAGGCCTTGTTTAAATCGCCATTTTCTTTATGGATCTCATAGTTTTTCATTTCTATGCTTTTTTCAAAATAGTCGCTTTCAAGACTGAGTTCGTTCATAACCCTACCACCCAATGGAAGCAAACCAAGCATATAACCAGTAGTGTTGAAGCTTTCTTCAGTTTCCTTTTCTACTATTAAAGGAATTACACCTCTTTGTTTAAGCAAAGCTGCACAGGTTAAACCTGCAACTCCAGCTCCAACTATTAGGATATTTAAATCTTTCATTGTTCTTTAGTTTTAGTTTTTATTTACAAAAGCATAAGCTTCTTCTAATTGTGATTTGTCAAAATAACGCTCCTCACTACCTTCACTCAGTCTTTTGAAAAAGAAATTGTCTATTGGCACTGCTGCTTTTAAAATATTGGTATGCGCCACAATGGCTAAATGTCCAATTTTTTTAAAATTTCTTAATGCAAATATTGTATCTTCAAAAAAAGCTTTGGTGCTACTTTTAGAAATTTTCATTTCATCAAGTTTTACAAGCAGGTTCACTTTGTCATATCCTTTTTCAAATTTTTCATTAAACAATTTTTGGCAAAAATCTTCGTCCTTTTTTGTGAAGCCTTCAATGACTTCCACTGCCAAAACATTTCTATCGAAGGTTTTAAGTTGTTCTATCATTGTTTTTATTTTATAATTATTCAATATTTGTGTTTTGTATAAAATCATTTTGTATATGTTCATTTGCCCTTTGGTTATGGTCTTTTACTTTTGCTAACCATTCATTGTATTGTTTTTCAAGTTCGGCTCCTTCTCGGTAAAGTTTTTGTCCCATAGAATCTCCATCATCTTGTAAAACATCGTCAGTATTTTCAAGCTGTTTCATATTTTTAGAGAAAATGTCTATTATGGATTTATCTTCAACCTTTTCAGGATTGGTTAAGAGATATAAATCGTCTGTGATTAAATAATCGTGACCAACTGCAACTTCTGCATTTAAAATGGTTTCCATTAAATTGTCTGGGGCAATGGTTTCATCATTTTTTAAAGCCATTACCATTTTGTTTAATGATTCAATAGAATTGTCTAAAGTTGTTTTGCCTTTGCCAGTGAGGTTTTTTCCTTCTTCTGATAAAGTTTTAACTCCTTTACTTAACTCTTCGGCAGCTTTTTTGGCGTTGTTGCTTTCCAGTGCTGTGATTGCGTTGTCAAAATGAATATCCGATTCATTAGGAAACCCAATTTCTGAAACCTCCTCAACAGTTGTTACATCTGTAGTTTCATCATTTTTTTCTTTACAAGAAAAAATAGTCAATAAGCTTAACACTATTACTGAGGTTTTTACTAAAGTTTTCATAGTTCTATATTCTTGATTAAACTTTTTATTGATTCATTGATCACTGCAAAGTTTTTAACAATTACACCCAAAACCTAATGTAACACCCTGTTGTAGGTTCAGATTTCAGAAATTTGAACCTAAAAGGTGTATGGGCTGGGTAATATTTTGTTTTTGAACAAAAATGCTTTTGGAAAAGAGAGACAACGCCCTTATTTAAAGAGAAGATTTAATACTTTCAATCGAAAAAAAATCGATTAAAGAACCCAAGGGCAAATGGCAATATAATCTCTGATTCGGTGAAATGTAAACTATGTGTATGAGGGTAGAATTCTTGAGATTATAAAAGACAGATATGGGAAATATTATGCGTTTATTGAAAGAAAACCAAATAATATTTTTTCCATTCATCTTCAGCAAGGGGTATGGATCTGATTAGCGCAGAGAATAAGTTAGTATTATATAACGTAGAACAAATCCAATTACTTGCTATAGAGATTGAATCTGCTTAAATAAATCGCCAAATCCAATTACTCTCCTAGTAATAATACCAATGATTCATCCATACCAAATTTACAATTCCCTAAAACCCAGACTAACGGTTATAAGACTTCTTAAGTATTATATTGTTAGCTGCATATAGTCATTTGCAGTATCCGAACCCTTCTTTTTAACCATAAGTCACCTATTCGGTTAGCATAAAATATTCAAAGGCCAGAAATCCCTTATTTATTGGGGTTTTGAGAGATGGGTTCTAGAGCCTCAGGAAGCACGGCCCTGGTCTGGGAAGGAGAATTACGATGATTGAAAAATCGACCGTTGGCAATCAATTTTTTGTATCCGGGATATACAACCTGAACATGGGCGACCAGTTCATATTAGACAATCCCGTAAGTAAGGCCTATAGATTTATATCCGTAAATAAAAACTCTGCGATGCAAGTGGCAATTCGGGTAGTGGGCAAAAAGCCAAGGATAATACCCCAGGGCCAATTGAAGACCATTCGGGATATAACATTTCCAACTCCTTGGTAAGCCGATTCATGTCCGACAACTTATTTCAGGCCATATCACTGGCGGCGCCAATTATTATTTTGTTATCGACCTTTTTGACCTTCATAAAAGATGTGGGCACATGTCTGGGATTTAAGGTGGAGACATCCAAAAAAGAAAAGAAGGGGAAAAAACAATAGGCGGAAAGAAGACTGGTCAGTTTTGCAGTATTGCAATGCCCCATTTGACGATTTCCGTCTATATTTTCTCACACAAGGTACTATCTGAATTCGTTTAACATCGAGTGCATGGAAACCTGTAACAAAGTCCAGTGAATCCACTTCAAAGGTAAAAGGAGGCCATTGATTGGACAAGATGAATATAATCACCAACCTGCAATGTTTAAAAAAAATTGGAAGAACATTAGTAATAATTGCTATTATTCTTTCTTTTTCACTAAACATTATGGCTTTGACTTTTTTGAATCATTCATACTATTGACCATTACAGTCTCCGTCCTTTTCCTTTTCTCCTTTTCTTCCTAAATCGTATCTTATCGTCAAGTTCCAGTTTAAAAGAATTCCATTGATTGTCATCGGTTTGATGTGATTTCAATCCAATTGCTTCAACGTTTCCCATATCACTTTTTGGTTGTTCAATAGTTTTGATAGTCTGTCCAGTAACACTAAATGTCTTTCCTGCAATTGGTGTTGATGCCCTTCTAAATTCTTTAAAAGCGCTATCACTTCTTCGTTCTGTGCTATTATTTTCGAGAATAACTGTACGGTCTCTGTCTTGTTCATAATCGATTCGTTTGATGATATTGTTCCATGAAAATTGTCGCCCAAGGGTGCTTCCTTTGTATATAATGTTATTGTACCTAATGGAGATTCCTGTTACCCGTCCAGTACTTTTGCTTATGTTGAACTTGGGAGTTATTTTCATTTTAACCAGCTCATTAATGAATTCCGTTACATTATTGGATTTTAAGATTGCATTTTCAAGATGCTGTTGAAGCGTAAGTTTTAATGGTGGCTCTCCTGTTCTAAAAGCCTTTTGGATCTCTTTATGGGTAAGTGTCACCTTTTTTACCAATTCTACATCACTTAGCTGAGATAGTCCATACTTAAGTTCAAGTCTCCTAACCAATCGCTCGCTTCGTTCGTAATCTTTACTGTCGCTGACCACTTCCCCGGAAAACTTTACACGATTGGCCACAATATGGATGTGTTCATGTTCTTGGTCGCAATGTCGATACATGATATACTGATTGTCATCGAAACCCATGCCTTTCAGATAATCCATTCCCAAAGATGTGAATTGCCCATCACTTAACCTATCATCATAGGGCAGGTTCAATGAAACATGATACACCGCTTTGCCAAGTCGAGGTCGAAGTTGTCTGACCAAATTGAACTCCTGGGTCATATCCATGATCCTTCCATAGGTAAGATTGGTGTCCAACAGATGCCCTTTCCCCTGTTCTATCTTCTTTTCATTGTAGGCCAACACCCCATAGAAATCCTTTCCTTTAATCTGCTTGGCAATCACTCTTTACAATATTTGATTTTAGCATGTCCAAAATATTCTTTAATTCTGCTAGTTGATTAATTAACATTGGGGGATGTTTCATTCCCAGATGTACCTTTTTAGTGAGTTGGTTAATATTATTCCCGATACGGCCCAACTCAATGAAAAGTTGTCTGTCCTCAAGCAATATTCTTTTTCTTGGCAGTGTTTTTCCCGTTACCCTTTTCCTTATATAATCGGGAATCGTAATTCCCAGCGTACTTGCATTTTGGGATAGTATCAGGTATTCGTCCACCGTCATTCTCACGTTTACCCGAATAGCCCTTAATTCTCGTATTTTCTTTTTTGGTCTTGCCATATTTTAGGGGTTTGGGGAGAATCCCCAACAAGCCATGCGAACAGAGTGAGCAGTTTTTTGCTTGCAAAAACATGGCTTGCTTCGTGATCTCCGATATAAAGTCCATTTTCTATTTTGTCTTTGGGTCATCAATTTGTTTCTAAGAAGGGATTTCCCTTAACCGATCGATAAGTTCATTGATGTCATTGGGATGGAACAAGACACGTCCACCAATAGGTATCTTTTTGAGCAACCCTTTTTCCATCCAGGAATAGATGGTCGGTCTGGTCACTTTGAATTTTTTGACCAAATCGGCAATCGTCAACATTTCATTTTCAGTTTGATTTTCATTATCCTTATCCTTCAGTTTTGGAGCTAGATTGTTTTTGAGAGATTCCACAGGAACGTATTCCTTTAATCCATCGTCGTCCATGATAAATATGCGCTTCATATTACTGGTATTTGCTGATTTACTTTATTGAACAAACCTAGCAACATTGAACAGCATTTAACCTGTTTACCGTACATCAGTTTATGTATGGCAAATCAAGAAACATTCAAAATAAATTTGTAAAGGAATTGAGATTAAATCTAAGATAGAGATGGTAAGCCTCGGGAGGCTTACCATCTCTATTCGATTCCTTCGAGGGTGTTGCCAAAAACACTGTTTTGGCAACTGCCATAGAAATATGGGTAGGGAGAAAAAGAATTCAGTTTACGCTAACACTCGGACAATCTCTAGCCATTGTCTTCTTTCTCCCTTTCCACAAATATTTATACAGATGTATGATTATACATTTGTATAAAGCAATAGTTAATGTTTCATACAAATGGTTATATAATGCTATGAAGAAATGAACAGCGCATTAAGTTTTGTATGTGGCATATTAAATAGAAACACCGGCCATCTTATATCACTCCAACTGGGATAAAGTTACCATAGCTGATAGGGCGAAAGTGAACCACCTTCACTAGGAAAAATTAAACACAATACAAGTACCAATAAACCGCTGAAAAACAAATCTTCTATGTCAAAACTTATGATAGTTCAAATAATCCGTTTTTAGTAGTTCTCAGTGACCGTTTCTTCCATTTTTCTCTTTTGGGCTATAAAAATTTAATTTATAGCTCATTTTTATGTTATTTTTGAGCTATAAACCTTAATTATTTGGCTCATGACAGCTTTTAAATGGAACTGGCAACAAAAAGACTGGCCCAATTTCAGATATGCTGAAGCAGCTTTGGAGGATCTGGAATATCAGTTTGTCCAAACTAGTGGAGTAGCATTAGGCTCAATTAAACATATTGATGAGGAAGACAAAAATGAGCTTTTAATTGAAGTTTTGTCGGATGAGGCACTAACTACTTCGGCAATTGAAGGGGAATATCTTGACCGTGGGAGTATTCAGGAATCCATCAAAAAAAACTTAGGACTTGAAACGGAAAGAAAGAAACTTCCAATCATTGGATTGCCCACAGTGATAAACATTACATTCAAAAAAATCAGAAAATACAGATTTTACCAGCAGCTCCATGCTTTTTGGTGCAACCCTATAAATAAGATTTGGCTTTGACTTTAGGTAATTACGTAACGTAGATATAGGAATATTTACTGAGTCAATATCAAAATGCCTAAGCATTGAATGCTTTTCAATTAGATTTTGACCTTCAAGTGTTGCTAAATCGTTCCACCAAGTTGAGGTCCTACTTGATTGCCAATATCCACAAGAGTCACAAGACCAAATTTTTAGATTTTCTCCTCCTCCGTGTGGGGAATCTAACGGGTCAAAGCCATCAAAGACAAGCTCAGTAGATTTATTGTCATAGGGGCACCATCCCGTTCTCGTATTGTACAAAGTCCCTTGAACATAATCAGGTTCAGTCGATGCAAGTCGATAATGAAGTCTCCTCTCCTGAGTATGAGAATAATCTAGAATCATCGTTTATTTGAACTTTTCTTTTATGTAGTGAAGATAACGATAAGAAATCTTAGTTCCGAATAAGGTTCCTTTCATGAAACTCAATTAGTTCATCTGAAATTAAATTAGCTTACAGACTTTTTATTTTAAGAGGTTGTCATGAATAATTAAGATATATTCCAAATAACGCAAAATACTCTAAAAATTTTGTTAAATAAGAATCATATTCTTATTTTCATTACTTTTAAAATAAATATCAAATGACTTATGGCAAATGTACTATGGTTACAAGGAGGTGCATGTAGTGGCAACACAATGTCCTTTTTGAACGCCGAAGAACCAACGGTGGTAGAACTTATTACCGATTTCGGGCTAAACATTTTATGGCACCCAACAACCGGTTTACAGATTGGGGACCAAGTTCAAGACCTATTAAAGGATATCCTCGCAGGAAAAGTGCAGATGGATATTCTTGTTTTTGAAGGCTCGATAATTCAAGGCCCGGATAACACAGGAACCATGAACTTATTCGCTGACCGTCCGATGAAGGACTGGATTAAGGAACTCTCAGAAGTTGCGGGCTATGTCGTCGCTATTGGCGATTGCGCAACATGGGGAGGCATACCTGCAGTTCCGCCAAACCCTAGTGAATCTACTGGAATGCAATTCCATAAAAAGAACAAGGGTGGGTTCTTGGGCCCTGACTATGTTTCAAAAGGTGGTTTGCCAGTAATAAATATACCAGGTTGCCCTGCGCACCCAGATTGGATTACTCAAATTCTTGTCGCGATTTCTGTGGGAAGGATAGGCGATGTGCTTATTGATGATTACCACAGGCCAAAAACGTTTTTTACCGACTTTGTTCAGACAGGTTGTACCAACGTAGTCAACTTTGCACAAAAAGTCGATGGTGGATTTGGCCAAAGGGGTAACGGATGCCTCTTTTACGAGGTTGGATGTAGAGGCCCAATGACAAGAGCGAGTTGTAACAATATATTGTGGAACAGACAATCTAGTAAAACCCGAGCTAATCATCCTTGTTTGGGCTGTACCGAACCTGGCTTTCCACATCACGACCTTATGAAAGGTAGTGTTTTTAAGACCATGAAGTACATGGGTACATTTCCTAAAGAAGTCCCAGAGGGTAGGAACAAATTGGCTTACTATTTAGAGGCCGGTTTCCAGAAAGTATTACCTACAAACCATAGGGTTAAGGAAGGTTCAAAATAATAGCAACGAAAAAGAATAAAAATGTCAGTAACAGAATTAAATATATCTCCCGTTGGTCGTGTTGAGGGCGATTTGGATGTGAAGGTCTATATTGACAACGGCAAAGTCACACGCGCCCATACGCAAGCAGCGATGTTCAGGGGTTTTGAGAAAATCATGGCAGGCAAGGATCCACAATCGGGACTCATTGTTACTCCTAGAATTTGTGGTATTTGTGGAGGGTCGCACCTATATTGTGCATCCTCGGCATTAGATACTGCTTGGGGAACAAAGCTAACCCCAAATGCTCTTTTGTTGAGAGCGATTGGTCAGGCTTCGGAAACCCTTCAAAGTATCCCAAGATGGTATTATGCGATTTTCGCCACGGATTTAGCTAATAAAAAGTATGCCGATAAACCTTTATATAAGGAAGTGGTAAAACGCTGGTCCGCCTATGTCGGAGAAACCTTTCAAAAGGGATTGACGGCAAGTGGACTGCCAGTTCAGATTTATGCCTTGTTCGGTGGTCAATGGCCCCACTCAAGTTACATGGTGCCGGGTGGGGTGATGTGCGCTCCTACCTTAAAGGATATTACCAGAGCTCATGCTATACTCGCACAATTTAAAAACGATTGGTTAGAACCGATTTGGTTAGGTTGCTCTATCGAGCGTTATATGGAAATCAAATCTTGGGACGACATGTTGGCGTGGGTCGAAGAAAATGAATCTCAAAAGAATAGTGATCTGGGATTGTTGATTCGTGCGGGTATCGAATTTGGTTTGGATAAATTCGGTCAAGGTGTTGGTAAATTCTTAGCAACAGGAACATACTTGCATAAAGACAGATATAATAATCCAACTATTGAAGGTAGAAATGACGCCTTAATTAGCTCAAGTGGATTCTTTGATGGTGAAAATTATCATGAGTTTGACCACATGAAAGTGAGCGAGCACGTTAAGCATTCGTGGTATAAAGACCAAGAAGATGGGCTTCACCCTTGGGATGAACCGCTTCCGACACCTATGAAATCGCAGACATTGCATGATAGTGACTTTGATAATCAATATAGCTGGGCAAAAGCTCCGCGTTATGACGGACATGCTGCTGAAGCTGGTCCGTTGGCTAGGGTGATTATGAACGCTAACCCAAATAATAAGGAACATCAAATTAGAGATCCTTTATTTGGTGATATCATGAAAAAGCTAGGGCCTAGCGTATTCACTAGAGTTCTTGCTAGAGTTCATGAAGCTCCTAGAATCTATAAATTCATTGAACAATGGTTATCTGAAATTGATTTAGATGGTGAGTTCTACACCAAACCTGTTGAGAAAGACGGCAAAGGTTTTGGTGCTACGGAAGCAGCAAGAGGAGCCTTAGCACATTGGATTGAAATTAAAGATGGTGTTATCAAAAACTATCAAGTTATGGCCCCAACAACTTGGAATGTTGGTCCGCAAGATGGTAATGATAATCCAGGACCTATTGAGACCGCTCTTTTGGGCACAACGATCGAAGACCCATTAGATCCAGTAGAAGTAGGTATTGTAGCGCGCTCTTTCGATTCATGTTTGGTATGTACGGTACATGCCCATGATGCGCAAAGTGGCGTTGAGCTATCAAGATTCAAATTATAACTTCTGACATGTAGTTTTTTTGAGACTTTCCTGAGGGTGACCTCGGGAAAGTTTTTTACTTTAATAGAAAGAAAAATAGATGAAAACGGCAATAATGGGATTTGGAAATCCGGTGCGCAGCGATGATGCAGTAGGCATTTATGTAATAGAACAGTTGCGGGAAAAACTTCCCGATTCTGACGACATAAGCATTATCGATATGGGTACAGCTGCCTTTGAAGTACTTTTTGGTTTAAAAGGCCATGATAAGATTATTTTGGCAGATGCAGTTCTGAATAGCAATGAACCTGTGGGTACTTTGTTTAAAGTCCCAGCGGAAGAAGTAATGAAAGCACCTCAAGATGACCCGATGGTTTTTCTCCATGGAATGAAATGGGACCAGGCTTTATCGTACACGAAAAAAATATTACAAGATGAGTATCCAGAAGATATTCAAGTGTATTTAGTGGCGATTGAAAATACCAAGCTAGAAGTTGATTTGAGTGACGTGGTGAAGGAAGCAGGTGATAAAGTCGTACAACATATTTTGGAAGAATTAAATTTATAGATATCTACGTGAGTGCTAAAATCACCCTGAAGACTTCACATATTTATTTGGACAATGAATTGATTCAACCCATCTTCGGAGACATTCATTACGCGTATGTCACCTATGTGGAAGAGCAGAGTAAGGTTTTAATCACTCCTGTTTCGAGTCAATGGTTCGTTAAAATGTACAAACCGACTCAGTTTCTATTGAAATCACGTAATTTAAAAGGTGATAAAACCCTAGCTATTCGAGAGATATTGATAGACAATGATTTAGATATGACTGACAGGGATTTGGATTATGAAATCATTGAAAAAACGAATTTGATAAAGGTGAGTATCTCATGACAAAACCAAAAAACGACTGGCTAATAGATGCCGAGGTGCAGTACAAGGTTACCCCTGTAAAAGGACGTTGGGAGGTTTCGCTCATATTTATAAATACCCAAGACCCTAACGAGGTTTTGGTTCAAGTTATCGGTGATTACCGTTCGGAACGACTCGCTGAAATCTATGGTAGAAATATACAGCAAACAGCTGCAAAAGACCCACGAGGTACACAAAAAGTAGACAAAGATGCTTACGATATTAACAACAACTGATGCCATCCTAAAGGTTCAGAAGGCGATTGCATCGGTAGATAGATTGGATGAGTTGGTTGGCATAACCGAGGACGCTGAAACTATAGATGACCTGAAAACCTTGGTGGTAGCATCGGATGAAATTACAGTTCCTTTAGATTGGTATGATTTGGAACCGCCTTATATATTTCCTGCGACTCCATTTAACAGGCAAAATCTACTGGCCTTGGTTTTCTATAAGCTTGGAAATCATCAAAAGGCCTTTGAGTTTGTTTCTGAAGAACATCCGCTATACCACCACCTTTTGATTGCAACACATTTGCAATTCGGTTATGAGATTTCGCCTGACATGGTAGATTTTTGTTACAATACATCGCCGCACAACAGTGCAGTTCTAAGTTATTATGGTGTCGTAGAAAACCCCAAAAACAATGAGGGACTTAAAAAAGAGTTTTCTGAAGCACTTTCCAAAGCTGAAAATGATGAAGTCAAGGTATTTACGGCTAAACACTACCTAAATTTACTTCTCGATTCTGGTGAATTGCAGGAGGCAAAACAACTGGCGCAAGAACAATTCGAAATTGCCATTTCAGAAGATGCCAAAAATGCAATGAATACCCATTTAGCGGGAATTTTAATGGCACAATTACAAGTGCCTTATGATAGTCAAATGTTAGAAGAAGTTCATGAACTGCAGTTAAAGGCCATTGCTCAATTCGAAGCAAAAGACCTGAAAATACAGGCAGGAATGTTGTTGGTCGATGCAACAGAAATTGCCAATTTTAAGGGAGACTTTGTTGCATCCAAAGAACTTATTAATAGAGCGATTCAATATTTTAAAGAAGAAGATATTCCGGAGTTCTTGGGAGAGGCCGGATTCAAAAAAGCGATTCTATTATATACTTGGTCAAAGAATGGAAGTCCTCAATATTATAAAGCAGCCATTAATGCTTTTCAGGATGTATTGAAAGTGTTCAAGCGAGATACACATCCTCAGAAATTTGCAGATGTACATCACAATCTGGCGTTAATTTATTCTGAAATTCCGGTAGGTGCTGACGAGAAACCAATGTGGACGGCCTTTTGTGCATCATCCTTCAAAGAAGTTCTGGCTTTTTATACAAAAGATAAGTATCCGTATGAAAATGCAATGGCAAGTCATAATTATGCGACAGCGTTAATGCATTTTCCTCCAGCAAAAATTCATGACAATCTTGAAAAAGCAGCTGGTCTGTTTGAGGAAGCGCTTGAGGTGAGAACGGCAGAAGCATATCCCTTTGAACGTGCTTTGACCTTGATGAATCAATTGGAATTGGGATGGCTTACACATAACGAAACTAGTGAGGAGGAGTTGAAAAAATATGAAGAAATGAAGGAAAAAGCCGAGGAAGTGAAAACTTTGGTGACAGATGCTGGTATACTAGAACAAGCTGAGAAGCATCTCCAAGAATTGGAAAAAGTAAAAAGTTTAATTTAGGAGGGTTATGCACGAAACATCTATCGTAAATAGCATTATTGCGACTTTGGAACAAGAGTTTGAAGCTGAGAAACTCCAGAAGATGAAAGCAATTCACCTGAAAGTGGGAATCCTTTCGAACATAGAACCGCGTTTGCTACACAACGCATATGATGTTTATCATTTAAGGGATGGCAGATTTCAGAACGTTGCTTTGAAAATAGAATCGACACAATTGAAAATTCAATGTGAAGTTTGCGATCATGTTACCAATGTGGAGAATTACAGGTTTCTATGCGAAAATTGCGAACGACCAAGTAAAAATGTAATCGAAGGGGAGGAAATGTTGATTCACAAAATAGAATTTGATGACTAGACCATTAGGTCTTTATAAACACAAAAAAACGATGAGCGTAGATAAATCAACAAAGGCGGCACGAGGAACTGTGCAATGCGAGAACACTAATATCAATTTGCTCAAAGCAAATGATTTTGTAGCGGATATTATTAAAAAGGAAATGGCTAAAACCAATACTCTTTTAATCAACATAACCTCATCAGCAGGTAGTGGTAAGACCACCTTAATGCAGAAAACCGCAGAAAAACTAAAGGATAAAATAACAATGGCCGTGATGGTCGGAGATTTAGAAACGGAACGTGATGCAGAGCGTATTCGGGAGACCGGCATACATGCCCTGCAGATAGTAACGGGAGGTATTTGCCATCTGGAAGCTCAAATGGTGCATCAGGTTTTAGACCAATTCGACTTGGAGAATATTGATTTATTGTTCATAGAAAATGTGGGCAATTTGGTTTGTCCGGCTTCTTTCGATTTGGGTGAAGACTATCGCGTTACCTTAATGGCAACAACAGAAGGTGATGACAAGCCCAAAAAGTATCCTAAAATGTTTTTGACCAGCGATATGATGGTCGTTTCAAAAGCCGATTTATTGCCTTACGTGCCTTTCTCAGTAGAAGCCGTAATCAAGGATGCGCGAGAGGTAAACCATGAAATAGAAGTGTTACAAGTTTCGTCTACGAACGGAGAGGGAATAGATGCTTGGTGTGATTGGTTACTGGAGAAAATTGAACGGAAGAAAGGATAATGGCTAAATGCAAAAAACCTTTGAAATTACTATTTCTGGTCAAGTACAAGGGGTGGGTTTCCGTCCTTTTGTGTATAGTTTATCTAAACAATTTCAATTGAGGGGTTCGGTTTGCAATAATCAAGACGGAGTACTAATTCACATCAATGCCTCCGAAGAAAAAGCAACTAATTTTCTGGTTCAACTACTAGAAAATGCTCCATCAATTTCTATCATTCAATCACATAAGATTTCCGAAATTCCGTTTCAAGAATTCGATGGCTTCAAGATAATTCCTTCAGAAGCAAAGCATCAAACCAACATTCCGTTAACCCCAGATTTTTCTATTTGCGAATCATGCAAAGCTGAAATTAGGGATAAAAGCAATCGGCGATATGGGTATGCTTTTACCACATGCACCAACTGCGGCCCAAGATTTGCGGCGACCACAAAATTTCCTTTTGAGAGGTCAAATACAACGGTTTCTGCCTTTAAAATGTGTGCTACTTGTCAATCGGAATATATCAATCCTGATGACAGGCGATTTCATTCGCAAACGAATGGCTGCGCCGATTGTGGGATTCAATTAAAACTGCAAGATTATGACGGGAGGCAATTTGATGGAGACCATAAGGAGCTAGTTAAGAAAACATCCGACTTCATCCGAAAAGGAAGCATCCTGGCACTTAAAAACACAAATGGTTATCTGCTATGTTGCGATGCCAATAATAAGTCGGCGATAGAACGTTTACGTGAAAAAAAGCAACGCCCTGCGAAACCTTTTGCCTTGCTCTATCCATCCTTGGAAAGAATCAAAAAAGACTTTAACCTAAGTGCTACAGAAGAAAATGCACTTACTTCATCTGTAGCTCCCATAGTTATTTTGAACCCGAAGAAGTCTATTCCTGACTTGGAACAAGATGGTATCGCTCCAGGATTGAATCAATTCGGTGTTATGTTACCATCATCAGCTTTGCTCACGGTTTTGATGGATGAACTTGGTACTCCGATCATCGCCACGAGTGGAAATGTTCATGGCTCCCCGATTATCTCGAAAGAATCAGAAGCAATTCAAAAACTATCTGGAGTGGCTGATTATTTCCTGCATCACGATTTAGAAGTTACTTTTCCTCAGGATGATTCTGTATTTCGGTTTACTGATGAACATCAAATTACACTTCGACGTTCTCGTGGATTAGCTCCCAACTTTCTGAATATGACACCTTCGGGAAACGAAAAGATACTGGCCATGGGTGCCCATTTAAAGAGCACGTTTACGTTTGTGCCTAATTCGCATACCTATATGAGTCCTTATCTTGGAAATCTGGATAGCTATGATGTTTCCGAAAGATTTCAGAATAGTATTGGACAATTTGAAAAGTTGTTTCAAACACAACCGGAAGTAATTTTGATAGATGCCCATCCACAATATCAAAGTAGCATTTTGGGAAGGGAGTTGGCTGAAAAATGGAATGCGGAATATATCTCCATACAACATCACAAAGCCCATTTTGCAAGTGTTTTAGGCGAACACGATTTATTTGATTCCAAAGAAAAAATACTAGGTCTAGTTTGGGATGGAACTGGGTTTGGAGAAGACAATATGATATGGGGAGGCGAGTCCTTTACGTATCAAAATCACGAAATGGAACGGCTGATTCACTTTGAATATTATGATTGGTTGGCTGCTGATAAAATGGCGAAAGAACCAAGATTGTCCTTTCTCAGTATACTTCCCAATGCAGAAAAGGAAATTGCCAGGAAGAAGTTTTCCGAAACGGAATGGAAAGTCTATTTAAAAATGTTGGAGAACAACCCATTGAAAACATCATCGGTAGGACGCTTGTTTGACGCGGTTGCATCCTTGTTGGGTATAATAGATGTGACTAGCTATGAAGGTGAGGCTGCAATGCTATTAGAAAATCAAGCAAGAATGTATGTTGGAAATGATGAAGTTGATTTTTTAGCAGGGGTAGTATTTGAAAACATTCCAACAAAAACAATTATTCAAAATATTCATCAAGCTATGGTAGATGGTTTCTCAATTCCAAGAATTGCGAATAGTTTTATTCATACGCTAGCGCGCGTGATTTTTAATATAGCAAAGCAGCATAATTTTAGTTGTATTGCTTGTAGTGGCGGGGTTTTTCAAAATGCTGTACTCATCGAAAAGCTTATAAAACTAGCTGAAAATTCGGGAATAAAGTTAAAATTTAATCGTATATTGTCTAGTAACGATGAGAATATTTCGTTCGGTCAGTTATCTTATTATCAGCATATTAAAAAGTAAATTATGTGTTTAGCGATTCCAGGTAAAATCAAGAGTATTGAAATGCAGTATGATGGCAAGGTGCGCATGGCTAAAGTGTTATTTGGCGGTATAACCAAAGAGGCCAGTTTAGAAATGCTGCCTGATGCCGATATTGACGATTATGTATTGGTACACGTTGGTGTTGCCATCAGCAAAGTAGATGAAGAAGAAGCGCAAAAAACGTTTAAGTATCTGGAAGAGATTGGGGAACTGGGAGACCTTACCGATGTAGATGAATATTTGCCAAAAACTAATTAAAACCGTTTGCCGTGAAATGATCCATTACAAACATTACATTCAATTTGCAAATTGAGCGAATTACATCTGACCAATTAATAAAAATAAAAATCTACAGATGAAATACATGTCTGAATACCGCGACCCTGAACTCGCAAAAAAATATTTGGAAGAAATAAAGAACACCGTTTCTAGACCTTGGTCGATTATGGAAGTTTGTGGTGGGCAAACACATAGCCTTGTGAAAAATGGTATCATTGAAATGTTACCGGATTCGGTTACTATGATTCATGGACCCGGGTGCCCCGTTTGTGTGACTCCTTTGAATTTAATCGATAAAGCGGTGTATCTCGCCTCAGACAAAGGAGTGATTCTTTGCTCCTTTGGAGATATGCTGAGAGTGCCTGGTTCTCAAAAAAGTTTGCTTGAAGCAAAAGCAGAAGGAGCCGATGTACGGATTTTATATTCTCCCTTAGAGGCTGTAAAAATTGCCGAAGACAATCCGGATAAAGAAGTTGTTTTCTTTGCCGTTGGCTTTGAAACAACGGCTCCGGCAAATGCCTTGTCGGTAGTGCACGCGCATCGTAGAGGCGTAAAAAACTATTCTATTTTGGCATCGCATGTCTTGGTGCCACCAGCAATAAAAGCGGTAATCGATGATGAGGAAAGTAAAATAGATGGCTTTTTGGCTGCTGGTCATGTATGTACCATAATGGGCAATACGGAGTATCATCCAATATCGGCCAAATATAAAGTGCCGATCGTGGTTACGGGTTTTGAACCTTTAGATGTGCTGCAAGGTATTTTGATGGTTATCCGTCAATTAGAGCAAAGTAAGTCTGAAGTTGAAAATCAATACGCTAGAATCGTTCGGGAGGAAGGTAATCGTGATGCTCAAAAAGTCATTGATGAAGTTTTTGAAGTTAGACATCAGATGTGGCGGGGTATTGGGGAAATTCCTGATAGCGGCTATGCCGTTCGTGAGAAATATGCAGCGTTTGATGCTACAAAAAAATTTAGTGTCACGATTGAAGAGGCACCTGAAAACCCAGACTGTATTTCAGGTCAGGTTATGAAGGGAATCAAAAAGCCTTTTGAGTGCTCTCAATTTGGTAAAGCGTGTAAACCTACAAATCCACTTGGTGCGCCCATGGTCAGTAGTGAAGGGGCTTGTGCTGCCTATTATCACTTTTCCGGACTAGTTGAAGCTTAATCGAAACCAAATGCCGGAGAACAACAAAATACGCGTGCAGCTGCAATGCCCCATGCCTAAACTTGACTTTGATGTCATCACTTTAGGGCATGGAAGTGGCGGAGTACTAACCAACAGACTTTTAGATAGTGGTGTTTTTGATCTGCTGAAAAACGATATCCTCGACGAACGCCATGATGGTGCATTTTTAGAGTTGCATGGCAAAACGGCTTTTTCTACAGATAGCTTTTTAGTGTCTCCCATATTTTTCCCCGGGGGAAATATTGGAGAGTTGGCCGTAAACGGAACGGTCAATGATCTGGCAATGTGCGGGGCTACGCCCAAATATCTCTCGTTAAGTTTTATCATTGAGGAAGGACTTCCAGTAAAAGAATTTTGGGATATTCTGGTAGCCATCAAATTCGCTTGTGAAAAAGCAGGCGTGCAAATCGTTACTGGCGATACTAAAGTGGTTGAAAAGGGTAAGGGCGACAAAATTTTCGTGAACACTTCAGGTGTCGGACCTATTCATCCCAAAGCAAATATCCGCGTAAAAAATATATCCGTAGGAGACAAAATAATTATTAGTGGAAATGTTGCATCTCACGGAATGGCTATCATGTCGGTTCGTGAAGGTTTAGAATTCGGCTCTGAAATCAAGAGTGATACCACCAATCTAAATCATACCATACTACGATTGATTGAGCTGTTTGGAGAAAGTATTCATTTATTGACTGACCCGACACGGGGTGGTGTTGCAACAGTATTGAAAGAAATTGCACAATCTTCTGAAATAGGTATCGACTTGTTTCAAAGAGATTTTCCTATGGATGAACAGGTGGCAAGTGCCTGCGAATTATTAGGCTTGGACCCTTTATACGTAGCAAACGAAGGACTCTTTATTGCTTTCGTATCTGAGTCTGTAGCAGATGCCGTTTTGACTGCTTTGCAAGAAGATGAGAATGGTCAAAATGCTCGTATTATAGGAAGCGTCGTTGCGGAACATCCCAAACAAGTCATTATGGAAAGTGCAATAGGAGGTAAGAGGGTTATAAGTATGCTTCCCGGAGAACAATTGCCTAGAATTTGTTAATATGAATTTTGAAACGCTAGGCAAACATGTTACCGATTCTTATGTTTTTAAAGGTTCCGAGGAAATGCCATTCTTGGCTCCAAGAGGAGTTTTTACTATGGAGAATAAACTCTTTGTTTCCGATACGGGGCGTAATCGCATTTTTATCTGGAATGAAATTCCCAAGACAGAATATCAAGAACCCGATATTGTTTTGGGTCAGGTCGATGCCACAGAAACGGGTCGTAATGCGGGTGGAATTGCAACTGCAAGTACATTACATTATCCATCGGGAATATGGAGCAATGGCACTATCGTTATCGTTGCAGATGCTTGGAACCATCGCGTGCTTATTTGGCATTCGTTACCCACTCAAAATGGGCAGCCAGCGGATGTAGTGTTGGGGCAGCCCGATTTTGAATCAAATCAACCCAACGTTTCGGGTATTGGAAACGACCCTTCTGCACAAACCTTAAACTGGCCGTACGGAGTTTTCTCAGATGGAGAAAGCCTTTGGATAGCAGATACAGGGAATCGGAGGATATTGTTCTATGACGGGATTCCAATGACCAATTTTGCTCCGGCGGATGAAGTCATAGGAAAACCGGATTTCACGAACAGGGATTATGAAAATCATGAACCCATTTGGCCCTATTCCGTTAAGGTAAATGCCAAAAGACAAATGGTCGTAGCCGACACTCAATTCTACCGTTCATTAGTTTGGAATGATGCTGACAAAGCATTTTCAAAACCAGCGGATAGTATTATTGGACAAGCCGATTTTGATGCTTGTGGACAAAATCAGTTTGGCTTGTTTCCCTCTTCAAAATCGTTAAACTGGATATATGATGCTTGTTTCTATAAAGACGGGATACTAGTAAATGATACTGGGAATAGTAGAGTATTATGGTTTGATAAAATCCCAACGAAAAACAATCCCGAAGCAACAGCGGTCATTGGGAAACGAGATTTTAAAACAGGAAGCGAAAATAAAGAAACCTTGATGGGAACTTCAAGCTCCTTGTATTGGCCTTTTTCAATAACTACAAAAGAAAATAAACTAATCATTGCCGATACTGGAAATCATCGGGTAGTGATAACGGATTTAAAGCTCTAAAGACTAAGATACAGCCAGTAAACACCTATAGCAATTGCGAAAACTCCTCCCGATAAGCGCACCATTTTAAAAAGAGATTTACTGTTTTGTTTTTTGGAGTACCTCGCTAATTGTCCAAGTAAGAATGTATAAATCGTCATAGCCAATAGTGTTCCTAATCCGAAGCCAATGATGTATTGAATACTATCAAATTTATTTTCAAATCCCAATACCGGAAGGAGTAAAACAAAATGTGCTATTCCTGCGAGTCCATGTAAAACCCCAATCCCAAAAGAAGTCCATTGATTTTGCTTAACCTTTTTGCTATGAGCGTGACCATGGTTTAGCATGTTTTTGTCATGCTCATGTTCGTGTATATGAATATAGGGCTCTTCCGCATTGTGCACATACGGATGTTTGTGTATATGAATATAGGGCTCTTCCGCATTGTGCACATGCGGATGTTTGTGGTTTTTTCTTTTGCCGAAAATACTGTATAATGCCCAGAGTCCCACGACAATTAAAACGGCGCCAACTAGCTGTTCACTATGTTCCGATATTTTCTCTATTGGAATGTATTGCCGAAATAGGAGAAAAAGCAACCCTATCAAAAGCATTCCGGTCAGATGTCCAAAACCCCAGAACAAACCTATTTTCCAGACTTTTCGTCTCGTTTCAATCGCCAAAGGGGTAACCGCAGCCAAATGGTCTGGTCCTGAAACCACATGTAATATTGAAGCTGCAATACCGGCAAGTAAAGGAAAGCTCATCATTCGATTTACAAAAGAACAATGTAGTGAAATTTCTTGTCAAAATTGTTTCTGATACGCTTTTCAATTCGCTCTACGTTGTTACAAAATATACATTTCATTATTTAGCTCTTTAAAGTGAAAATCCTAGGCCGTTATAAATCATAATTATGGTCCTATTAATCGGCCGTTTTAGGGGAAAGCTCAGAGAAGTTGGGCAAACTTTAAGATTCAGTTCCATTTTCCGTTCTTTTTAGTAGTATCGGGAATTAACCTTTTACGGAACTAATCGCTGACTGTAGAGTTAAACAAAGTTGCGGAATTATGCTACCTCAAAATAATCGTTTTATTGAACTTTTGACAGAGTGATTATAACCAAAACTCCTTTTTATTTTTATCATTCCCAAAAATATGCGGATAATGTTCTCTGGCATTCGCCTCCATGAAATCCAAAGGAACATCCTCAAAATGGCCGTAGTCTTCAAGATATTCCATAAATTCTTTTCCCTCATTATTGTACTCTTGGAATATTGAATCATTTTCGCCATCAAAATCCAAGGGCTGAACATTGCACATTTTGCACAATGACCGATTAAATGCCGGTGAGGCCTTCAACCATTTCTCTTCCAATAAAAGATCTACCATGCCATGTGGAGTCAATTCATTAGTTCCGAACTTTTCGGTAAGCCTGTCTATTGCTATATGGTTCTTGACTTTTGCCAAACGGATTCTTGCCGGTATTCCCAAGGAGCGTAACCCGGCAATTAGAATGATGGATTTATCTATACAATGACCCTTTTTTTGCTTCACAAGGTTACTGGCTTTAAAATGCTCCTTTGAAAAACTTAAAAAATAGGGATCGTATCTAAATGAATCTCTTACCTTAACATATAATAGTTTGGCTTTCTCTTTTGGCAAAAGGGAATCGTCTTTAAAATCACGGACGAACTCCTGAATTTCATCTGATTCGAAATCAAAATAGTATGTCTGGGATAGAAAATCCATTTGTCACTCAATAATTACTTTCAAAATCCTTTGATTGTACTTTTCAATAGTGTATGATTTACCATACTTTTTATTTTTCATGAACCTTACGCCCGCTCAGCCTTTTGTTATTGTAATAAAGTTAATCCAGATAATTGTTTTTTCGGTAGGCCAAACTTTTTCTTTCAAGAAAACTCCAGATTTTGAGTTTATCCCGACTTTGAACGGTAGAGTTGAAAATTGTATCCACAGCGCAATAATATATGAAATCATCTATCTTTTCTGATGGTATTTTTAGTCTTTCTTTATAGAGGGAATCCGGATAAGAATTCCTTATCGTCTGAATCTCTTTTTCTAGTTTGTCCACGGAAACAGAATTTCTCAACTTTTTGTTGTGACCCGTTATTTCATCGATAAGCCTGTGCAGCAGTTGCTCCTGCATAGCTAAGAAAAGTTTTCTTTCATTTAAGGATAATGGTTTAACTTCTGCGTTTGGCAGTCGTAAGGAGGTAGAACTTACAGTGGGTTTAAATTTCATGGACTGAATGTCCATATGGAGATTCCCCGATAAGTTATACGGTGTTACTACAACTTCATCTAATTCAGTTAGGGACTCCTCCAAAGCCACAGTTACTAATTCACTTTCTATAATCTTGTCATCAACTACCAAAAATGATTTGTCAAATTGGATTGCCGAAAACCACAATGTATCGTTAACACTTGCCTTAATTCTGAAGTACCCATATTGATTTGTAATTGTGGCTTGATTTTTCCGGGTGTTTATTACATGAACATCCGAGACGTCCGTAGTATTGCTTTCTACTTTACCCTTTAATTCCATAGAAAGTTTTTGAGCACTTGAAACCAAACAAGAGAAAAAAACTATACAGAAAATGAGATTATTGAACTTCAAAATCATATCCTTTGGTATTTTTCTCCTAAAAGAAACAGTTCATCAATCGTTTTTTGAACTTTAATATACAATATAAGGAATCAGACTATTGTAAAAACTCTAGAGAATTTTTAGTAAAAAAAGGAGAATAATAGCAATAATTACTAATATTCTTCTAAATTTACTAAATGCAGCTCGCCGATTTTATCAAAAGTAGATTGTCAGTGGAAGAATATTCCTTCTCCCGAGATGAATATATGGCTTATTCAGGGAAGGACGCAAATGCTGTTGCAACGGATTTGGCCTATTTATCCGAGAAAGGAGAAATCATTGCCTTAAGTGGAAACGCCGGACATAGTATACCACCCTCGCCGGGTTAAAGTGACC
>TARA_R110002153_G_scaffold273471_1_pt1 | contig 28559 bp, 25 predicted proteins | sample TARA_R110002153 | Tara Oceans TARA_R110002153 (sample SAMEA4398193) | marine metagenome | biome: Polar Biome; feature: [SRF] surface water layer (ENVO:00010504); material: water (ENVO:00002006), including particulate matter (ENVO:01000060) such as... | depth 5 m | reverse complement strand
TGATTTTGTAGGTTGTGATTTTGTAGGTTGTGATTTTGTAGGTTGTGGTTTTGCAGGTTGTGATTTTGTAGGTTGTGATTTTGCAGGTTTTGTATTCGGTTTATGTTGTGATTTTGTGATCTTTATAGCAGGTCGCACGGTCAATGGACTTGCCCGCATTGGAGTAAGTCCACCATACCGCTGTAAGTCCTGCACATGTGGGTTTTTATCGGTCATTGAATTTGTTTCATATATAAGATATAGTTTTATCTTATATAGAAAGGTGATCAAAGTGATGTCACTTCAAAATGAACAGATATTATTAACGTCGCCAGCGGGTAGTTACCTTGGCCTTGATGTTGCACAGATCAACGTACCGATTGGTAATTTTGAATCAGTGGTAACTGGATCAATTACCGCGGTGTCGGTGTTAGCTACCAACTTAGTTGCGACGTCTATAGTCATAGGTGGAATTGATATTGTATCCACTCCCCACTATGCTCTTCCGATAAACGTTGCTTCGATAATACCAACCACTCCATCTGATCTTGCACTTGTGCCAAATGGGGTCGGGGCAATCATTGCCGCCGTACCCGATGGATTAGTATCCGGCGGAAACTCACGGGGCCAAAATGCGATCGACTTTCAAATGTCCCGAACTCAGCCCACGCAAGTTGCTAGTGGCACTCGTTCGATAATCATGAACGGTAGCGAAAATACTAATAATGGTAACGATTCAGTGATCGGTGGAACAGCTAACACCATTTCCGGCGGGACTGGCAGTATAGTACTTGGAAGACTGAATAACGCCAGCGGAGATTTTGCATCAATAGCGATCGGCACACTAAACAACATTGGCGCTGGAACCATATCTGGCGTAGCTATTGGATTTAGTAATACAGTTAGTAATAGTACATCCATTGCAATTGGAAACAACATTAACTTAACAAGCCTGAATGCCATCGTAATCTCATCAATTCCAACCACCGGTGATGAAGGGAACACCGTGAAGATTAATGGCGACGCAGTTAATCTTGCAAGTAATGTTGTACGCCATGGAATATTTGGATTTGATGTAGTTGCAGGGCATCGGATGGCATTTACTGGAGTACTCGAAAATTGCGTCGCCATTAATTTAAGACCGTCGCACTCATACTTTTTGACGGTTAGCGGTATTGCTGCTTTGGTTTTATTTCAACCTTTACCAACCGATCCACCTATTGCTTCAGCTAGATTTTACTTTGTTACTAAAGTAAATTGTAATGCAACGGGCGTAGTTACAAATACGGGTCTCAATTCAATAGATATCCGTAGAGCTGGCGCAATTGACACCAACTGGCGGGGGGAGTTCTCAGGTAGTCCAGTGGATGCGAATTTTCCCGGTACATCTTTTGCTCTTGGTAATGCTGCATCACAACTAATTATACGTGCGCAGTCTGATGCAGGATTAGTACTTAGTTTTAACATAAGTGGCACTGCAGTAAGTTGGGGCAGTAATCCCCCATTTACTAGTACAGTTGTAGCTGTACCTTAATTCTTATTGCGAGACAAAAATATAAAGTTGGTGTTTTGGTTGCATACGATACACTACTTATGTGGTTGCAACCACATAAGTAGTTACACTACTTATGAAGTAGTGCAACCACGTACTCGCCGTCATCGCCAGACGACAACCTGCGTTCTCTAAACGCGTTGCGGGATACATGTCCGGGCATTAGGCTAAATGTACAGTTTAGCACAATAAACTTTGGCGTGTCACCTTCCCGTGAAATAAGTATTTCGTCACCGTCTTCAAACACAATACATAGCCAGTAAACGGCATCATGGTTGTCATTAAGAGTCAAAACATCAAACAGTTCTGTATATGCGCTGTAATCCGATGTTACAGTGACTTCATACTTTGTCCCTTCGCCATATGCATCGATTACGTACTTTTCGCCTCTATATTTTTTCCATGCGTCGAATACTGTATCAAATGTTGGCTTACATGGCAGTTTTACGATCTGAATACATGCCGGATCATTAATCATCGAGGTAAGAGCAAACTTTTCAATCTGTTGCATGTTTATGTATGTTGGTGTTACGTATATTACTATGAATGTATTTTCCAATTATAAAAGCGGGTATTATTAAATATAGTGTGTCAACATACAAGCATCCAATGGACCCGGCATCACTCGTAGTGAACCGTATATACATTGGATCAATTCATACCGCTACATCCGCTGATAACCTACATGCTTTAAACATTACAAAGATTATTAACCTGAGTGGAGTATCATACCCTGGAGATATTCCAGTTACTAGGATTGATATTGACGATAAATACGTTAGTGCGAGGCTGGTACCTCAATATATGGCAACATTTGCAATAGCCGTTGCGGCAATTGAGGATGCAATTGCGTCTGGTGATACTGTACTCGTCCATTGTGCGGCCGGCATTAATCGTTCGGCATTTGCAATCGCTTTATACATGGCAAATGTCGGACATTCGTTTGACGACATTAAGACGTGCCTAGTAGAAGCAAATAAGAGACGAGAGCAGCCTGTCATGACAAACTCATCATTCGAGTATATACTATCGGTGTATATCCATGGGAGACGTGCGATGGCACTGCGTAAATCAGCATTGAAAAAAATGACAGGTATGGCTACAGGTGTGGCTACAGGTGCGGCTACAGGTGCAGTGACTACACCTGTATAGGCTGAATACGCTATTTGTATAAAATTGAATACTCGCGGTATATATGTGAGTAAGTTGCTGAAGTTGCTGAAGTTGCGGAAGTTACTATGTTAAAGGAAACAAGACAAGTTGTGATGAGCATGATAAGTGATTTTGACCAGAGTGTAGTTGGTGTATTGTATGGCGGCAAGATGTTAGAAGATAGAATACCGGATGCTATGCAAGGTAGCTTAAAGTTAGTGCAGATATATTGTAAACATTACGATAATGATACATGCATGTGTGCCGCTGGTGCAGGTAGATTAGATGTATTGGTTTGGCTACGAAGTCAAGATCCACCATGTTCATGGGATAACCTCACATGCATGTATGCCGCTGGTGCAGGTAGATTAGATGTATTGGAATGGTTACGAAGTCAAGATCCACCATGTCCATGGGATAATACTAGCTTTGGTATGGATAGTAATGCATGTACACATGCTGCATATAGTGGTCATTTAGATGTATTGGTTTGGCTACGAAGTCAAGATCCGCCATGCCCGTGGGACGAATGGGTATGTAGGTATGCTGCAATTAATGGACATTTAGATGTATTGGAATGGGCTAAAGCCAATAGATGCCCAGAATAGACTGTTCTTTTTTGTATAAAATTGAATACCCGCAGTATATATGTAAGTAATTGCGGAAGTTGCGGAAGTTGCGAAAGTTGCTGAAGTAGCTAAAGTTGCTATGTTAAAGGAAACAAGACAAGTTGTGATGAGCATGATAAGTGATTTTGACCAGAGTGTAGTTGGTGTATTGTATGGCGGCAAGATGCTAGAAGATAGAATACCGGATGCTATGCAAGGTAGCTTAGAGTTAGTGCAGATATATTGTAAACATTACGATGATGATACATGCAAATATGCCGCTCATGCAGGTAGATTAGATGTATTGGAATGGCTACGAAGTCAAGATCCGCCATGTCCATGGGATACGCGCGCATGCATGTATGCTGCATGGAATGGTCATTTAGTTGTATTGGAATGGCTACGAAGCCAGGATCCACCATGTCCATGGGATGGGCGCGCATGTGCATACGCTGCGCAGAAAGGTCATTTAAACTTATTGGTTTGGCTTAGAAGTCAGGATCCACCATGTCCATGGGATGATTTTACATGCACACATGCTGCATATAGTGGTCATTTAGATATATTGGTTTGGCTACGAAGTCAAGATCCGCCATGTCCATGGAATAAATGGGCATACATATATGCTGCAGAGGATGCTCGTTTAGATGTATTGGTTTGGCTACGAAGTCAAGATCCACCATGTCCATGGGATTGGCGCGTATGTGCATATGCTGCATCGACTGGCCGTTTAGATGTATTGGTTTGGCTACGAAGTCAAGACCCACCATGTCCGTGGAATGAGATTGCATATAAGAATGCTGCATGGAATGGTCATTTAGAAGTATTGAAGTGGCTTAAAGCTAATGGATGCCCAGAATAGTCTACGCGCGGTATAAAATTGTAACGCGTGTATATATTTACAAGCGTTGGTACTGTACATTGAATGGTAGACCGCAAATCGCGTATATACAATAACAGTATGTAAGATACACTAATCAAAGTATGCGGCAGTGCATTTGCGGCCGTTGTTTAATATATGCGTTAAATCGTTATTATCTAGGTTAAAGTCGGTACTTGAATAATCGCCTACAACTATCTTGATGGTTGCCGCCCACATGCTGTCTTCTACATGCTTTTTTTGTGGGCTGTTTAATCCACATGATATAATTGCTCCTATGTATGACGTTACTCCCGTAATCGGCGTATATACTGATTCACCGGAAGTGACGAGTAACAACCCCAGTGTTTCGTCTGTGATGCCAAACGCATCGATAGGATAATTGTTTAAGAATCCGCCATCAATGTATAAGCTACCGTTGTGTTCAGTAGGAGTAAGCACTCCCGGATACCCCGCACTCATACGCACGGCTTTTACAAGCGGGAGAAGAGGATCATCAACTCCATTTAACATTTCGACGCGCTGCTGTGAAATATTTACCACTGCAATTCTAATGTCGTGACCGGTTGCTAATATCTCGCCTAGCGTGATCTCGCGATTACCGGTTAGATTGTGTATCAGTTCGCCGTACCATTGACAGAAGGCATCGCCGGTATTTGCACCGTAATACATATATACATTAAACAACGTTACGACGTTTATCGGTATTTTCATGATAGCGGCAAGGTCAGTTTTCATATATTCATCACGTAAAAACGCAGGGGAAGCATTACATGCGAGAAGTCCGGCCATTATAGCACCCGCGCTAGCCCCTGCGTAGTTTGTGATACCGTCGAGTATTCCGCGCGTTGCAAGTTCCTCGATAGCACCAACGTAGGCGATCCCTAGCACTCCACCGCCTTCTAAGACTAAGTTTTTGTACGATGTCATTCTATGTTTTTTAACCCGCGTATATACTACGCGGAATAGTAATTTAAAACTTCAGCGGACAATTGATTATGTGAAGGTACAAAACTAACACCCGCTGATACATTGTGATGGCAAAACGTGTCGTCGGTTGTATGATAACTAAGTTTGACCAGAGCGTTGTTGATGTGTTGTACGGTGGAGAAATGTTAAAAGACAGCTTAGATTATGTAATGTTGCTAGGTAGCCTTGAGTTAGTGAAGTTGTATGCTAGTGATTACGATGTGGCATTATGCGCTATAGCTGCGTCTGTGGGTAGATTAGATGTAATAGAATGGCTTAGAAATCAGAATCCGCCATGTTACTGGGACGAGTGGACGTGTTAGCGTAACAGCTTATATATAATACAAAAAATAATGTTGTATGCTAAGTGGTTTGGAGTATTATAGTATGGTAAGTTTATGTGGTTTACTCTGTAGGCGCGGTAACCTTTACTGTGTCTACGTCCATTTCATAGTACCTATACCCACACATACGGTCTCCAAGCTGATACTTTACGCTTGTTTTGTTGTCTACAATGTCAACTACCCGCCTTGTGATAGTACGGTCACCACCGCCTCGCAGAATACGTGCTAGGATTTGCTTCATGTTTGCGCGCCTTGGCGTTAGAAACAATATTGCGGTCATCTTGTCAATCGACACCCCAGTTCCGGCGTAACCGTATGTTGATAGTAAGATGCGTGCGTCTCGCTTATAAGCTGTAATTTGCGCATCTTTGATACCGCCAACAAACTTTGCAACGTCACACTCTGGCGCAACTACATCATCGCCAAATGACTCATGGAATGCGTTATATAGGATGCCGAGTGGCGCAACTTCCTCGCAAAACACATAGATGCAATGTTTTTGACCTTCGGGCCCGGTCCAGTCATATAAATCACGCAGAGATCGTAGCGCAAGCTCGTTACGGTGCGGGTCACTAAGAAACTGCTTGTTCATATATGGGGTAAACTGCATTCCCGTGGACTCGTGTGTAAGTGATTTTGTGTATTCTGGCGGCCCATTGTATCGTATCACAGTCACCTTGGTGTCAAACTTAATATCCGCGTACTCAAACCCAGGAAGCGTATCCGCGTGCATCACGCCGCCGATTGCGAGTTCTTTATGTGCGATTGCGTCAAACCCGTCTTTGCGATCTTCTGTTGTCGCGGACATACCAAGCATTACATGCGACCCGGCCATCTTAAATATCTTTTTACGCTTATCCGAACAGTATGAATGAACTTCGTCAAACACCACGCACGAATAACCGGCAAAGAACTCAAGGTCTCGTAGCAGCGCCGAGTCAATTACTATAACAGTTACGTCGTGTTTACTGGGATCATTCTTTTTTGCAGTTCCAAACTGGCCGATTTTTAATCCTGCAAAGCATACTTCAAGGTCTTTTACCGCCTGTACCATCAACGGGCGCTTTGGTACAATATACAGTGTTCTGAGCTTTAGTGCTGCAATTATGCCTGCGGCGACAAACGTCTTTCCGAATCCCGCGCGCAGATTTAGCAGTGCGCATGCAGTACCCGCTGCTATTCTATCAGGGGTAAATACCGTCATTAGATAATCCACGATGATTTTTTGATTATCATACAGTTCAATTTCAAGTGGCTGCGCAGGTATGATGGTTATAGGGGGTAGGGCAACTTCTATGTCGAGGATACGTGCTGTAGGTGCTGTAGGTGCGGTAGGTGTACCTACTGCAGCATTACCATGTACTACCGCACCTAAATTACCACCACCCAACACATAACACAACGATCGCGGAAGTAATAGATTGCCGCCATTGAGTTTGTACAACACTACGCGCTTAGGAGGTCCGACTTTTGGTCGATAGTATAATGTAAGCTTATTTAAGAAAGCGTTGTACTTTGCACCAAATCGAGTCTTTAATTCGCGCTCATTCACAATCAAACCCTGTTGACAAATATAACCTTTCATGTAGCCGGTGTTGTTATGGTCAGTAGTATGGATAGTAAGGTATAGAAGACAATATAGACTATAGGTTTTTATATTTGAAAACGGAATAATCAAATATACGTGCGGCTGAGATTTTAAGTAGATATGTATGGGCACTACGATCCACCTACAGAGAAACAATTGTTGTTGATCGCTATATCCAATGGCGATATTGAGGAAGTTGCAAGATCATTAAAGCGTAAAATTTATCATCTAACCGCGGACGCAGCACGATGTGGGAAATACGAAATATTAAAATTAATGCATAAAATGGGATGTCGCATTAACTCACATACATTATATTGTGCAGTTATTGGCAGGAATGTACGATGTATCAAATACTGTATTCGTTATGGATGTGAATTGAGCACTTACAACACGCGGCGAGGTCGTAAGTGCGCTCACCTTTTACAAACTGTAACCTCGCGTACCCATAATTTCCATATGCATCATAACCGTGATATAAACAGTATTATAGCTAGCATGATTGACTCAACCGATTACAAGATGCTACAGTGTTCAGTCGGAATAATCCCACGCTTCACTCCTAGTGAACTTAGAGATCCATTACACATAAACACGAGTACTTTACCGTATATGATATCGAATCATAAATATGATCCGTCGTGGATACCACTTGCAGTGTGGACTGCGTTATGTTGCAATTGGATTCCAACAGTTAAATTTCTTATTCCGCACATATCTGACAACAATTCGAGTAGTTTCTCGATTATACTTTCCCATAGATCCAGTACGTTTATGTCTAAGCCGGTGATAGACGAAATATTAAAACGGGATGAAATGTCACATATAAGAATATTGCAGTGTAATTGTTATGGATGGTCGTTAAAACATATCTATCAATATATACCAAATGCCGCCAAACATTTAGCAAAATTATGCAGTGTAGGTGCGGTCAATTGGCGTTATCTAAAAACAAATCTAGCTATCTATGACCTACACTGGATTATCGACGAAATTGACCCATACATAAACTGACCGTACCCTGCGTAATTATTTTTTTAGTAGTTGTAGTAAGTAGTAAAACCATATTTGAATAGTCGACTATAAATACTATATAGTTGATCAATATTTGAACACAAATGACTGACACTGCAAGGGAGGTTGTAAAAGATGCATTCACTAAGTTTATAAGTGGCGTGGACGGTTGCGCGGATGCTAATATAGGTGCGGATGCTAATATAGGTGCGGATGCTAATGTAGGTGCGGATGATGTTAATGTAGACGCTGCATCAATTGCGCGTAAGATTGAGCGTTCATGTTATAATCAAACTATGGTGCAGTGTACTAGTGCTGGTATTGAAACGCGCTGGACAAACGTGCAATTCGTACAAATGTATTCTATGAACACTTCTCGTATCCTTGCAAACTTAAATCCCGCAACGCGCCATTCCACGTATTTGTTAGATAAATGTAAAGAATATGATAAAGATGAACTAAAGGGTATTTCTAATCTTACTAACGCCGAGCTATGTCCTGAAGCGTCGCGAGATATCAACGATGAAATAGAACTGCGATTAAAGCAAAAAGTAGAACCAAAGGTATCACGTAAATACACATGCAAACGATGCGGTGGTAATGAAACAATGATTATTGAATATCAGGCGCGATGTGCTGATGAGGCATCATCATATAGCATTAAATGTGTTAATTGCGAACACGTTCAAAGAAAATAAAAAAATAGCATGTGTAAAATAACATGTGTAAATATACTTTTGCGCAGATACTTTACTCTGGCTACTTTTACACTCTACTCTTACACTCTACTCTTACACTCTACTCTTACATTCTACTCTTACACTATACTCTTACATTCTACTCTTACATTCTACTCTTACACTATACTCTTACATTCTACTTGCCATTAATTTTTTTAAATCTCGCAATTCTTTCCTAATCTCCATCATATAAGTTACACATACTTCTTGTTGACTATTTATTTCCGCTACGTTGAGAGATAATTCATCTATGGTGTCTTTTAGTTCATTTAACTCGTTAGCTAGACCAACATTATCGTCGTCGCAACCGTAAGTACCGCCGCCGTAAGTACTACCATGATCGCCACCGTACGCATCGCCACCGTACGCATCGCCACCGTAAGTGCCACCAGATGTCATACTACGTGTTACAGTCGGTATGTGTATATGTGTAAAACCTTCATCGTGGATATTATATTCCTCGTAATCGTCTAAATATGACGTTCCTTCTATTTTGATTCTACTTGCCGCAGAACTAAGGTCATTACGCGGAATTTCGATTGTATCTTCATCGAATCCACCGCTATATCCATCGCCGTGGCCACCATACCCATCACTGTGGCCGCTGTATCCACCCTGTAACATTTTAATATAATCATCCGTAATGGAAGTTACTGGTGCATTTCCCTTTGGTGTGCGGATACGTTCTGTTGGAACTGGTACGTCTGGATATTCAGCTAATAAATCGTCAAGTGTCTTGGTGCTGTTAATGTTGTCCGTTATGTCGTCATCTACAATAGTGTCAACGGTTATGTCGTCAGCTACAATAGTGTTGTCCGTTATGTCTGTGGCCTCAGCCATCTTGGTATCTTGTTTATGATGTTGTGAAATTCAATTTTATACATACTCGCAGTTTATTTTCTAACTGCTTTTACTCTAGCCTTTGGTTTCTTTACAAGCTTTGCAGGTCCGGCCGAAACTGGTCCCGCGGGTTGGGCCCGTGCAGGTCCGGAAGGCGAGCGTTGAGAAGATGCAGGTTGAGAAGATGCAGGTTGAGAAGTAGGTTGAGAAGATGCGTTCTTATTTAACGCGGCTTCTTTCCGTCTGCGTTCACCTTCTTCTCGTAGATGTTGGGGGATTGGTAACTTTAGAGTTGCTACAATTCGCAGTGTTGGTCGCCCCGCAGTTTCCGTATCCAGAGTGTATTTGATCCACATGCAGTCTTCTCTATCGGCGTCGTTTTCGTCGGTGATTTTTTCAAAGTAAAACTTGATGTCCATGTCGTCACATTTGTATGACATAACTAGCGCTTTACGATATTCTTGAATTTCCATAGATGTCATACTACGTGTTGCAATCGGAGCATCTGCTTTTTCATGCCATTGCTTTTTAGGTGCTTCCATTATCAAATATAAACTATACACTGTAATGAGGTACATTCTAAATCATTTTATAATTGAATAATAGAACTACATATACTTATAACCTCCACCATACATAACTTACCACCATACATAACTTACCAACTGACATAACTTATCAATGTTTGGAGTACACGTAAACAAATCTCGTAATAAGAAGGTACGAACTATGTCGGTAGCTATAAAAGAAGAGATGAAACGATTGCGTGATTATGGCGTTAAAACTCCATGCGCGCAAATATTCGTAGCTGGTCCCCGAAACTATAAACTAACAGTTGATGCTGCAGAAATCGCACGTATACGTGCCCTTGGAGAATCAATTACTATTCACGGCGCATATGTTGATAAGCCTTGGTCCGGTAGTGATCTTGCAATTGACAATATTGTAGGCGAGTTAAAGGTAGCCTACGATATGGGCGCAAGTGGAGTAGTCGTACATTTGGGAGCTGCGTCAGCAACCGATAAGTTTATTCCTGCGGTTCGATCTATTACCGACCGTGCGAGTAAGGTATGTGTAGGCGGCATTGCAAATGCAAATGCAGGTGCAGTAGGCGGTATTGCAGGCGCAACTCCACTTCTTTGGCTAGAAGTACAGGCGGCAAAGCCTGCGCCACATACCTTTGAGACTCCGCAAAAACTAAATGCTTTATTTGAACGGTTAGATGGCATTGGCGGTATCGGTTTATGTATTGACACCGCGCACCTGTTTTCCTGTGGAATGTCTCTTCAAACTCATGAGGCGGCAGAAGAGTTCTTTACTCAGCTGCGTTGCCCAGTACCGATGATGATTCATTTAAACGACAGCGCAAGTAAACTTGCAAGCGGTGTGGATAAACATGCTGCAATCGGTAATGGTGCAATTTGGTCAGATGATATGTCTGGCCTGAAGTATATCATAGACTACGCGATAAAAAATAAAATACAAATGTATTTTGAGCGTCATGATGACGATGTCTGTAAAGACCTTAAAGTACTATCTACACTTGGATATGTATAGTTTGGGATGTTGAGTATGTTGGGTATATAGGGTATGTAGGGTATATAGGGTATGTAAAAGTAGAGTATATAGGGTATGTAAAAGTAGGGTATATATGGTAAGTATCCTGCTACCTATCACCGGCCTTTTTTTTCTTGATTTGTTTAACTTTAATGAATTTTCGGTTAGCGAATTCTTTTACGTTTATAATGTCGGTGTGTGTATAATCTGATAGGCCGAGAATTGCTACATATTCCTTTCCAATTAGCGCATATGTAACTGTAGGGTATTCTTCAGAATACTTTAGACGTAGAGTTTCATATGCAGGGAGTTTTTTATCTTCCAGTATTTTAAAGATATTCTCAAGATCTTTTCCCATGGTCACAACTACAGGTATAATCTGATAGGCGTCGCCTGTGTCGTCAACTGGGGCAGCCTCTACATGCGCAAGAATATGGGGCGGTGGCGCTGCGTCTTCCGTATAAGAGCGTGGTAGTTTTACTACTAAAATCTGCGCGGAAAATGCCTTTTCGTGCGTATGAACGCACTTCGGACATTGTAGATTAATACCCCCCGTTTTATCTGGAACACCATATGCGAAATCGTAAATTATATTATCGCAACACGTGCCCGATTGTATACCTTTCAGTAAATGCTCGATAACACTATACTCCACACTCTTCAACGTTACGTAATCTGGGAACGAGTATAATGCAGTTATATTTTTTTTATGCGCTCTACTCGAATAATGCGATAGAAAGCGATAATCGTTGCAATTATAGTGTGTAATTAATGTTCCGTTGCAAACACGATCGTGGAATCGGAATGCCTTCTTTACGTTGAAATCCCATGTAAGTCCATCGTGAATACAAATATTACCAAAGTCACAGAATATGCCAGAAGTAAAGTTTAACCCAGCAACTCTACTATATGCATACAATTCCTTCATTTCGCTTACGTGTTTTACTTGGATCGGCATAAAATGATTTCCAGTCTGCACGATTGCAGTATGCGCAGAAACATTATACATTTTAGGCGATTTCCAAGACGCCGCATATGCTGCAGTATCATCTATGTTTGGAATTTTATAGTCGTTGCCGCCGTTACCAACGTCACCGCTGTCGTTACCGCTGTCACGATCAATATAATGTCGGGTAATCATGGAAACATAATTTAAGATTTCGTCAACCATATAATTGGTATAAATCACAACCGTTGTAGGTTGTAGCTTATAGTTAATGCCATCTACAGTAAGTTTGCGTTCAGTTGCAATTGACTTGGCTAGTCTTGCAAATAGAGCTTTTTTTACGGTAACCATCGTATTATGATGTTCTGTTTCTGGCATTTTATCATTACCAACCTCGTTACCAGCATCGTTACCAACCTCTTTGTTTTGTTTTTTCACTTCTTCAATGATATCGTCGATTTTAATAATCTCCATGGCTAGCAATACAGTTATAATGCCGACAAGAATTCAATTTTAATGTTTACGCGTTGTAGTATATGTACTGGTGTTATAACCTTACTGCTGTTATAACCTTATTGTTTTTATAGCCGTATTGTATTGATAACATACCACTGAATATGCACGGATTTGGATGTACTGACTTGGCGGACTTTACGTCTATGGTTGTAGAAGAGTTAAAATATCGCGGAATCTCACATAGTCGATTTTATCTATGTGATGTTGAGAATGTTAACTTTCTGACAAAATTATCATTTTACAAGAAGTCGCCGCCAGAACTATACGCAAGAACAACATTAATGAACCATATAGACACGGAAATTGAGATTTTAAGTTTACTTCGCGAGACAGTAATTGACGCCGGAGTATCGCCATGCATAGTTGAAATCTTATATGAAAACCGCTGCACCGGCGCTACAAACTATATAAAGAAGTTTAAAGAAAGATTGCGAGCAGAAAGTGAATGCTCAGAAACCGAATGTAAAGACAACGTTCTGACTCCTGCGTCCGTAGGAGTATACGAATTGTTTGAAAAATATATACACATGGTTAATAGTGGTATTGCGGTTGATAAGTGGGCTTTTATCGTGTTAGAACAGTGCGATATAACACTGGAAGAGTATTTAAAGCATCGCATCGGTACGCCGGTTGCCGTTGAGATATTTAAGACCATTATGTTTCAAATAATATATACAATCTACGCATTAACAAAAATGTATCCTACTTTTAAACATAACGATCTACACACGGAAAATGTAATGTTAAAAATAGATCATGGTTACCGCTGGTCCAAGCGCGCTTTCATGAAGTTTACTGTAAATGGCAACGACTATTACATACCATATTTTGGCATTACTGTCAAAATTATTGACTTTGGCTTTTCAACCATCAGTGAGCTTGGTATTGTATCGAATGTGATTGACGATCTTGCAATCATGTTTTACAGGCACGACAATGACATGCTTACGTTATTTCATTGGATCAACAGAACAGTATTAAAATTCCCAACCTATGACAATGATGTTGACAAATTACTACGAAAGCTGGATCCTAGCGGAAGTTATCTTGACAGAACTGCAAACGTACCAGCGCCAAGCGTTAAGGAAATGATTAGTAGCGACGTATTTGACTACTATACGCGAATCCCTCCAGGCGTCTTGAATTTGATTGGAGTTTACAGAGTATAATATATACATGATAGAACTATTGATACTAGTACTAGTTGTCTGCATCGCGATACTATTAATGTGGACGCGCGATAGCTTTGGTGCTATACTGCCGTCCGTAACCTCTAGCGCTAACAACACGCGCACTAATTCCTCAATGTATAAGACTACAAACCAACCTAACAACCAACCTAACAACCAACCTAAAAACCAACCTAACAACCAACCTACCAAACTACACATACAATCGGCCATTAAAAAAACAAACGGTACGAAAAAAAATGTAAGATTTGCAAGAGATAAAAAACTGAGGATATATAGTAAATCATCAGGAGATATAGTGGGGGAAACTATAGCACATACTTTATAGTGTAACCAAAGTGTGTAACCAAAGTGTGTAACCAAAGTGTGTTTGTATAGCCATGCCATACTCAACGCAGAATGCGACCATTATAGATCTGCTAACTAGATTTCAAACGCTACACAAGTATAAAGGTGAAGTATATAAGGCCGCGGCCTATACGCATGCAATTACGCAATTAAAAATGTTGCCTTTAAGTAAAGTAAAAGTTGGTGTTGGTATCGGTAAAAAGATTGCAGAATTTCAACGTACGGGCGATATTGCATCTGCTAACGTTGTCGATGACATCCGTGCGTTTAAAGAACTTAGCGGAATTCTAGGGGCCGGCCCATCCGCGGTGTCGCAGTGGATGGACATGGGGATAAAATCACTTGTACAATTACGGCGAGCAATTGCAAAAAAGCAAGTCAAGCTTACAACCATGCAGCAATACGGGTTGCTGTATTATTATGATCTCTCCCAAAAGATACCGCGAGCAACCGTGGCTAAGATATCCGGAGTGATTTTTAAGGTAATTCGCAATTTATGCGTAAAATGCAAAATGGAAACGGTCGGGTCATACCGCCGCGGCGCCGAAATGTCTGGTGACATTGATATAATTACAAATCAAGAGTATGCAATGAAAGAACTTGAGAAAAACTTAATGCGATTACCCGTATATATTACAACGCTTTCCATCGGGAAAGAACGATATTCGTTTCTGATTCAGGACACTGATGCAAATCTCGCACGGCAGGTTGACATATTACGACTAAAACAATACTATACCGGGATTCTGTACTTTACCGGAAGCTGGGAATTTAACGCTGCGATGCGAGGATACGCAAAGTCGCATGGTTATCGATTGAATCAGCAGGGATTAACGCGGGTAGCGAAAGCAAATACCGTGAAAGTGAAAGCAGCGAAACCAAGCGTAGCGAAACCAAGCGTAGCGAAACCAATCAAAGTGAAATCGGAAGCGGATGTATTTAAGATACTTGGCTTACGGTACATAGAACCGCGTATGCGCGTCGATGAAAAACAAATTATTCCACTAGAATAAACTCGACACTAATCTTTTTTTGTAATCTATATATACACGTACGTACGTTGCGCTCGTATGTTTTCAGATAACGTTTATGTTGCGGGGGAAGAATTCGCCCCGCCGGATACGGCCCTAACTGCAACTCCAAGTAGTGTTGTTGGATCAATTACCGCAGGAAACTATCTTTATGTTTGTACATACACTACATTGTATGGAGAAACTTTGCCCGGTGTTACTAGCGCAACCGTTGCGGCAAATAGTAGCATATCGCTAACAAATATCCCTCGGCGCACCGGAATCCGAGCAACTTCGGTGTATAGAAGTTCGTTTGGTGAAGCGGAGCCTTATCGGCTGATTACAACAACAAACAAAACAACATTTGTCGATACTCTCAGTGACGCATCGCGCGGTGCATTGCTCCCGCTCAGTAATAGCGCCAATACCCGCGGTCGATTTGTCGGAGAATGGTTTTTCACAAAGCCCACCGTGCGCAGTACCTTGTTGGTTATCGCAACGGGTTCAACTCGCAGTAATGCCGCGCAAATTACCGCAGAATACTCATTTGTATCAACGGCATCGGGAGATGGAGTTGTTATGCCATATTTAGTCGGTTATAAAATCGGAACAACCCTTACTATTAGCAACACTGGACCAAACGCACTTAACGTATATCCGTTCGAATTAAGCACCTCTATGGCCGGCGAACCTGCAGGTGCACCGTATGTGCTTGACGCGGGTTCATCAGTTAACCTGATTGCCATGGATAACGAGTGGAGGTCTCTTTCTAGCACGGGGTCGGGCATTTCAAATGGAACACCGGCCGGCGGGTCACTTGGCGGAACATATCCTAACCCTACGCTAGGACAGTTTCCCGGTGTTGCCGGTAGCTATACCGTGCCAGACATTACAGTAAATAACGAAGGTCGCATTACAGCCGCGTCAAATGGAAGCGCAGTTACAAGTATTACAGCTGGCGATGGACTCACTGGTGGCGTTATCACATCTGCCGGTACTATCGGACTTGGTACGGAATTGCTCGGATTGAGCGAGATTACGACCAATGGCGTAGTTATACGAACAGCCCCCGGCACATATATTACCGAGCTTGCGTTATCTGCCCCGCGCGGAGGAACTGGACTTGCAACATATGCGGTCGGTGACATCCTGTATTCCGGTGCTTCAAACTCGTTATCTGCGCTACCTAAGCCATCTGCGGTATCCGTGTTGCAAATGGACGGTGCCGGACTTCCGTCGTGGGTATTGCGCGACGATATTTCAAGTGGTCTTGATCCAAAGGAGCAGTGCGAGGTCGCCAGTATTGCAGACGTCGCAGGTACTTATGCTACTACTCCCAGTAATGGCCAATTCACTAACGTCGACATGACGAATGTAACGTTATTTTCCCTTGGCGCATACGTCGTTGCTGCTGGCGATCGAGTACTTGTAAAGGATCAAACTGACTCCCTTCAAAACGGTATATACACCGTCTCAGGTACACTAACGGCCGCTACACTAACGCGTTCGTTTGATCAAGATGGCCTCCCGCTAAACGAGGTATCCGCCGGCAACTTTACGTTCATTCAAAATGGAGGTGAGCTGAAAGCAACGGGATGGGTTGTAAGTGGGAGCGGCACCATCACGCTGAACACCGACCCTGTGAATTGGTATCAGTTTTCTAGTACTGCATCTTTGAACGCAGGAACTGGTCTCAACATCGCAGGTACAACTATCAATCTAAATACCCCGGTTATTACGACGCATGGTGGAACTGGACTTGCAACATATGCGGTCGGTGACATCTTATATTCCGGAGCAACAAACTCGATATCTGCGCTACCTAAGCCATCTGTGGTATCCATCTTGCAAATGGATGGTGCTGGACTTCCGTCGTGGATAGTGCAAGACGCGGGTACAGTTTTAGACGATGTGCCAGCAGGTACCGCGGGAAATGAAAAGTATCCGGTAGATCTATCATCAGGTGTATGGTATGGATCAGGAACAAAAGCTGGCGGCGTAGTGTCGTCTGTACGTATTGGTAATGATGCAATTGCTAATGGAATAAACTCAGTAGCAATGGGTACTGATGCAACGGTGTCAGGCGGAAGTAGTTCCATAGCGATAGGTAGAGCATCTAATACTGGGTTTGGTAACATTAATACTTGTCTAGGATCTGAAGCGGGCGCTTCATTGGTCACTGGCCTGGCAAATACATTTATAGGAAATCGGGCAAACTTTTCAGGTGCAGACGCGAGTTTTGCTGTATGTATAGGATATTCTACAGTATGTAATGCCGATAGCGCAGTTAGCATAGGAAACGCTTCTACAGCTACTCTAGACAGTGTTGGTATGGGGCGATCGGCTTTTGCTAGCACTTCGGGTAGTATTTGTATTGGTTCAGAAACATTTACTCGAAACGGCGCTTCGGTAATTGTTGGACATCTATCAGGATCTACGGGATTTAATGTTGTATTAGGATCACAATCGAAGGGAGGAATTGGCAGTAACAACATTTACGTGGGACACAATTGCGGTAATACTGCCGATGACAAAGATAACGCTGCTACATATGGTAACTCTAATGTTTGTTTGGGTAGTAGAGTGTTTAATAACATCAATGGAACCAATGAAAATACAGGAATTGGGCATGAAGTATTAACAAATGCAGTTTCGGATACAGCTACCGCGGGTACCGTTTCCTCAGTAGGAACTGTCGTTACTGGTACTGGAACAGCATTCACAACAGATATGGTAGGTGGAATGCTTGTTGTGAACTTACAACCGCTTAGAATATTGGCCGTTGCAAGTGCGACTGACCTTACTACTGATACCCCGGTTACATATACCGGACAAGCATATACTATATTTTACAATTCGTATGCTAACACGGGAGTAGGATATCAAGCGTTATCAACACTGACCAATGGAAAGCTAAATACCTCGCTTGGGTTTAAATCTGGAAATACGATTACATCTGGTAACAGCAATACTATAGTTGGATATGAAGCCGATGTTGACGCCGGTGCGCGTTCAGGAGCAGTTGCTCTTGGAGATGGTATTATTGCGACTGTAGACAACGGATTCTTTGTTAAGCATCGCAACGCAGTCACACCCGCCAGCGCGCAGGTTAGTGTTTACGATACAGCGTCCAATGAATCGGTTGGTCTAACCGATGCGACTGTGTCTGGTCAAGTTCTCACGTCAGATGCCGCTGGAGGGTTGTCATGGACAACGCCCACGACACCTTCTACTAATAGCCTTGCTATGGCTGTACATGTTCCAGGTCCCGCATTCGGAATTTTTAGTATTGGCATTCCATTCAATGCAACCGATGCACCGGCACCATTCACGGCATCCGCCCAGCCCATGTTCACAACGACTGATAATATTAATTTTATTGCGCAGGTAGGAGGACTATTTTATAGTAATTTGTCACTATCCATTACTGGTACCGCTATAAACTACACGTTGGAAGTATTTTATAGTAATTCTAAGGTATTGGATAGATTTGAGCACCACCGGGCCTCCGATGCAACTATTAATAACTTTAAGATGATGTCAAGTACATACGTTAGATTAGTTCCGGGCGACGACCTATTCTGTAGATTGACTGGCGCAGGGTCATTAGATAATATAGGCGCTCCAGCGGGCCAATCGCGCTCAACGTCGTGGACTATAATGTATATTTCACCTTAACCCTCACATTGGAAATACCAACTAACGCTAGAGGTAAAGAATGCTGATATTTTTTTTATAATATACGTTCTAAGATATATAAACTATACACCACACGCAGATGTTTTATCCCAGAGTTATGGGAGTTGATGTACTCGAGCCGGCCACCGCGCCGGCTCTCTCCGCTATCAATTCTATTGGCGGATTATCCGGCTCATACACGTATGCGGTAAGTTTTGTAAGTGGGTATGGTGAAACAATGGTTGGTCCATTGAGCGCTACGGTTGTTACTAGCGGTAGCGTCGAATTGAGTGGAATCCCCATACATCCTACAAACAGTATACAGCAGCGTAAACTTTATAGAACGGTAAATGGAGGAACAAGTCTTTATTTAGTCGACACTATAGACGATAATAGGACCACTCGGTATACGGACTTATTGCCCGACATTGACCTTGGCGCGCCTGCACCAGCGTCAAACTTTGCGAGTACTATCGGCAGTATTGAAGGTAGCGTACAGTTCACCCGCCAAGTATTGCGCAGTGCGTCTACAATCACAGCGGGCGGAACTACACTAGATGACGCAACGCCGGTGCTGAAAACGGAATTTGCGTTTGTTGTTGTTCCCGTTGCCGGACAGGGCATCCGCCTACCTCCTATTAATGCCAATCTCGTTGGTCTTAAGATCACGGTGTTTAACGACGACTTTGCGAATTCTTTGGAAATATATCCGAGAATCGCAACTGACTCAATTGACGGAGCACCCGCCGGCACGCCATACACGCTTGCCGCCGGGTTTTCCGCCGAATTCATTTCAACAGATGCAACATCATGGAGATTTGCGAGCTCACTTACCTCAGGCGTTGCTGGCCCTCCTTCGGGTGGCGCAGGTGGCGATCTTACTGGCAATTTTCCTAACCCAAGTCTTGCGGACAACGGTGCTGTCGCAGGAACATACGGTGACTCGTCCAATGTTCCGGTTATTGATCTTGATTCTACTGGGCGCATTACCACCCTCACAACTACGCCAGTTAACCGATCGCCCAATGGTGCGGCCGGCGGAGATCTTACCGGTACGTATCCCTCACCTACTATCGCACCAACCGGAATTACCGCTGCGGTTTACGGTAGCGGTGCTTTTGTTCCTGAGATTACGGTCGATATTACGGGTAGACTTACGAATGTTGTGCCCAGGGCCGTGGTTGTAAATAACGTTGGTGGGGTTACTACCAATGCTTTCGGTACTCGACTAATGATATCAGGAAATACAACCGCTGTTGGTGCAGATAACACTGCGGTGGGAGTTGACGCCGGTCAAGGTTTGACTTCAGGAACTGCAAACACCTTATATGGAGCAAGTGCAGGATCAAGTTTGTCATCGGGATCAAACAATATCGTGCTTGGAAGCGGCGCTCAGGCTAGCAGTTCAGCCCAAGATAATGAGATAACAATTGGAAACGCAAGCCATATACGTGTACGGTTCGCCAGTGCATCTGTGATCCCAGTGTTCCTAAACAATACGGCCGCGCTGACTGGTTTATTGACTCCGGGCTGTTTATACCGAACTGGCGAAGATCCAGACTTGCTGTGTATTGTACATGCGTGATCATCGTATAGCGTCACAGCAGCGTCACCGCAGCGTCACCGCAGCGTCACCATTATTTTTTCATAATTGAATTCCAGGTACTGGATATATACAGCAACGAGATTGTAGGGATGAAAGCGGAACATATTGCTCAAATGGTAGACGGACTAACGCCAACTACAAAGGAATTCATCCGCAGAGCAAAGGCTCCACTAACAAATTGTATTCAAAAGTTTAATGTTATGGTTACGGATATCGACACTGTCGTTCCAGCCCCCGGGCTTATTTTGAATGCATTACGACTTTGCCCGATTGAAAACGTAAAGATTGTTATCTTAGGGCAAGATCCATATCCGAAAAAATCCGATTCTCATGGACTTAGCTTCTCCGTGCCGGCCGGCGCAAAAACGCCAACTGCACTTAAAAACATATTTAAGCTACAGGTTGCACAAAACCTGCTCTCTGCGATTCCGCCAAACGGCGATCTAACGCAATGGGCAACTCGCGGCGTATTGATGCTAAATATTTCACTAACAACCGTTGTAAAGAAGACGAATGCACATCCGCACGTATGGAATGAGTTTGTTGATGCAATTATCAGTGAACTTCCAGACGCCGTGTATATCTTGCTTGGGAAGCCACCACTGGCAAAAATTCCAATTATAAAGTCAAAACATGTATTTTGCTGGGGGCATCCGAGCGGACTTACTGCGGTAAATCGAAAAGAGTGCCCGGAAAACTTTAAATACTGCGACGTCTTTACCAAGGCGACAGCAATAACCGGTATTTCATGGGAGCTTAATGTGGTTAATCACGAACTCAAGGGCCTACTTGGAATGATCGACGACGCGCTTGATGGAGCTGTGGGCGTAGCTACTGTACTAGATACTGTACCCAAAGCACCCATGGCTACACCTGCAGCTACTGTCGCAGTAGCTGCAAAAATGGATCCCGTGCTACCAAATGTAGTTTACAATATTCCGACTATGCGTAAACAGACACCTGACGACGTGATTGTACCCGTTGGTATTCGCGTGTACACTGACGGATCGGCGTATAATAACGGAAAACCGGACTGTAAAGCGGCATATGCGTATTACATAACCGACAACTCTACAGTCACTCTTGGATCGGGCCTTGTAGACGGAAAGCAAAGCAATAATACTGCGGAACTCACGGCGATATTGCAAGCACTGCAGGCTGTATCGGTTGAGTATGGTGTAACTGCAGGCTCGCACCAAATCACTGTCGTATCGGACAGTGACTATTCCATTAAATCTATCACCGAATGGTCAAATAAGTGGACGGCAAAGTCGAAAAAAGAAAACATGACTTTGATTTTACAGTGTAAAAAATTAGCAGACTCGCTAAACGTAAAATTTATCCACATTAACTCACACATGTTGGAAAAAAATATTAAACCCGGTACACTCGTGTGTGATTGGAAATTAAATGACACCGTAGATAAGATGTGTAATGGTTTAGTAGGTAATTAGGGTAGGTAATTAGGGTAGGTAATTAGGTTGGCAAGTTTCTTTTTTATGGATGCATGCATACATACAGCGCGCATACATACACTAAATTGCCATTTCAAACTTGATTCTAGGCTGTGGATTATAGTTCACGATCGAGAATAGGTCTGAGGTTATGTCTTCAACAGCGTTAAAGTTTTCAATGTGTAACTCGGGAAATTCGCCCGGTACTCGCTGCAATTGTGTTTTGATGCCGGGGATGTGATTGGTGTAAATATGACAATCCCCCATAACGATAACTACTTCGCCGGACCGCATACCTACAATTTTTGCAATAATATGTGTGAGTAGTGCATAACTTGCGATATTAAACGGTACGCCAAGTGCAACATCGGCCGAGCGCATATTTACTAGAGTTGATAGTGTTTTGTCGTCTCTTACATTACCATCCGTAGTTGCAGCAGTAACATAGAACTGAAAGCTCCAGTGGCAAGGGGGTAGTGCCATCTTCGATAGCTCTGGAGGATTCCACGCAGATACAATAATGCGGCGGCTAAATGGATCAGTGCGGAGAAGTTTAATTGCCTCTGCGATTTGATCCACGCCTCCAAAGTTTCTCCATTGTACGCCGTAAATTGGTCCGGTTTGCCCAACTTCGTAATGCTGAAGTCCGCGAGAATCAAGAAACTCTCGTGTGGTATTCAAGTCCCAAATCGGATTTTTATGTTCGCGCAGATATGCTGTATCGGTACATTTTCCAGAGAGGAACCATACCAATTCAGTAACCACAGACTTAAATGGTACCCTCTTTGTTGTAAGCATCGGTAAGATGTTGATTGTACCGTGGTCACTACAGTTACCGTAATCACTGCACTTGCGCGTCAGTTTAAACCTCAGAGTCTTGCAGAATAATCCTCGCGTCGGAATACCTGTGCGATTATCGCGAATAGGGGCCGTTAGCAAAGACCGCATTAAATCCAAATAATTAGACTCGTCGATGTTTGTACATGTTGACACGTTGTTCGCGGGAACATCAGCTAACGAACCGCCTTGAAATCTTGCATTATACGTAAGAACACGCGTATTTGTATTTGAACAACTATAGTGGAGGTTGTCAAGGAAATGCAATGGAAATTTTACGCATCGTGATTTCGCGCGGATATTATCGGTTACGTAATTAATGTACACTAAACCAAGCTGCAGCGTTTTGAATGCTAGGTTGTAGATTTCAGCTCCTCCACAGATCCAAATGGGTCCTCTGATTTTTGCAGCGTCTTCACGGGCAGCTGCGTCTTTACATAGTTTGACTGCAGATTCGATCGAATCAGCATACACAAAGTTTGCGGTATTTGAGTCTGCGGTATTTGCAGTGACAGTTGTTTTTGCAAGCATATTCCGGTCCTGGGTTAATACTACGGTATACCTACCTTTGAGAGGACCCATACTTTCAAATGTCTTTCTACCTACAATTACAGGACATCCCATTGTCATAGATCGAAACCATTTACGATCATTTTGCAGTTCGGAACCAGTATGAGGACATACTGCGTCTTTTCCTTCCCCATAGCCAATAACCCCTTCTGGGGTAACTGCGGCAATAATGTTGATGTTAATATCCTCCATTTGATTAATAGATATCGCTTGTGGTATCCGTGTATATATATAGAGTACGTTATTCAATTTTTAATAGGTTGGGGTGATTGATTATATAAACAACCTACTCCAAACATGCCACTGTTCTCAACTGGAAACATTGAAAACGCCATACTGATTGTAATTTGCATAGTCACAATAATACTACTATGGCGACATTTTATGCGGGAGGGGTTTACTTCAAAACATGAAAAGGCAACTGCGATTTATGATTGGTTTAAGAGTAATCCGGAAGGTAATTATAGCGATTATCGCACCGATATGGAATCTAAAAGCAACATTGTAGAATACGAAGACGTCAAGTCATTGTTCAAAAATCGCGATTTTACAGTTGCAACCGTGTTACCGATGGTTTGAATACGCAGTATGCACACACTATACACCGTGCACACTATACATCTTTTTTTACCAACTACAGTATAGGGTGGGTAAAGACATAGGGTATAGATAACAATGCATCCGTTATTTTTTATAGGATTCTGCGTTTTAGCTATATTGTTGCTACTTGTGTTGCTTAGTACAGGTAAGTCAAATACCGCGGATGATTTTATTAATAAGTCAAATGGTACTTTTGACAAGGCGGCGCAAGATGCGTTAGCTCTGTTAGCTGAACCTGAAAATGCAACTGAACTAATGCAGCGCGGCAATATTATGCGATATAATGTGTTAGAGGGTGGCGCGACTAACGGTGGCGCGACTAACGGTGGCGATACTCGTGGCGCTACTAACGGTAACATAGATGTTAGAATTGCATTCGGTAGAGTTTTAGAAGACTATACTCAAGCAACTGAGGTTGCGGCTGTAAATGAAGAACTTATGCCTCCGGGATTTCTACATGATATTATTACACTATATGACGCTACTGCTATGAACGGTGGAGGAGGCATGTTTGGCGGTGGTATTGGTGGCACGTTAGCTGGTGGCATGTTTGGTATAGGTGGAGGTATAGGTGTAGACGACGAAATGCAATATATCGACATGCAACTAGAGCAATTTCACAACGTAGTAGAATATAATGTACCAAATATTGCGCGTAATGAGACTCGCGCGCGCGTAACGAAGGCTGTTGCCGCACCCACAAAAGCGGCTGCAGTTGCAACTGCTCTAGCTCCAGAGTATCGCAGCGATAGTCAAAATGTTCACGATACAAAACTAAACGGCGATTTAAATGCAACGCTTGCAAAGCTGACAGAGACCGGACCCAAGGGCTCAGCGGAAATAGATGCTGCGATTGCCGAATGCATTGATTACGTTAAAGGTAAACCTAATGCACTTGCCGCAGCTCAGAAGATGCGCGAAGGAACGCCCATTTCTACATATAACACAAATGAAGCATATATTCTTGCCGCAGTTTGGCGCCGTTGCGACCACCGGTTTAATGTGGACAATCGTGAATTAATGCGCGAAGCTGTATCGGTATCTCTCACCGACTGCACGGAGAACGGTGGACTGGTATGCATTAATGGGCGATGCAGTCGATTGCTTGGCAGCCTAGTATTGCTTGATTTTGACAGCACTGTAGGTTCTGCACTAACCTTTGACGCATACAAAAATCAAATATATGAAGAAACAAAAGAAATGTTTGAGCGCGAAATTGAAGAGCTGCACAAGTCCGACAGCGCAGACATGCGGCAGCTTGCACAATCTTACGATGATCCCTCGATTGAAGCAACCGACGCAGCCACTAATGAGTTTCATACCCTATTAAAGTCACAGGTCGACGATCTGCTCACAAACTACACAAACCTAAACACCCGCGAAATTGAACAGCTCCGCCGCGACTGTTACGTATACGTGACGATATGACATTTGCTGCGCAAATGCATCGTAAGTGTTTCACACTTACTCTTGGGGGCCGCTACGTTGTCCTGCGGACAAGCTCCGCTTATTTGCCGCTACGCGTCAAATCCCTACGTGAGTTTACCATCTGTAGGAAATATATAAAAAAATATGTATGTGATGGCGGTTCATTCTATAATTTCTTCCAATCCTTGAGTGACGCGGATAATATTCACGACTCGCATAGGTGTAGTTTCGGGTAGTTTATCAACATCTAAACCCATTACATTATCATTTTTACTCATGTTTTCAGTTCCCCATAGAGGCTGTAAGTTACGGTAATTAAAGCACGATCGTTGTTCGAAATCACTTCCCATATTGTAAATTGCGCATGGTACGATGTGATCAACATGCCATTCACCGTAATTATCCCATGTCATCTTATCATCGAACTGCGATTCTAAGTGTTCACGCAGAAACTTAACAGTACATCCGATTAACTTTTTTGTCGCATCGGACTTAGCTTTACCTCGGATAGCAATACTGATTCTGCATCGTAGGTTACTAAGCATTCTTAATTCGGGATTTGCTTTACGTCTGGCTATCTGTTTTTCGGTAATAGTGGCTTTATTTTTCTGAAAATATTCTTTTTTATGTTGCTTTAATTGGTCCTTATTATCTACTCTATATTTGGCATGATACTCTTTGTTATACTCTGCTTGTTGCTCCTTGTTTGCTTTTAGCCATTCTTTACGATCTTCCTTATGTTCTGCTCGGTATTTAGCATGTTTGGCATTCAATCGTTCTCTATTATTCGCACGATATACTTTATAACATGCCTTACATTTATTATCGAGTTTATCCCATGTATTGTTTTTGCTAAACATCGCAAGTGTCTGCCAAATGTGACACGCACCGCACTGCTTTTCTTCTACGTCTTCCGTAAAACGGTGCAATTTGGTATTTTTATGCGGTACTTTTACTTTGTCGTCTGCCATGACTGAGTAAGTAATACACCTTACACATGCACTATCCAAATGAAAAAATACGTGTCGCTACGTGCGATGGATACTCGTCAGATACTTGGTGTTAATTTCGTATCTCTTACAATCCTCCTCTAAGACGCAATACAAGGTGAATTGTACTCTCCTTTTGAATTGCGTAATCCGCGAGGGTACGGCCATCTTCAAGCTGTTTACCGGCGAAAATCAGACGCTGCTGATCCGGAGGAATACCTTCCTTATCCTGGATCTTGGTCTTCACGTTCTCAATAGTATCTGAGCCTTCAACCTCAAGGGTGATAGTCTTGCCGGTGAGAGTCTTAACGAAAATCTGCATGTTGAGAGAAGGAGTCTTTAGGTATATTACATGTTTAATCTCAAATTCAATTATTCTTTTTTGACCGTGAGGCCGCTACGTTGTCCTCTGGACAAGCTCCGCTTAACACCCGCTACGCGGCTGTTCCCCACTCTGATGACAAAAAACACGCTTCGCGGCGTATTGGCTATCAGATTGAAAATATGTGTTTTTTGTCATTCTTTTTTAGTGGGGATTTGATGCGTAGCAACAAATAAGCGGAATAGCCGCAAGGCTATGCAGCGGCCTCACGGTCAAAAAAAGAATAATTAGTACCCTGAGCGGCCTCTGTAGTAGAATAGTTTGCAAAGTTCGGCGCCGCTTATACGACCACTTTTAGTAAGCAGGAGTATTTTTGCAATTCCGGTCTGACTGATAACGTTTGCAATTATCTCAAACATTGTGATCTCATCGTCATACTTTGCCGTACTGCACGGAATAAGTACATACAGTACGTTTGATCCCTGAAACGGACGAGTTTCGTATGTATACTGTTGTTCCGATAACGTATACCCGTGAACTTTGTTGCGTATTGTTTTATATGCGATATGGTACGGAGTATGTTGCGCATTCATTTTAACTCGCAAATCGGCGTCGATAATACGGTTGACGTCGTCCTTTACAAGAGTATCTAGTGCAGGTCCACCAAGAATATGGTCCATGATATACGCGCACTGGACTTCGTTTGTGATCGACTCAAACCGCAAATACCCGGTCTTGGTAAACATATCAACCCAACTAATACCGTTGCTGGGATGATACAGTTTTACATTTTCCGCGCTTGTATAGAATGTATGCGTCTTGAATGTGGCTAGAAACGGAGTTTTGGTGGAATTAGTAAAACTTGAAATCGACTTGAGTTCTCTCTTTGCCGTGGGCTTTTTTATTACTTTGGTGTCTATGATAGCATCGAAAGTGGCGCAGATATTACACGTAGTGCCAACAATCCCGTTATCAGTACTATATGCAATAGTGTAATGGTCACATTTAGTGAATTTCATCAACACTGATGTACTCTTGATATATTGCGGGCTGCCAATATATTTCGCGAGGGATAATGATTCAAGTTCACATACTTGACATCCGCGAAGAACAGTATCTGCTCTAAATTTATCAATCGGTTTGTATGCGCATGACACGTGACCCTTTTCACATTGGAGATACAGCAGGCCGTTTGCAATATAGATACGCGCAAATCCAAGTCGTTCCGCTACTATAAAGTATTCTTCCCGGATATATCCACCCGTAGTTTCAATACCATGCAATGCACTGCCAGTAACCTCGGTGAATCCTACAGGTACGTTATGTGGTTGACACAGTCGTTCAAACATGGGATAGTACTCCGGTGCACGATCCCGCGGCGGACAAATCGCAGAGTGTGGAATGGGCGTAGTGTGCTTTGACGGACCACGCAAACCGGGTAAACTGGCAAGGAAATGTCCAACCTGGTGCATTTGCCTGTCCTTAATGTCGGCATTTTCTTCCGCCTTAGCCGCAGCTTTACTCTCTCGAATTGCCTTATTTTCCGCGTTTATACGGGTATTTTCCAACCGTATGCGCGTAGCTTCCGCCTTTTTCAATACGAGTTGTGCAGCATTCTCAGCCTCAATTCTGCATTTCTCTGCATCCTCAGCCTCAACATAATCTGCAAGATTTTTAGTTAACTCCTCAGCCACCTTAGTCATGTTGTAATCTGGATGATCCCACGTAAATTCATCAGGGGTGTTGTCGCCAGAAGCTTCCATATTGACAATCGATACGGTATAGACATATAGAGTTCTCAAATTCAATTATTACGTGGCTGGCGCCACGGGCTACAGGATG
>TARA_R110002153_G_scaffold6556_30_pt1 | contig 28606 bp, 22 predicted proteins | sample TARA_R110002153 | Tara Oceans TARA_R110002153 (sample SAMEA4398193) | marine metagenome | biome: Polar Biome; feature: [SRF] surface water layer (ENVO:00010504); material: water (ENVO:00002006), including particulate matter (ENVO:01000060) such as... | depth 5 m | reverse complement strand
CAATTTTCAACATGGTTAAGTTCCTCGTGTTTAAGTTTGTTTGCAGCTGTTGCTGCGTTTTGATGTGGCTATTAAAGACTATCTAACTTGATTAAAAAATCTGCAAAGTGATACTTAGGTATGAGAGTTAATAACTATGTTTTTGGGATGTGATTTGAGCTTTAGTAGTTGGAGCTATAGAACAAAAGCATGGGCTGGCGCTTACCCCGATTCATTATTTTTTTCACAAAGCGTTTATGCACTTGATATTCTAGGCATTTGGTAGCCATCAGGTCATTGTTATAAAAAGTCATTCAAAAGCTTAAAAATCAGTTGGCTTTTGTTCATTCCTCAATTATTTTATACATCTCTTTTTTGCCTCTATCTTGGGCAATATGATGTTATTCAATGTTCGGAGTCATTTTGAAAATTTTCATGTTCTTTTTAGTCCTTTTTTCCTCTTTTGGGTTGTGTGATGACTCTATCTTTCAAAAAGAAATTATTGGAAGTTGGATTACTGGACAACAAGATGAATATTTTGGTGCTCAGTGGTTTATAACTGAATATAAAAAAGACGGTACGACTATTCACCGTCAGTTTAAAGATGCGTCCTGCGAGTCCACTTCTATTATTATAAATGGGCTCTGGAATATCCAAAATGGCCAATTAACCAACATTGTGTTGGGCAGTTTGGGTGATTTTGAAATACCATCTGGCATAATGTTAGTTGACGAAATTATAAAGTTGGCGAACGGAGAAATGGTCATCTCGACAGATACCAATCGAACAGCATATCGAATGAAGAGTGATAAGTGTTTATAGCTTAATTTCAAAAGCAAAATAAAACTATTGAATATCAAAATACAAAAAATGTAGTTTTTCATTAAACTGAAAACATTCAATATTTACTTCAAAAACACACAAAATTATCTTATAAATGAGCCATTTAGTAAATTGAAATCGATTTACATGTTACTCTGTATTGTTGACTGTTTTTTTGGAGGTTTTTTGTGGCAATTTTAGGTATAAGAGATATTGCAGCTTTGGCAAATGTTTCGCCAGCAACTGTGTCTAGAGTGTTTAGCACGCCTGAAATGGTGTCTAAAAAAACCTTAAATAAAGTCCAAAAAATCATCGATGAAGTAGGGTATCGACCTAACCGAATGGGGGCCAGTTTGCGTACTCGTAAAAGTGGCAACATAGTGGCCATTATTCCGGATATTACTAACCCTGTTAATGCTGGCATCATAAGGGCAATTGAGCAGGGTGCTCAAAGTGCCGGTTATTCGGTTTTATTAGGCGATACTCAAGGTTTAGAAGAAAGAGAACAACACTACGCAGGTTTAGTGAGTCACGGTCAAGCCGATGGTCTTCTATTATTTTGTTCTCGCATTCCCTTTAAAACTGATCCAAATTTGCCGTTAATGGAACAATTACCACCTATGGTTAATGGTAATGAAAGAATTGATTCAGACGAAGTCATTCAGGTTGCCGTTGATAATGTGGCCGCAGCAAAAGCTGCAATCAATTACCTTATTTCGCTTGGTCATAAGCGAATTGCTGCTATTACTGGACCAGGTAATATTGCCAGTTCAAATGAACGACTAAAGGGTTATCAATTGGCCCTTAATGAAGCTGGCATAGAGCTTGACAGTGCATTGCAATTAGAAGGTGAATACCTAGTGCAATCGGGTATGGATTGCGCTAGACAGTTATTGTTATTGCCGCAACGGCCTACTGCAATTTTTTGTTTTAGCGACGATATGGCTATAGGTGTGATGAAGTTTTTACAAAAGCAGGGGTTTGTTGTACCTGATGATATTTCGGTGATGGGCTTTGATGATATTAATTATGCAAAGTTTGTTACACCGTCTTTGACTACTGTTCATCAACCGTTGCATGAGATTGGCAGTACTTGTATCGAGTTGTTATTGAAGCAATTACAAGGTCAAAAGGTTGAGCCAGGGAGGCGTTTCTTGCCTTTTGAATTAAAAGTGAGAGACAGTACAGGGAAAGCGCCGGAGTGATTTTTGGCTAAGAGCTAAAAAGCTTAACGTTTATAGATTAATTAACCACAGAGGTCACAGAGCGCTTCGCTACACAGAGGAGCAGATTGTTAAGATCTAATTTTTTTACCTCTGTGCTCTCTGTGCCCCTGTGGTTTAAAATATTTTTTTATGGTGAGTAGAGTAAGCTACATACCTTACATGCTATTGATGCTTTTGCATTTCATTCTTAAAAAAAGCGCCTTGCTGAGTGGGGGTAAAGTCCCAGTCGCTTATCATAGTAGGTGACCAATCTGGATCAAATACCCAAGCTACCCATGAGATATTTCTATCTTCCATAAACTCGATGATCTGTGGACCATAAGAACCGTCGTTTATAACAGGTATATGCGCCCCTTTACCATCGGCTTTAACCCATCCTAGTTCAGTGGCAATAATAGGGTAGTCTTTGGCGGCAAAACCCCATACTTCATCCCATAAAATAAAATAATTCTCTTTTGATTTCACAGTTGGTTTAGCTTTTTGCGGATAGGGGTGAGCTGTGTAGGCTATGCCTTGACGGTCCACAGGGTTTTGCTGGATCGGGCGCAAATCATAAGCCCAATTAAAGCCAGCGACCAAAGGAACCACTTTTTTATCATGGGCATAGATGATGTCTATCAACTCTTCGTTGAAGGCTTTCCATTCCAGCCAGTTGGCTTTTCCGGCTCGGCCACCTTGATCAGTTGGTTCGTTAAATAGCTCATATACCGCTACTGTGGACACTCCAGTATATCGAAATGCGATGTCTTTCCAGAAAGTGCGGGTTTCTTTCATTGTTGTGTCATACATAGAATGTTGAAACAGCTCAACAGGCAAATAGCCAATAGAATGCCAATCAATGATGATGTACATTTCTTGTGCATTTGCCCAAATGATGGCTTGGTCAATTAACTTAAAGTAGGCATCTTTGCCATGACCCTGCCAAGATACTGGATGAATGGGCAAACGAACAATGTTAGCTCCCCAGGCTTTAACTTCTTTAAATAGTTTTTCAGACCATTGACCTTCACGCAGCAGTTTATCTGGATCAGCAATGTTCATGCCTCTAAATATCACTTGTTTGCCAGACTCATCAATCAACTTATTGCCTTGCACTGTCACAAAGTCTAATTTCTTAGATAGTTGACTGCTATCAAATTGACAAGGGTAAGGCTGTTTCCACCAGTTGTTATCAGTTTTTAATGAAGACACTGCTGCTACATTTTGTAAGCTAACAAACATTGTCATTAAGATGGCGCTAAACAATACTGTGTTCATGCTTAATCCTTATTACAAAGAGTTGCGATAACATTGTGTTGGTTTGCATAGACAGTAGGATCAATCATATCACCCGCAATTTTTTGTCCATCTATCTCAAGTTGAATTACGCCTTTGCATAAACCCAATGGGTTACGTAATTCAATTTTATATGTTGCGCCGCGGAACGTTCTACTCATGGTGACTTTGTCCCAACTTGGTAATATACAAGGGTCGATACGTAAACCTAGGTATTCTGGGCGTATGCCTAAAATATACTGGGTTGCTGCATAATAATTCCATGCAGCTGTGCCCGTTAACCATGAGTTTTTGGCTTCTCCTGGTGTGGCTGAGTCTGCCCCCGCGATCATTTGGCTGTATACATAAGGTTCTGTTTTATGTAATTGGTGCACGTCTTGTAAAAATGCTGGGGTAATCTTGCTGTAATACTCATAGGCTTTTTCACCACGGCCTAACATGGCTTCAGATATGGTGATCCAAGGATTGTTATGGCAAAAAATACCGGCATTTTCTTTATAACCTGGTGGGTATGAGGTGATTTCGCCTATGTATTTGTTATAACCCGTAAATGCAGGTTGATTTAGCATGATGCCGTAGTCTGTCGATAAATGTTTTTCAACTGAATTCATGGCTTGTAGTGCTTTACCATCGTCAAAACCAACGCCAGCCATCACACAGAAACCTTGGGATTCTATAAAAATCTTGCCTTCTGCGTTGTCATTGCTGCCTATTTTGTCGCCATTGGCGTCGTAAGCTCGTAAAAACCATTCACCATCCCACGCATGTTGTTTGATGGTTTGACGCATCTTATCAACTTCAGATTGGCAACTTTTTGCTAGGTCTGCCTTGCCAATGCTAAGACACAAGTCTACAAATTCTTGCCCATACAAGACAAATTGCCCAGCAATCATCACTGACTCGGCTACATCAGAAGCACCTCTTTGGGTGGTTTGATAAGACTCATTAGGATTTTCAGAAAAACAGTTTAAATTAAGGCAATCATTCCAGTCTGCACGGCCGATTAAAGGCAAACCATGTGGTCCAAGGTTATTCACTACATGATTAAAAGAGCGTTCTAGGTGTGTAAAATGGCTAGCCGTGTTATTCGGGTCGCTATCAAAAGGCACCACTTCATCCAATATGCTGAAGTCACCTGTTTCTTTAATATAATTAGCGGTGGATAACACCATCCACATTGGATCATCATTAAAATTACCACCAATATCGGCATTACCTTTTTTAGTCAAAGGTTGGTATTGATGGTAAGCAGAGCCATCTTCTTTTTGAGTGGCAGACAAGTCTAAAATCCGCTCTTTGACTTTTTCTGGCACCATATGCGCAAAACCAATGGTGTCTTGATTCGAGTCTCTGAATCCCATGCCACGACCAATACCAGATTCATAAAAAGAGGCACTACGAGACAAGTTAAATGTCACCATATTTTGATATTGGTTCCAAATATTCACCGCTCGGTTGAATTTGTCATCGGGTGTTTGCACTTGAAACTTGCCGAGAAGGTTATGCCAATAATCATTGAGTTTTTTCAATTCAGCTGTGACTTTTTCATCACTGTCAAAACGAGCGATTAAGGCTTGCGCCGGTGTTTTGTTGATAATATTTGGAGCTGCCCATTTTTCCTCAGGTTCGACTTCACAATAGCCCAAGGTGAACACCAAAGATTGGCTTTCTCCTGGTGCCAGCTGAAGCTTTAAATGATGTGAAGCAATAGGAGACCAACCCCGTGCAATTGAATTGCTTGCTTGACCCTTTTCTACGGCTAAAGGCCTGTCGAAACCTCTGTATGGCCCAAGGAAACTTTCCCTGTCGGTTTCAAATCCATCTAATTCGCGATTTACTGAATAAAAGGCGTAATGGTTACGGCGTTCGCGATATTCAGTTTTGTGGTAAATAGTACTGTCTTCAACTTCTACTTCACCAGTAGACAGGTTACGTTGAAAATTGGCGCCGTCATCTTCAGCGTTCCATAAACACCATTCGATAAAAGAGAAAACATCAACTGACTGAGCAGTATCGCTATTATTGGTTACCACCAAACGATGCACTTCTGCTTTAGTATTAAGAGGAATAAAGCTGGTAACTTCTGTAGCGATACCATTTTTGCTGGCGTTAAAACGGCTATATCCCATACCGTGACGACAGGCATATTCATCAAGCTCGGTATTGACCGGTCGCCCAGTAGCAGACCAGTATTCACCATTACAGCCTATGTAGAAGTATCGGCCACCATTATCTAAAGGAACGCTGTTATAGCGATAGCGAGTTAACCTACGAAACTTAGGGTCGCGATCAAAACAGTAGCCGCCCGCTGTATTAGAAATTAATCCATAAAATCCATCATTGCCTAAATAATTTATCCATGGGGTAGGGGTGTAAGGTGTCGTTATGACGTACTCGTAATTTAGATCATCAAAATAACCAAATTTTTCATTATTTTCAGTGTTTTGTTTAGGCATGGTTATTCGTCTCATTAGGTAGTAGTTGATTCAATTTTGTTAAATACATGGGATCTTCTTTGAGTTATTCAGCAGTTGCAGCGACTGCGCTGCGACGACCAATCAGCTCTGCGGTCATCTGCTTTTGCTTCTGTTCAGTAATAGGATAAAACAGCATTAGAGCTGCAGCAGCGACTCCAAAAGCGGCGGGAATAAAACTCATTAGTAATGTCATACCGGGTAATGACCCTTCTACAGTGCTTGGATCCATTCCGTTATAACCATAACTTGCCAAGACCACTAACATTAGCGCGCCAGCAAAGCCGCTACCTGTTTTCTGTACGAAAGTACCAGCGGAATAAATTAATCCTGTGGCGCGTCTTCCATTGCGCCATTCGTTGTAATCAGCAGAATCACCTAACATAGAGAAAAACAAAGTAGGCATCATGGCGGCAAAAAATTCGGCGCTACAACCAAGAATGAATATTTGGGTAACGTCAGTACCTGGCAACCAATAAAAGCCGCTAGTTAGGATACTGCTCAGCAATAGCGCAATAATAAATAAGGTTTTTCTACCTAGTTTATTAGCCAAATAACTGGTACATAAAGCACCAAGAATAGACACTACCAATAGCGCTATAAAATATTGTCCAACCAGTAATTCGTCGCCTACATAATATTTAAAATAATAAGCAATCACGCCATATTTAATACCGTTGAACATCATAGTCAGAAAACCAATACCTAGCAGAATCAACCATGGTTTATTGGTAATAAGATCTAACATATCTTGCTGAACGCCCGCTCCATCTTTAACACCGTTTTGTTTATTAGCTTTGAGTAATCGGCGTACAAACCAAGTCATTGCAGACATGACAACTACGAATAAAACCCCTGTTTGCCAATTGCGATAATAGAAAAACAGCGTCATTACGATAAGAGGCATGACAATGAAAGGCAGTTGTTTGCTGAGATCTTTTAATTCTGAGCCTAAGGTCTGTTGTTGCTTTTGAATGGGTACAACACGTTCTCTGGTGGTGGCTACCGAAATCACCATTAGCGCCATCAATAAACCAGCAAATACATACATAGTATATTGATACCCTAATGCATCATCTCCTTTGCCAAACATGTCTACTAAGGTAGGCAAGAACCCCATAACAAACAGTCCACCTAAAAAAGCGCCTGCAAATCTGAATCCAGATAGGCTAGTGCGTTCTTTATCATCTTCTGTCATCACCCCCATCAAAGCAGAGTAGGGCACGTTGTTAACTGTATAGGCTAAAGTAAGCCCGATATAGGTCACATAAGCGTAAACTAATTTGCCGCTATCACTTAAATTAGGGGTGGTGAAACACAACACCATAAACAAACAGAGAAATGGGGTTGACCAAAATATCCATGGCCGAAATTTACCCCAAGAGGTGTTAGTACGGTCAGCGATCATGCCCATAATGATATCGGTAACACCATCAGACAGGCGAACCACTAAAAACAATACTGCCGCAGCAGAAGCAGCTAATCCGAAAGTGTCGGTATAAAAAACCGCAAGATAGGCTAATGCTCCACGCCAAACCAAGTTGGCTGCAGCATCGCCCATGGCGTAGCCAACTTTTTCGTATAAAGGCAGTTTTGTCATAGTGTCATTACTCTTTAGGTCATTTGTTATATTTTTAGTATTGAGGATAAAAAATTATTGGAAGTAATGCGTTAACTCACAGAGAAATAACATTGACTTAACAATATGTAGTAAGAAGATAAATGAAAATGTAAACGTTTTCAATGAAATATTTATATGAGATGGAGATTGTTTAAATATGTAAGCATAGGATGCTGAATTAAGTCTTAAAACTAGAGAGTGCAGTTAATAAAATCATATGGTTATACTTATTTTATTAAGGTGGTGAATGGCTAAACGTCTGGGCTATTGTTTTCTAACCATGGTCCGGACGTTGAACCATGGCTTAATAGACTTGTGTAGCTTTCTTATATAAATAATTTTTATTTTGGAGTAGCACAAAAATGTTGGATAAATTGTTGATGAGTAGGTAACCCAGCCACCTTTTGTTGTTCAGTATCTTTGATTGTTTGTAAAAATCTCTTGAGTTCATCGTTACTCATATTGTCAACAATAGGGTGGTGACTTTTAGGTATAAGGCCTTGGCCTATCATTACTTGCATCCAAGAGTCATCAAACAGTTCGTTGTTTTTTCTGAATACTCGTCCAGTTTCTTCAAATAACTCTAGGCGATGCGCCAATGAATCAGGCACTGTCATATTTCGACAATGTAGCCAATAATCGCTGTCTGTACGTTGCGTTACTTTGTAATGTAGAATAATGAAATCTCGTATGCTTTCGATATCGGTATCAGTTTGTTGATTAAATTCATCAACATCACACTTTTGGATCCCGTTAACAGGAAAGATTCTCATCAATCTTACAATCGCTTGTTGGATCAAATGAATACTCGTTGACTCTAGCGGTTCTAAGAAGCCACTTGATAAACCCACCGCAATACAGTTTTTATTCCAATGTTTTCGACGTGTTCCAGTTTTGAATTTAATCACTCGCGGCTGAGTAAGATGTTCGCCTTCTACATTCGCGAGTAAGTGTTCTTGTGCTTTATCATCAGTTATATACTGGCTGCAATACACCACACCGTTCCCTACTCGATGCTGTAGCGGTATCTGCCATTGCCAGCCAGCTTTGTGTGCTATAGAACGAGTGTAAGGTACTGGCTCGCCTACAGATTCGGTTTGCAGCGCAATAGCCGAATCATTTGGTAACCAATGTGACCAATCAATAAAACCGGTATGCAACGCGCCTTCAATCAATAATGCTCGTTGGCCACTACAATCGAGAAATAAATCCCCTTCAATCAATTGTCCGTCTTTTAGCGTTAAAGACTGAATATCACCATTGCTGGGGTTTAGATTGACTTTCGATATCATGCCTTCAACACGTTTAGTTTTGTGCTGTTCGGCTATTTTACGTAAATATTTTCCATACAAAGTAGCATCAAAATGATAGGCGTAATTGAGACCATTATTAGGTAGTTGCGCAAATTTATTCGCTTTTGCAGCTACGCTTTCCAAACAATAATCACTGAAGTCGGAGGCTATACCGAGTTCTCTGCCTTTTCGCCAAAAATGCTGAAATCCTGCTGCCCAACAACTTTGGCCGGTAATACCAAAGCCATGAAAATAATCCTCGCCCTCATTACGCCAGTTTTCGAAATTAATGCCTAATTTGAATGTGGCTTGGGTTTCACGTAAAAATTCAGCCTCATCAATTTTTAATAATTGAGAAAAGTAGATAAGGGTTGGGATAGTTGCTTCGCCTACACCAACAGTACCTATTTCGTCGGACTCTATTAAGGTAACTTCTATGCTTGTAATTAACTTGCTCAAAGCTGCAGCTGCCATCCAGCCAGCGGTCCCGCCACCTACGATGACGACTCGTTTTATTTGATTATTCAAATTTATCTCCTTTGTCTGTCTTAACTAGTCTTGGGCTAAGTTTTCACAGCACACAAACTTGTTACTTAACGATTTAATTTATTTAATAAATAGCGACGTAAATGGCGGGCAGCTAGCTCATTTTTATTTGTCATTAAGCCCTTATGTGCCTCTGGTAAGTAGTCAAACGCATGTTCATCTTGGTTAAATATGTAATGCTCATAAATACTTTTCCAGGCTTGTTTTTGCTCTTTGGGGAGGTGTTTTATAGCTAGTAAGGCATGTAACAATGCATCCATAGGTGCGGCTGAATATGAGGGGCTGTCAGACCACCAGAAATTTACCAAAGCATTAAAGTTACTTAACCCTTCAACATGATGCCACCAAAGACTTGGAATAACTAACGCATCACCGGGCTGTAACTCTGCAATCTGCGGTTTGACGTGTTGAAACTTAGGATACTTATGTAAATCTGGTTTATGGAAATCCACTAAACTAATTGCCTGTCCGGCAGGCGTCAGGTCAAGAGGACCAATATATAAATTTTCGACTTGTTCAGGCGAAAATAGTGTGACGCGTCGTTTTCCAGCCACGCAACAAGCGATATTTTGTGGGGTGTCATGATGTGCAGCAATTCGACTCTGATTGCCCAGCCAAATACTGGTTAGCGGCTTTAACTTATCGAGTGCAGGTAAGTTATTATTATTTTTAAAGCCAGGGAAAACTTGGTCAACGTTAGCAGAACCTACATATATGTGTTTTTGCTCTGGCGGCTGGCTTTGGCCACAAAAGAAATCAAAAATAGGCTCGAGATTGCCTCGCTGTTTAGAAAAGTTAAAGCCATTCATTTCTGCATTGTAAAAGTATCGCCCCTCTTGCTCTGCACCAGCGACAAAAGCTCCTATTTCCATGCCTTGGTAGTATTGGCGTATATAATCAATGGCATTTTTTGAAGACGTATTTGCTGCTTGAACAAGTGGCCACTGTGACACCAAACCTCTTAAAATCAGAGGTTTGCTAGAGTTAAGCACGTCATCAGGAATTTCTGACAAAGTACACCCCGCTATTTCTGTCACCTTCGGTGCGGTACTGAAGTATTCGCTCATTTTTTTGTAAGCTTGTCTTTCCGAGCTGCTAAAGTGCGTATATGTTCTTGTGATGCAATTACCATATACAAAATCATTAACATGCCTGATTGATTCAGTTCAACTAACGCATCAGCATCTAATGCGGTGAGTTTGTCTTGGTTTAGAGCGTAATAACCGCTTAGTCGATGGCTACTGCCGTCACCCAAAGTAATATCTACATTGAGGGGCTCCAGTAGATCATGCTTCTTAATTGCATCAGCAAAAAGCTGAGTGCTGCCTCGACTATCTTCAATTGTTTTTAGTATGGCACTCGCTCTTGATAAATAATCAGTGCTCCCACCATGCTCTAAAAATAACGGAGTTCCTTGTGTTTCACTTATTCTTGGGTTGTCTAAATCTATATGGATAACACTTTTCTTTATTGATTTGCCGTCTTCTGTGGCTTCCTGATAACCGATTAGAAAGGGTTCACGCTCAACCATCAACGGGATATAATCTGCATCCCAGTTTTGATCTTTAAGAAATAGATTTTGATTTTCTTCAAATCCAAACAAAGCGACTGCACTAAATTCACCTGTCGAAATATTCTTGTGAAACAAGATTGGATAATGAGCCTGCACATGTTTGAACTCAAAAGGAAACACTAAACTACACATTTTATTATCACCATATTGCGCTGAACGCTCGGTGATAACCCGTAAGTTTTTATGTTCAATGTTGTTTAGTAATGCGTGATTTGCCATGTAGGCTCCTAAATTAATAATTTGTACTATGTTCAAGTAAGACAATTTTTGTTGATACTTAAATCTGTTTGAAATTAGTGTTTGGGTAACCCTTGGGACACTATATGCTTAATTAAATCTCTATTGCTAGTTAAGCCTGCAACATAACGTTGGGTAAGCATTTTACTCTCTTGGTAGAAGTGTGCCGCTTTCGAGAAGTCTGAGTTACGTCTGCTGGTAACATGGGTAGGTGGTTTAAAACCCATTCCATACAAAATGTACTGGTAACTTGAAGAAGGGAATACTTCCTCAACATCATAAAAATCGTTTGTGCTTGGAGGTTGATATTGCCATAAGGTTATTAATTCTTGTAATCGTTCAGGTATAGAGTTTAGGTCTCTATTTTCTTTCCAATAATCTGAATCGGTGCGCTTGCTCAAAACATAATGTAACTTCAAAAATTCAATAATCCGTTCCCATCTATAAGTGAAACGCTGGTTAAATCTTTTTGCACATATTGCCATCATCTGAAAATTTTCTGGGAGTTCTTGACTGATCATCTTGGCCGATAGTTCAACCAAAGCCAAAGCAGAGGCTTCCAGTGGTTCAATAAATCCTGCAGACATGCCTACGGCAACACAGTTTTTAATCCAGAACTGTTGTCTATATCCCGGTTTGAAGCTGATTTTTCGTATGTTGGTATTTTGCTGATAATTTCCAGCTGTTTTATCTGATAAATATTTATGTAATACCAATTCGGCCTCATCATCTGAGCAATGGCGGCTTGAATACACATACCCAATGCCCCGACGAGTAGGTAGGCCAATATCCCATATCCAGCCATTTCTTTGTGCAGTCGATAGGGTATGCGAGGCAATCTGAGTATTATTGGGTTCGTATACAAGTTGTGTCGCTAGAGCTGAATCATTAAATAAAATATCGTGTTTGGGGATCCAAGGAACGTTGAAATGTTTGCCTATTAGTAGAGCATTCATGCCCGTGCAGTCTACAAATAAATCCCCTTCAATAGTGCCTTTATCGGTTTCAATAGCTTGAATATGACCTGAAGGCAAGGATTGTATTTTTTCAACATGAGCACTTAGATGTTCAATTCCAAGGTTTTGTGTTCCGTGAGTTTTAAGTAAGTCAGCGAATTTCCCTGCATTTAGGTGATAACCATAGTTGGCTACAGCGGCATATTCAGGTGTACTAATTTGTTTTGGGGCTAACCCTAAACGACATAACTCAGGTTGAAAAGACACACAGTCTGCAAAGCTGGAATCAGCATTGAATTCGCGCCAATGTTTAGCTAAATCTGCTTGTCCCAATCCGTGAGGGACGGTAAAGGGATGAAAATAACTGTCTTTCTTTGTTCCATCTAACCAACCAATAAATTGTGAACCTTGCTTGAAGGAAGCGTCACAACAGCGAAAGAATTCGGCTTCTGATATTCCTATATTTTGCAGGGTAGAGCGCATTGTTGGCCAGGTGCCTTCACCTACACCTATAGTGCTGACCTGCGGTGATTCGACTAATGTTAGTTTTACAGTTTGCGAGTGTTTGCATTGATGTTCAGCGGCAATAATACACGCTGTCAGCCAGCCGGCAGTGCCACCTCCAACAATAACAATTTTTTTAAATTCAGATTGATTCATTGTATTGGCGTTTACTTTAGACTACTGAAGTAGTTCATTAAGAATATTGAGGATGTAAAAAATCATAAACTATCTTTGTTAACAATCCAATTTTTTAACAAAGAGTGACCTTGGTGATATCACCAAGGTCACTAAAGTCACAATTAGGTTACTGCTGCTAATTAAAAGGTATATCTAGCGCCTAACATATAACGAGGGCCAGTTTGTTGGACTCGTCTAGTCATTGACTCATGACGACCATAAGAGCGAGTGATTTCATCAGTGAGGTTAATGGCTTCAAATGAAATAGTGAAATTTTCATCTATGTTGTAGCTAGCACTTAAATCAAGTTGGCTGTATTCATCGGTGTAGATTGGACCATAAGGGTCTCCCCATATACCGTTAAAGAATGCATCGCGCCAGTTGTAGGCTAAACGAACTTGGTAATCGTCAGTTTCATAAAATCCAACGAAGTTAGCGGTATCACTCAGGCCAGTAAGTGGAGTCTGACCACGTTCTCTGTTTCCATCATCAAATTCTAAATCACTATCAACCATAGTGTAGTTAGCAAATATGCCAAAACCACTGTCACCAAACATATGCTGAACAGTTAACTCGATACCATCGGCACTTTTAGAGCCAGAGTTAAATGGTTGGGTAAATGTTATGTTTACATCACCATCACTAGGGTTTCCAAATATTTGAGCTTGAATACCTAAGTCGTCGTTTGCTGGAACAATATAGGGATCACTTGGATTGTTGGCAATAATGTAATCTCTAATCGCTGTAGAATCGTTGAGGACTCCACCAAAAGCGGCCAATGCTTCATCAAACCTAGCACCTTGTACAGGAGAAGATACGTTAAACGGCGATTCTACTACTTGTTCTGTTGATATGAAGTTATCAACATCCTTTTTAAAGTAAGTAACAGACACAAAACTGTCGCTGCTGTAATACCATTCTAGAGCAATATCAATATTGCTTGATTCAGTTGGTAGTAAGCTGGGATTACCTTTGCTGCCTGATGCACCATCAATTCTTACAGTGTCTAAACTGCCACCGGCAGTCAGATTTCCGTATGCTGGGCGAGTGATACTTTTGCTATAAGAAGTACGAAACAGTACATCTTCAGTCAGTTCAATTTTGAAATCTAAACTTGGAAGAACATGATCGTAATCACCTTTTCCTTCATAGAATAAATCTTCACCTAAATTAATGGCAAACTCATTCGCAGATACCCAAGCAATTGAATCAATGTCAGGCAATAAGGTATTAGAAGTGATGTCAGTTTTTTCGTAACGTAAGCCTACACTTAGATCTGACGCCATCTCACCGATATCAAAGGCTAAATTAGCTTGAACATAAGCGCTGGTTTGTTCCTCAGAAGTACGTCTGTCTGTAGAATATCTTGAAGGAGCACATATTGTTGTACCACAAGGCCATGCTGAATCTGCTGGACTTCCATCTGCATTTAATGGCACACCGTATAAGTCACCAACTAAATCAGCAAAAGTAACAAAGTCAACATCAAAGAAAGAGTTGAGCATATTGCTCTTGTCACCAGAAATATTATCTAATCTGTTGCTTATGGTGTTTTGGCTAGCAGCCAAAATGTCATTTGGAATATCATCGAATGAACCAACACCGCCCCAAGTAGGTCTTTCTGCAAGGCCAAAGGCATTACGGTTATCAACTGTCATTTGTGCCACGCCAAAATCGATACTATTCACCACACCTTCATCAAAGGTGTATGTACCATTAATTTGTAATTGGTCAATTTCAGACTTAGCATAACTGTTTCTAAAACTTGTACCTGTTGTTCTTACTGTATCTGGTACTAAACTGCTGACATCACCTAGTGAGTTGGTCGTTCCACCAAAATCTGCAGGAGAAAATGCACTTGGATATTCAACCGTCACGACCGGTAAATCACCACGGAAATCTATTGCAGTTGTACCACGAATGTTAGTGGCCATTTGTATAGTGTTACTGTTACCGTAAATTGTATTAGGTTTAGATTCTGCAGTTGAACTATGGTAATCCAGTTCTAGAGAAAGATTGTCATTCACTTGGTATTCGATATTGATACCGATTGATTTATTTTCAGCGACAGAGCCACTTTCTTCAACTTGGCTCACCAAATCTGAATAAGTTAAATCGCCGTTATCGTCTACACCCACGTTGTTTTCTTTAATATAAAGTGGGGCGGCAACACCATCGCTATCTGGATCTGTCCAGACACTTTCTAAATGTCCAAAGTTCATCCAAACTGATGCTAAGTTTTGGTTGAAATCGACGTCATTTTTAGCGTAGGTATAATCTAATGTTGCAGTTAAATTATCCACTGGACGATATTGTAACGTTAATTGGCCGTTGGTACGTTCACGCTTAGTTTCGCTGAAACCGTAAATCATATTCTGTGGCACGGCGTAAACTACACCATCTGCCGGCGCATTGACATGTTGTGGAGTTTGAGGGATTGAGCCCCAATCATCAGCACCACCTGTCTGTTCTCTCCAACCGTTGCCTATTTCAGCGTAGGCGGCGCCACTTTCACGTAATTGGTAACTACCTGAAATGGCGATACCAAATTTATCGTCATCGAAAGTATTACTATATAAACCTGAAAGTTCAGGGGTCAAACTTGAGCCAGTATCGCTAGATGTGTCATGCACACCCTTAACACCAAAGGTTGCTTTGAGTCCTGGAGATTGCAAAGGCTTAGTAGTTAAAATATTGATAGTAGAACCGATACCACCAGTCGGATTGACTGCCATGCTCGTTTTGAAAACCTCAACTCCTGCAACACCTTCAGCAGCAATATTGGCAAAATCATAAGAGCGCGAATCGTTGGCGCTAGTCGCATTGATATTTGAGGTGGGCATTTGACGACCGTTTAATGTCACCAAGTTAAAATCAGGACCGAAACCACGCACAGTGACCTTGCTACCTTCACCATTTTGACGGTCGATTGAAACACCTGAAATTCGTTGCAGAGCTTCTGCAAGGTTTGTGTCTGGAAACTTACCTATATCTTCTGATGAAATGGCATCTACAACACCAGTGCCTTCACGCTTTACGTCCATAGAACGCATAAGACTACCGCGAATGCCTCGTACTTCTATGACTTCTGCGCTTTCATCTGTTGTATTATTGCCTGCGGCCTGTTGGGCCGAAGCGGGGGCCATTACTGCTGCGCCAAGTGTAAAGCTGATACTTGTTGCAAGCAGCGAGCGTTTAAAATTAGTGTGTGGTCTCATAAAACTGTGCCTTTAGTTGCTTTAGTTTAATCAAGTTGTTGACGTTTACATTTGTAAGTTGTTTTTTTTGCTATTCTGCAAACGTTTTCATAGATTATTTTGTTGGTTAAAATTTGTCAAACCTTTTGTTGCTAAAATGTTGGGTTTTAGTGTCTTGAATGCATTAGTTATGTTGCAGTTGTAAGTGTTAATAAAAGGTTATCCCTAAATTACTAAAAGGAAGCCAGCTAGAAAAGGTGAGCCGGACTATATGCAAGATGAATAGGTTGAAGTTAATTTCCTGTATAAAGATTGAAAGGATCATGTATCTTTAAATTACTGGATTAACTGACTGAGATATTAATGGAGTAAGTTATGCATTGCTACACGCAAAACGGAGTTCATATATGGTCTCCTCCCGTACTGCAAGGCTTTTCATATTGATAACAGGGACAGGATTGCTGTCATATATACGGTCTTTGATTAGTCTTAAGACTATGACCTAGATGTAAAACGCGCATATTGTCCTAATCAGGTTATCGGTATCTGCTTACCGCTGAACTCTACAGGTTTTCAATATGCCGGTTTGACCTGTTATGTCATCTTTATGTAAAACCAACGCAATTCGTGGTGAGTGTTACTTTTTTGCCTGCTTTTCTAAGTGCTTAAATAGCTGAATATTCGGTGTCATTCACGGTAATAGACCATGCCATTCTCGCTATTTTGTTGGCGTATGCCACACACGCTCGATTATGACCGCGGGTCTTCACTAAGTGATTTATCCAGCAGCTTAACTTATCCTCCTTCTTTTTAGCGCGAGACACTACGGCTTTAGCGCCCTGAACCAGTAAACATCGTAAATAAGAATTCCCGCGCTTGCTAATGCCCAACAACACGTCTTTACCACCGCTACTATGCTGTTTTGGCACTAATCCTAGTGATGCTGATACATCTCTGCCTTTTCGATAGGCACTACCATTGCCGACTTCATTGAAATAGGCGCTGGCTATCATAGGGCCTACCCCAGGAATACTTTGTAACCGCTGGCAAATCGCATTCTCTTTGCTTGTGACGTTTATCATTTCGTCAAACACCCCAATACTGACATCTAGCATATTCAATTGCTCTTTTAACTGAAAAAGCAATTGTTTGAACAATACGCTCAGTTCGGTGCATTCATCACTCAACCAAACCATTATATTCTGTCTCACTGCGCTAACACTTCGACTGATACACATACCGTACTCAGCGGCTAAACCTCTTATCTGGTTGCACACTGCGGTACGTTGTCTAATCGCTAACTGTCTGGCTTTATGTAGCGCTTGATTATCTTGTTGCTCAATCGTATTGGCATTCACCACTCTAATGTGATGTTGGCTAGCGGCAACAGCGATAGCCAATGCATCGTTGTAGTCATTTTTATTGCCGACTAAAAATGCTTTAACATGCTGTGGCGGAATGAGCTTAACCGTATGACCGCAACGTTCAATTTCTCGCGCCCAGTAATGTGCAGTGGCGCAGGCTTCTATTGCAACAATACAACTAGGCATGTTGCTAAAAAATGACAGCACAGCCGCTCTCTTAAGTACTTTTTTCTTAACTAACTTTCCTTGCTCATTACAGCACGCTGCGTGAAATACTTGTTTTGCTATATCAAGGCCGATTATTGTAATATTCATCTTGGTCTTCTCCCATTCTGATTGTTTTGTCAAACTCAATCATGGCACATTGATGCCGTAAGGTGGGAGGAGACCATCACATCAGGTTACTTAGTTTAGAGTTGAAAACGTGAAAATAGTGTTGCTTTTCAAGGTGAACAAATAGTGTAGACTGAAATTAATGTTGGTTCACTACACTCGTTTTAAGCAATATTAAAAAATATATTTTCTGAAAAATTAACCCTGATAAAGCCCATGTTATGAGCTCTCGCTTATCTAATAATATTGATAATCAGGTTATTTATATGGAGACTTTTAATACGACTAACTTGATGTCGCATTGATTGACTTTGACTTATACATTGATGAGTCCAACCAAGTATTACATAGCTCTTGATCCATGATTTCTAGGGCTATAGTGTCGTTAGATGCAGCAGTGGCTTTGAACGTCAGTTGTTTGAGTTTTTTATCGCGTAATACACTAAGTTGCACGGTTTGGCCGATAACTAAACAATTCAGCTGTGCGACTAAGTTTTCTTTATTTATCTCCCATTTATCTATGGCAATCAACACATCACCTACTTGTAACCCGGACTCATAAGCGGCAGTTTGCTCTGTCACTTGAATGATTTGGATACCTATGTCCCGCGCTTTTATTTGTGCACCAAAATCGATTCTAATTTGGGATGTTGTTTTTACACCTCCTTTATCATCGAGATTTTCTCTTGGAAAAAATTGGCATTTAACGCCAAATTGCTGAAGCAACTCGTTGAATGGTAACTCTTCAGTGGAATATAAAGCAGAACGGAAAAAATCATTTAAGTCTAAATGCAGCTGCTTTTTGACAATGTTTTGCACAATGTCTACAGGGGTAGGGATAGCAAGTTTTCCGTGTTGGTTCCATAAAAGCTGCATCACATCATCTAAACTATAATTGCCGTTACTTTTGTTTTTTATTAGTAAATCCAAACACATAGCTAAAACAGCACCTTTGTTGTAATAACTGACGATATTATTTACGGCACTTTCATCTTGTTTGTAAAATTTGGTCCAGGCATCAAAACTGGACTCGGTAATGCTTTGTTTAAAGCGCCCTTTATTACGTAGTAGTCGAGTGAGGTTTTGCCCCACCACTTTTAAGTATTCTGACTGAGTGATGATCCCACAGCGAAGTAAACTAAAATCGTCGTAGTAGCTAGTGAATCCTTCATAAATCCATAATTGTTCTGTGTATCGCTCTTGATCTAATGCGGCAGCAAACAACTCTTGAGGTTTGATCCTTTTAACATGCCAGGTATGGAAGAACTCGTGACTGCATAAACTTAGAAATACTTGATAGCCATCTGTCATTTGTTTTGCATCAGACAAACTGGGTAAATCATTTCGACTGTACATCAATGCGGTCGAACTTATATGTTCTAGCCCGCCAAATGCATTGTCGGTTAGCAGGGTGATAAATTGATAACGCTTAATAGGTGGAGCGTCGCCAAAGAATTCAATGTGGTGTTGACATACTTTTGTTAAATCTTTTGTGATGCGTTTAACGTCAGCTTGATGCCCACCTGCAAGGATCAACTCAAAGTCCACGCCACAGGCTGATAAAGGTAAAATATCAAACTCACCTAATAACACCGGGTGGTCAATTAGTTCTTCGTAATGATGAGCCCAATATTCTCCAAATGTATGGGGGGCTTGCATATTGGTGGGCATAGTCGTGGTAACTTGCCAATGGGAAAGGCCTGCCTGTATAGGCTTTTGCAAGGTTAGTCCGCATGGTTTATCGGTTTGCCCTGCAACTGCCAAAAACATATTAGTACCGTTGAAAAACGCCATTTCATCGTTAATGTAGGCGCCTCTTACTGATAAATCGAAGGCATAAATTTGATATTGGATAGTCAGTGCTGAACTGACAATTGCTGCTTGCCAGGTTTGTTTGTCGAGTTTTAGGAGACTTACAGTTTGTCCCTTATCATCTTGGGCACTGATTTTTATAATGTTTTTGGCGAAATCACGGATCATATAACTTCCAGGGATCCATGCAGGTAACGTCAGGATTTGTCCGTTTTTATCAGGACTTTCAATACGCAAGCTGACATCAAATGTATGTCCTGCAATAGATGAAACGTTTACATTGTACTGAATAAGTAAAGACTGTGGTTGCATGATGTTTCTCTATTTGTTGATATTGTAACAATGTTCTTACACGATAAATTTGGACTAGTAGGTTGTTGTTGATATAAACTTTATTTTCATCAACTTAGCAGGCGTAAAGCCAATTATAATAACAAAGGCGTTCAAGGATTTTTAATTAAATGGCAATTTTGCAGGAAAAAGTTGGGTTGACCAATGCAGACCTAAAAAAAATTCGCTCTATGCGTCCTGGCAGACCCATTGACTTGCAATTGAGCACAGCTAGCACTACCAAAAGGGTGAGAACCGAATTTGTAGGTATGGATGGCACACGTTGTATGATCTTCAGATATCCAGATGAAGGTAAGTGGGGTGCATTAGGTGATGGGATATTTAAAGATAAGTCAATCATCGCTAGATATATCCTTGAAGATGATACTGGCGAAATTATAGCCTTCAAAGTTAACATCATATTAGTAACGACTAAACCTAGCCATTTGATTTTTACTAGCTTCCCTTTGTTTATTCAAAGTCATGATTTACGTGCTGAGTCCAGAGCACAAACTCGAATTGCTACTAGTCTATTTGATACACAAAGTGACTCAGCAATATGCGACTCTGTGGTATTGGATATATCAATAAAAGGATGTCGAATGAGTATTGATAAAAGGGCAAGTGGAACTAGACCAAAACTCAAACAAGTTGTGAATATGTATTTTGCGGCATCTAAAGATAAGATGTCTTTCCTAACTGGCACTATAATGAACAGTAAATCTGATGAAGTTAACCTATATTATGGGGTTAAGTTTGAGACACCTGAAGAAAAAGTTAATGAGCTACTACAGGGTCTCATGTTGGTAATGGGCTAATTCCTGAATATGCTTGCCAAGTGTGCAGGTTTTAATTGATGCAAAGCAATGGAATTGTTAAATTAGGGTTAATAAAACATTAATGAGGTTTACATGCGTCAAATAGAATTTTTGTTAAATGAATACGGTGAGAGTCACAAAAACAAAACCAATATCCTTATCCATGCAATTGCAGTTCCGGCAATATATTTTGTTAGTCTAGCTCTAGTTTGGTCTATTCCAACTCCTGCTTTTCTTGATCACTTTGCTATTACTTGGGCGCATATTTTGATTATCCCAACTTTGTACTACTATTTTCGTTTGTCTGGGCCAATAGGCGCGGCTATGACGCTACTATCCGTATTGTCTTTATATGGAATTGTTCTGCTGGAATCGCTAGATATTTCTGTTTGGCAGTTTAGTCTCGCTTTGTTTGTAGTGATGTGGATTTTGCAATTTGTTGGACACAATATTGAAGGCAAAAAACCTAGTTTTTTAAAAGATTTACAATTTTTACTAGTGGGACCTGCTTGGTGGTGGGTACATTGGTTAAAACGTTTAAATATCAATTACTAACCCTACAGGCTAAATCTACAATCAATTGCGTTAAAACACCGCTAATCTAAGACCAAGTGAGAGTTTACTTGGTCTGTTTTTTGTATACTTGCTTTCTATTCATTATTCAGGAATACATGTGCCTCAGTGGGAAAAATTAGTCGATAGCAAAGAACGCTTGTTTTGGACTTTACATACAGCAGGCTGGTGTGGCTTTGCTATCGTTTACTACATCGGCTCTTTTCTTCAAGATATGCGCAGTATTTGGCTATTTGTCATAATTCTTAATGCCTATTCTGGCTGGTTACTGACTATTCCTCTCCGATATATATATCGCAAAGCGTTAACCTTAACTCCCCTAAAAATGCTGATTTTGGTGGGAGCGAGTTTATATTTTACTGCGTTAATTTGGACTTTGGTCAAAAACGTCAATAATTGGGAAATATACAAAAAGGGCTATCGACCAGATGAGTGGTATTGGTATTTCAAAGACACTATCAATTCTTTAATAATGATTGGATGTTGGACGGGGGGCTATTTTGGCGTCAAAAACTATCAGATGTTATTAAGAGAAAAACAAAATGTGCTTAAAGCCTCTTCAATGGCGCATCAAGCACATATTAAAATGCTTAGATACCAGTTAAACCCGCACTTCTTGTTTAATACTTTGAATGCTATTTCAACACTTATTTTGATGAAAGAAAATAAAACGGCTGAGGCAATGGTCAGTCGATTAAGTGATTTTTTGCGTTACTCTCTCGATAAAGATCCGATTCGGCGGGTACCTCTTATCCAAGAAATTAAAGCGCTAGAGCTATACTTGGAAATTGAAAAGGTGAGGTTTGAAGATCGCCTAACTGTGGTTTGGGATATAGAGGAAAAGACCAAAAGTGCGCTAGTGCCGAGTTTGATTTTGCAACCTATTATTGAAAATTCGATTAAGTTTGCCATTTCCAAATTAGAAGAAGGTGGGCGTATCAGTATTTCAGCGAAAACCTTTGGTCGTGATTTGATGTTAAATGTCAGTGACAATGGCCCTGGTGCCGAGATTAAAAATGGACATTTACCTACAAGCAAAAGTGGGGGAGTGGGTTTGCACAATATTCAGGACCGATTAGAGGCTTTGTATGTTAAAAACTATTCTTTTGTTATATCCCATAATTATCCATCGGGCATCAAAGTTAATATCCGTATTCCATATGAAATAAGTGAGAACTCTAGTGACTCAACAATTGAGAATTAGCACTGTTATAGTCGATGACGAACCCCTTGCCCGTAAAGGGTTATCCCTACGTTTGGCTGAGTTTGACAATATTGATATTGTTGGGGAATGTAAAAATGGGATAGAAGCCGTGACACTAATCCCACAAGTGCGTCCTGATTTGGTGTTTTTAGATATTCAAATGCCCGGGTTAAATGGTTTTCAAGTTATCAATAAGCTGCAAGAATTAAAACAACCCATACCTTTGATTGTGTTTGTTACTGCCTTTGACTCCTATGCCATCAAAGCCTTCGATGTTCATGCTCTAGACTATGTATTAAAACCAGTGGATGGGAGGCGTCTGCAAGATGCTGTTGATAAAGTAAAATTGACCTTAGAGCATAAACAACAGGATGGTAATAATCAAAAACTAGCCAGGTTGGTTGCCGATTTTACTGGGGACGACTGCGAAGATATTTTGCGAAAACTTGCCAGTGGTGAAAGCATTACTACTAATCCTTATCCTGATATTTTAGCGATAAAAGATGGTTCAGAGGTAACCCGAGTCGCAGTAAATGATATTCAGTGGATAGATGCGGCAGGTGACTATATGTGTGTACACGCAACGGATCAGACTCATATTATGCGCCGCACAATGAAAGAGCTAGAAAACGACCTTGATCCCAAGAAGTTTGTTCGAGCCCATCGTTCGGCTATTGTTAATATTAAATTTGTGCAAAAAATGGTCAGTCATATTAGTGGCGAATATCACTTAATATTAAACAATGGCACTGAACTCAAAGTTAGTCGTAGCCATCGAGATCGAGTCAAAGAGATGATTAAGTTATAAACCGCATAAGTTAGTCGAATTATTTAGTATGAAACAACTGCTGTTGGATCTTCAATAAATATTCATCTAGAGGCTTTTTTTGCTGCCAACTTATTTCAATAGGGTGAGTGACCAATTGACTATTGTGTTCACCTACCATGATATTGTTTTGCCCCGCTAAAGCTTGCTCAACCGCGTAAGCACCTAACTTTGTCGCTAAAATTCTGTCTTGGCTAACAGGCGAACCGCCTCTTTGCACGTGGCCTAAAATAACGGGGCGACACTCTATTTGAGTTTTATCGGTGATCATTTTGGCCAGAGTTATCACACCACCAGGTAACAAGTTTTCGCTAGTCACTACTATAAAGCTTGAAATACCGCGTTGACTATAAACCGCGTGCAGATGCTCAATTATTTTATCGACTTCTAGGTCAATATCATGACAATCTTCAGGGACTAATACTCTATCAGCAGCGGATGCCACTGCTGCATTTAGGGCAATAAATCCAGCATGTCTGCCCATTACTTCAATTAAAAAAATACGTTCAAAAGCATCTGCGGTATCCCGTACTTTATCGATGGAATCTAATGCGGTTTCTATGGCCGTATAATAACCGATAGTGGCATCTGTGCCGCTAATGTCGTTGTCTATAGTGCCCGGTAAGCCGATAACTTGCCCTTTATAGTATTTACATAAATGATGAGCACCACGAAAAGAACCATTACCGCCAATCACTAACAAAACATCTACATTTAAATCCTGTAAATTACTTGCTGCGGCTCTGCCGGCTTCCTCAGTGTGAAAATCATCACAACGGCCACTTTTTAGTATAGTGCCGCCGCGCTGAATGATATTGGTCACATTTGCTGGAGCGAGTAGTTTGTATTCTTGGTCAATTAGGCCGTTATAACCATGTTTATAACCTATTACTTCAAGTTCATAATGTTCGGCTGTGAGTACAATTGAACGAATACAAGCGTTCATACCTGGGGCATCACCACCTGATGTCAAAATAGCGATTTTTTTCATGATGTCCTCTTTAATGTGATTTGTATCTATAGCTTAAATCTAGGGTAGAATGCAAATACTCTGTAAACAAGAATTTTTGTAGAAAAATTAATCAGTTAGTCATAACTAATGGAAAAGTGACTAAGTCAATTGGAAAAATTATGAAGCTAACAAACATAGAGGGAACAAGGCACTGGAAGGGATTTTTTCTATCACTGATAACTGCTTTTTTGTGGGGCATATTACCGGTTTTTTTAACTCTTTGTTTAGAAGTCATGGATGCTGTCACTATCACCTTGTACCGTTTTTTTGTAGCGGGAATATTTGTGTTTTTATTGTTATTGAAAAGCAAGTCTTTGCCACGCTTGCCGGCACTTGGGCGAAATAAAGGCATATGGTTATTAGTCGCCAGTTTATTTTTAGTGGTTAATTTTGTTGCTAACGTAAAAGGCTTAGAATACCTCAACCCCGAAACCGCGCAAATAGTCATGCAAACCGCACCTTTTATGTTGATGTTAGGTGGAGTAGTATTTTTTAAAGAACGCCTAAGTCTTCTTGAAATCGGCGGTGCAGTGATGCTTTTATCTGGTTTGATATTATTTTTTAATGACAAACTCGAAAATTTATTTTTGTCTTTAAGTCAGTTTACTACTGGTGTTTTAATTATTTTATTCGCTGCCACTACATGGGCTGCTTATGCTTTGATGCAAAAACCTTTATTAAGAGTATTAACAGCCAAGCAGTTAACCTTATTAATCTATATTATTGGGGTGTGTGTATTATTGCCTTTTTCAACTGTGTCTCTGTTAATGGATATGCAGTTGATCCATGTGTTAGCTTTGTTGTTTTGTTGCTTGAACACTATAGTGGCATATGGCGCGTTTACCGAAGCTCTTAATATATGGCAGGCCGCCAAAGTTAGTGCTGTATTGGCTATGTCTCCAATTTTTACGTTTTTAAGTATGTTAATTGCGGTGCAGTGGTTACCTCAACACTTCACTGCCAGTTACTTAGATCATTGGGCTTATATTGGCGCGGCTGTTGTTATCACTGGTTCAGCATTGACGGCTGTAGGCAGAGCAAAGGTAGTTTGAACTGCTGGGTAGAATGGCTAAACTTTAAGATAAACGCCTTGGTATGCAAATAAATGACCTCAGTCTCGACTGACATATGAAAGGTCAGCAGGCCCTAGGTGAATAAAAAAGGAATAATAGCGTGTTTGATTTTTGTGTGGTGGGAGGCGGAATGGTTGGTTCGGCCACTGCTTTAGGTTTGGCAAAGCTTGGCTTTAAGGTGGCAATTATTGAGCCTTGTATGCCCGTTCCATTTGATCCTGAACAACCACCTGATATGCGAGTATCTGCCATCAGTTTAACGTCAGAAACATTATTACAAGACTTAGGTGTTTGGGACAAGATTAAAAATATGCGTTTGTGCCCCTATAAACGATTGTCAGTATGGGATAAACCATCTTGCCGTACAGACTTTGATTGTGGGGCTATTAAACAGCCTCATCTTGGTCACATTGTTGAGAACCGACTGGTTCAGTTGGGTTTACATGCTGTAATTGCTACTGACTCAAAAGTGGTTTTTTATGAGAATTTAAAAGTGACAGATATAACTTCTACAGATGTTGCTAATATCACCCTAGAAGATGGTCAAATTATTCAAGCGAATATACTGATAGGTGCAGATGGCGGCCACTCTGCAGTGCGAGATGCTGCCAACATAGGTGTACAGGGATGGCAATATGCACAACAGGCGTTAGGAATTCAAATTAAAACCTATGAAGGGCAGCAGGATATTACTTGGCAACAATTTACTCCTGATGGGCCTATGGCATTTTTACCTCTTTATGACGGTTTTGCATCCCTTGTTTGGTATCACAACGCAGCAGATATTCGACACTTGAAATCTTTGTCTAAAGGAAAATTAAAACAACATATATTGCAACATTTCCCTGCTGATTTAGTGGATTTTGAAGTGCTTGATGTGGCGAGTTTTCCATTGACACGAATGCACGCAAATCAATATTTTAAAGGCAATACTGTGGTTATTGGGGATGCGGCTCATACCATCAACCCGCTGGCAGGGCAGGGTGTGAACTTGGGTTTTAAAGATGTTGCAGTGTTGCTTAGTGTCATCAATGATGCACTAACAACTCATGATCATTCAGCAGTTTTACAACAAAGCCATTATTGTGATTGGTTAAAGAAATACGAAGTCGCTCGCCGTCGCGATAACTTAGTGATGATGAGTGCCATGGATTTACTGTATTCCACCTTTAGTAACAGTAATATGCCACTGACATTGTTACGTAATCTAGGCTTGAAATTGGCAAATCATGCTGGCCCAATAAAAAATAATGCAATGAAATATGCGATGGGCTTATAACCTATTATTGGATCTTTATAAAAGAGTAGAAACTAAATGACGGTATTAATTATTTTGGCAGTGTTGTTTATTGCCCTAGTTGTGATTGTTCCACTGATTGAACGCTCTAACTTCAGAATGTCCGGCGAACAAATGGGCAAGATGGGTCGCTGGATCTTACCTTTGTTAGTTATAATGGTGGTCATCCAATTGGTTATGTATTACGTCAACTAGGGTTTTTATTCAAATAACCATTCTCACAGAATATTTATCACCGTATTTTAGATTAATTAAATAGGCAAATTAAATGGCAGTTCATTGGTATCCCGGGCATATGCACAAGGCTCAAAAAGAAATTAAAGAGGCGTTGCCGCAAGTTGATGTATTGATTGAAGTGTTGGACGCACGAATTCCCTATTCCAGCGAAAATCCTATGATTGCTCAGCTGCGTGGAGAAAAACCTTGTATCAAAGTATTGAGTAAGACAGATCTTGCTGATCCTGAAGTTACCGCAGCTTGGCAGGAGTTTTTAGAGCGTGAAAGGTCGGTTAAAACTTTTACCACCACAACTGAAGAACCAGCCAAGATGAAACAAATCTTGGAATTGTGCAGAAAAATGTTACCTGAAAAAGATGCTAGCGTGAAAGCGATCCACACTATGATAGTGGGCATTCCTAATGTGGGTAAGTCGACTTTAATCAACATTTTAGCAGATCGCGTTATTGCTAAAACGGGTAACGAAGCGGCGGTTACGAAAACGCAACAACGGATTAACTTGGGTAATGGCATTACCTTATTTGATACTCCGGGCATATTATGGCCAAAATTAGAGAATCCAAACAGCGGCTATAGATTAGCCTCCACAGGTGCAATCAAAGACACTGCTATGGAATACGACGATGTCGGATTCTTTGCTGCAGATTATTTGATTAAGACCTATCCAGAATTACTCAAAGCACGTTTTGAGTTAGAAAATATACCCGACACTGAAATTGAATTTCTAGAGCTAGCAGCTGCTCGTCGAGGTGCATTAATGACGGGGGGGCGGGTTAACCTGCATAAAATATGTGAGGTACTAATTAACGAACTTCGTTCTGGTAAACTGGGCCGTATTAGCCTTGAAACACCAACTATGATAGAACGAGAGGTGATCGAAATGGCTGCAGTGGCGGCTAAGAAAGCCGCAGATAAAGTTGATCGTAAAGAGCGATTTAAAACTGGCTCACTGACACCTGATAAAAAAGACCGTAAAGAAAAACGCCAAAGTGACAGGGTAGAGCAATCTGCTCGGATGAAAAAACAATCTAGCCGCCGGAAATAATGACCCTAAACATGATGTTGACCTGATGCAAGATTGCAACTCCTGTGGCAAGTGCTGTGTTAAATACAGTAATGGAGATTTGTCTGCGTCAGACCAAGATATCGATATGTGGGAACTGTTTAAACCTGATATCGCTGCATACGTAAAGAAGGGTATGATTTGGTTTTCACCACAAAGTGGTAAACAATTATCTTTGTGCCCTTTCTTGCGTGAAGCAAAAAATCCTGAGCAACCCGATAAATCTCATTATACCTGTGACATCTACTACGACCGTCCAGAAGACTGTCGTTTTTATCCTGTGACAGTCAAACAGATGATCAACGATGAATGTGAGATGTTACAACAAGGGGATTTACTCAATCCTGAAAAAGCCCAAAAAGACTTAGATAAGTTGCTAGAAGACAGTCGACCTAGTTTTGATTAGCTGTAAGTAGTGCCACTACCAACGGAAACTGTCGGTCTAATTACCGAGTAACTTTGCCGTAATGATATGAGTAGTTAGCGTTTATTTTTGTAATCTAATGGTCTCAAATGGGCGATCTTCGGTCATACGATTAAGGCCAATCAACTGTCACAAAAACTGAGTTAGCGGTCGTTTGATTTTTTGATGTAAAAGTAAAAGCAAAGAAAGCTTCGCACCATCATCCGTTTAACTCCACGTCATTCCCGCGAAGGCGGGAACCCCCAACAACATCTGAGAGATCGATAAAAACCTTGTTTTATCATCTTAAATAATTAGTGAGAATATAACTTTGTTGTGGTTTTTTTATAACATCTCAATTTAGGTTACGATAGTTATTAGT
>TARA_R110002153_G_scaffold54920_8_pt1 | contig 28772 bp, 26 predicted proteins | sample TARA_R110002153 | Tara Oceans TARA_R110002153 (sample SAMEA4398193) | marine metagenome | biome: Polar Biome; feature: [SRF] surface water layer (ENVO:00010504); material: water (ENVO:00002006), including particulate matter (ENVO:01000060) such as... | depth 5 m | reverse complement strand
GATCATCCCATGATCACCCATGCCATGGATATGATGACAACAGAAGTAATAGGTAAAAGTTCAATCGGCTTGTGTCAGGATAAAAGCTTACCCACTGGCGCTTATTGGCTCGAATGTTTATTTGTATTGTCCGCCAAAGCCGAAAAAAGTATGCAACTTGCACGCTTTTTACCGCCTACGCCCATTAAAGTATGTATCAATACTAAGCTCGAATTGGAAGACAAGAAATTTTATAAAATTGAATCCGTTCGTCCAAAAATGGGCGCTCAACTGATAAACGCTCTGCGCAAACAAATTATTTCCGCACTAGAGACGGCTCAAGTAAAAGCTGAAGAGCTGGCCATCACGGTAAAAAGTGAACGCCAACAACAGATGGATAGTTTATTAGGAGATGAATTAGCTCGTTTGCAAAGTTTACAAAAGGTCAATCCGGCGATCAGACCAGAAGAAATTAGCCATTTAGCCAATCAAATCGATAGTCTGAATGGTTTAATCAGTGGAGCCAAGCTCAATTTAGAAGCGGTTCGTTTGGTGGTAAACAATCCTTAATGGCGCTGATTCATTATGCTCCTCCACTGACACCTTATTTGCAGATAATTTATCAAGATGACGATATTATTGTTTTAGATAAACCCAGTGGATTGCTAAGTGTACCCGGTAAGGCGCCAGAACACGCGGATTCGTTACAAACCCGCGTGCAACGGGTTTTCCCCAATGCTAGCGTGGTGCATCGCTTAGATATGGCTACCTCAGGTATCATGTTGATGGCTATGCACAAGACATCCCACCGTCATTTATCTCGCCAGTTCGAGTTGCGGCAAACTGAAAAAGCGTATCAAGCCATCGTATTTGGCCGACTCAGTCTAGAATCGGGCGAAGTAGATTTGCCCTTAATCTGTGATTGGCCTAATCGTCCCAAGCAGATCGTGGACCTTCAACGCGGCAAACAAGCCCTAACCCGATGGCAAGTGGTAAGTCAGGAAGACAATACTAGCCGCGTGGATCTGTTTCCTGTTACAGGTCGCTCGCACCAACTGCGTGTGCACATGTTAAGTCTCGGCCACCCTATCATTGGCGATCGTTTGTATGCTCATAAATCTGCACTGGCCTTGGCCTCACGCTTAAATTTGCATGCTAAAATGCTGCGTTTTACCCATCCAGGCAATGAAACTTTACAAACCTTTCACAGCCCGGTACCGTTTTAAGCTAAAGTCTTGGGACTATATGTACGATATAAGGGTAAAGTTTATAACGACGGGGAAATCTGATCATAAGACTAACTGCAATAGCTATCACGGCCTTATTGTTTAGCTTGCCTATATCAGCTGCCGTAGATAAACAATTACTCTCTACTATAGATTTGCAAAGAGCTTTATTTAGTGATCAGTACATCAAGCTGAAAGTGGCTGAGCAAGACCTATTGGTGGTCCTCAATGAAAACACCAATGCAATTGCCAGAGGTGTTGCTATTTTGCTTACCCAAGGTAATACCACCCTGACCAGTAATCAAGGCTTGGCCCCTTTAGTGGGCCAATTAACCCAACTTGGTTGGGTAACGATGTTGGTGCCCAGCCCCGCCACCGAATTTCTCGCTGCACGTGAACAATTGATTGATGGTGCTGAAAGTCCTCTCGAACCGGCGTCAGTCAAAATGCCTGTTCAACACATCTCTCAAGCTACCTTTGATCAGCATTTAGAAAAATTAAGCCTCATCATGCAGGCAGCGCTTGAAAAGGCCAAAGAATACCCAGGCTTCATTTTAGTCATTGCCCAAGGAACGAGCGCTGCCAGTTTGACGCAATTATATGCACAACAAATTATCCCATCACCCGACGCTCTGGTCGTTATTGCTCCTTTTTGGCCAGATCGAATATACAACAATCAACTGGCGACAGACTTAGCTAACACTTCAATGCCAGTCTTAGACTTGTTCAGTGCTAGAGATAATCCTTGGAGTTTAACAAGTGTTGATTTACGTAAAGTGGCGACAGTCAAAGCCCTCAAATTACAATACAGACAAAGGCAAATCATTGGCAGTAATGATATGGAACGAGTGGCACCTTATATCAGTAAAGAAATATATGGCTGGCTCAGTCATATGGGCTGGTAATACCAATTGACCAGCAAATTGCTATTAAAATTCACATACATAACATTTACCTACAATTTACATAGGTAGAGCTACGCAAATACCAGAATTACTAACTATAATTGTCAGCATCTACTCTCTTAGCGCAGAACTCAAGAACTCGTGCCAACAGTCCAAAAATTTATTGAAAACAAAACTAAACAATTAGCCTACTTTGTTAGGGCTTACCTTGACCAAAAAATTATCTATGCTGAACTCGATTTATTTTTTTGGGATACGATGGAAGAGTGGGCGCAAATTAAACAAGGCAAACATCTGCCTTATGGTAGAAATGAAAATGTGTTTTGGCATTTAATGCATCAAATTCATTATTGGCCACAACACAGTTTGCTCAATGATTTATGTTTGCGCGGAGAATTAGAGTCTTGCATTGATGCCTTGTTAGGAGCCGGCCAATATCCGTTTCCAAAAGATTGTATCGGTATCAGACCCTAATCTAAAATACGTTGTGGTTAATACCCGCTATCCAATATACTTTTCACCCCGCTCTAAACGACCAATATGTTCTCGAAGCGTCCATAAAAACACCAAACTGGGTATCACCATCACCGCAGTCAGAATGAAAAACGCACTCCAGTTGCCATCCATCCAATCAACTAAAAAGCCACTACTTGATGCCATAAATGTCCGACCCAATACACCAAGTGAAGCCATAAGGGCATATTGTGAGGCTGAAAAAGCCTGGTTACATAACAGGGAAATGAATGCCACTAAAGCAACTGAGCTCCAAGCCGCAGTAAAACCATCCACAAATATGGTAGCTGCAAACAAGGTTTTATCGGGTCCAACATGGGCCATCAAGGCAAACATTAAATTGCTCGCAGCCATTGCGATACCGCCGGTCATTAGGCCGCGATAGATGCCATATCGAATATTAACCATGCCGCCCAGCACTGAAAATACGATAGTTACCCACCAATTCAATAATTTTGAATAACTGCCAATATCGCTATTAGAGAAACCTATTTCCTTATAAAAAACGATGCTCATTCTGCCTAAAAAAGCCTCACCAATTTTGAACAGAAAAATAAACATTAAAATTGAAAAAGCCAACTTAAAGGTATTACGCTGGAAGAAATCTCGGAAGGGTTCAAGCAATGTCACCAACAACCAATTGACTACTTTTTGTCTAGTATTTAATAAGACTCCCTTAGTCGTTTGCCATTCAGAATAAGCCTTAGCGGCAAGCTGTTGACGATACTCTCTGTCGGTAACTGGTTCTTCAGAGACTAAGACGACTAAAGACAATAAAGCCATTATCCCAGCCAGTACAAAGTAAATTTCAGACCATTGCCAATTAGGAAGGTCAGCAATAAAAAAAGGAATAGAACCTAAACCACCAAAACCGGTCCACCAGCCAGCTGTTGCCATTGCAGAAGCAGCAGACAATTTATCTTTCTCGTCTGGTTTAATAATATCAATGCGATAAGCATCTATTGAAATATCTTGGGTCGCTGAAAACAAAGCAATGGAAAAACCAACTAAACCCGCAATCAACAATTGTTCTTTAACGGGAACGATGGCTAAACCAATGCACCCCATGACAATGAGTATTTGTGTGGTCAGAATCCAGCCTCGGCGCTGCCCTAAAAAGGGTGGTTTTACCCGATCGAGTAAGGGTGACCATAAAAAATTGATAGAATATGCAATAAACATCGAGCCAAATAAGCCGATAGAAGAGCGGCTTAAACCAGACTCTTGCAACCAAGCGGATAGTGCTGAGCCGATCATGACCCAAGGAAAACCACTGGCAATACCGAATAAAAAAATGAATAACAGACGTCTATCTTTATAGCACAACAGGGTTGATCTAAAAGTGTGGCTCACGAGCAAAATCTTGATGAAATCAGAAGGCTATTGAGCCATGTTCACCAACTATATTCAATCAATTATTCACACATTCCGTCTTAGTGGTCTTCCTTCATTCAGGTGCTACTACAACTTTATTTCGACCTGACTCTTTAGCTTTGTATAAAGCCTGATCAGCGGCTTCGAGCCATTGAGTGTGACTTTTGAAATCACTTTTGAATCCGGCAATACCAATACTAATGGTAAAATTAATCTCATGATCTTCGTGAATAACCGTATACTTTTCGACTAAACGGCGGATCCTTTCAGTCAAAAACTCAACGTTTGCTACCGGTGTATTAGGCAGTAACAAGGCAAACTCTTCTCCGCCATAACGGCCGCAGATATCGGTCTCACGCGTTGCTTTTTTAATGATATGAGCTAAGGATCTGATGACATCATCACCCGCTGGGTGTCCATAGTTGTCATTGACTTTTTTGAAATGGTCGATATCAATCATGACCACACTCGATGGCTGATCGTGACGCTTTTCGCGCTTGTATTCTAACTCAAACTGCTCTTCCCAATAGCGTCGGTTGTACAAACCCGTCAGGCCGTCTACCCGACTGATTTTTTCTAACTCTTTGTTTAAGGTTTGAATACCTTGGCGATTGACTGCTTCATCAGTCACATCATAAACCAAAATACAAATTTGCTCGACTTGCCCACTTAAAGACGCTAGCGGGAATATCGTGATATTTTGATACATATGCTCAGTTTGCGATGTAATCGGACGTATTGTACTAAACTTGAATAGATGTGGACGTTGCTCCCAAATAACAAAAACCGGACAACGCAGTTTAAATGCAGGCTCAGCTTTACGTTTAAACCATTGCTCATCAATTTCAGGGAAAAAGTCGAAAATAGACTTATTGAGAATAAAACCGGGCACGATACTGCTATGGTTTTCCATAAACTGGTTCCATACTTGTACCTCGTAGTTTTTATTCAGTACCACGATCCCCATCTCAATTGAACCAAGAAGATCATGTTTCCAATGCATTTCTGCTAGGCTTGAATCAACTGCCATCACCACACCTCAAGGTCAAATTTGCACCAATTTATCTAAGATCAAATCAATGGATTGATTTGGAAATAAAAGCAACAAGTCGAAATTAATATTCTGGCTCTTTATCGAATAGGCTATTTCTATCGCCAGTATCTTATCTTGCTTTTTAATATTACTTTTAAGTATGTCATCTAAATCGCAGTGCCGACCTAAAATAATCGGGTGATTATGACTAAATGTCACATGTAGCTGCTCTGACAAAGCATTTAGACAGGCCCCAATCAATATGTTTGATACATCCATAAGGGCTTCTAGTTCGAGGGTTTCACTGCCCACTGCTTTATCATATTTAAGCAGTTTGACCATATTAGCAAAGTTCGACTCATTAAAAATAACTAAAGCTTCGCCATTAATACCTGAGCCAATAAACCCCTTAGAAACCGCCGATACTTGCTCATTACGTTGAATATCAGTAATGGCCATGTGTAATTCGTTATTGGTAATTAAATTTACGTTTGGAATAGGTAAATTAATAAATTCGTCTAACATCGTTGCTAGACTCTCACCGGCTTGTCCCATTGCTACGTTGGCCATTTCTCGATAGGCATCTAAACTCTCGTCTCGAGACTCCATCTGAAAACTTGGAACCGTTTCAGCGCGATGACTGGCAATCGCTTCACCAGAATAGAGACCATATTGATTGAGAATTTCTATTAGTTTGGCATTATCTATGGGTTTACGAATGAAATCGATGGCACCCATTCCCATCATGCGTGTTCGAGCTTCTGGCTGCACATCACCGGAAACCACAATAACCATGGTAGGTAAATCCTCATCCCGAATAGCCTGCATGGTTTGATAACCATCCATGACTGGCATGTTGAGATCGAGAAACATAACATCAGCCTTGCCAGCTCGAATCATTTCTAGTGCTTGCAAACCATTTTCAGCATGGCTAATTTCGACATCCCAACCATCGGGAATCGACCTTTCCATTTGCCGACGGGCAAAACCAGAATCATCACAAATGAGTACAGGTGTTGTCATATGACTTTTTTACCTTTTACAAAATTCAAATAGCTATAGGTGCTTTGATGTGCGCATGTGATTGATAATTTTTTAATTCAAAATCATCAATAGTAAAATCAAAAATATTTTTTATACTAGAGTTAATCAGCATATTGGGCAAGGGAAAAGGTTGACGACTCAATTGTAATTCAGCTTGTTCTAAATGATTAACATACAAATGCGCGTCTCCAAAAGTATGAATAAAATCACCTACTTGCAAATCACATACTTGGGCGATCATCATAGTCAGTAAAGCATAACTTGCAATATTAAATGGCACGCCCAGAAACACATCGCCACTACGCTGATACAATTGGCAAGACAATTTGCCATTTAATACATAAAACTGAAACATGGTATGGCACGGAGGCAAAGCTTGCCGCCCGTGTTGCGCGTTTTCCTTAGGAGAAAATTGCGTATCAGGTAAAACACTCGGATTCCAAGCACTAACAATCAAGCGACGAGAATCAGGATTATGTTTTATTTGCTCAATAAGTTCGCTGATTTGATCGATAACTAGGCCATCAGCCCCTTGCCAACTGCGCCATTGCTTACCATATACAGGACCTAATTCACCCTCTTCCGTTGCCCACTCATCCCAAATTTTAACATTATTGTCGCGTAAATAAGCAATATTGGTTTCGCCTTTTAGAAACCAAAGAAGTTCATGAATAATCGAACGCAAATGACACTTTTTAGTGGTCACTAATGGAAAGCCTTCACTCAAATCAAAGCGCATCTGATAACCAAAAACACTCAGTGTTCCTGTCCCTGTGCGGTCTTCTTTTTTTGTGCCTGTATCAAGCACGTGGCGCATAAGTTGTAAATATTGCTGCATATTAGTGTCTCTAGCTCTTATAACTTTAAGATTTTACTTTTTTCTGCATATTCTTTTTTGATTGAGGTAAAGTCGATTCTGCCTTTGCTTTGCTCTGGTATGCCCAGATAATCAAGGCTAATCCACCGATAACCATGGGTAAAGACAATATTTGTCCCTGTGAAATAAAATCATGGTACAAACCGATGTGTTGATCCGGTTCGCGGAAATATTCAATAATGAAGCGAAATGCGCCGTAACCTAATAAAAACAAGCCACTCACCGCCCCTCTTGGCCGCGGTTTGCTCGAATAAAGCCAAAGAACAAAAAATAACACTAGGCCTTCTAAAGCAAATTCATATAATTGCGATGGATGGCGCGGTAAATTGCCTGCATTGGGGAAAATCACCGCCCATGGCACGTCAGTTGTTCTACCCCACAATTCGGCATTGATGAAATTACCAATACGCCCTGCACCTAATCCAATAGGTACAAGTGGTGCGACAAAATCACCCACAGTTAAAAGATGACTTTGGGTCTTGCGTGCAAATAACCACAGCGCACAAATGACGCCCAGCAAACCACCATGGAATGACATACCGCCGGTCCAAATTTTAAACAAATACAGAGGATCGTCGAGAAAAGTCGCAAATTGGTAGAAGAATACATAACCAACACGTCCACCAAGAATGACGCCTAAAAACCCCCAGAATAACATGTCACTGAGTTGCTCCTTTGTCCAGTGAGTGCGATTTAAGCGCCTACCCGCTAACCAAAATGCAGCAACAAAGCCAATCAGATACATAAGCCCATACCAGCGCAAACTAAGCGGACCTAGACTCACTATGATGGGATCTATATGGGGGAACACAAAATAACTATCATTCATTGTTTAAACTTATCCTAACAACATACGCAGGCTGACAAGAACTAAAAAGCCGGCAAAAATTTTCTTTAATAAAAGTGTATCTAAGCTTTGTCCTAACTTAGCACCCCACGAGGCAGTAAACACCGATAATAACACTATGCCCAAACTGGCAGGCAAATAGACATATCCAAAGGACAATGGTGGTAAATCAGTATGATGCCAGCCCGCTTGCACAAAACTAAGTGAACCAAATATCGCAATAATTAAACCACAAAACGCAGCGCAACCTATGGCTCGTTTAATATCGATATTAAACCAAAGCAATGCAGGCACAAAAATGGCACCACCACCAATTCCCATCAGGGCGGATAAACTGCCGGTCGCTAAGCCGATAATACTTAAATTAGTTTTATTAACTTGCCGAGCTGACTCTATCCGCTTACCAAAAATCATATATATAACGATGGCGATAACCAGCACGGCAAAGACATTTTTCAACAATTCACCCGGTAATATACTAGCAAATTGGGCACCGATTATAGCCCCTAGCGCCATACCAACACCACTGTAAAGCAAAACAAATCGATCTAAATTACCCAATTTATAATGCGCTACAGAGGCAGAAAATCCAGTAAACATGATAGTTGATAATGACGTCGCGATAGCCATCGGCATGGCAAAAGAAAGATCGAGCTGCAATTTATGCATAAACAAATAGACTAGTGCTGGCACCATAATAAGACCACCACCAATACCGAGTAAGCCGGCTAGAAATCCAACCACAGCCCCCATTGCTAAACACCACACAAAAATGCTGATGACAGCGTCCAATTATTCACCGTTCCTGATGGTTCTAAACACCTTTAGATTCCAGCTCGAATTAATCCGCCTAAGCCAATAGTTTCTAAATAAACATTTACTTCTCGTCTTACCGCTTGGGGATTATCGAGTAATAAGACCCGTTGCAACAAAAGCTCCGACTGTAGCAAGCTGACATTGCGCACGACCCATTTCACTTTAAGTAAATTGTGGTTGTTCATACTCAATTTACGGTAACCCATACCTAATAATAACACTGCACCACCGGGCTCACCGGCTAATTCCCCACATACAGTCACTGGTACATCTAAACTATTGGATTGTTGAACAATATAATAAAGGGCAGCTAATACCGCAGGATGATAGCTATCATACAAATCCGCCACTCTGGCATTGTTGCGATCCACCGCCAACAAATACTGCGTTAAGTCATTACTGCCCACCGAGAAAAAATCAACATGTTTGGCAAGTTGCGGCAATTGATAAATCACCGCAGGAACCTCAAGCATCACACCTATTTTAGGACGCGTACACACCTCACCCTTTTCGGCGGCCTCTTCAGACACTTCAAATAAAGCTTGGGCGATGAGTCTTTTTGCCTCTTTTACTTCGTTAACTGAGGTGATCATTGGCAGCATAATATTGAGGTTATCTAAACCGATACTCGCCCGTAACATGGCGCGAATTTGCACCAAAAAGATTTCTGGATGATCGAGAGTTAACCGGATCCCGCGCCAACCTAAAAATGGGTTTTCTTCACTAATAGGAAAGTAGGGTAAAGGTTTATCGCCCCCCACATCCAAAGTACGCATGGTAAAGGGTTTTTGTGGCTGGTTTTGCAACAAGGTGCGATACAGTTTGACTTGCTCTTGTTCTGTTGGAAAACGTTCACGCATCATAAAAGGAATTTCAGTACGAAATAACCCTACCCCATCAGAATAGGGATTATCATTTTTTTCCGCTTCAAGAGACAAACCCGCATTAACCAATAAACTCATTGCACAATCATCAACGGTAATTGCTGGTAAGGTATCTTGTGAATGAATACGCTCGGTTAATGCGTTCTCTTCTTGGATCAATAAACCAAATTCATGACGTATCGTGGCGCTGGGTGAAACAATCACATCACCCGTGTAACCATCTAATAATATGTCTTTTTCATTGAGCAGAGAGAAAGGCACATTGGATAGGCCCATCACTGCAGGCACGCCCATCGCTCTTGCCATGATGGCAGCATGTGAGTTAGTAGAACCGCGCATAGAGATAATGCCAACTAATTTTTCACTAGGAAACTCAGCTAACATTGATGCCGTGACTTCTTCAGCAATTAGTATGGCTTGGTCCGGATACTGACGCTCAATCACTTTGCCTCTTGATATTCCCAGTATATTTGCCAACACACGGTTACCCATGTCTTCTACATCAACCGAACGCTCACGCATATAAGGATCTGACATAGTTTGAAACTGGCTGATATAGGTTTCTACTACCATCTTCAAAGAGCTTGGCGCATCCCAACCGGCGTTAATTTTTTGTTCAACTTCTCGACCTAAACTATTGGCATCGAGTAGGTGGTGATAGAGCTGAAAAATAGCCTGCACATCATCAGGCACCTCGCCTTGAATACGATCAGCGAGCACACTGACATCTTCTCGGGTTTGTTTTACCGCATTGCGATAGAGAGAAATTTGTTTGGCCGCATCTTTATTTCGAGTAGGAACCTGATTGCGAATATTTACTAGCAGATTGCTAACATAACCCACACCCACTGCCAAACCAGAAGAGCCGGCCACTCCTTTTAGCGATTTTTGCCAATCTTTAGGCACGTTTTGCTCAAGTAAATGCACCGAGCCACGCGCTTTAGCATTAGCAATTTGCACTGCCAATTGGGTCGCAAGAGTAACTAAAAACGCTTCTTCGTCTTCACTAAATCGCCGTTTCTTTTTTTGCTGAAGGGTTAATACACCTAAGACCTTACGCTGATGGATAATAGGCGCACCCAAAAAGGCATGAAAATGATCTTCTTGCACTTCGGCATAATATTTAAAACGCGGGTGAGATGGAGCGTCACTCAGGTTAATCGGCTCTTCCCTTTGCCCGATAAACCCAATGAGTCCTTCAGAAAAACCAATAGTGACTTGACCAATGGCTGTTTTCGCCAGCCCTTGAGTCGCGACTAATAAAAAATGCTGTTGATCGTAATTAGCCAAATAGATACTACATGAGTCGACCTTTAGCGCTTCGATCAGACTATTGGCGAGGCAATTTAAGGCCTCATCCAAATTTGGCGCTTGATTGACTTCCTGTACTATCCTTTTTAACGTTTTCAACATAGCCTATTGTGCCTTGCGCCGACGCTTTGATTTGTTGCTTTGAACTAAGCCTACGTTAGCCATTTCAGGCATAGCAACTGGCCCAAATTCTTTCATGACGCGACGATAAACCTCGCGTTTAAACGACACCACGTTTCTCACTGGGTACCAATAACTAACCCAGCGCCAATTATCAAACTCAGGATGGCTTGAATGCAATAAATCTACATCTTCTTCTTTACAGGTCAATTGCAACAAAAACCATTTTTGTTTTTGTCCAATACAGACGGGGTTGCTCCCTTGTCTTACTAATCGTTTGGGTAATTTGTATCGCAACCAATTTTTGGTTACCGCCAGAATTTTTACGTCTTCTGGTTTTAAGCCCACTTCTTCATGGAGTTCGCGATACATCGTTTGTTCGGCAGTTTCATTTTCATCGATTCCGCCTTGCGGAAACTGCCAAGAATGTTGTCCATAGCGCCTTGCCCAAAATACTTGTCCTAGTTCATTGCAAATTACTATGCCAACATTGGCGCGGAATCCTTCGGCATCAATCACTTAGACTCCCAAGAACTCTATTCTTTTAATGTTTGGCATTCTTCCATAAACTACTGGGCTTTCAAAGGAATAAAATGTGTCAAACAGACGCAAAATGATTATTTCTGCAAACTTATCACCTAAGAGATATCGATGAATCGTCAAAACATCCGATTTAGCATGCTATTCTATTGGCTATTAGCTATTAGCTATTTGCTTCTTAGTCAGTTTTATCCTTATGCTCTACAGGCCTTACATAAAGCAGGCCCAATCTTATTTTTAGCGATTCTCACTGGTCTTTTATGCAGTGGCCGTTTGCGACTTTGGTTAGCTATGGCCCTCCTATTTAGTGCAACTGGAGATATTTTATTAGCCAGCACCATAGAGAATAGTTTTATTTTTGGTTTGTTGTCATTTGCCGTTGCCCATCTATGTTACGCAGTGGGATTTTGGCCTTGGTGCAGATGGTCGAATAAGGCCCTACTAAAGGCTTTACCTCTTGTAGGGATACTGTTGGTTGTGTTGTTACTGGTATTGCCGCACACCGCAGAATTGCGCTTACCCGTACTGGTCTATATGGGGATTATTAGTCTGATGGCAGTATTGGCCATTTTTAGTCAAGTACAAACCCCCTACTTATTCATCGGTGCTTTTCTATTTGTTATTTCTGACAGCTTAATTGCAGTAAATAAGTTTGTAATCCCCTTACCAGCACAACATTTATTGGTGATGTTGACGTATTACTTAGCGCAGTATTATTTGTTCTTAGGCTGTATCAAGCAAGGAAATACACATGTTAGGCACTAGTATGCCACCACAAGATTGCGATGAATTATTGAAGCGTGCCCAGCAAATTGCGGGCTTAACTCTTGGCGAATTGGCTGCGACCGTCAATATTAAAGTACCCGCTAATTTTAAACGTGAAAAAGGCTGGACTGGTCAATTGTTGGAGTTGTGCTTAGGGGCCAGTGCGGGCTCTAAAAGCCAGCAAGACTTTGCCCATCTGGGTATTGAACTCAAAACCATTCCCATTGATTTACAGGGTAAACCACTAGAGACCACCTATGTTTGTTATGCCCACTTGACCCAGATCGCCGGGATCGAATGGCATAATTGCAACGTCAAAAATAAACTTAACCAAGTCCTATGGGTGCCCATTGATGGCAGACGCGAGATTGCGCCCAGCGCTCGCATGATAGCAACCCCATTTTTATGGTCACCCAGTGCGGTGCAAGAACAACAACTGCGTCAAGATTGGGAAGAATTGATGGAGTTAATCGCGCTCGGTAAAATAGAAAAAATCACCGCTCGCCTCGGACAATATTTGCAACTCAGACCCAAAGCGGCCGACGGTAAAGCACTTACTAATGCCATTGGCCCAAACGGCACGCTAATACAAACGCGTCCTCGCGGATTCTATTTACGTAAAAATTTCACTCAGGCCATATTGACTGAAGTGTTTAACTAGTCATTGCCTTTGCCGCTGGTCTGTTGTTGTTCGAGTAGTTCAACTAAACGCGTTAACTCGGCGATTTGATACCAATGCTCGCGACTGGCGCTTGCAATATAACGACTAGTGGGGTGCAGCACAGTTAGATTTTTATAATATTGACGTGCATCTTGCTGCCAAGTAACAAGGTCTTGTTTCTCGATAAGATCTTTTTCTTCATCGATCAATTTCGCTTCAAAATCGGTGTCAATCACAATAAGTGGCATGTTCGCTGGCCATTGAGTCGCAGCCGCAGCATCTAGATCTTGGTCGTAAATAGCAATTTCACGGAATAAATTGGCTTGGTTTGCAATATTGAGTCGAGCCTGTTGCAACTTCTCTACATATTGCCAATCGATAAATGATGCGACCGTACCTAATGCTTTTAACTGGGCAATCTCAGTCGCATTTTTTTGCTCTGTTCTCGCGATATATCTGCCCGCTTGGATATAGTCAATATAGCTCGTCAAATTTTGCTTAAATTGGGCAGCATCATTTTTATATCGAGTGATAGAAAAAGGCGAGAGGACATCGGGATCGATCATAATGACTTGCTTGATCGCTCGCTGCTCGGGGTTTTGAGCTAAGAATAACTGCACACTAATATTACTACTGGCAAAGGCGACCAAGGTAGCCTGGTCGATGTTGAGTTGATTAAACACCAGTTCGAGATCGCCGGCGAAATGTTGATAACCCACTCTAGCATCTGGAGTACTCACTACCACACCGGCTCTGTCTAAAGCAATTACTCGATAATTTTTTGCCAGCTTTGGACCCAAGCTAGCCCACCAAGCAGAATCAGAATGCCAAGTATCAATTGGGCCAGACAATAATACTATGGTCGGTTTTTGGGTCTCTTCCTTCGATCCCCAGGCCTCAAAATGCAGTTGATGGCCGTCAACTGACAATAACTCAGCGCAAAGTGGCGAACTATTTAAAACATAAATAATGGTAAATAAAACGAAAAATAGACGCATTTGAATACTGAGTCAGCTTAATATGTCAGCAGTCTATGATACTTTTGCTGAATATATTGACGATGTGCGGCAAAACACAAAATAAATAAGACCAATGAGTTATGCCAGCCGGCACCCGTTTAGGCGAATAATAAGAAGGTTAATACCATGCTTGAAGGCATTGAAAAAGCAGAATTAAGCCAACTTACGGCGACAGTGGCTTACCAAATACTGACGGGCTTTGACAAAAGCTTTCGCTGGTACTGCCGCATAACAGGTGGCGCGCAACAACGTTTTGAACAAGGTCAGTGGCATGCCACTCAACTGGCAGTCAAAGAACGCATTAGTATATACGAGCAAAGCCTATCGGCCGCGGTCAGTGATATTTATCATCACATATACCCCCTGCAGCAAAATAACAAATTTTGGTACAACCTAAAAAGTGCCTATCTTAAATTACTCGATGACCATCCCCAATTTGAGTTAGCCGAAACGTTTTATAACTCTGTAATTGGCCGCATATTTAAACATCAAAAGATTGATGATCAAATGATGTTTGTTTTGCCCAGCCGTTGTTTTTTAGCTGGCCATTTTCGCCACAAAGTGATCAACAGTTTTGATACCACCGGCACGGTAAGAAAACTGCTAGACGATATCTTTAATACCTATCGTTTTAATATTGATTTTGCGCACTTAGAGCAGGATCTTGCTCTGGTTGATCAAATTATTCGCCAAAACTTGAATAGACAGCAATTGGCCAGTATTCATACCATTGAAATATTAAAACCCGTATTTTATCGGAGTAAATCAGCTTATTTAGTGGGTCATATTTGCATGCCAGAACGGACCATCCCTTTTGTTATTGCTTTGATGCTTGATGAAGATAAAAAACTTGAAATTGATGCTATTTTATTAGAACCAAGCGAACTCAGTGTTATTTTTGGTTTTGCCCGAGCGTATTTTATGGCAGATACCCAACACCCGGCAGAAGTCGTAGCATTTTTACATGAGCTATTACCTAATAAAAAGCATTTTGAACTGTATATTTCATTGGGTTTGTACAAACATGGTAAAACCGTTTTTTATCGCAATTTTCTGCAACACTTAGCACACAGTGACGATGATTTTACCTTTGCACCCGGTATACGCGGCTTAGTGATGTCCGTTTTTCATCTGCCCTCTTACGGCGTGGTATTTAAGATCATTAAGGACCATTTCCCGGAAAGCAAAAAAATCACTAGGGAACGCGTCAAAGAATGTTATCGACTGGTCAAAATGACCGATCGCGTCGGTCGGATGGCCGACACTCATGAATATGTCAATTTTCGTTTACCTAAAGCCAGAATTGAAGCGTCTTTATTAAGCGAATTACTGCAAGAATGTGCCAGTAGTATTGAAGTGACTGAAGATGCTGTGATCATTAAACATCTATATATTGAACGAAAGATGACCCCCTTAAATATCTATTTAGAGCAGGAGACCGATACAAACAAAGTACGCAACGCCATTGACGAATTAGGCTTATGTATCAAACAAATCGCCGCGGCTAATATTTTTGCCGGTGACATGCTACATAAAAACTTTGGCATTACTCGCCACGGCCGCGTTATTTTTTATGACTATGATGAAATTTGTTATATGCATGAGCGAGAATTTAGAGTTTTACCCAAATCGGATGACCCCTATGCTCTGGATACTTTGTCCGTTGGGCCCACCGACGTCTTCCCAGAGCAGTTTGAGCACTTTATAGTAGGAAAAAAACACCTGAAGTTATTACTCAAAGAACTACATGGCGACTTAATGACTCAGGCATTCTGGTTAGAAGCTCAACAAAAAGCCGCTACCCGCGAAGTACAATACTTTTGGCCATATGCACAAAGTAAACGTTTACTTAATCAAAAAATGCTTAACCATCAAGGGCAGTGACGTAGCGACTAATACAGAGCAACAACGATAAGACCAATGGAGCAAAAGAAGCCTAAACCCCAACAAATACTGCGAACAAGGTGAAAATCAAACCAATAACTCAGTAAATAGGCTACGCGCGCTAAAATAAAAGCGATACACAGATACTGAGCGATAGGACCGACTTGGTTCAAGGCAATGACGCTCAAAGCGCCTGGAGTAAACATAATTAGGGCTTCAAAGCTATTTTCGTGGGCGGCTTTTGCTCTAGCACCAAAACCCACTAAGGCATTTTGTTGGGCGCGCGGATGCCGATTATCATAACCACCTTGCTGCTTATTTTGCGCAAATGCTAAGGGCGCTTTAGTCAATATGGGCATTATTACCGCTATCAGTAGACAGATTAAAACCAGTGACATAACAACCTCGATAGAATAATAGTTTGTGAATGTAAAAGAGTTAGTGGCAACATTTGCAGTCCATGCCATTATAGTAAACATGTCTGATGTTATAGTAAAAAACACCTCTTAGTCGCTTTTAAAATAACACCATATAATCAAGCGTTACTTGACTCTAATAAAATAGAAGTACAGTTTAATTTAGCTCAGGCTAAGTTTAAAGAAGGATAGAGATTACGATGCTTAATCTAAAACAATTGAATCAAATCACCTCAGATAGCAACTTGTCACATAAGCAAAAAATGACATCACTGCTGCAATTGGGATTAGAGCATTTCAGTCTTGAACTTGGCATTATCAGTCAGATAGATGGCGATGACTATATTGTGCGCCACGCCATATCACCTGACAATGGATTAACACCCGGTACCACTTTCTCCGTTGGCGATACCTATTGTGTACATACTTTAGCCACTAATCATGCACTGTCCTTTCATCATGCGAGCAAAAGCAGAATTGCTCAACACCCATGCTACCTAAACTTTGGTTTGGAAAGCTATATTGGTGCACCAATTTGGGTTGATGGCAAACGTTTCGGTACTATAAACTTTTCGGCCAAAAAACCGCGCCCGCAGGCTTTTAGTGAAGAAGAACATGACTTTATTGAGTTACTCTGCCGCTGGGTCAGCAATGAAATAGAACGGCATGAAAAACAGTCTTTGCTACTAGACCAACAAAATAAAATGGCTCGCCAGCAAGATATATTAAAACAAATGGGCGAGTTAGCCGGGGTGGGCGCTTGGGAAGTGGATCTGGTTCAACAAAAAGTATATTGGTCAGAGGTCACCAGAAAAATTCATGAAGTAGACACGGATTATGAGCCTGCATTAAGCACAGGCATTAATTTCTATAAAGAAGGCGAAAATCGAGAGCGTATTACGGTCTTGGTCAACAAGGTAATAGCGCAAGGTGGTCATTTTTCTGGCGAATTTGAAATTGTTACCCACCAAGGAAATGCTAAATGGGTGGCAAGCAAGGGCCGAGCTGAAATGTATAATGGACAATGTATTAGGCTAATCGGCGCCTTTCAAGATATTACCGAGCAGGTCTATTATCGCGATCAATTAGAAAAAAGACACAAAGAGCTCACTTTAGCACTTGAGGCTCGCAGTTTGTTTTTAGCCAATATGAGCCACGAGATTCGCACGCCTATCAATGGTGTATTGGGCATGTTACAAATATTGGGCGCCTCTTCACTGAATAATGAGCAACAGCGGTTTTTGGGTTTAGCTAAAGATAGTGCAACGTCTTTATTGGGCATTATTAGTGATATCTTAGATTTTTCCAAGGTTGACTCTGGCAAGTTAACACTCGAAAAAGTACCAGTAGACTTAGATAAATTACTGAATAATTGTGTTGATATATTCAACCCTCGAGCACAAGACAAATCAATTAAGATGGTTAAACAATTTGATTCTATTCAAAATGTTATCGCTGTTACTGACCCCACTCGCCTACGGCAAATTTGTTCAAACTTACTGTCAAATGCTATTAAATTTACCCATCAAGGTCAGATTACAATAAGCACAAAGCTGACCGTAATTGACAAAAATAGAGCCTTACTCACTATTACAGTTGCAGATTCTGGCATCGGCATATCCAGCAAACAACTTGCTCAACTCTTTTTACCCTTTAGCCAAGCAGATGTCTCTACTACCCGTAAATTTGGTGGAAGCGGTTTGGGTTTGTCGATTATCAAAAGTTTGTGCAAACTAATGAATGGTGATGTGACGGTTGAAAGTACACTGAACAAAGGCAGTGTTTTTAATGCGAGTATTGAGCTAGAGATTTCGCCTAATGAACCAACCAAGATTAAGCCCCTAGTACAGGCTTCAGACTCACTAGATTTACAAGGTTTGCGTATTTTAGTGGTAGAAGACAATGAAATAAATCAAGTTGTGGTAGGTGAAATGTTAAAACAACAGCATATTGATTTTGATATTGCCAGTGACGGACTCGAAGCCCTAGCCATACTGCAGCACGAAGCCAAACATAAGCGCTTTTATTCTTTAGTTTTGATGGATTGCCAAATGCCTAATATGGATGGTTATGAAGCAACAAAGCTGATCCGGCAATTACCACTTCCTTTAGCAAGCCTGCCTATTATTGCCTTAACGGCTAATGCCCTGACTGGCGAACGTGAGAAATGTTATGCCAGCGGCATGAATGACTACATATCGAAACCAATAGAACAAAACATACTGTATTCAGTTTTAAAAAAGTTTAGCTAAGCTTTTTATTACTCTAATCACGTCCAACTAGAGTGAGTTTTAAAATAGTACTTACCCCATTTTTTCACTTAGAAATTAAGTTATTTTTATACAAGGTAGTAATGTTGTGTCTTCTTTATTAATGGTCATTTTAGCCACTACCTTAGCGGGTTTGGGCATGCCTTTAGGCGGCCTCATTGCTAACTTAGAACATTTTCAATCCAATTGGTTAGCTCAAGAATTTCGTCATGGCGTGATGGCTTTTGGTGGAGGCGCCTTGATCTCTGCCGTGGCCTTAGTACTCGTTCCTGAAAGCATTAAGCATGTGTCTATGGTCTCAGCTAGTGTGTATTTTTTGGCCGGTAGTTTGGCATTTATGAGCCTTGATATTTGGCTGCGAAAACACCGAACACCTGCTAGTCAATTGGCCGCTATGTTGGCTGACTTCATTCCAGAATCTATTGCGCTTGGCGCCGCCATTGCCCTTGATAGTCCCAGTAGCTATTTACTCGCTGGCCTTATCGCCTTACAAAATATTCCAGAAGGGTTTAATGCCTTTCGTGAATTGCGCTCTTCGCGGCAGTTTACTGCAACTAAAATACTATTAGCATTTTGCTTATTGGCGCTCTTAGGCCCAGTGGCAGGGGTAACTAGCTACTTATGGCTGACCGAATATCAACATGCCGTTGCTGCCATTATGTTATTTGCCTCAGGAGGCATTCTGTATTCGATTTTTCAAGATATCGCACCGCAGGTAAAATTAGAAAAGCACTGGTTTCCACCCATGGGCGCCGTCTTCGGTTTTCTATTTGGTATGTTAGGTTTTATGTGGGTGCATTAATGGACAGCAGCAATGCAAATTACACTCCTGCTTTTTTGAATCAGCTCACCCAGTCCGTGGCAATACTCCAGCCTACGCCAGTGCACAACATCAAGCTAGTATGGCCCAATATCGAAAATATCAGCTTGCATATAAAACGAGATGATCTGCTCCATCCCATAATATCAGGCAATAAATGGCGTAAACTCAAATATTCTTTGGCCTACGCGCAACAGCATAAGGTAAGGCATATCATCAGTTTTGGTGGTGGTTTTTCCAACCATTTACACGCTTTGGCTTACTGTTGTCATCGTTTAAAAATCGAGTTTAGCGCCATAGTACGCGGTGATTATTCCGCCAATCCCAGTCCTATGTTACAAGACTTGACTGCTTGGCAAGCTAACATTCACTATGTGAATAAACTCACCTATCAGCAACGTGCCGAGCCCAATTACCTTGAGCAACTTCAGCAACAATTTCCACACGCCTTGATCATTCCTGAAGGCGGCTCAAATGACTTAGCTCTAATAGGTGTAGCAGAAATCATAAGCGAGTTAGTCAGCTCTTATGACTATATTATCGCTCCCGTCGCCAGTGGTGGCACCTTAGCAGGGTTAATCGCTGCAACCCACAACACCGCGACACAAGTATTGGGTATTGGCGTACTAAAAGGCCAAGGTTATCTGGAAGAGCTGGTACAAAGTTTATTGCCCCAGTCCTATGCTCATTGGTCTATTTGTCATGATTATCATTTTGGTGGTTACGCCAAACGAACAGATGAGTTAGTTGATTTTTGCGCAAATTTTTATCAACAAAACAACATCCCAATCGAGCCTGTGTATAGCGGCAAATTACTCTACGCTCTTAAGGATTTGTTAGAACAAGGTTATTTCCCCAAAGGCAGTAAAATTTTAGTTTTACACACGGGTGGATTGCAAGGCAGTCGCTTAAACCCATAAACCAGTTTTCTGAGTGACTTGCCGGGTTCATGGTATATCTTGTAAGCTATTCAAAATAAGTTCTTTAACTATCTTTCAAGGAAGAAAAAATGTCTGCAAAACATCAATGGCGAATACTCTATGTTGGAATCCTCCTCTTGTTCATATCCGCATGTGCAAGCCCTTATAAGCAAAATACCAACAATGAATTCAGCCTACCACAAGGACTCTTTGGTCATGCTGTGGTGAATAATGGTGAACAGCTTTTTGTGTTCGGTGGCTCTGGAAACAAAGGTTTTACTAGAGATATTTATATCGTTGACCCAAACACTCGCAAAATTGAGCACTTAAGCGATTCATTGCTGCCAAGACGATATCATTCAGCCGTTTGGGATGGGCAAGACTCAATTTATATTCTAGGCGGAGTGAGCTTGTTGAATAAACGACTATCGCTGCAACCATCGATAGAGGTCTATGATATACCGAGTAAAAAAGTCACAATCATCGGCGAAATGCCAGTTCCAAGACGTTTTGGCAGTGCTGTTTTTATCGACGGTAAGATTATAGTCAGTGGAGGTGAGATGTTTAGCCGCCAGCCCAACGACAGAGTCAAAGCGACTGACACAGTGGCAATCTATGACATATCCGCCAATACTTGGAAAAAAGGCGCAGACTTACCTTACCCACAAAGCACTAGAACGGTTGTACTAAACCAAGAAATTTATGCGATTGGTGGATTTAATGGCAGTGTCGCCTCAGATCATTTTGCTCGCTATAACTATCAAACAGCACAGTGGCTTAGCTTACCTGCTTTACCGCAAGTGTTGAGTGCTCATTCCGTGGTTGCCAATCAGGATAAAATATATACCTTTGGTGATTACCAAGATCTGAGCGCGAGTTATGTTTACGATACCACTTTGCAGACATGGCAAAAAACAAACTTTAATTACCAGCCAAGTCGACATAATGCTGCCACGGTTTTAAATAACATCATTTATGTCATCGGCGGTACCATTGGATCTAGCGGGCCCTTCTTAAACACAATTCAAACATTTCCCATTGAGTAAAAATGAATCTAACTGAGTGGCTACAAGGTTTTGCCGGTGCATCGCCCCTTGAATGGACAGCAACTATTGCGGGCTTTTTATGCGTTTATTTATTGATTAAACGCAGTGTCTGGAGTTTTTTCTTTGGCCTGATACAAGTCAGCATTTATGCATGGATTTTTTATGAGGTAAAACTCTACTCCGACATGATTTTGCACGTGCTATATATCGGTTTTCAATTTTATGGCTGGTTTATTTGGCGCCGCGCGCAAGATGAGCATAATCAGGTAGTGGTGATACGCGGCAGTAACCAGCAATATGCTTTATGGGCTGGCGTCGTGGTAATTAGTACAAGCATAGTGGGTACTATTATGGCCAAAAATACTGATGCTAGTTTCCCGTATCCAGACGCATTTACCACCTGTGCTAGTTTAGTCGCGCAGTGGTTGTTAAGTCACAAGAGGCTGTTTAATTGGCTTCTATGGATTGTGGTTGATGTTGTCGCCATTACTATTTATTGGCAAAAACAATTGTACCCAACTTCTGCCCTGTATTTATGCTTTTTAGTCATGGCGATGATTGGCCAGGTTCAGTGGTACCGCTCATGGCGTGATTCATCAAAAGCTGTGCATTAGATGAAGCTAGGTTTTACTTTAGGAAAATTTGCCCCTTTGCATAAAGGTCATCAATGGCTTATTGATAAGGCCTTATCTCAGGTTGATCAACTGATCGTGGTTATTTATGCCTGTGATGAATTACCACAATGCCCTCTCTCAATGCGCTCTGCTTGGCTTACATCGATCTATCCGAAAATAACGGTGATACTTGCACCAGATGGCCCTAAAGAAACCGGTTATAGCCCAACAATAATGCGCGCTCAGGAACAGTATCTCTTATGCTTATTAACCGGTTACCAATTTGATATGTTCTTCAGTAGTGAACCTTATGGTAGGCATATTAGTAAAGCATTTAATTGCCAAGACATTCGCATTGATCAAAATCGAACGAAGGTCCCAGTCAGTGCAACGATGATTAGAAAAAACATAACGCAATACCAAGACTTTTTGTCTCCACTGGTATTCAATGATTTAATGGCAACTAATGCCTTACAATAAAGAACCTTAAGCATAATGAGCAAAAAAATCGTTTTCCTCGGGGGGCCTTCCACTGGAAAAACCACATTGTGTGAAGCACTGGCTGAACAGTTGAATACTCTGACAGTGGCTGAATATGGTAGAGAATACTGGTTAGAGCATCAAGTAGACCGACGTCTAAGCCCTGAGCAGTTGCTGCATATCGCACAAACCCAAAATGAATGGGAAGATAGGGCACTGTCAAAAGCAAACGCACTATTGTTTTGCGATACCAATGCCTTTACCACTTGGCATTTTGCCCTGCACTACCACGGTAAAGCCCTGCCAGAATTAACTAAGTTAGCCAATAACTCGTGGGCTCGTTATGACCTCGTGGTGCTCTGTGGTGATGACATACCTTACGACGATACTTGGGAACGCTCAGGTGATGCTAACAGACATGAATTTCAACGTTTTATAAAACAATATTTAGCACAACATAACATCAAACATCTTTATGTATCCGGTTCGCTTGAGCAGAGAATAAATGCAGTTTTATCATCACTATGCCATAATCATGGGCTAGAAAGTTGCTGCGTATAACTGGAACTAACAAATAAAAACAGCTATTTTAATGCAGCGCTTGCATGCTGAAAATTTACTGATAGCATGCGCGTTTTTTTATATCTTTAAACCTAAAAGGATCATCCTATGTCTCGTGTCTTGATCATTGGTGCTGGCGGCGTTGCTGCGGTTACTGTTAAAAAATGTGCTCGTTTACCTGAGTTTTTTGACGAAATCTACTTAGCCAGTCGGACCGTATCAAAATGCGAAGCCCTGCAAAAAGAGCTGGGTGCCGATCGCATCAAAGGTGTATTTGCAGTTGATGCTGATCATGCCAGTGAAGTAGTTAAGGTGATTAAGCAAGTCAAACCAGACTTAGTGGTTAACCTTGCCCTACCATACCAAGACCTAGCTATTATGGATGCGTGTTTAGAAACAGGCGTGCACTATTTAGATACAGCTAACTACGAACCCAAAGATGTGGCTAAATTTGAATATTCTTGGCAGTGGGCTTACCAAGAAAAATTCCAGAAAGCCGGTTTAATGGCTTTGTTAGGCAGTGGTTTTGATCCCGGTGTTACTAACGTATATACCGCATACGCTGCAAAACACTATTTTGACGAAATTCATTACCTCGATATCGTTGATTGTAACGGTGGTGATCATGGACAAGCTTTTGCCACTAACTTTAATCCTGAAATCAATATTCGTGAAATTACCCAACGTGGTCGTTTCTGGGAAAACGGTGAGTGGAAAGAAACCGACCCCTTGAGCGTGCGTGAAGATCTGGATTATCAAAATATCGGCGTACGTGCTTCTTATTTGATGTTCCATGAAGAATTAGAGTCCATTGTTAAGCACTTTCCAAGCTTAAAACGTGCGCGTTTTTGGATGACCTTCGGCGATGCTTATCTAACTCACTTGCGAGTATTAGAAGGCATTGGTATGACGAGTATTGCGCCGATTGATTTCCAAGGACAGCAAATTATACCTTTAGAGTTTCTAAAAGCGGTGCTACCGAACCCTGGTTCATTAGCAGAAGGGTATACCGGTATGACGTGTATCGGTACTTATATTACCGGTATGAAAGACGGTAAAGAACGTACCATTTTTATCTATAACAATTGTGACCATGCCGCTTGTTATGAAGAAGTGGGTGCCCAAGCGGTCTCATATACGACTGGCGTACCTGCAATGATTGGTGCAGCGTTGATGCTTAACGGAACCTGGAAAAAACCCGGCGTGTGGAATATGGAGCAATTAGACCCAGATCCCTTCATGGAATTACTCAATGTGCATGGCCTACCTTGGCAAGTAATTGAAGTTGAGCAAAGCCCGTTTAAAAAATAAGGCTAAAGCTAGGAGCTGCGAGCTGCGAGCTGCGAGCTGCGAAAAAGACTAAAATCTTTTTGCTCGCAGCTCAAGGCTTCTTGCTCTTTTTTCTTTAACAGATCAATGATCACTGACCTTATTGGTCCTCACCAAAGCTAAATAAGTTAATCCTATGAATGATCCTATGTTGAACCCCGCTATCCCTTCACCTTGTTATGTGTGTGAAGAAGCCAAGCTCGAAGCTAATCTTAAATTGATGCAGCGAGTACAAGAGGAAAGCGGCGTTGAAATTATATTGGCCTTAAAAGCCTTTTCAATGTGGTCCACATTTGATTTGGTCAAACAATATTTACAAGGCTCAACCGCCAGTGCGGTATGGGAAGCCCGCTTAGGTAAAGAAACCATTGGTAAACAAGTTCATGCCTTTTCACCGGCATTTAAACCCGCAGATATTGATGAACTCGTCGATTTAGTCGACCATATTTCTTTTAACAGCTGGGGCCAGTGGCAGCGTTACAAACAACAAATATTAGCTTCATCGGTTTCACCCGGGATTAGATTAAATGCAGAACATCGTGAAGCCGAAACCGAACTGTATGATCCAAGCGCGCCTGGTTCTCGCTTTGGTATATTAGCCAAAGATCTAGTTGATGTAGATTTAACTGGTATTGAGGGTTTTCATATTCACAACCTCTGTGAATGTGATTCTTATGCCACCGAACGTACTATCTTGGCGGTAGAAGAAAAATTCGCTCAATACTTTAGCCAAATTAAATGGATAAATTTTGGTGGCGGTCATCTGATGACAAAAAAGGGCTACAACCTTGAGCATCTCATCGCCACATTAAAAGCTTTTAAAGCCCGTTACCCCCATCTTAACGTCATATTAGAGCCAGGCTCTGCAGTAGCATGGCAAACAGGCCCCTTAATTTGTGAAGTGATTGATATTGTCGAAAACCGTGACAAAATTGCCATAGTCGATATGTCTGCTACTGCACACATGCCAGATGTACTTGAAATGCCTTATCGCCCTGAGGTACGTGGCGCTGGCAAAGCCGGTGAATTAGCTCATACCTATCGCTTTGGCGGTAATTCTTGCCTAACCGGCGATGCAATTGACTTATATAGCTTTGACCATGAACTGCAAATTGGTGAACGCATTATCTTTGAAGATATGATCCATTACACTATGGTTAAAACTACCTTTTTTAATGGTGTTGAGCATCCATCTATTGGCATACTGCGCAAAGATGGCTCTTTTGAGTTAGTGCGTAAATTCACTTACGAAGACTTTAAAAACAAATTGTCATAAATAACCAAGTAATACTTACCTTACATTTTAAAAATGTGGGGTAGTGTCTGTATTTCATGTCTGAACCATGCCAATCTATCAACCGAAGCAAGGGGCTTATTACACACTTCAGTCTAGGATAGCTGTCTCAAATTAGATACAAACTTTCTAATAATGATAATGATATCTCCCGTTAAAAGATGACAATGTGGCTGTAAACACGATTGGGCCAAATTTCTTCTGTGTTAAATGCGCGACATTGTTGCTGCTAAGCGACATTACTACAAATAACCGGAATAACTTTTAGAGTTGGTACACATTCTGCTTTAAACACCCACAAGTAAGTGGTTAATTAACATTTGTAGCAAGGAAATTTTATTTTGCGCAGTCAATTTTTTTATTCTCTAATGATGTCTAGCATGCTTTTAATGCTATCTAGCCTAGTCAAGGCCCAAGATGATCGACCAACCTACTCTTTCAATAGGCAATGGCTCGAAGAGCAAGCTAAACAACTCGCCTCTGAACCTTATGTTGAACAAAAGCTCCCCGTCGACAGTCCGCTTAACAATCTGAGTTACGATGACTATCGCAAAATTCAATTTCAACGCAGTGCTACTGTGTGGAAAAACGAAGATCGTAATTTTCGATTAAGTCCTATGCACCCAGGCTTTTTATTTAAGAATCCAGTAAAACTGAATCTCATCGTGGGCGGCGTTTCCAGACGTATTTTATATACAAGTGAAATATTCAATTATGATAAAGAACAAAAAGCGGCCAAAGAAACACAAGCTGAGGGTTACTCGGGGTTTAAACTAACCACCCCTATCAACAAACCAGATATTTGGGATGAATTTTTAGTTTTTCAAGGTGGCTCTTATTTTCGTGGTTTAGGTAAGGATAATTGGTATGGCTTATCAGCCCGCGGACTAGCCATCAATACGGCAAAACCCTCTGGCGAAGAATTCCCCTCATTCACTGAGTTTTGGATAGAGCGACCAAAAGAACAGGCGACAACTATCGTAATCCATGCTTTGTTAGAAAGCCCCTCGCTCACCGGCGCCTTTACCTTCAAAGCGACACCGGGCGAAAATACCGTTATTGAAGTATCAAGCACCTTGTATCCTAGAAAACAAATTGAGGCATTTGGCATCGGTTCTTTAACCTCGATGTTTTTATTCAATGATGTAAACCGAACCCGTTTCGATGATTTTAGACCTGCGGTACATGACTCTGATGGTTTATTTATGATAAATGGACTGAATGAACGAATTTGGCGCCCATTGACCAACCCACGTAAGTTGCAAGTATCGGTATTTCAAGATACTGCGCTCAAAGGGTTTGGTTTGTTTCAACGTCATCGCCAATTTACTGACTTTGAAGATATGGAGGCCAATTATGAAGCACGGCCTTCTGCTTGGGTTGAGCCTATAGGCACGTGGGGACCTGGTCATGTTGAACTGGTTGAAATTCCGACCAATTCTGAAATTCACGACAATATAGTCGCATTTTGGCAACCCTCTGAACCGCTAAAAGCCAATAGAGCCTATTCTTTTGAATATAAGATCTCTTGGGGCTCGCTCTTTAAGGCTGAAGACAGGGGCGGCCGCATCCTATCTACAGCTACTGGTAAATCACTAGGAAGTGAAAACATCCGAGATTTTGTTATCGATTATGATTCGATGAATCTGCCAGAGAATATAGAGATTCATGCCACAGCCAGTACTGGCAAAATTGTCGGTACCATCCAGAAGTTTATGCATCAAACTGGTTTGTATCGGGTTGTTGTTAAATTTGAACCAGGCCGAGAAGATCTTTCTGAACTTCGGGTATCCTTATCCAGCAAAAACCAGACTTGGGGCGAAACGTGGCTGTACCGATGGAATCGTTAAATATGCAAGGTCAGCAAAATAATACACATCGGCTTGCCACACCGGCTGAATGCCCCTTAGATATGCCGCCGCAGGATTTTAAGCGGCACAGTAAAATCGTTTATCGACGCCAAGCTTGGACAACTTGGCTGGCGCGCTTAATTACCTTTGGTGGAGCCACTAGTTTAACCGGATTTGCTACATACCAAATGGTATTAATTGTGTCACAAGTTGAAGTCACGGTTTTACAATGGTTAATGGTTGGATTTTTCGCCCTAACCTTTGTTTGGATTGCCTTAGCTGCATGTGGAGCAATAGCAGGATTATTTTTTCCTGGCAAAATACCCAGCCCACAAGCAGACAGTCTTGTCGGTAAAAAAACCGTATTGCTGATGCCCATTTATAACGAAGATGCAGCGCAAACGTGTGCGGCATTAATGAGTATGGGCAAAGCATTGGTTGCTGAGGGTGTAGGACAACATTTTGAAATTTTTATTATTTCCGACTCCAATAAACCCGAGGTATGGGTCAAAGAAACAGCAGCGGTGCATCAACTTCAAACCGCTTTACATGGCGACATTAAGGTGTGGTATCGACGTCGATTTAACAATAAAGCCAAAAAAGCCGGCAACGTGCACGAATTTGTTAGTCGCTGGGGTGGGCATTATGACTATATGCTAATACTCGACGCTGATAGTTTATTGTCAGCATCAACCTTACGCACCCTTATGACTGAAATGGCCTCTGATCCACACAGTGGAATTATCCAGACCTTACCATGCTTGTATCGGGGTAATACCTTGTTTGCTCGGCTACAGCAGTTTGCTGGCACCATTTATGGTCCAATCGTAGCCAAAGGAATTACTGCGTGGCAAGGTGACGATGGCAACTATTGGGGCCACAATGCCATTATTCGCGTTAATGCTTTTGCGCAAACGGCAGGTTTACCCACATTAGGCGGCGCCAAACCTTTTAGTGGTGACATACTGTCCCATGATTTTGTTGAGGCGGCATTAATGCGTCGTGCTGGCTGGTCTGTGCGCATGCTACCCGACTTAAAAGGTTCGTGGGAAGAAAGTCCACCGAGTTTATCAGATGTTGCAATTCGAGACAGACGCTGGGCACAGGGCAATATACAACATTTGGCGGTACTGTCGGCCAAGGGTTTAAGATGGCCCAATCGTTTTCATATGCTAACGGGTATTATGGGCTATATGGCCTCACCTATTTGGTTTGCTTTGATCCTGATCGGTATTGTAATGGCCGTGCAAATCCATTACGTCAATGTCGAATATTTTTCCGATGAGCTCAGCTTGTTCCCTCATTGGCCAGTGTTTGATTCTGAGCGCATGATTCAATTGTTTGTGTTGACCATGGGCATACTGTTAGTGCCCA
>TARA_R110002153_G_scaffold239836_4_pt1 | contig 28969 bp, 27 predicted proteins | sample TARA_R110002153 | Tara Oceans TARA_R110002153 (sample SAMEA4398193) | marine metagenome | biome: Polar Biome; feature: [SRF] surface water layer (ENVO:00010504); material: water (ENVO:00002006), including particulate matter (ENVO:01000060) such as... | depth 5 m | reverse complement strand
AGGTTCCGCCTACATTGCTTGCAGTTGGTAGCAAACAGGTTCCGCCTACGATGTTGATCGCGACAAACAATGAAATGAAATCAATTATTATCGCTTAACCTATTAGAAATTAAGATTACGCTACACAATAGTAGTATGGGCTGAGTGCAGCTGACAACGAAGAATGCATAGCCTCAATATTGAGGCTTATAGTGCTTTTCATTGACTCAATGGTTGGTAACGATTCTGCCCTATCAAAAGTAAATAATGTGAAATTATTTCACCTTGTGGAATCCAATCCACATTTGTTGACATACACTGCGCCTGACAATAGAAAAACAGAGTTTTTTTATATGCTGTTTCAGCTCTGTTGTAGTTTCAATAATATTATGAGGAATAAAAGCATGTATATCACAGGTGCAGATCTAAGAAAAATGAGACAAGACGCTGGCTTAACTACGGTTAAAATGGCAAAACTTGCTAATGTTAAAACACGTAAAACCTATGAAAATTGGGAAAAAGAAATTGGTAGCCCTAGCATGAATCAGTTCATCGCTATGTGCGTTGGTTGTAATTACAACTCGTCTAAATTCGTGAAATTGGCCATTGAGCGTCAAGATCCGTCTCAACAACTAAACATTTCTTCAGCGCGTAGATAATGTATTCGATCTGAAGCCCAAAAGGGCTTCGTCGATTTATCTAAATACTCATTTCCTGAATATCGATAAGTGTTAGTTTCATAATTAACGCGTCTTCTTTACCATCGACAGTGTCATAATAGCCTTTACGGCGCTCTATCAACTCAAAACCCTGCTTTTGATAAAGGCTTATCGCTACACCATTCGTTGCACGTACCTCTAACCAAACACACTGCATATTGTTATCAACGCAACGCGTTATAAAATGCGCCATAAGCTTGTTGCTTAAGCCCTTACCTTGCATATCACTTGAGACACCAATATCCATCAACGTCGCTTCGTCGAGCACAAAAAGGGCTACGTAGAGACCAATAAATTCGTCATCTTGGCGTAATCCATATGCTTCGTATTGATCCGTTAAACAATCTGAAAACACAGATTTAGACCATGGGTGAGAGTGCCCTTGACAGTGGATTGTATAGGCAGAATGATAGTTTTTTGAGGTGAGCTTTATTAGGTTAGTCATTAGCGAACGTTGATAAGAAGGACCAAAGTTGTTTCTTAGTCGATGGAGAAAAAGTTTGCGTTAACGAGGGTGTTGTTAATAACTTCCCCTCTAGTGTTATGTCTTTACCTATTTTCCAGGCAAACTCGTAGTCGCTATGTTGCTCACAATCAACCCCTGAGAGCCGTTCGAAGCTATTGCTCTCAAAACCAATACTCAATAAAACATCCTCAACCAAAGCACTAGATAGCGTATCAATAGAAAATTCAAAAACCAGATGATTAGGCACAGAACGCTTATCTGGCTGAGTGGCTTTTTGTGATCTAAATTGTTTAATGGATTCAGGAATAGGGGTTGGGGTTTTGTTACCTGAAATCAGCGCAACAGCAGTATTTGAATCGACATTACCGTTTTGGGCGCTATCTTGATTACTGCCCACGCCCTGCGTCGCGAATTTACTCTCTGATAACGCAGAACTTTGAGGTTGCCATACAACGATCCCCATTTCACTGAGGATAGCGTTTTGATATGAACTAAGTGCTTGGGATGTTTTTGCATTCATACGCGTAGAATATCACGATATATAAAAAAAAAAGTATGCTGGAGGTAAAAAAGCGAGTGTATTTTAAGATTATAAAATTGGCAGGGGTGGAGGGATTCGAACCCCCAGCCATCGGTTTTGGAGACCGCTGTTCTACCAATTGGAACTACACCCCTGCTGAGGTGCTGAATTATACGTAACACGTCTAAAAGGTAAAGTGCTTTTGCATGGAAAACTGATTGTTTATGTTCAACCGCTTATTTTATCAGCAGAACTGCGCTGCAAATTGCCCACAGCGTCGGCCGCGCAATACCACAAATGGCTCGTTAGATTGACCAATGGCAGCATATCGTTGACTTTCTCAGTCAGTATATCAAGTGCAACATTACTCAGTTTGGCATATTGAACCAACAAACTTTCTTGCTGATGACCATTTAGTTGATTTACTTCAATGCAAGCCGCTATATCAAAATATCGGTTTGAGTAAGCACAATATTCCCAATCAAAAATGATGGGGGGCGTTTGCACTGTTACGTGTTGCAACGATAAATCGTTATGACAGAAAACCAAATCACTCTTCGGCGCTTGATACCAAATATTAGCTAAACTTTGCGCTAGCTTATGTTCTTTTATAAAGTTCGATTTAGGCAACCGTTTTAGATAATTAGCCCATTGCAGCGGAAGATCGAGCAATGGCCCATTCAACTCTAACCTGTGAATTTGGCTTAAAGCGTTGGCGAGCTGAATATATTTTTGCTCTTCGCCCAGTGCATTACTCGCTAGGGTATGACTTTCGACCCATGCATCAAGCTGAAACGAATGTGCATTGGACAAATAAATAGGCTCACAAGCCAATCCGTTTTGCCAAATGATTTTTTGAACATCAAATAATTCTTTGCGATTCAGTTGATTGACTTGGTCTGACTCGAATGTCTTCATGAAAAAACATTGAGTGGGCGTCGTTAATATATAACTACTATTAACCGCCCCCCCTTTTTGAACCATCTTAAGGGAAAGGCCTTGCTGGCACTGCTCGAGTCCAACTAACTCAGCTAGTACAGCGAGCTTAAGCTGATGCCGATGAGGCATATCGTTTACCTACCAGTTGCTGACGCCAATTAACATATCCATAAATGGCAAATAATACGTAAAAAATGAATAAAACACCGGTAAGGTACATCTCTTTAGCGAAATATAGATAACAGGCAAAACTGTTTATGATGATCCAGTATAACCAGTTCTCCAGAACCTTGTGGGCAACCATCAAAGTGGTGTAAACACTAAACACCGTTATAAAAGCATCTAGATACAAATATTTTGAGTCTAACCACATCCCCGCGAAAGCTGTCATGGAAAACGCTATGCTGGTTAGGATAAACAGCCGAATTAGATGCTTGCGCATTGACCAACTTTGAATCGGTATATGCTCACTCTCCTGTTTTTTCCACTGTTGCCAACCATAAACAGCCATGATCAAATAATAACCATTAAGCAAGGTATGAAAAACGAGCGATACCTCCCAAAACAACCAAGTGTATATAGCAGTACTAACTAACGCACACGGCCAACACCAGATATTCTCCCTGGCAGCCAACCAAACGTAAGCAATGGCAAGTATCACTGCCATTGCTTCTAACCATGACTGTGCAACAAACTGTTGAGTAATATCTTGCAGCAAGTCAACCAGCGATTGCATTAAACGTCACTACTCATTTTATCACCGTTTAAAAACTTACAGACAAAAATAGCCTGCCCCACTTCTTGATGGCTTCGCTGCATCTCTTTAGCCAATACTTGCATAGTGGCTTGATAATCACCGCTGACTAAGGTGCTCGTTGCGCTAGTCACTACCTTTAAGTATGCGTATTCATTTAGGCGATCGATAAACGTTTGTATTGGTTCAAGGTATTGCTCATTCAATGGATACATTGAAAGTTCGGCGACTAATTTCATATTAAGCTCCTAGTTTAAAAAGTGTATTGGGCGCTAACACCAACCTGGCGGCCATCGCCTAGCTGATAATAAGGTTCTGGGGTGGCATAACCTTCACGAGGGTCGTTGTTAAAACCGCCAAAACCACGCACATAATACGTCCGGTCAAATACATTCTTGACCCAAACAGAGCAAGACCAATCTTGCACATCAAAACGCATAGCCGTGTTGACTAACACGTATGATGGCGATTTCTCATCATTGCCATCTGAGAATCTATACTCGTCTTTACCGTCAGCATCGATAGTCCAGCTTACTTGCTCGGACAATTGCACATCAGCACCAATATTAAAGGTATAACTTGGCGCTTGAGCCTGATCTTGCTTATTAATAACAGTACCATCGGCTAAGGTATAACCTTCAAATGTCGCATCTAACCAGCCAAGGTTAGCGTGTAAATTAACGTGCTCATTTACTTGCCATCCTGACTCCAGCTCGTAACCCCAATTCGTTCCTGTATCAGCATTACCAATAATATCAATGAACGTAGCACTGCCGTCAGCACGAGTTTGTACATCATAATCACTGACCTGCGTATCTTCTCTATCCATATAAAAAACCGCTATGCGAATAAAGGCATCGTAATTAACAAAGTTACCTTTTACCCCAATTTCGTAGTTCCAATTGTACTCAGGTTGGTAAATGCGTTTTTCAGCAGTGACTCGTTCATCTGGGTTGAATCCAGCGGCTTTATACCCTCTGGACAAGCTGGCATAAACTGATGCGCTATCTAAACTGTAATCCAACACGGCTTTTCCGCCGATTAAGGTTTTATCACTAGTTTGAGAAAAACCACTGTTATCAGCATAATCTATTTCAAAACGATCAGCTCTTAGACCGAGTCGCAAACTAAGCGTTTCAGACAATTGGGTATCTAGTTGCGAGTACACAGCAAGGTTATCTTGTTGATAACGACTGGTGAAATCAGTATCAGCGTAGGTGTATTCACGTAGTAGATCTTCATCCATGGTCTTTGAATAAAGACCAAATAACCACTGGGTCGAGCCGTTGAATAATGTTGAGCTGTCATTTGATAACAGCCTTATATCCATATTTTTAGTATCTCGATCTCTGAAATAGCTGTCTACCGAAGAATACTCATCAGGATGGAAGCCTACATACGTCCAGTCTTCGTCATAGCTATACCCCATGTCAGAGTCGGATTGACTTAAAATAATAAATACGTCGGTAAATTCGCTGTTTATCTCAGTTTTGAGACCTAATGCATGGGTTTCTTGCCGATCGAAGCCCGGCTCGTCAGCGCGTGACTCACGGCTATTCTCAAGTGAAAAAGCATCATAGCCATTATCAATGTCGAAATATTGATAATTAAGATCAAACGTCAACCAATCAGTGGCGAGATATTTCAGTTTTACGCGTGAAGTAAATTCATCGAGGTTATCTGTATCATCGCGGTTTAAAAAGGTGTTCTCAACGAAGCCGTCACTCTTGTACTGTTGAACCGCTACCCGATAAAATAAATTGTCAGTTATCGCGTTACCATATGCGCCGCCTAGACTCCAAGTATTCTGTTCAGCGAGTGACAACGATAACTTACCACTTTGTTCTGGACCAGCATCGACGGTTTTGATTTTAATCACGCCTGCCATTGCGCTAGCGCCGAATTCGGTCGCTTGGGGACCTCGTAAAATCTCGACCTGCTGCACGTCAAATAAGGTTCCTACGCCCGCAATCCCCGAAAAGTCAAAATCATCTACCAAGAAGCCAACCGATGGATTACTAGGCTCTGAGAATTGACTACGCTCGCCTATGCCACGTATTTGCACAAATCGGCCTCTTGAGGCACCGCTTGCAAAATTTATATTTGCTGCAATATTTAATACATCTTCAAGATGCTGTGCTTGGCGAGATTCAATTTGCGACTCACTTAAAATGGTCGCACTCGCCGGCAAAAACATGAGCGCTTGCTCACGAAAGTCTGAGCTAACGGTAATACGCTCAAGGTCATTTAACTCATTAGCTTGGGCTGTAAAACTGGATGCAATTGATAGCGCTAGTAAGGTAGAACAAAACTTCATTGGGATCTCTTCAGTGATAGTTTGAAAAGACCCGGCTTTGCGGCAGACAAATGGGAGATGTTTACATTGGATGATGTGAACGAAATAACCATTCCTACGCCGGTATTATCCGGATCAGGTGTTAGGGTCATATCTCAACTCGAGACAAATCTCAGCCTTTCGGCTCCCCTTGGTAATAAAACACGCGTTTGAGCGCGTGTTAGCGGCGACAGTGTAGCAATACTGTATCCCAGCGCAAGCCCTGTTTTATCGAGTAATAAAGCACACTCGGATAGTAAATTACTCTAACAGTTGTAATTTGACCAACTTGTTACTGGAAAAAATGGAAGACTCCTGAGTAAACCATATCTGGCCAGACGGGTGTGCACATACCCCCTCAACTTGACCAAAACCTGGTAGCGGGATTTTATCAATTAATGCGAATTCACGATCTAATATAACGATAAACGGATCGCCAAATCCCATACGTTTAGATGGGTAGCCAACGAGAATGTAACGTTGTTTCGCTTTGTCATAATCCGCTCCGGTTATGACGCCTAGGATCCCTTTTACTATTGTTTTTGCACTGAGTTTTTGTTTATTTTGACTTTTGTCGACAATATAAATTTTAAGCCGATCCGTTAGCCAACTTTTTGAAAATAATACCAAATGATCATCAACGGCGACCAAGGCCTCCGCGTCGAAATCGTGGTTCAGTGATTCATTTTCTGATGGTTTATTTCCGTCATATGAAAGACTAAGCTTCGTTGCCCTGTTGAGAGGTTCAACACTGCGCGGAAATTTATAGATGATTACATTTTTACGAGTGCCTCGATTATTGCCAATATCGCCGATATAGAAAAAGGAATCATCCGCAGTCAACGCCTCCCAATCTTTATTCTTGACGTTTTCTGGTGTTAACTTGGACATAATACGGCCGTTTTCGTCTAGACGAAAGACAACCGGTGCGTTACCAGAGTCATTCAAACTGTATACGCTCTTGTCAGGCGAACAGTAAAGCGCTGAGCTTTCCTCTAACTCGCTTGACAAAGATACACTTTCTATAATTTCGAATTTCGCTTGCGTTGCAAATGCACAACTATTAATAAAGAAAAGGCTAGCAGTAAGCACTCCCAAAGCACAACGGTTTAACGCCGGCAACTTGTGTAGAGAATTTAGGCTATCACACATAATTAGATTAATCCTTTCATCTCCAGTTTTGCTCGTTCTGCTAACTCATCAAAGGTTTTACCATGAGCTACAGGCAAACGAGTTTCGCGATCGACGCGCACAAAAACGATATCGTCGGCGAGACAAATCGTTCTCTTGGTCTCCTTATTTCGCACCAAGCACGTCACTGTAATTGATGTTCGCCCGACCTTCTTTGTTTCAAGCCCAAATTCAACCACATCGCCTTGCAATGCTGGAGATTCAAAGCTGATTTCACCGATATGCTTTGTTACCAACTGGTTGGTTCCCAACTGACAAATAGCATATATCGCCGACTCTTCATCAATCCACTCTAACGCACGCCCACCAAATAATGAGTTTGCATAATTTAGGTCATTGGGCATTACTAATCTTCTTGATAAAAAACGCATTCGTATTCCTTAGAAACTTTGCTTAAACTGGCGATAATTTCCGACACATTGTACAGATAAAATCAGCATGGATTTGCACTTTAAAATACAAGATTGGCTAAAAGCGAGAAAAAATCACCTATGCCATCGGCAGTTAGTGATTATTAGCGGAGCTGAAAATTGGGCCGAAAAGCTGTCTCAAGAAATAATCGCTGTCGCTGAAATACCAGAAAACAAATTACTTTGGATAGGGGATCGTTTAGATTCATCCCTAAACGTAGATTGTCTTACCTATCGGCAACACTTAGGCACAGAGTACGATGCGCTTGTATACAACGTGTACACAGGTCTTAGTGCGAGTGCATTAATGGCCTTTAGCGGCACTATTATGGCAGGGGGGGTCATGATCCTTATTTGTCCTGACTTTACCCGTTGGCCAGATTATCCTGACCCACTGGCGAGTAAACGTTCATCTTACGGATATAATCAAAATAACGAACAAAGCCACTTTACTCGGCGCTTGATATCCCTGATTCAAAACGATTTAGACACCATCGTAATCACACCGGAGAGAATTAATGGACACAATGTATTCGTCCCTCAGGAAGATATTGGTCGTAAGCTGAATAGCTCAACACCTGAGCAACAAACAATCATTACTAGCATATCAAGCATGTCTGACAGTCATAAAGACCGGCCAATCGTTATAACTGCTGATAGAGGACGTGGCAAATCATCTGTATTAGGATTGGCCGCTAAAGAGCTGATAGAAAAAAGATCTAAACAAATAATTATTACCGCGCCGAATAAGAAAAATGTGGAGCAAGTCTTTGCTTTTGCTCAGTCTTCCTCTATAGCGCAAGGTGATACGAACACAAACCTTGCATTTGTTGCTCCCGATGCCCTTTTAGCCGAACCACACGAAGCTGACTTACTTTTTATAGATGAAGCAGCCGCTATTCCCGCATCAATATTGAAAGCACTTTTAAACAAGTTTTCTAGCGTTGTAATGAGTTCGACTGTGCACGGATACGAAGGTGCTGGGCGCGGCTTCGAACTGCGCTTTAAACCTTATCTAGAAAAGAATAAGAAAGGATGGAAGGCATTCACACTTACTATGCCTATTCGTTGGTATAAAAATGACTGTTTAGAAGCGTTCTGGTTCCGCTGCTTTATGATGGAAGACATCACGTCCTTTTCAACAGACAAGCACATCACGACTATTACTGAGGCAGTCCTGCCAATCCATCCTGACTCCATTATAGCTAACATTGAAAGTAATAAAGTCATAGAGATATCACGCGCACAACTTGTCGATGACCCCATGTTATTGCACCAGACATTTTCTTTACTCGTGAATGCGCATTATCAAACGAGCCCTGATGATTTAGTTAGATTATTAGATGCGCCAGAACAACGCTTATTCACTTACACTTTACATTCCAAAGTAGTAGGTGTTGCCTTAATCATCGAGGAAGGCGGTGATAATTTAAGCAAGCTTTCAACAGCAATTACGCTGGGTGATAGACGAGTGAATGGTCACATGGTAGCCCAAAATCTCGCTTTACATACTGCAAACCAAGAATTTTGCCGTATTAAGCAATGGCGTATCGTAAGAATCGCTGTTGATAAACCTCAAAGACGCAATAAAATTGGAAGTACATTATTAAATGCTATCAGTGAATCGGCGGAAACAAAAAGTGTTGAACTGCTGACAAGTTCTTTTGGTGCATCGGAAAATTTACTTAATTTTTGGACTCAGAATAAGTTTGCACCATTGAAGCTGGGGTTCAAGCGAGATGCAGCCAGTGATGAAGTAAGCATGATTGTGGGTCGTGCATTATCAGTAAATGGCTCAACTTCGGTGTCAAAGGTACGCGATCAATTTACTAAAGAGTTGTATTATCATATCTCTCGTTACCACCGAATGACTAACACGGCTTTGCTTTCGAAGCTATTAACACAATGTAAATGTGAATCAATTACCGTTGATGAACAGCGCCGAGTAGCGTGTTTTCTATCATCGAAAAATCCCTTTGATACATTTTCTCAAGTACTGGCAAAATACCTTCTAATGAAATTATCCTCTATTGAGACAAGCAGTGATATACCTATCGGAACAGATTTGCTAGTGGCTAGCCTATTGCAATTTAAACCAACAGAGACGTTAGTAACGGAGTTTAAGTTGAGCGGAAAAAAAGCGTTAAACAAACAGATACGACTCGCTTTGATAGACCTATAGAGCCCAAAAAACTTATAAAAAGCGTCATGATAAGGTACAAAAAAGGCTCCATATAGGAGCCTTTTATCATTCGTTATCACACCTACAATTAATAAATTATTATAGTGTAATACCGTGGTTCTTAGCTTTCTCTTTTATATAAGGAGCCCAACTTCTCGCACTACGTGAAGTTGATTTATCCTTTCTGGCTTCCAGAACATGCTTATAAGCTTCTCTGTATTTACCAGTATAAAAATTGGCTTCCATCATCGCCATATGTATACGGCCACGATCGTCAGCACCTTCATCCAGTGCTTTTTGTAAAGCAGTCAAAGCAGCGCTATATTTTTCTGCGGTTAGCAGAAGCGTACCTTGCTTGCGATACAAATCAGGGTCTGAGTTCATTTTAGCCGCTTCGCCATAGTACGCAGCTGCTTTTAAATGATTCTTAGCCTGATGCCAAGAGTTAGCTAGATTCGTTAACGCTTTATCGTCACGTTCGATTAAACCACTTTCAACGTTTTTCTCGAACACTACTGCCGCTTTATAAGGTATTTCATTAGTTGCGTACAACTGAGTCAATGCTTTAATTTCAGCAGCCTTGGTCAAGTAACCTTGATTGTAAGCCATTTCAAAAGTAGATAAGCCTTTCTTATAATCTTCAACTAACATGTAGAAGAAGCCAAGTTGTGTCCAGTTAGCCTTATTATCAGGAAAGATTTTAACCATTTCCTCGGCAACTTCGACAGTCTCTTTATACATTTTACGGCTGTAAAAAGAAGTCAACTTTAATGCGTAAGCATTTTTATTAGGCTTATCATCCAATGCGATCGATTTATCAAGCGGCGCGATCATTTCAGCAAAATTTTGCGTCTCGTACAAAGCCTGTCCCATACGAAGATACACATCGGCATCTTCTTTACAGGTAAAGTCCATCCACTGTTGATAACGTTTTACAGCTGTGTCATAACGCTTTTCTTGCATATTCAAATCTGCAATTAGACGTAATGTACCAGACTGCTCTGTGTCATTAAGTGCCTTGGAATCTACTGACTTTTCCAAATACTCTAAAGCCTTTGGTCCAGTTTCCGATTTAGTCGCTAATAAATTACCGATAAAACGGTCAGTAAACGCTCTGTCAAAAGCTTGAGACGTATCAATTTCGTACAAAATAGATAAGGCTTCATCAACCAAGTCTTCATTGTACGCTTCAAAAGCTTTCTGAACTTTTTTACCTGTTCTTTCGCTAGGAATGTTTGTAGGACCACGTTTGTAACCAGGACAAACGATCGCTGCAGACTGAGCACTAACGAAACTGGAGCTTAACGTCGTAGCGGCAAACGTTGCGCCAACCAAAAATGTTTTAAAATATTTATTCATCATGATTGATCCAACTTAAAGTCTAACTGAACTTTCATACCTGGCTGTTTCATCGGCTTACCATCTTCAACCTTCGGCTTATACTTCCACTTTCTTAGTGCACGTTTAGCTTCACGGTCAAAAACACGCTTAGGATCAGCGTCAATTACGTCTACGTCTTCAACACCACCCACTTCGTTGATAGTAAAAGAAAGTTTAACCCAACCTTCTTTACCGTCACGAGCAGCTTGCGCAGGGTACTTAGGTTCGATACGAACGATAGGCGTAGCATCACCATCTCGTTGCATTGCACCAACACCACCAATATCAACAGATGCGCCACCAATATCCACTGCAGGCATATTGAAGCTTAGTCCGTCGGTATTTGCGTCCGCAGTATCCGGCTCAACAGGTTCCAATTTAGGAGGTTGTTGAGGCGGGGGCGGAGGCGGAGGTGGAACCCGATTTCTGGTTTGAGTTGAATCGTCCGGCGTCGACATAACAATATCAATCACTGGCGCAGGCGGTACTTTATCTGCTGGTCTTGACGAGTTAGAAATCAACTTAGCCATAATAACAAATAATACGAATGCAATTACCCCACCAAGGAGCACAGAAACAATTAAACGTCCCATATTTAGCTCCCCTTAGCAGCAATAGAAATACGATCTATACCTGCGGATTTGATTTGATCCATTACTTCGATCACCACACCATATTCTGCATTTTCGTCAGCTTGAACAATTACAACATCGGAAGGCTGTTCGGCTAACAAACGTTCTAAGTTAGCGCGAACACTATCAACATCTATTTCGCGTTTATCCATCCAGACGTTGCCGTCTTCTGTGATTGCAATAAAGATATTGGCATTCTTAGGCATAATAGCTTGCGATGCACCTGGTTTGTTAACCTCGATGCCCGCTTCTTTGACGAAAACAGTCGTTACAATAAAGAAGATCAGCATGATAAACACGATGTCCAACATCGGCGTCATGTCTATCGCAGCATCTTCTTCTTCAACACGTACTTTGCGAGCCATAAATTCCTCTCTCTAATGATGGGGCAAACTGTCAACTAGCTTTTCTTTTGCCATTTTAACTCTCGATTCAAGGCGAGAACTAAAAAACACACCAGATAAAGCAGCGACCATCCCAGCCATCGTTGGAATCGTAGCCATTGATATACCAGCAGCCATAAGGCGCGGATTACCTGTGCCTTGCGTTGCCATCGTTTCGAAAACGCCGATCATTCCAGTAACCGTTCCTAAAAGACCGATTAAAGGACACATAGCAACAAGCGTTTTAATCAACACCATTCTTGCGCTAAGTCCATCGGATGCTTGCGAAATCCATGCGTCACGGATTCTATGCGCATACCAAGAGGTAGTATCTTCTCGAGCATCCCAATTTGAGACAATTTCTTTTCTCATTTTAGGAAAAACGGAAGTTAAGTACCAATAACGCTCTATCATCAAAACCCACATTAAGAAGAGCGCTAAGGCGACAACGTATAATACGTCACCGCCGGCAGCGATAAAGTCCCTGACAGACTCCCATAGTTCTATCAGGTATAACATCTTATGCTTTCTCCGTCTCAGCGTGTGCAGCAATAATGCCTGCAGTCTGCTCATCTAGGATATGGACAATTGATTTGCTGCGACCAGCAACGATGCTGTGCATTAGAATCAATGGTAGTGCTGCGATAATACCTTGCGCAGTCGTTACCAATGCCATTGAGATGCTACCAGCCATCAATCTTGGGTCACCTGTACCAAACAATGTAATTTGTTGGAAAGTCATAATCATACCCAATACAGTACCTAACAAACCAAGTAACGGAGCGATAGCTGCGAAAATCTTGATAATGTTGATACCGCTTTCGATGCTTGGAAGCTCTTTAAGAATAGCTTCATCAAGTTTAAGCTCAAGATTCTCAACATCAGAAGTCTTGTTGTCTTTGTAAACTTGAAGAATACGGCCAAGAGGGTTACTGCTTGACGGATTACCAGTGTTATTTAGCTGTGAACGCATTTTACCGCTGATAATAGTCAACGTAATAAGCTTATAAAGACCGATAAGCAAACCAATCGCTAGCATAACGGTAATAACGTAACCAACTACACCACCTGCATGGTAACGTTCCATCATAGTTGCTTTTTCTTTAAGCAAACCAAGAATACCACCACTAGAAGGGTCAGCAAAGAAAGGTACAAGACCTGATTTAGCAGATAACAATTCTTCGGCAGAATCAACTAGGTAACCATCTGGTTGACGACCAAGAGGTTGAACAATTTCGTTCTCATCATCATAAATTAAGTAGCCTTGCTCACCCACTAAGTTGAACGTACCAACACGAACGACTTCTTGAGTAGTAGAACCACCATCTAAGCTAATAACTTCAGTTTGAAAACGTGAAACCTGACCTGACTCAGTCATTTCAGTTTGTAATGCAAACCACAAATCTTCTAATTCTTGAATGTTAGGAAGGCCTTTCGACTCTTCTGACATGTTTTTCAAGAATTGGCCACGACCTGGGAATTCAGCACTTACGATAGAAGTCGAAATCTGACCAAAAGCTTCTGATGATGCTTGACGAACTACACCAAACATCTCACCAAGCGTACCTGTTGCTTGATTAAGCTCTTGCTCTTTCTCTGCTAATGCAACTTCATTTTCAGAGTATTTCTTAGTTAGGTTGTCACCACGAGTTTGTTCAGCTTTTAGAGCAGCCTGCGCCTTTCTTAAAAGTGCTTGTTTGTCAGCACGAGCTGATTGAAATTCTGCCTCACGATCTTTGTTGATACGCGCTTCAGACACACGATTACTCTTAACTTCTTTCAACAAGTCTTCGAGAGATGTTGCCGCATGAACAGAAGATGCGAATAACGCTACCGATGCTGCAGCTAATACTGATTTATAGATTGTTTTCATCGATATTACTCCGCAGCTTTGATGGGTAGTTTAATAAGGTCAGCTGGCACGAGTTTGTTGGCCATACGCACAGCCTTGATAACAGAACTTAAGTATTCATCACCTAGTTTCTGCCATGCTCTTGCATCGTTGTCCCACACCCAAGCGTTTTTCTGATCTAAAGAAAGCGCTGCTAAAGCAGTACGACCTAGATTGAAGAAATCAACCGTAATATCAGTTCCTTCATAATCAAGTTTACCTTGATAAGAACGAATTCCGCGACCGTATTCATTTTCGATTTGATACGCTTCGATTACCTGACGGAACTGCTCTGACGTAGTTACGTTTGAGTTAGCCATAACGTCACGAAGACGCTCAACACGAGCATGACGTTCTTCAAGGTTAATTGGAATATCGAGTTCAATGAATTGCTCTAAGCTATCTATCATTCTGAACATCAATGGAACAACACCACGTTTAACGCCTTCAATACCGTCGATTTGACGTTGTAGAGAATCGATACCGCGGCCTTGGTCAGCAACTAATGTTGCTAGATAGTCGTTATAAACCTTTAGGTTTTCTGTTTCATCAACAACTTGGCGATATTCAGAAAAGATGTCTAACGATTGCTCGTATAGTTTGTTAATTTTTTCTTGAGACTTCGCTGCATCCACGTGAATTTTAGACTCTTCGTTATGAAGATCATTCAACGGGTCTGCAGAGACAACAGCACTACTACCGAGTGCTAGTGCACCGATAACGGTAGAAGCAATAAGGTTTCTCTTGCTCATTTTGGACATAATTCCCAACCAATTTTCTTGTTTTGGATCCTCGCCGACGGGTAAAAAAACGTCGCAAGGGGCTTCTAAGCTTTATAAGTTTTAGGGGCTTAGTGCTAATGAAAATTAACACTAAGACTTCAAGATATTCACACGGAACCCTGCGAATTGTCAAGGCAGCACATACATAATACGTCACAAAGTCTAATACCAAAATACATTAATATTTGTATATCTTTTTAAGATTTTGTTAATTTTTAAACGAAATTTGCTCTCCACGCCCTCCTAAGAACAAATTTCATACAAAAAAAGTATAAATAGTTATAAGAATCAAGAAAAACTAAATATTAATTCATAGTTATGCACTTGCTAGAAGAGCCTGAATAATAAATTTTTATTTTATATAAGCGCATCTTAGGACCTTCACCTCAATCGGCCTTCGTTACTTGAACCAATTACGTTGATATTCTGTGATAGATTTGTGATTACTATTAGTACTTGAAATTAAATATATTTACTTATTTATGCAATAGCTAAATGAGACTCTTGATGTTTAATAATGTATATACACAACGTTCGTCTCGGACTAACGAATGGGAAAAGCATTGGATCAAAACAAGTGACACAGCCGCTCATGCGAGCAACGCCATACATGATCGAGTAACTCAACATTATTGGAAATCCAATTTAAAGAGCTGCATCCTTAAAAATAATCAGGTATTAGATCTAGCATCAGGTCGCGGAGCGCTCTTAGATATTGTGAGGAGTTGTCAGCCTTTTCAAACGGATCATGGAATGCAATATTGCTCTGTCGACTTATCTAAGACTGCTCTTCAAAAAATAAAATCTGTCTACCCAAAAAGTAATGTGGTGCGGGCTGATTGTGCCAAGCTACCATTTCCCTCTAACTCTTTTGATTTGATAATGAGTCAATTCGGTATTGAATACGCTGGACTTGATGCTTTTTTTGAGTGCAGTCGCGTATTGAAAAAAAGTGGAAAATTTATGGGGATCTCACACTACAGACACGGTGCCCTTCATATAGAATGTGTAGATAATTTGGAGGCGGTTGATTTTCTATCCAATATCGAATTCTTTAGGTACGCTCAATTAGCTTTTCACGCCAAATTGACCGGAGATCCCGATGTACAGTCAAAACAGCTTGAAATGGTCTTCACTGATATTTTGTCGCGTTTATTCCACGCCGTATCCGAGCAACCAAAGTTGGTTGGTGGATTATTGCTTAGGTTATATAACGACACATCTTATATGTATAAAAACTGGGATAGATTTGAAGCCGTTGCCATAATTCAATGGTTGGACAATATGGAAGAAGAACTTAATAATTACAGAGCTCGGATGGCATCGATGAACGAAAGCGCTTTGGATGAAGCGTCATTAGATCAAGCCCTAATAGCATTCAAAACAAAAGGCTTTAACAAGATCATTCGTAGAGAAATATCAATAAACAAGCATACTCAACCATTTGCTTGGTCAATTGAGGTTTCAATGTAAACGAAATAACGCCATCTTAAAAATACAAATAACTACCTATGCGACTCTTTTTAAAAAAGCGTTACTAGTCATAATGTCAGCATAATAAAACTGTGCTCAAACCCACAATAATAATAACATCTAAAAATGCGTAATATTAGAGCAGGTTTGAGTGATTAGACGTAATTAACTTCAAATCAAGAAGCTTATATGTCTATGCGATGTTCGTCAGGTTAGTTTTGAGCACCAACGTTGTTACGTGCGTCATTTAGTACTTTTTTCGCGTCGTCGAGCTCTCTAGCTCGTTGAGCGGCAGTGGTACACCTACGAACCGGGAAACGACTGCCGGTAACCGTTACATTTTTACACCTTAAATCGCCATTACTATTAGATGCGGTTGTTTCACCTGCTTCGGCAACTGCATTTGTGGTCTCGCTGTTGTTTGTGCTTTCGCTGTGGCTGGTGCTACAAGCTGAAAGAAACGCAATACAACCGACAAAAATAATTTTTCTTATGATCATGAATGTTCCCTATTATTTTATGAACTGTTTATTTAATTATAATTAATGTTCGCTGCAATATTATTATTTCCTAGTGCAAACAACAATACTGTTATGCAGACGGTCACTGATATGCTTGAAAATTTAATTTTCTGCATGAGAAATTAACGTTTTTAATATCAATTTGAATCAATAGTGTCCTGCCAGCTTCTTTTCGATTTCTCTAATTTGTGATTTATAATTTTGACTTCGTGAGGCCAATTTTTGCAATGGTTGCCTGACTTGCCAAATACTAGCAGTTTTAACTAGTTTATCTGACTTGTAAAAGTCTAAATAAATGTCCCTCCACTCTAAGTCACAGTAATAAAATAAACTTGAGCATACATCAGTAGGATTCTCGACAAGCTGTTCATAATTTACGATAAAAATTTCACCGGGGAACATTTGTAACCAATGCTTTAATATTTTTTTATATTCGATGTAGTAATGTGCAATATTATGTAATTTTGTTGAATAGTTTAACGAAGAACCCAATTGTTGAAAATAGATCGATACACATATATCTAATGGATTTCTATCCGTACATATTATTTTAGCTTTGGGGAAAATAGCTTTTATCAAGCCGATATTTTTAAAATTATCCAAACTCTTATCAACCACAACTTTGCGCGTTCCAAATAGTTTGCTCATCTGCTTTTTATAATTTACAGCTATGCTGCCATAGTCACTCGGACTTAATAAACCTGAGTACTTTTTAGCATCATTGATACATTTATTCAGTAGACTTATCTCCCCCCCTGAGCAGATCTGGGGATGTTCAGACAATATACTCTCTACTAGCGTGGAGCCACTTCTGAACATGCCACACACAAAAATAGGTTCAAAGTCATTATCTATTTTGCTTTTTTGATACCAAGGTTTGGTGAAATTTTCGGTTAAAAGCTTTGTCTCACCACTCACTTCGTTAGGTTTATAAGGAATTATCCGCTTGTCGCCTAGTTCATTGCCTTTTTTATAGTAATAAAAAGCCTTTGGGTAAACTTTTCTTTCATCGTGGACCTTACCAAGCGCAAAAAGAGCCGTTTCTAATGTATCGAAATTTTCAAAGGTATAGCTAGCGGAATCAATATAAGACTTGAGTTTATGCACCTCTTCACTTTCTAATGACAAATCGCTCTTAGCATACACAAGCCTTGACAAAGCGTTGATGTTACTAGGTTCAAGAGCCAATATTTGCATATAATAATCAACTGCAATTTCTTTTTTGCCTAGCTCCTCGTATATCCCCCCTAAATTATATAAAGCAGGCACATAATGCGAATTAATAGTTAACGCATTTGAGTAATACTTTATGGCGTTATCTGTGTCATGGAGCTCAGAATAAATAACGCCTATGTTCAGATAAACCTCTTGAGGCTCACTGATGTGAAACTCGATAGCACGTAAATAGTTTGCTATTGCTCGCTCGCTTTGTCCTTCTTTTTTCAGAAACAGGGCAAAATTATACCTAGCATTAGCATTAGAGGGCTTTCTAGCTAGTAATTGCTCGTAACATTCGATTCCATCCTTAGGCTTGCCCAATTTTCTAAGTAGATCCGCTTTCTCTGAGTAGTACGTTAATTCATCTGGAAACAACCCAATAAGGTGATCATAGTAATTTAATGAAAAAGTATAGTCTGCTTGAATATTCGCCAGCTCTAGTAAGATGAGATATAACGGCTCTTTTTCAACATGACCTTCGCTCAATAAGGTTAAACAAGCCTCTTTGGCTTCATTAAGCTTATTGGCTCGAAATAAACCAATTACTTTGTTTAACGCTGGAGTTTCCAAGACGCCCCTCTCATTATCATTTACTAACGATACGAATAAAAAGTAAAAAAAAGGTCGGCATAATAGCCGACCCTTTATTAATCTAATTGGATATTAGAAAGTAACTGTAACCCCACCGAACACATAACGACCTAATGCGTCGTAGAATCCAGGGAACGTATTACCGTTACCAGTTCCAGAAGGAGCGTTCACAATGATAGGTGGATCGCGATCCAGAATGTTATTCACACCTAGGCGTAAGCTAACGTTTTCGTGTGCCTGCCAGTTGGCGCTCAAATCTAAATAGTTCTGCGCGTCAATTTTGCCAGGTCCAGCTTCTTGACCAACACCTTCATATTCATTAACTTCAGACATGTGTCTCCATGTGGCCGTAACATTTACGTCCCAAGGAGAAACCCAAGTCGCTTTGAAATTATGACGCCATTCTGGAGTAGGTTGACCACATACTGTTCTGTCCCAGAAGCCAGCACACTCGTCTATGTCGCCACCAGGAATCGATTGTGTCGCTAAAGAGTCAAGTAACGTTGCGATAAATCCAAGTCTAAGCTCGCCACCTTCACCTAGGTCCATCTCGTAGTTAGCATCAAAATCAACACCTTCCGTTTTCAAGTAACCGATGTTCAAATCGGTAGCTGTGATAGAAGATGTACCTACCCACAAGTTACCGTTAGGGCCACGATTAATAAGGTCACAATAAGCTGATTGACCTGTATCACCACATAGCTGAAGTATTGTTGTTTCAGGGATTGATGAAATTGCATCTTTAACTTCAATTTTGAAGTAATCAACGTTAAGTGTGAAACCTGGTAAGAAGTCTGGCGATAAAGCAACACCGAAAGAGAAAGTGTCAGACTCTTCAGGATTTACTTCAGTATTACCACCAGTAATACTGTTGTACTGACCAGCCGGGCTTTCAAGCGCACTAGTTTGGTACTGAGCTTCAGTCAAACCGGTATTAAGACACTGTGCTAACGTGAAGTCACCACCAACACCACATGGATCAATATCCATGTTAAATAAACCAAGAGAAGAAGGACGGAACAACTCACGGATGTTACCGGCTCTTACCGCGCGCTGAAAACTAGCTCTAACACGTGCTTGGTCATTGATGCCCCAGTTCATTGCATACTTGTATGTATTCGTTGTTTTATCTGTAGAGTAATCAGAATAACGATATGCAAGCTCTAATGTTAATTCTTCAGCAAACTCTTTTCCTTCTAATAAAGGAACATTTAATTCACCGAATATTTCTTTAACGCTAAAGTCACCGCGAACACCTGCAGTCGGTCCGCCTTGACCTGCGCCGTCACCAGATGTGAAACCAAAATCTGGTTCAAGAATAAGTTGTTCTTTACGATATTCGAAACCGGCTACTACGCCAACACCAGTAGAGGTTCCAGGAACCACAACACCTGAGTCAGTTAAATCACCCGTTACATAACCACTAACTTGAGTAGATTTTGTGTCGCCACGCGAATAAAGAGGTTTAATTAGGTAAGCCAAAGCTTCGTCTGTAACGCCACCTTCGCTGAAAATGTTCCATGTAACACAGCTTGGATCACTGCCGTCTAGAACAGATGCACACACTACTTCACCCGAATCTGGGTCAAGGCGCGCGTCCAACGATTTCTTCATATGATCGACAGACAGCTCATTTCGATAAGTTTCAAGATAGGAAACTGTTCCGTAGTTAGCGAAAACATCATAAGACCAATTTTCATCAATGATCCCACGAACACCTAACACACCACGTAATGACGTATGACGAAGGTCATCTTGACGAGGACCGCCTTCAACATTTCGACGACCGATGTAAAAACCTTCATAATAATCTGATTCGGTAAGACCGGCAGCACCACACGTCAGGTCAAACTGAGAGTCTGAAAGATACGGGTTACCACAAAACAGACGGTCAGTACTGAAGAAGTTACCTGATGGCGCAATTTGCGCAACACTGCGGTCATCCATGTAACTTAGTTCTGCATAAACCTCAGCATGTTCATTAACTTCATAATGACCCATTGCGCCAAATGTCTTACGTTCATCTGGGCGTTGGAAATAGTTTAAAGGACCATAGTTGTATAGGTCAGTAAAAGGTACAAACTCTTCGCCACTCAATTGGTAGTTAAAGGTATCGAAGTCAGTGAAACGACCTAGAGGAGTCGTACTTGAACCACCACATCCCATCGCATCTGGTGAGCCATTTATTGCACAAGAACTGTAATCACGTGACGACTGTACTACTGCCTGAATATCTCGGAAGGTACCGTACATGGTGACGTTTCCTCGGCCATCGGCTGTATTAGCACCAAATAAGAACGAGAAATCGTTAGCATTACCGTCATCGACATTACCGCTAGCAACAGGGAAACCAGAGCCTGATACTAGATCTTGAATACCAGAGTTGTCATTGTCATGTTGGTAAAAGCTGTGTTGATAATCAAAGGAGAAACCTTCGAAGTCATCTTTAAGGATAAAGTTAACGACACCTGCAACCGCATCTGAACCGTAAGTTGCTGATGAACCACCCGTCAGCACTTCAATACGTTCAATCAACGCAGCTGGAATTTGGTTAACATCGGCACTGATACCGCCAGCAGATGGAGAACCAGATGGTAGACGACGACCGTTTTGAAGCACAAGCGTACGCTCAGGACCAAGATTACGTAAATCGATTGTAGCAGTACCTGTCGCGCCGTTTGCGGTACCTGATGTCTGTCCAGCAAAAACTGCTGGCATATCGTTTAAGATATCTTCTACGCGAGTAATACCACTGACTTTAATGTCAGCAGCTGAAATTTCAGTAACAGGACTAGCACTTACCATGTTAGCGCGTTGGATCCGCGAACCAGTTACTTGAATTTTTTCGATTGAAGCTTGGTCAGCAGTACTAGCCGTTTCTTGAGCGTGTATATTACCTGATGAAATGGCTGTTACGGCACCAACTGCCATAGCCATACGAATCGACTTCGTCAACTTTGAGTTTGTAAACATGTATGTCTCCCTGGACCACTATATGTGTTTAGTGTTTATTCGCTAATGCGATTTTTTATTAAGTAAAGGTAGTGAACCTCTTAATCATAATATCCACACGATAGTACGTTGGTCAACCTATCAAACTTAAGAATATTTAAAAGTTCAATTTAATGTAACAAAAAACATCGCTAATTAGTCACGAATTATTTACAGATATAGACGTGCAATCAGTTATAGAAACCGATAAATAGGAGTTATAGAATAACGAACCCAGTTTCTGTAAAACATAGCTGAGTCAACATCGTAAGGGGAAATATTGATACTCTACCCTTTGAATAAACATGCAAAAAACCAGCGTTGTAAATCGCTAACATCGCCATTTCAGATTACCGTCGACAAAAAAAAGGCGCTCATTTATATGAACGCCTATTAGTCAATCACTAAGTTAAAAGCTTAAAAGCGCATTGATGCACTTAGACGCACGTACCTCGGTGTTTGATGATTGTCAGCCAATCCGTAGTAAGGGTCAGCAGGATGAGTTCCAACACCTTCAAATTCACCTGAATCTTCTGAGTCAGCAATTTCATAAGTTTGACGAACTCTGTCGTTATTAAACAAGTTAAATACATCAAGTCCAAATGTAACGGCGGCACCATTAATTTCAGTATTGTATTTAGCGTTTAAATCCAATGCCCAATAGCTAGGCTGGTTATCTAAACTACCACGTGGAACAATCGTGCCGTTTTGATAGAAGGATTCTGAACCATATTCTTGCGCAAAAAGATCAGTTGGGTGATAACCAAATGCATTGCGTGGACGGCCTGACTGCCAGTTAAAGCTCGCACCAACTGAAATATTTTCAGTTACTGCATAACCACCAAATACTTTAACCTGATGACGACGATCATTGGGTAAATTACCACGTGCACCTTGTGTTAATCCAGGTTGGTCAAAGTTGGTTGTTAAACCAGAATCATCCTGTCCATTGTCTGAACGTACGGCACATTCTGAGTTACCCCAGCTATGAGACCAAGTTTAAGAACCTTGTAAAAACCAGTCCTCTTTCCAGGCTCTTGCAAACGTAAAATCAACCGAGCCATACTGACGCTCTGCTTCTGAGTAGCCTAATTCGTTGAGTGAATTTGCATTGAAGGTCTTGTCAAAAATTTAGTATAAACCTGCGCTAAATGCTACGTTTGTTGCCAACCAGAAAAATGGAGAATGAAATGAAACTTGATGATGATATCCATAATTACTATGAACATTTGGTGCTCGCCCATATTGCACAGTTAAAGCTACCATTAACTAAAGAGGAAGATTACATTGCTGATCTTTGTTGTTTAGCGCTAAATCAACTTCCCCCGCGTTACATTCGTTACGAGGTTGATATGTCATTTTACTTAGCGCAGAGTGAACGTCAGCAAATGGAAATGAACACCCAAAATGCCGTTAATAAAGCCATCAGCTTTCTAGATAAAAACGAGAATAAATAATTGAAATAAAGGGAATTGGGTGGCGGTCCTCCAGCCACATTCCGGCACATGAGTCGTCTGCTGCGGCTGCTCCCTTCCAGGCCTGACCGAGTCCACAGAGTATCATTGCGGAGGGACCAAAGGACCACCATAGAAACTCGCCTAAATGATGATGTTATTCGATATCATTCAGGCGGCGCATTATGACAAAACTAAAATCAGATGCAAGCCACATCCGCGATTAGTTACCTTTTTCCGCACTATTTTTTAAATTTTTCTTCAGCAATTGAATTAGCTACGATGTTTGTGGCTAAATTTTGCTCATCTGCACGCATATATATTTCATTTAGCGTCTGGCCAATTTTCTCTAAATGCGCTTTTAATGCTTCGTTTGAACTCGATATTTGCTGATGATAAATATCAATAATGCCTCCAGCATTAATCACGTAATCTGGCGCGTACAAAATCCCCTTATCACGTAATAACTCACCGAGATTCTCTGTCGCTAGCTGATTGTTCGCAGCACCGGCTATAACTTGTGCTTTTAATTGACCTATTGCCTGATGATTAATTGTCGCGCCCATTGCACACGGAGCCACGACATCAACGTCCAATTGCAATATCTCGTGAGGAGATACCACTGTCGCATTTAATTGTGTTTTCGCACGCTCAAGGCTTTCGGGATATATATCAGCAACATATAATTCAGCGCCTTCTCGGTGCAAGTGCTCTGCTAAACGATAACCAACATGTCCTAACCCTTGTATCGCGATTTTTTTACCTTGAAGGTCTGTACCAAATTTATATTTAACGGATTCCCGCAAACCTATAAACACGCCGTAGGCAGTCGATGGTGACGGATTTCCGTCCGCTTCTTCCCCAGCAAAATGATAGCTCGCTTTTGTACCTGCTATGTAAGTAGACTCTTGCGCCATTAGCTGCAAGTCGCACACGGACATTCCTGAGTCTTCAGCACTAATGTACTTGCCATTTAAGCTCTCAACAAAACGCCCCATCGCTCTCAACATTTCAGGGCTTTTATGGACTCTAGGGTCCCCAATAATAACGGCCTTACCACCACCTTGATGAAGATTCGCCATGGCAGCTTTATATGTCATACCTTTTGATAATCTCAGCACATCATTTAGCGCTTCATCGGAACTAGCATAAGGCCACATTCTACAACCGCCTAACGCGGGGCCTAGATAGCTATTGTGAACGGCAATAATCGCCTTCAATCCTGTTTCTTTGTCGTGGCAAAAAGCAACATGTTCATGTTCGTCAAATTCGATATGGTCAAAAACAGACATTTTTTTCTCAGCGTTAGGTTTTTAGTGCGTAGCTTATATTAGCTCAGATCAAAGAGGACATGCCTTGCGATGTTATTATGACGTAATTACTACACTGCAACAGTAGTCATTATCCAAGAGTTAATATAGGATATGTATCCTAATATCTGTGCTTGAAAATGATAATATTTTTCAGCATGCTAGCCGCGAATTTTACTTCGCTATAAATCGAAAAATAATGATGAAATTGGACAAGTTTGACCGCGAAATTTTGAGAGTAATGCAAAAAGATGCCACCGTATCTATGGCTGAGTTAAGCCAAAAAGTCGGATTGTCCCATACGCCATGCTGGCGACGTGTTAAACGCATGGAAGCAGACGGGATTATTTTGCAAAAAGTGACCTTGCTAAATAGCAAGAAACTTAATTTGGGTGTCTCTGTATTTATTTACGTGACGTTAAAAAACCACGATGGGGAGTCATTAAATGACTTCGAGAAAGCGGTGCAAAGTATTGATGAAATAGTCGAGTGTCATACTACTAGCGGTGAAAAAGACTATTTATTGAAAGTGATCGTAGAAAGCATTGAAGAATACGAACACTTACTCAAGTCAAAATTAACACATTTACCCCTAGTGGATCACCTCAGCTCTACATTTGCCCTAAAACAGGTAAAAAACACAACTGAACTGCCTATTAAGCAACAATAGATTTTCTTTAGTGAAGCAGTATTTTCTGCTTCACTAACAGCAGTGCCAAGCAAATAATTTGTCGTGCCAGCTTACTGAGTCAGTTAGACACTGAGAAAAGCAAAACAGCTATCGCGCACCGACTTCAGTCGTTGGCTTTTCGTCAATCACGCCGCGGCGTATCTGGTCTTGCTCTATTGACTCAAAAAGAGCTTTGAAGTTACCTTCGCCAAACCCCTCATTCCCTTTACGTTGAATAATTTCAAAGAACACCGGGCCTATGACCGTATCCGTGAAAATCTGCAGCAAAATACCATCCTTCATCGGTGCTCCATCAATCAAAATGCCTAAGTCCCGTAAGTCGGTTAGGTTTTCACCGTGGCCAGACACTCGTTCATCAACACCGGCATAATAGGTATCTGGCGTGCTCATAAACTTAACCCCAATATCACGTAACGTCTTAACGGTTTGGTATATATCTTCAGTCGATAATGCAATGTGTTGAATTCCTTCACCGTTGTATTCACGAATAAATTCTTCAATTTGTGATTTATCATCAGAGGACTCATTAATTGGAATACGTATTTTTCCACAAGGTGACGTCATTGCTTTACTGACCAAGCCTGTTAACTTACCTTCAATATCAAAATAACGAATTTCTCTAAAGTTACCTAAGCGCTCATAAAAGTTTGCCCAGACAGCCATGTTGCCTCGTTTAACATTGTGAGTAAGATGATCAAGAGTTTGAAGACCTGCATCACAGAGACGCATTTTTTCCTGCCAGCCTGGGTGAAATCGAAAGTCGACCTCATAAATCGAGTCATCACCATATCTGTCAACAAAGTAAAGCGTGCTTTCGCCGATACCGAAAACAGCAGGTATATTAAGCTCCATCGCACCAAGATTACCTTTAAATGGTTTCGCTCCGTTTTCCATGGCGTGTTCCAAAGCCACTTTTGCATCTTTCACTCTAAACGCCATGCCACATACACTGGGGCCACGCAGCCTAGCAAATTCCTCAGCCTGCGAAGCTGGCTCCGCATTGATGATGAAGTTGATATCGCCCTGTTTAAATAGCCACACACGTTTTGAACGATGTTTTGCTACTTCCGCAAAGCCTAACGATGTGAACAAGTTGGCCAAATCATTAATGCCTTTTTCGTCTGCAGCCGTATATTCAACGAATTCGAAACCGTCAGTATTTAATGGATTGTAGTGGGTGTCTGAACACATGCTTTTCTCGGTGTTAGTTGTGTTAAAACACTACTAAACCGCAAAAATCATGTGTTAGATAGAGTTAAGCGTGCGATAGCTCACAACGAAAAACCGAGCAAAAAGTAACATAAAGTTTACATTACCAATTTACCCATTTCACGCCGCATAAAGCGCCATGGGCATGCGCTTTATTGTCAGCTTTACGCTACAGGAGTGTGGTTAAATCTTTACGGACTTTTTATTGATCCCATAGTCACGCAATTTATTGGCAATAGCGGTATGACTTAAGCCAAGTTTTTTGGCCAATAAGCGAGAGCTAGGATAACTAGGATAAAGACGTTGCAGTATGCTCTTTTCAAAACGTTTAACTTCTTCATCTAAACTACCTTCAAAGTTCTCAGTGACGAAACTCATCTCATTAGCGCTAGAGGGTATTTGAATATGCTCTTTACCCAATTCATTACCTTCAAGTAATGAAACTGCTCGGTAAAGCACATTCTCTAATTGTCGCACATTGCCAAACCACGGGTACGCCTGAATATAATCAACACAGGATTTTGTTAACTTAGGTACTTTGCGCCCGAGCTTTAAACTGTGTTGTTTCAAAAAAATCTCAGCCAGAGGAATAATATCCATTTTTCGATCACGTAACGGCGGTATCCACAGACTCAGTACGTTTAGCCTGTAGTATAAGTCCTCACGAAAACGGCCTTCTTGGACCAATTGCGTTAAATCTTTTTGCGTTGTACATATAAAACGTACATCTACTTTTACCTCTTTGGTATCGCCAACGCGTCTAAACTTACCATCTTGCAATACACGGAGTAACTTAGCCTGAAGTTGCGGTGACATGTCCCCTACTTCATCTAAGAATAAACTGCCTCCTTGGGCGAGTTCTAATAATCCCTCTTTACCTGAAGTCTGGCCAAAGGCACCGGCAGCGTAACCAAATAATTCAGTTTCAGCTACGTTGTCCGGTAATGAAGCACAGTTTAAAACCAAAAAATTAGCATCTTTTCGGCGGCTCGCTTCATGACAAGCATTGGCGATAAGTTCTTTGCCAGTGCCCGTTTCGCCATATAACATAATCGGCCCATCAAGCTCTGCCATACGCTTTGCTTCCCGAACCACTTTTTTCATGATTTTGCTCGACGCTTGAATCGACATAAAGCTGTCTAAAGATGCTTGGTGAAATACCGTAAGCTGTTGGCCTAGACGCTGCTCTGACTTCAGAATGAAAACCGCACCAGCTAGGATGGGTTCACCACCAGAATCAGGAACCATAACAGGCAGAATATCCGCTAAATAATTTTGCTCTATAAAGCGTACTTTTTGGGTGATGTTGCTGCGCTGCTTACTTTCTAACCATCGCAAAGTATTAAATCCCTTCACCAGTTCATCAATTTCAACGCCAATTAGCGCTTCGCGCTCAGATTCTAAACTAGTCGTCACCGCATCGTTCACCAGTAAAATTCGCCCTTTGGTATCAACCGAAAAAACGGGATCTGGTAACGTTTGTAATAACGCACGAAGTTGATTTTGCTCTCTTTCAAGAGGCATAAAAGGAATCGTTTTGACATCATCAATTCCTTCTATTTTTCTAATTTTTGGCATCAAATGTTTAAAATCTTCAAAATCCATATTGGGAAAACTAAGGTATATTTTTCCCATTTCATTGATTTCAATGCCGCGTAAATCCACTTCATGGCTGACTAAAATGTCAAGGACATCTTGCGTGATACCCAAACGATCCTGACAACTTATTTCCAGGCGCATAAAACTCTTACATCAAATTATTGTAAACATATTATTACACAGTCAGCATGAGCAGCACATCAAATTAGCCTCGAAAAAGGGCTTTTAGGTGACTTATTTCCCAGCAGATTGTTACTAAATGTAAATTTCATTAACATGCCAAATTAGATTTTTGTTCGAATTTAGGTGGGGATAATCCGAGTTTCTGCCCTTCTTCTACCCATTGCATAATATTTGAGTTCGCCAGATCAAAAAGCGACGCCATAGAGTCAATCACATAATAAACAGGTTGAATAATATCAATTCGGTAAGGCGTTCGTATTGCATCTAACAGGTTCATATCTCGGCGGATAGCATCGTCATTTTCCAGTGCGAATCGTGTCTCTTTTCCCGATGACAGGATGCCACCACCATAAATGCGTAAACCATCTGCTGTTTTGACTAAGCCAAATTCTACGGTAAACCAGTACAAGCGCGCCAAATATTGCCGCTCTTTAGGTGACGCAGCGTAGCCGAGTTTTCCATATGTATGGGTAAAGTGAGCAAATGCAGGATCCGTTAATAACGGACAATGACCAAATATTTCATGAAAAACGTCTGGCTCTTGTAAGTAATCAAAATCCTCATTACTTCTAATAAAAGTAGCAACTGGAAACTGCTTATTAGCCAACAACTTAAAAAAAGAATCGAAATTAATCAGTGCAGGCACTTGTACAACCTGCCAACCCGTAGTACTAGCTAATACGGCATTAATTTCATGTAGCTGAGGTACGCGATCATTTGGTAAATTTAACAATGCTAATCCACGAATGAATTCGTCACACGCACGTCCCTTGAGCAACGTTTCTTGTTGAGTAATTAAACGCTGCCAAATTTTATTCTCTGTATCGCTCCAATGAACGAAACCCTTTTCGTCTGCTGTATGAGACGTATATTTCGATTGCGTAGCCATAATAACAAAACTGCCATATTTGAGTCATTCTTGGGGCGAAGTTTACCCAAAGCTGGCGAGATCTAAAGCAACACGGCATTAACAAATATTTCACAATGCGTAAACATTAGACTACACGAGTTGCTCGAGATCGTTTTGTTTTTTAAATAATATTGTCTTTATTTCAACTGCTTATGTAAGTCGGCCAATATTTTTTTACTGAGTTGATTCAGCCCGGGCCGTTTTACTGATAACCAAGGTAAAGGGCGACAACTATGAATGGCGTTTAAGCCAATCC
>TARA_R110002153_G_scaffold30015_6_pt1 | contig 29172 bp, 23 predicted proteins | sample TARA_R110002153 | Tara Oceans TARA_R110002153 (sample SAMEA4398193) | marine metagenome | biome: Polar Biome; feature: [SRF] surface water layer (ENVO:00010504); material: water (ENVO:00002006), including particulate matter (ENVO:01000060) such as... | depth 5 m | reverse complement strand
TGCGGATTAACAGTCCGTCGCTCTAACCAGCTGAGCTAAGGGGGAATTCAATTCAAATTAAATATTAATCATCGAAAAATATTTAATGGTCAGTATAAGTTGGCTCCCCCTCCCCGACTCGAACAGGGGACCTGCGGATTAACAGTCCGTCGCTCTAACCAGCTGAGCTAAGGGGGAATTCAATTCAAATTAAATATTAATCATCGAAAAATATTTAATGGTCAGTATAAGTTGGCTCCCCCTCCCCGACTCGAACAGGGGACCTGCGGATTAACAGTCCGTCGCTCTAACCAGCTGAGCTAAGGGGGAACTTTATACTTATCGTTGAAAACTTTGCTTAGTTAGAAACTCTTTGTTTAAAACTAGGCTGCTTTTCAACGGTGCGGAATACTAATGAGCATACCGCTCGCTGTCAACACTCAAAGTGAGGTTTTTTACTATATTTTTTTTAACTGCGTAGATTTTGTGCGTATTACCAGAATATAAAAATAAACAAGATTTTATTGCTTCAAAATTGCGCAATTTTAGTGTGCCTATTTGATCTTAAATCAAAGACCGATTTTCCATTTCGTTATAGCTAATTGTTATTAATAATTTATTGATCACTGTATGTAATACCAGCATTTAATAAAAGTGTAACCTTTGTTGCCGATGTGAAGGTTAGTGGCCACCAACTAAAATAAAACCCACCTAGGTTTTAATGTACGCCAATTAAAGGGTGGCGGCAGTTATCCACGAATCTTGTGGATAACCTTGTGGATTAAATTGTCAGTAGTAAAGGTGTGCATATCAATTCAAAGTCAATAGTTGAAGTGAAAAATAAAAATATAATTAAAAAAAAGCTTTAAAAACAAAAGGATAAATATTTTTTTTGATTGGCTGATTAATAAAAAATTAATTTTAAATTGTGTGGATTTACGCTTGTGTGTTGTTTTTAAAGAGAAAAGCGGAAATATGCTAAAACCGACAAATTTTTTTTAATTTTGAATCGATTGTTTTTAAAACAATAAAATTTATTTTGCAGAAAGTAGCTCGAATAAAGCTAAAACGTCAATAAATGGGCACTCTAGTGTATTTAAAAGGATACACATGGCTGAGTGGGTTTTGTAACAATTTTGTAACATTAACACAGCTAAATATAAGAGAAATAAAGGGAAAAACGCGTATTATACGCATCAGTATGACCCTATAAAAAATACCATTGCATTTTACTGAAATTTTTAAGATTAAACTCTGTGTTATGTGATTTTGAACTAGTCGAGCTACTTACCTATCAATATCTTCAATTAAGAGAGAGTAATATTGACTTCAAGTACTAAAACAACGTCTCCCCCAGATTTGCTGAACAATGATATTGTCGCCACTTTGCGTGAAATGACCTTGCCTATGATACTAGGTATGGTTGTACTTATGACATTTGGGCTAGTAGATACCTTTTTTATTGGCATGTTAGGTACTCAGGAACTTGCTGCAATCAGTTTTACATTTCCGGTTACTTTTACTGTCATCAGCCTAAATATTGGATTGGGTATAGGTACCTCAGCCATTATTGCTAAATTGCTTGGGGCAGGGCAGCGGGATCAAGCAAAAGAAACGGCAACAGGCGCTTTAATGTTAACCATGGTGCTAGCGATTATTTTGGCTATTATCGGCGTAATGTCTATAGAGCCTATTTTTCGCTTGATGGGTGCAGACGAAAAGCAATTGATTTTGATTTATGAGTATATGTTGGTGTGGTACGGTGCAGGCATATTTCTGGCCATGCCTATGGTGGGTAACAGCGTGTTGCGTGCTTCTGGCGATACTAAAACACCTAGCTACGTGATGGCCTTTGGTGGCCTTATCAATGTCATACTCGATCCTTTACTTATATTTGGTTGGGGGCCAGTGCCGGCTTTTGGAATACAAGGCGCAGCTATAGCTACACTTGTATCTTGGGCCGTAGGTTTGTTTTATATTTTGTATTTATTAGCTGTAAAGAGAAAGTTGATTGAACCTAAGTTACTTAATTGGCAACAGTTAAAGCGCAGTACAGGAGGGATCTTAAAGATTGGATTGCCAGCCGCTGGCGCCAATATGTTAACACCTATTTCTGCTGGTATAGTCACTGCCATTGTTGCCGATTATGGACCCGAAGCGGTTGCAGCTTGGGGAGTCGGTGGGCGATTAGAATCTATTGCCAGTATAGTAGTGCTGTCTTTATCTATGTCATTACCACCTTTTATTAGTCAAAATTTCGGAGCCAATAAACTTGAGCGGGTAGGGCAGGCCTATAGTTTATGTGTCAAGTTTGTGATTGTATGGCAACTGATTATTTTTGCTATCTTGGCTCTTTTATCAGGGGTAATTGCCAATATATTTACCAATGAGCCAAAAGTCACTTCGACCATAGTGCTATTTCTATTGATTGTTCCCCTAGGATACGGGTTACAGGGCGTGACTATTTTGACCAATTCATCCTTTAATGCCATGCATATGCCGATGTCAGCTTTTTTATTAAATGGAATGCGTCTATTTGTGTTTTTTGTGCCGTTTTCTTTTATAGGCAGTTATTGGTTTGATTTACCTGGACTTTTTTGGGCGGCAGTATTAGCAAATATTACTGTTGGCTGTCTTGCCTTTATTTGGTTTAAAACCATTCTGGCTTCACGATTTGAACAAAGTGTATTGAGTAACTAAGATTTATGAGTAGAGCATTTGAATTATCCTCCAGTTATTCGCCAGCGGGCGACCAACCTAAAGCAATCAAAGCCTTAGTTGAAGGTCTAGAAGATGGCCTAGCCCGGCAAATATTATTAGGTGTTACTGGTTCGGGTAAAACCTTTACCATGGCCAATGTGATTGAAAAAGTGCAGCGGCCAACGCTGATATTGGCACACAATAAAACCTTAGCTGCACAACTTTACGGTGAGATGAAAGAGTTTTTCCCCAATAACGCAGTAGAATATTTTGTGTCCTATTACGATTATTATCAGCCTGAAGCTTATGTCCCTTCTAGTGATACTTTTATTGAGAAAGATGCCTCGATAAACGCACATATCGAACAAATGCGTTTATCTGCAACTAAGTCTTTAATGGAAAGACGCGACGTCATTATTGTTTCTAGTGTCTCGGCCATCTATGGTTTGGGTGATCCTCAGTCTTATATGAAAATGTTGGTGCATTTTCGTCAAGGCGATATCATGAATCAACGAGATATTTTGCGGCGTTTGGCCGAAATTCAATACACCCGCAATGATGTCGCTTTTGAACGCGGTACCTTTAGAGTGCGCGGTGATGTGATTGATGTATTCCCTGCTGACTCAGAACGACATGGTATTAGAGTTGAATTGTTCGACGAAGAAGTCGAGCGCATCAGTATATTTGACCCGCTTACCGGTGTGGTTGAAAAAACCGTAGCCCGCGCCACCGTTTTCCCCAAAACTCATTACGTCACCCCCAGAGAAAAAATCATTGATGCGATTGAACATATCAAAGTTGAACTTAAAGAAAGGCGCGAGCAACTTAAGTCTGTTAATAAATTAGTCGAAGAGCAACGAGTTTCACAGCGTTGTCAATTTGATATGGAAATGATGCAAGAGTTAGGTTATTGCTCAGGCATCGAAAACTACTCCCGCTACCTATCAGGCCGAAACCCAGGCGATCCGCCGCCCACTCTGATTGATTATTTTCCAGCAGATGGCCTAATGTTTATTGATGAGTCTCACGTGACAGTTTCACAAATTGGCGCCATGTATAAAGGCGACAGATCCCGTAAAGAAACTTTAGTAGAATATGGCTTTCGTCTACCTTCGGCATTAGATAATCGTCCTCTTAAGTTTGAAGAGTTTGAACAAATTGCCCCGCAGACCATTTATGTGTCTGCAACACCCGGGAAATTTGAATTAGAGAATGTTCCAGACGATATAGTAGAGCAACTAGTGCGCCCCACAGGCTTGCTTGATCCAGAAATAGAAATACGACCTGTAGGTACTCAAGTTGATGATCTATTGTCTGAAATTCATAAGTGTGTAGCGCTCAACGAAAGAGTATTAGTGACCACCTTAACCAAACGTATGTCCGAAGACTTAAGTGATTATCTTGACGAGCATGGCGTTAAGGCTCGTTATCTACACTCAGATATAGACACAGTTGAACGCATTGAAATTATTCGTGATTTACGTATAGGTAAATTTGATGTGTTGGTGGGGATCAATTTGCTCAGAGAAGGGCTAGATATGCCAGAAGTGTCGTTAGTGGCCATTCTTGATGCAGACAAAGAAGGATTTTTACGTTCTGATAAGTCTCTGATCCAAACCATGGGGCGGGCAGCACGACATCTTAAAGGTCGAGCAATATTGTATGCCGATAGGATCACCGGCTCTATGGAGCGGGCTATTACAGAAACTGACAGAAGGCGTGAAATACAAAGAGCCTACAATCTTAAACATGGCATTACGCCCACACAGATGAATAAACCTATCACCGATATTATGGATGTGGGAGATGGCAGTTCTGATGGTAAAGTGAAACTTAGGTTAGTGGCCGAATCGAGCAAAAAATATAACGCTCTTAGCACACCACAAATTTTGCAGAGAATTACTGAACTGGAAAAAGTCATGTTTAAAGCCGCTAAAGATTTGGAATTTGAAAAAGCGGCGAATTTGCGTGATGAAATAGAAGCTTTTCGGGCGCAAATAGTCAAAAATTCATAGTTATAGAATTTAGGCTATTAAGTTTTATACTGGGTACGGCTAAATCGGTTGGCGCAACGTCGGTTACCGATAAAATAGAAAAGCAAAAGATGATCCACCGCAGAGGAAAAGGAGGACAAAAAGGGATAAGGCAATGTCAAATATCGATACTATGCTTATCACTTTTATAGTTTTCTCTGAGTACTCTTTTTCCTCTGAGGCTCAATATTTTACATCTTTTGATATAATATTTTTCAAGCTAACACCACTGTTTTTAGCTGTTCTGCTAAATTTCCATTGTAATCCGGCTAAGCCTTTCCTACTATGTACATTAGTATCAAGAACTATACCTATAAGTGGTGCTTAAATGTTGAACCGTCTTCAAGAATCTGATATCAAATTATTGCGTGTATTTTACGCTGTCGCCTCATGTAATGGCTTTACCGCTGCTGAGCCGGTACTTCGTATGCAACGACCAAATATTAGCGCCGCCATTAAAAAGTTAGAAGAACGCTTAGATTTAGTATTATGCCATCGTGGTCGTGGCGGTTTTCAAATGACCAAAGAAGGCGAAGTGGTTTTTCAGGAAACCAAACGAATCTTTAACTCATTCGATAACTTTGTGTTTAATCTGAAAAGTTTACACGACGACTATTCAGGACACATTACCTTAGTAATGATGGCAGGTTTACCACTTTCTTACCATTTAGCGGTAAGTAAAGCTGTAAAAAGCACCATGAAAAAATTTAACGATATTCACGTAAATATTCAAACTCGTTTATATAATGAGGTTGAGCATGTTGCCTTATCTGGCGAATGCCATTTGGTGTTGTCGACTTACGATATGGTCAAACCTGAATCCGTTACCTTTCACCCTGTAGAAGTTTCCTGTAAAGGCCGATTATATTGCTCACCTTCCCATGTCTTAGCAAAATATCGTGATGTTTTACCCGACAATATTAAAATTGGAGATTATCCTGCAATAGGTATTTCTGGTTTATCTTCAGCTAATTACATTTCTGATGATATTCGTATGGGGATCCAAACCTTTTCAGACTCATATGATGCTTGTTTGTCAGCGATTATGACTGGCGAGTATGTAGGGCTATTACCTGATTATGTACTGACTAACCAAGCGGCAGGTCTAGGGCTAGTGCCAGTTGGCAAAAGTTTATTTGAATTCAGTCATGAGCTGTTTGTGATGAATGGCAAAAATACTCGCCTAAATCCAGTGTTAAGACATTTGATTAAAGAAATTAGTTACTTTATACAACAGGTTGAGAAGTAGGCTTAGCTACGAGCTACGAGCTACGAGCTACGAGCTACGAGCTACGAGTTGGATTTTATGAGCCGCATTTATGCGGCTTTTTAATGCCTAATCAATATGGCAGTATGCGAAGCAGATGTTTTTGATTTTAATCTTTAATGATCGAATAAAAAACCGGCTTTCACCGGTTACAAATTTATACTTTTAAAAGCTCGAAGCTCGAAGCTCGAAGCTCGAAGCTCGAAGTTATTCCTCATAATCCAACGGATCACTGACGCCATTTTCAGTAAAGGCTTCCAACCTTTCTTGACAAGCTCCACATTTACCACAGGCTTTTTCGCGGCCGTTGTAACAAGTCCAGGTTTGGTTGTAATCCAAGCCCATTGCTAAGCCTGCGGTTAAAATGGCAGTTTTACTGACTTCTAGATAAGGCGTAACAATTTCGACGGCTTCGTAATTTGCGATAGCGCATACGTCATTCATTTTATGGACAAATTCAGGGCGACAGTCAGGGTAGATGGCGTGATCGCCTGAGTGCGCGCCGTAGTAAACTTGGTTGGCCTCGATTGAAACGGCATAACCTACAGCCATAGATAGCAGAATCATATTGCGGTTGGGCACAACTGTGCTTTTCATGCTTTGTTCTTCGTAATGGCCTTCGGCTACGTCAATATCAGATGTCAGTGAAGAGCCGCCAATTAATTGGTTGATGGCTGATATATCGACAATTTTGTGGTGTACATTTAACGTTTTGCAGGCACGATCTGCATAATCAAGTTCTTTTTTGTGTCTTTGTCCATAATCGAAAGATAAGGCAAATACCTCTAAGCCCTGCTTAACTGCTAGGTTTAGGACAGTAAATGAGTCCATTCCGCCGGAAAAAATTACCACTACCTTTTGTGACATGAGCTTTGCTTCTTTATAATCAATTCATTAGTAGTGATTTTAAGTGATTTGACGCTAAATTCCCACAACAGGAATGCGTTAAACAAAAAGGAAAGTGATTGAATTCGTATAAAATTAATGAAGTGTTTGAGTCTTTGCAAGGAGAGGGCAGTTATACAGGGTTGCCATCCATTTTTGTGCGCTTGCAAGGTTGCCCAGTTGGCTGTCCATGGTGTGACACTAAACACACTTGGGTGGTGTCGCCTGAATTAAAAACCACTAGTGATGCGGTGATGGCGGAAACCGCAGAGTCTGATAGTTGGTTTGAACACTCCACCGCTCAACTATTAGACCTTTTTAAACTTCATGGTTATGTCGCTAAACATATTGTGATCACCGGTGGTGAGCCTTGTTTGTATGATTTGACTGAGATCACTAGTAGCTTAATAACAAAAGGTTATTCGGTACAAATTGAAACCAGTGGTACTTATGAAATCATTACCCATCCTGATACTTGGGTTACAGTTTCACCCAAAGTGAATATGCCTGGGGGCAGGCCCGTATTAAGTAGCGCAATGCGCCGAGCAAATGAAATCAAACACCCAATAGCCATGGAAAAACATATTGAAGAGTTAGACCAAGTGTTAAGCTTATTGGGTGACCAAGCGCCGCCCAACATTTATTTACAGCCAATTAGCCAACAAAAACGAGCGACCGACCTTGCAATTAAAACCTGTATAGCGCGTAATTGGCGTTTGTCATTACAAACTCATAAATTTATTGGGATCGAGTAACGGTCTTATGAACAGAATATGTGTAATTAAGGAACTGGTCATTTATGCCCATTGATTCAGAAAACTTTTTAGGTCTTTATGCCAAAGCATTAAATACTTTTGACCCGAAAAAAATAGCCAGCTATTGTTTACCACCAACTATTATTATGAATGATAATATTAAAAAGGTCATGGCTAACGAAGCAGAGTTAGACCAAGCTATTAGTCACATGATGACTAAGTTTAGCCTGGCAGGTATTAAAACCTTTGTGCCTAAATTACAGCAAACTATGCGTCTATCAGATACGTTGTTTTTTTCAAAAATGCGTTGGCAATTTTATGACGTAAAACAACAATTATGTTTTGGCTGTGCGACCTCATATACCTTACAAAAAATGCCTGATGAACAACTTAAGATAATTGTGGCGGTAATTGATGATGATGAGCATAAATTTGCTGACATTTTTAAAAGTATTGAGTGATTTATGATCAAAGCCTTGGTCGGGTTTTTCTTACTTTGTAGCCTTAATGCCCAGAGTGCATCTTGGCAAATAACTTTTCCTCGTGCCCTTGAATCCGCTTCAACAATTGAAGAGTACCCTATAGAGTTATTAGCCTTGGCTTTGGATCAAACTGGGGTAAATTATCAACTAACACCCTCGGTAAATATTTTGTCTAAAGGCAAGGCATTGAGTAGGCTGCAAGACAATAGAGAAATAAATATTGTTTGGGGTATGACCAACCCTCAGCGTGAAAAAGATTTATTACCTATTCGCATCCCCATATTTAAAGGGCTAATTGGATGGCGTTTATTGTTAATTCGGCAAGACATGGCTGGACGCTTTAAATATATCCAGCAGCTCGATCATTTGGTCAAACTCGCTCCATTGCAAGGGCGAGATTGGCCAGATACCAAAATATTGCAATTTAATGGTTTTGATGTGATCACCGAACGTACTCAAAGTGGGTTAATGAGGATGCTTGGCAAAGCACAAGGGGATTTTTTTCCTCGTTCAGTCATAGAAATATGGGACGAGTTGGCTAAAAGCGAAACACAAATTCCAATAGAGGTCCAACCCACGCTTGGGATACGTTATCCCGCCGCTATTTACTTTTTTGTAAATAAGAAAAGTGTGCCCCTAGCGAGCCTGATTGAAAGAGGGCTTGAGAAAGCGATTGAAAATGGCAAGTTTGAAGCGTTATTTTTGGAGAAATACAAAGCTAACATTGAAAAAGCGCAGATTGAAGATAGAACCTTTTATTTGTTAAAGAATACTTTTTTACCCGAAAAAACACCCTTGGACAGAAAGGAATTATGGTTTGACGGCAAGCTTAATATTCCTGAACCAGAAAAAAAACCAGAGTGATGTACTCTGGTTTTTAGCTTCTTAGTATGTGTATCTAGTTCACATTAGCTAAATCTTAGCCCTTACCGTGAACAGTGCTCATTGCACGACCCGATGGATCCGCATTAGCTTTAAAGCTAGCATCCCATTCTAAGGCTTCTACCGTACTACAAGCGATAGATTTTCCGCTAGGTACACATTTAGCTGCGCTTTCCTGTGGGAAGTACCCTTCAAAAATGGTGCGATAGAAGTAGCCTTCTTTTGTATCAGGAGTGTTCACTGGAAAACGAAATTCCGCTGAAGCCATTTGTGCATCTGTGACTTGGGTTTCGATAAATTCTTTAAGTGAATCAATCCACGAATAACCCACACCGTCGCTGAATTGTTCTTTTTGACGCCATAAAATTTCAGAAGGTAAATATTCGTTATTATCGAAGGCTTTTCGCAATACCCATTTTTCCATTTTCCCATCAAGACACATTTTGTCTTGTGGGTTTAAGCGCATGGCCACGTCCATAAACTCTTTGTCTAAGAAAGGCACGCGACCTTCAACACCCCAAGCGGAGGTAGACTTATTGGCACGGGCGCAATCGAACATGTGCAAACGGTTAAGCTTGCGCAGGGTTTCTTCATGAAACTCTTTAGCATTTGGCGCTTTATGGAAATACAGATAGCCACCAAATATTTCATCAGCGCCTTCACCCGACAACACCATTTTTATTCCCATAGCCTTGATTTTACGACTTAGTAAATACATGGGAGTAGAAGCGCGAATTGTGGTGGTGTCGTAAGTTTCTATGTGATAAATCACGTCACGTAAGGCATCGATACCTTCTTGCACTGTAAAGTGCACTTCGTGATGAACTGTGCCAATCATCTTAGCGACTTTTTGTGCCGCAATCAGATCTGGGGCTCCTTCTAAACCTACTGCAAAAGAGTGTAATCGAGGCCACCAAGCTTCTGTTTGGTCATTATCTTCAACACGTTTAGCTACATATTTAGCCGCAATAGCTGACACTAAAGATGAATCTAAACCGCCTGACAATAATACCCCATAAGGTACATCAGACATTAAGTGTGACTTAACGGCTTTCTCGAATGCTACTTTTAAGTCTTCAAGATTGGTTTCGTTGTTTTTGACATTCTCATAGTCCATCCAATCACGTTTATAATAATTGGTTAATTCACCTGTTTTACTCCACATGTAGTGGCCAGGAGGAAATTCTTGAATGGTCTTACATACGGGAGCCAAAGCTTTCATTTCTGAGGCAACGTATAAATTGCCGTGCTCATCATAACCGGTATACAAAGGGATAATACCCATATGGTCGCGAGCGATTAAATAGGAGTCTTGCGCTGCATCGTAAAGAATAAAGGCAAACATGCCTTCTAATTCGTCGATAAACTCAACGCCTTTTTGTTGGTACAAAGGCAGAATGATTTCGCAGTCAGACTTGGTTCTAAAATCGTAAGGCGTTTCAAGTGCTGCTTCTAACACTTTGTGATTATAAATTTCGCCATTGACGGCTAACACTTGATTATTATCGCGGCTTATTAGCGGTTGAGCGCCTGTGTCAACGTCGACTATTGCCAAACGTTCATGACATAAAATAGCATTATCATTATTCCAAATACCTGACCAGTCAGGACCGCGATGGCGGAGTAATTTGGAAAGCTCTAACGCTTGCGTTCTAAGTTCTGTCACATCACTTTTGATGCCCAGAATACCGAAAATACCACACATAAAAATATTTCTCTTAATTGCTGGTTATAGGGGCTTGACTATTATATTGCGCCAAGCCTGATATCGCGACTTCTTCTGCTATTTTTGTTGGTTCAATCGCGCACTTGAATTTGCCAGTCTGAGCGAAAAAAGCAAGGATAAACTGTGATTTTCTTACATTAGAAAGGAATTACTAAGAACAATGGTTGTTTTAGGAGGTTTAGTCGATAGTTGTTAACATTTGATTTTATGTGTGTGGAGGGATTACTTTTAATCCTAAAGCATGCGCTGGCGCTTACCGCCCTCCGTGGCTTTTTTCACACAGCATCCTTGCTGTACGACTTACTTTTTGCCAACTGCAGCAAAAAGTAAGCAAAAAATGCCGCTCGAGGGCAATGCTCTTCATCCGATTATTTATGATATTTCAGTACCAACTTCCCAAACTTGTGGAACCACTTCGAATTAGTCAATCACACATCCCTGATGATCAGCACCCAATCTCGACTTCTCGACAATTGCTCCTGCATTGTTCTACCTTCCGCCGTCCATGGCGGTCGCTTGTCGAGCTGTTCAACTGGGCGAAGCTGTGCTTCTAAGGAATCCAGTTTCACCCTACGAAATATCAAAAATAATTGGCGAACATAGATGCGAGGGTAGAGCATAAGAAAAAGCATCGGCTTTGCCGACTAAACGTTTTAATAGTTAGTTTGGATAGTTGGCGAGCATTGAGTCGGCTTCTTTAGTTTGTCCGCGTCATTGCCGCTTTGTAAACTTTTCCTTTGTCACGTTTTCCAACTGAGATCACAGTGACCGTAACAATAGAGTCATTGACTTCATATACTAAGCGATAGCCCACTTGTCTTAATTTGATCTTATATAGCTCATTAGCACCGGACATCTTTGCACTTTGAATATGAGGATTTTCTATTATCTCTGCTAATTTTTTCTTAAATTGTTCTCGTATTGTCGAGCCCAGTTTTTTCCACTCTTTGAGTGCCGACTTTTTAAACTCAAGCTCATAGGTCACTTAAATTTACCTTTATACTTTCTTCATTCCTTCTAGCCTCAGCAATGCTCAATAATTCAAGATCTTCCATGTGATCCATCATAAATTCATAAGTATCTGCTGGTATGCAATAAAACGCTGGTTCGTTTCTATTTAAAACAGCAATTGCTTCTCCGCCCGCACTCATAGCAACCTTCATTGGGTTAGCTTTTAATTCACTAATACTTGCTGCTGCTTCAGTTAATATTCTAGTAGCCATGTATTTACTCGTACGTTAAATAGGTCTTTAGTTAGGTCTTATTGTAGTCTTCGAAACATAACAAGGCAATGAAACTTACATAATAAACAGGATAGCCATTATAGTGTTGGCGCAATATTAAGTCATTTCATGCGGTTTAAAGGCTAAAAGAAATGGCGGAGCCACCAAAGTGGTATACGGCGTAGCCGATGCTCTAATCTTTTGATTTACCCTCGCATGTATGTTCGCCGATTAGCTGGTGAATTTTGTAGGGCAATTTACAGGACGTAAATTGAGTTTGTCCACGTCAGGAACGTGTATAAACGACCTGCTAAATTTGCTAGGTAATTGGGTGAAGAACATAGTAGCGAGCGGCTTCTTTTTGGTTACTTTATTCTTAGCTGTAGAAGAAAAAGTGACTGGCTCGAAGGGATCCGAGACAAAAACCATCAAGGACGATGGCGCGTAGCGTGCTTTTGTTTGCCGTATTATAAGAGGCTTACGCTAGCAATAAAGCGTAAGCCTGAACCCTGATCCTACTTCCGCTGAAACTCACTCGTCGCTTTCCACTTAGGCCAGTCATCAGATGTAACCAAGTCATATCCGACTTCAAATAATAGTTGGACATCTTGCTGAATACCGGACAAATCCCAATTTTCGCGGAATTGATCACAGACTTGGTGATAACAACCTCTTACTATAACGTTGGTTCGTTTACGGTATTTAGCTGTCGCTTCATCTATAGGCACGTCACCTCCTTCAGCATAAAGCGCCGGCACACCTTGTTTAGCAAAACTGAAATGGTCAGAACGATAATAGCCCCCGGCTTCTGGACGACTTTCTTGTACTAAATAACGCCCTTGACGTTTGGCAGCTTTTTCAAGATAGTTTTCTAATTCAGACTTGCCCATGCCAACAACTGCGACATCTTTGGTTTTGCCCAATATATTCATGGCATCCATATTGATATTGGCGACAGTTTTATCTAAAGGGATAATGGGATGTTCTGAATAATACTTCGAGCCTAACAAGCCTTGTTCTTCAGCTGTGACAATTAAAAAGGTGGTTGAGCGCTTAGGTTTGATATTTAACTCAGAATAAGCTTTGGCCATAACAAGGGCTGCCGCTGTGCCTGTGGCGTTATCATGGGCACCGTTATAAATTTGATCGCCTTCTTTGCTTTCATCTTTGCCTAAATGATCCCAATGTGCGGTAAAAATTATATGTTCGTCGGGTTTTTCAATGCCAGGTAAAGTAGCGATAACGTTATTGCTGATTGATTTTTTAAAGCTATTGTTAACCGTTACCGATACGTCTAAACCCAATTTTTTGCTGTATGGAGCCGCTATGGCTTTGGCTTTTTCTTCGGCAAAGTTGAGTCCGGCATCAGTAAATACCTTTTGCGCAGCTTCTGTGGTTAACCAGCCTTCTACAGCTATTCTGTCAGCATTAGCATTTTTACTCACAAGACCGTACTGCGGGCCACTCCAACTGTTAGCTACCACAGACCAGCCGTAAGAGGCGGGTTTGGTTTCATGTACAATAATCGCCGCTTGGGCACCTTGACGACTGGCTTCTTCGTATTTATAGGTCCAGCGACCATAGTAGGTCATGGCTTTACCCTCAAACTTGCCACCTTGTGGGTTTTCAAAACCAGGATCGTTAACTAAAATTACTACCGTTTTGCCTTTTACATCTAAGCCTTGGTAGTCATTCCAATCGTACTCTGGTGCGTTAACACCATAACCGACAAACACCAACTCTGAATTTTTTAGTTCGACCTTAGCTTGTTCTCTACTAGTAGAGGCCATCATGCTTTCTTTATAAACAAAATTATTTTTGCCTATTGTCATGGTCATATTGGGATTGGCTGTCATTTCAATCAGTTCAACGGGCTGTAAGTAGCTGTCACCATTGCCGGGTTGGTAGCCCAACTGTTTGAATTCGTTAAGCAAATAATCTAAGGTTTTTTGTTCGCCAACTGTGGTGGGTAAGCGACCCTCAAATTCATCAGAAGCTAAAATTTTGATATGTGTTTTTAAATCATTGGTGTTAATGCTTTGATAAACATCGATGAAGTTATCTACAACTGTTGGCACCGATTCGACCTGTTTGTTTTGGCAGGCCGATAATACCAATGCAATTGGTAGGCACAATGTGAGTAGTTTATGGCAAGTTTTCATGTGGTTGCTCTTGTAGTTGTGTTGGTTAACTATTATAACCCGTCTATTTTTACATTATATCAATCTCAAGGGCAATTGTGACAGCTTGGAACTACGACTTTATTCAGCAACTACCTATGTTGCCCATGCAGCAGCTTGAAACACATTTTGGTCTGTCTGGTTTTACTGATTGGCCCAATGCGCAAGGGCTCAATGATTTAAAAACACTGAGTGGGAATTTGCATATTCCAAATTTTGTTTGCCAAAGTCAAATCAATGGATCTGAGTATTATTATGAACAAATAATCCATCAACAGCATATTATCCCGACCCGGCCAAACAGCTGGCATGACTTATTTAACGGTTTAATTTGGTTACAATTTCCACAAACAAAACGATTGTTAAATCAGCAGCATGTGGAAGATATTGAGCAATATGGATTATCACCTCGAACTTTAAGAAGAAATAACTTAACCCACTTTGATGAGTGTGGCGTGATCTTGACGTATCAAAGAGGTTCAGTTGCTGAGCAACAGATTAAAGATTTAACTATGCATAAGTGGCAAACCGTTTTTATAGAAAAGAGAGCTATTTGGGGAAAAAAGTTAAATAGTTTTATGTTCGGACACGCCAACTTAGAAATGTTGTTGCAGCCTTTTATTGGTCTGACTGGAAAATGGCTGGCGTTAGAAGTAGACGATCAATTTTCAAGCATAAGCTATACAGAGCAATTAAAGCTGATTGATGAGTTATTGGTGACACATATTAAGCAAAACAATATTTTCGCTAATAAGAAACCCCTTTATCCAATTCCTTTGTTAGGCATCCCAGACGTCTGGGATGCCAACATCAATCCAGCATTTTACGCCAATACTGATTATTTTAGACCCGCAGCGCCCTTAAAAAACGATTGATAGAGCCCAAATCACCCAAATAAGTAGATAGGGGGCAATAGCAATAATATAATTTCTTTTTGCCGAAAAATGGGTCCACTGACTCAAACCAACTGATGTTAAATACATCACCCAGATTGATTCTAAACGTATGCTTTGGGTTAACGATGCCCATGGCGATGCCATATCTATTGAAAAGATAAACGCCAGTGAGGTGGGTGACAAACTAACAGGAGATAACTGATTATCCTGTGCTAATAACACTACTACTATACTAATTAAGCTACATACAATAGTGGGTAAGCTGATCCACCAAGCGAAGCCATACCAGTCTGTATAACTTTGTACACATTCCTCGTCAGCCTTAGTGGCAAAGTTAAAGTAAAGCGCCAAAATGGCGTTACTAATGATAACGACAAAAACTGAGCCAAATACCCCAGCCCATAAAGATTGAGCTTGATCTGCCATAGCATTGCGTACCGCACTTTGTTCACCAGGACTAAGTTCTCCAGCGACAGATTGCACCATCAATTCGTTGTACCAAGCAAAGTCTACAAAATTGAAATACAAGTAAATAGGAATAGCGCCAAAGGTTGCGATAAATAAAAATGGGATCCATGACCAATTGTGGACCTCATTGATTGTGGCAAATACTTGATTTGGCTTAGTAATAATATCTTTCATAGCCTGAAATGGATTACTGACTTGTTGCATTAAACTCTCCTTAATAATTCTTTTGTGTACGACCATTTTGATTTGTTATTACGCCAGTCTGAGCGAATTGGATATTGTTACATATTTTTTTTCTCTGGCGCATGTAATAAATCACAAAATTCAGAGACTATACCCATAAGGTTGTCACTAACTAGGAAAACGGAATGATAGAAATAAAACAACTGGCGAAAAAATTCGCTGTGGAAAATCCTAAAAAGCTCAGTGAGCAAGAGAAAAAAGATCCGAGATTAAAAGGGCGCTTTTTTCATTCAGTACAAGATGTGTCTTTTACCTGTCAAAAAGGTCAGGTATTAGGATTACTTGGTCCTAATGGTGCGGGTAAAACCACTACTTTACGGATGTTATCCACTGCACTCAAACCTGATGGTGGTAGCGTAGAAATTGACGGTGACAACGTGTTAGCTAATCCTGTCATCGCCCGCAAAAAAATAGGATTTTTGTCAGGCTCCACTGGTTTATATGGTCGTCTAACAGGGCGTGAAAATATTCATTATTTTGGTCAGTTGCATGGCATGAGTGAAGAGTCTATCGCCAGTCGCATAAAAGAGTTGGCTGACCTGTTGGATATGCATAACTTTTTAGACCGACGTTCAGAAAATTTTTCTACAGGTATGAAACAAAAAACAGCAATCGCTCGTGCTGTGGTGCATTCACCTGAATTAGTTATTTTAGATGAGCCCACAACGGGTCTTGATATTATGGCCACGCAAACGGTATTGGAATTTATTCGCGGCTTGAAAGAGCAGGGTACGCCCGTCATTTTCTCGACCCATCATTTGGATGAAGTAGAAGAGTTATGTGACAAAGTAACCGTTATCGATCAAGGCTGTACTATGTTTGATGGTGATATCGCCAGCTTTAAAGCCCTCGCTGAAGGCTCTTTGCACCAGTCTTTTATGGCTGCCATTCAATCAACGACTAGCGAATAAGGAGACTAAACTATGTGGTTAGTATTTAAAAAAGAGATCAAAGAATTACTTCGCGACCGTAAAACATTATTTTTTATGATTGCACTGCCGTTATTAATTTTCCCTTTGATTTTTGGCATTGTGGGTTTTGTGAGTAAACAAGCCATTGATAAAGCTGAAACCCAAGTACTCAATTATGCTTTGGTAGGTGGTCAATATGCACCTGATATTGTTAAAGAGCTGCAACAACCAGATAAATTTAACCTTATCGAAATTGCAGAAAATGCCGATTACACCTCGGTAATTCGTAACGATACTGTCGATTTTGTGCTGCAGATACCTGAAAATTATTCTAGTGAGGTACTAAAAAATGGCCAGGCTAACGTTAAGCTGTATTTCAACGATGCGGGACTAAACCTCGTCTACAGACGGGTAAATGAAATAGTTAAAAGTCAGTCAGAGTTGTTTCAACAAAGCGCTTTTTCAAGTTTGGGATTAGATGAAGCACAACAAAATGCTCTGATAGAACCTATAGTCTTGGAGAAAGTGAATACCGCAGATGATCGAGAAAACTGGGGCGAAAAAATAGGAGGGATGCTGCCTTATTTGTTGTTTATCATTTGTTTAACAGGCGCAATGGCTCCGGCTACCGATATTGGCGCAGGGGAAAAAGAGCGCGGCACACTTGAGACTTTATTGATCTCCCCCATCGATCGGAATAAAATTGTAATGGGTAAATTTTTAACTATTGCTTTTGCTGGCACTATGACCGCGATGATTACCGTAGCCAGTATGGTGATATGGGGCTTGGTTTTAAGTCAGGGTATGGCAATCAAATTTGTGGCTGATTTTATGGCACAGATAGCGATGCTTGATTTCCTACTTATCTTTCTAATGTTGGTGCCTGTGGTGGCAATATTTGCAGCGGTATTGCTGAGTATTTCTATCTATGCCAAAAGTTTTAAAGAGGCACAAAGTTATATGGGGCCTATGACTATTTTGGTTATCGTACCTATTATGTTGGCTCTATTACCCGGGGTAGAATTAAAAGGTGGTTGGGCTTGGGTGCCGATAACTAACGTTTCACTGGCCATGAAAGAATTGGTGAAAGGCACTATGGACTACTATCAATTATTCGCGATCTTTGGTTCAACGGTGATTATTGCAGGTGCGTTGTTTGCATTTTGTGTGTATTGGTTTAACCAAGAGAAAGTGTTGTTTAGATAACCCGAGTCCAAATGAGTTAATGGTGTGCGAAAAGCCATGCTATCGAGCATGGTTTTTTAGTTCCTAGGGATTAGGTCTGATTGCTCGGCAAAGCATTGCCGTTTTTCAGCATCGCCTGCAATTATCTTCCTAAGCAGCTCTTGTACAGTTTTTTCCCGCTTGTTTGGCTGTATATAGTGCTTCGTCTGCTCGCGAAAAAATGCCGACTTGTGAATCATGCTCTTGATAAGTCGCACTACCAATACTGCAAGATATTTTATGTTGTTGTAGCAACGGATGTGATTCGATGGCACTGCGGATACGTTCTGCAATCAAGTTGTTGGTCTGGTTGTCTGCATCAGGTAACAAGCAGCAGAATTCATCACCACCAAATCTAAACGCAAAATCTGACTCTCTAAGACTATGCAAGATAGTATCTGCACAAGCCATCAATACTTTATCGCCTACTTGATGCCCATGGATATCATTAACTTGTTTAAAATTATCCATATCCAACACCAACAAACCAAAGGGTTGATGACGCCTTTGTGATTGATTAGCTAAGCGGATCATAGTTTCGTTGTAACTGGCTCTATTGCCTAAAGACGTTAAATAGTCCTTCATGGCAAATTGCTTAATTTTGTGGTGTTCTAAGGCGTTCTTAAAGGGACTACAAAAATTAATATGCATTTGTTGTACGATTTGCCAATCCCTTAACGACAAGGGTTGCGTAAATGAATAATTCATTTGGGCAACTGTATTACCCATTTGTATACAATTTAAGGTTTTTGAATGTGAATTTTTTGCTCTTTTACCAAATGTAACTCGGTTATCTTCGAACTGGATTTTTAGTTCAGACAGCGGTAGGGTGTTTTCTAACTGCTGAAAATATAATTCAGTCAGCTTGGATAAGTCTATGGTTGTAAGCAATTTTTGGATGAATTTATTAAGCTGACTTTGGGTTAACCCTTGATTATGATCATGGTTAGATTCTTCAATACTGAAGTAAGGCTCAGCGACGTTTGCGTCGTATAACTGGGTAAGTTGTTCCAACGGTTTCTCCTGCCAAATAAATGGCGAATTACTATACAAAAAATGAGTCTTGATTAGGATAAGCAAATATTGTGCCTAGCGGATGGCAATCAAAGGTAATAACTGACTATGCATGGAAATCTAGGCAATATTGTTATTTTAATGGCTGTAGCGGTGATAACTGTTTGGTTATTTAAACGTATTAATTTACCGCCTATTTTGGCCTACCTATTTTGTGGCATTTTGGCAGGTCCTGATCTGCTCGCATTATTTGAACACCCCGAAGATATGCAAAACTTTGCGGAATTGGGGATCGTTTTTTTGTTGTTTTCATTGGGACTGGAGTTTTCACTCCCCAAAATGTTAGCCATGCGTCATTTGGTATTTGGCGTGGGGTTAGCCCAGATGGTATTGACCACATTAGTGTTTATGGGCATTGCCTTGTTATTGGGTTTTGATGGTAAAGCCTCCTTGGTAATAGGCGGTATTATAGCATTGTCGTCAACCGCCATAGTGATTAAACAAACCAGTGATTTGGGGATATTGAATACCACTCGCGCGCAAATTGCGGTGAGCATTTTATTACTTCAAGATCTGGCTGTTGTGCCTTTGCTTATATTGGTGCCTTTGTTGGCTGCTGATTCTGAACAAAGTTTAGGTATTGCTATTTTACTGGCCTTTCTAAAAGGTTTATTAGTGGTGGGTATTTTGCTTTCTGTCGGTAAATGGATACTACCTAAAGTATTTAGAGAAGTGGCCAGCACTAGAACCGATGAACTCTTTGTCTTGACGACTATATTGGTGGCCTTAATGGCCGCTGGTTTGGCTTTTTCTTTTGGTTTATCCATGGCGTTAGGTGCATTTTTAGCTGGTATGATGTTGGGAGAGAGTAAGTATAAATATCAATTAGAAGCTGATATTAGGCCCTTTAGAGATATTCTGATGGGGTTATTTTTTATTACAATAGGTATGCGCCTAGAACCGCATAATTTACCAGACCAGATACATTGGGCATTATTGGGTTTGGTGATTATTGTTTTGCTCAAAGTCGTGCTGATCCGGATCTCTGCTGAGATCTTTAAATTAGGTAAACAAGATGCATGGGCTGCTGGGCTTAAACTTTGTCAAATGGGCGAGTTTGGGTTTGTGTTAGCGGCACTGGCTGTCGATCACGCTATTTTAAATTCAGAGCAAGGTTCGTTGTTATTGACTATTGGAGTGATGAGTATGGCGATTACACCTTGGTTGGTCGCTCAAAGTCCCAAAATTGCCAAAGCCATCAGTCCTGAAGTGACGCCTAATGTAAAAGGATTAGAACAGATTTCAGTGCAAGACCATCAACTGACTGATCACGTTCTGATTTTTGGTTTTGGTCGAGTGGGTCAATCGGTTAGCCGCTTATTAAAAATTGAAGCTATTCCTTACATGGTGGTTGATGCAGATCCTATTCGTGTACAAGAGAGTCAAAGTGCAGGCGAACCTGTGTATTTTGGCGATGTAAAACAAAAAGATATATTGCGCACTGTGGGTATTGAACGAGCTAAATTGGTGCTGATTACCTTTGATCAACATGAAAAAGCCATAAGTGTTATTCATTTAATTAAAAGTCTTTATCCCGACTTGCCAGTCGTGGTCAGAACCAGAAAAGACTATCGCATGGAAGAATTGCTAGCAGCAGGGGCATCACAGGTGGTGCCGGAAATTCTTGAGGGTAGTCTGATGTTAGTGACACAGGTATTACAATTATCTGGTGTGCCTATGTCTCGAATACTCAAACGAGTGCGCAAAGAGCGTAAGGGGCATTATGCCAATATGCACGGTTTTTTCCCCGGTGAAACCACTGAACTTGATTACGTCGAACAAGACAAGTTGAAATTTATGCACGCGGTTATTTTGACAGAAGATGCCTATGCTGTGGGTAAATCTTTACTGCAACTGAACCTGCAACAATGGAAGGTAAATGTTAAAGGATTAAGAAGAGATAACCTTGAACTAGCAGAGCCTGACGAAAACATGGTTTTAGTAGTAGGTGATGTGATTGTGATCGCAGCTAAACCACACAAAGTAGAGCGAGCTGAGCGATACTTACTGGAAGGTGATTAATGGTTTTTACTGACTATTCCAACAAGATTACATTTATTAAAATCCAGCACATTTTGATTCAATAATAATTGGCTAACAGTTTCTGCTTTCATTGGTTTGGCAAATACGTAGCCTTGAAAATTATGACAACCCAATTTGATTAAGGTGTCTACCTCGGCAAAACTTTCTGTGCCCTCTGCCAATATTTGAATATTAAACACTCTGCACATAGCAATGATAGCTTCAATCACTTGCGCTTTTCTCTTATCTTTATCGATGTTTTTAATAAACTGACGGTCTATTTTAACTTTTTTAACGGGGTAGGAAATAAGTTTTGAAATACCAGAGTAGCCAATTCCAAAGTCGTCTATTGTGATGTCAAATCCCCAATTAACTAAGTGATTTATGGTTGAAAGTGCTTTCTCATTAGAAATGCTTCTTGCTGATTCTGTTAATTCAAGTTCAATTAATTGGGGTTTGATTTTGTATTCAATTAGAGGTTTGATTAGCTGTTCATGGAAATTATCTTGGTCAAGATCTGCACCAGATATATTGATTGCCACCGGCACTAATTCGACACTTGCCTGTTGCCATTCGTTTATTTGTTTGCAAACGTTGCTAATCAGCCAACGGGTTAGGCTTGTTACTAACCCTGACTTTTCTGCAATAGGAATAAAAACAGCAGGGGATACCACACCAATAACCGGAGAATTCCATCGTAATAGTGCTTCTAAGCCGATTAATTTCCCATCACCTTCTACTTTGGGTTGATACATTATGCGTAATTCATCGTTGGCAATGGCTTCACTCAAGAGAATATTAATTTCCTGATGTTCAATAAAACGTTCCAGACTAGAATCATCGTAGAAGTTAATATCAAGATTACTAGAATTGGCAGCATATAGTGCTTTGTTAATCAGTTTTTCAGGATCATCTATACCATCAGTAAGTGAGATACCAAACTGAATATCTAATGGGATTTTTTTTCCTTGAATGATTACGTTTTTAGGCAAGTGTTCGATAAAAGACTTAAGCAAACTTTGTGCATCTTTGTCAGATAATTCACTAACAATAGTTAAGTTGTTTGGCTCTACAGATGCAAACTGGCAAGGCACTTTTGTCTCTGATAACCACTGATCGGCTAAATTGCGGATCATTAGAGGCATAGTCTGAAAACCATGCTTTTGGGCGACAAATTCAGCGTTTTTAATACGGAGCGCCACAATACATAATTCTATATCTGAATGACTTAGTCGACTTTTTAAATGACCTTCAATCCAAGTTCGATTCGGCAAACGAGTCGCTTCGTCTAAGTTTTGTTTCCGATACAGTAGACTTTGTGCTGCTAAGGTTTTATGCAACATGGTTTTAGCTGTAATATCTTGAATAGTAAGAAAATAATAACTATTTTTGAGCAATGCACTACGGCTGATTTTAAACATTTTTACCCTGCCTGCAACAGTCAAATTTACAGTGTTTGTTCCTTCTTGAGCTGGCATGTCGATAAATAATTCTGAAATAGGTATGGCTTGAGTTCGTAATTTAAAATTGCAGTGTAATAATTGCTCGGCAGCCGTATTCATCTCAGAAACTAGCCCATCGGAACACACCACTAATTTGGCTATATTAGTCTCAACAAATAAGGTTTTATAAAAATCATTTTGTAATTGTAAATTGACATTTTGCTCAGTGATACGTTTGTTTAAACGAGTGTTTGCGACATTAGCGCGAGCCACTGCTAAAGGAATACAAACATTAAAAAATAAAAAAATGAGGCTGAATATATAGGCGTTTGCGTATTCTGAATAGGCGTGCTCATCCATGTATTGATTGAGTTGGAAGCCATTTAATAAAGTAATGAAAGGTAGAATGTTGAATATTATGCAAATAATCCCGACTTTTAAACCTAGTAGCACAAATGCCATTAAGGGCAAAGAAAAAATGAATACTGGCCCTAACATCGCTAATGTTGGTATTTGTACCATTAAATTGATACACACCGCCGCGAATACAATACTTAATAATAAGCTATAAGCACTGAGATGATAGTGCGATTTTGACAACCAAAGCTGTAAACTGCCGACTAGGTAAAAGCATGATATAACGGGGAGAGTGATATAGTATCCAACCTCAAGTGTTTTAATAACACAATGAATAGCTAACACTGAGTAAAGTGAATAACAACTAATGATCATTATTCGTAGCGCACTAATACGCCACCTTTCTATACCTCCATATGTGCCCTCATCATCTGAAAGCATTAGATAGTTTAGAAAGGAGTTTTTAAAATTTTCTAACATACAGCCTGCCTTTTTACTCAAATACCCGATAAAAGTGTTTCATCGAATAACACACCAAATTATTGTGAGGTATTAACTCAAGAGTAATGTAGCTATTATTATCACTATCATCATGATTGTTATAATATTTCTGTAAGCTGTCAAGGGATATTTTTTAACCTGTCTTGTAAGCTTTAGTTTCTAACTCACATTATTTTGGGCGGAGCGAAACTTGCCAGTCGATGGTAGTATGAGATAATTTGATAATTTTAAGGTGTCTTTTATGCCCCCAATTCATACATCATATGCGCCCAATGTAGGATCTGTTGTAGCTGTTTTGGTCAACCAAAATGAGCGAGTAAACTTGGATCAGCCTATGGTGATAATCGAAGCCATGAAAATGCAAACTACTCTGTGTGCAGAAGCCTCGGGGAAAGTAAGTGAAGTTTTTGTCCAAGTTGGAGATGAATGTTCTGTGGGTATGCCCTTGGTGGATATACATGGAGATGGGGCTAGTCATACTCAAACCGAAAAAGTGTTAAACACTAACAGTACAAATCAAAGATTATTAGACGAGCTGCGAAGCAGAGCAGCACTGACTCTTGATGAACAAAGAATTGAACAACAACAAAAGCGCCATCAAAAAGGTTATTTAACTGCCAGAGAAAATTTACAAAACCTATGTCCTATCGACGGTTTTGTGGAATATGGACAAATGGCGGTAGCTGCACAACGGTTACGCCGCGACTATGATGATTTGAAATCGGCTACTGCCGCTGACGGTGTTATCACTGGAGTAGGGCGAGTTAATCAAAGTTTAGTCGCGGAAGAAAATTCTCAGGCGGCCATAGTGATCAATGATTACAGTGTCTTAGCGGGCACTCAGGGATATTTTCATCATTTAAAATTAGATCGCATGTTGGCAGTAGCGGCAGAAAAAAAATATCCGGTAATTATGTTTACTGAAGGCGGCGGCGGTCGTCCAGGTGATACAGACATCACTACTGTGAATTCAGGCCTGCAGTGCCAATCTTTTGCCACTTGGGCGAGTTTACAAGGAAAGGTGCCGCGCATTTCTGTTGCAAATGGGTATTGTTTTGCCGGTAACGCCGCGTTATTTGGCGCTGCAGACATCACTATTGCTACCCAAGCTTCATGGATAGGTATGGCTGGCCCCGCTATGATTGAAGGCGGTGGGTTGGGGGTGGTTAAACCCACTGATATTGGTCCCAGCGCTAAACAGGCCAAAAATGGTGTAATTGATATCTTGGTGGAAAATGAAAAAAAAGCAGCGGAAATGGCAAAGAAATGTCTGTTGTATTTTCAAGGGCCATTGAAAGATGGGCATGAGTGTTCATTTGCTGACCAAAAAACACTAAATCATGTTTTACCCGAAGATAGACGTTTTGTGTATGACGTTAAAGACATTATTAATATTCTTGCAGACAGCGATTCTTTTACTGAAATCAAAGCCCAATTTGGCGCAGCTATTATTACTGGTTTTATGCATTTGCAAGGGCAGCCAGTGGGAGTGATCGCCAGTAATTGCAAAGTGTTAGGTGGCGCCATTGATGTCGATGCAGGTGAAAAATCCAGTCAATTTATGCATCTTTGCCAACAGTTTTCTATTCCTTTGGTGGTGCTCTGTGACACCCCTGGATTTATGGTGGGGCCAGAGCATGAAGACAAAGGAGCAGTGCGTAGGCTTTCTCAATTATTTGTTGCAGGTAGCCAACTTACTGTGCCATTAGTGGCAGTTGTTTTAAGAAAGTGTTATGGCTTAGGCGCGCAAGCTTTGTTGGGCGGAAATACTAGTCAACCGAGTTACACTATTGCTTGGCCTACAGGAGAGTTTGGCGCCATGGGTCTGGAAGGTGCGGTTAAACTTGGTTTTAAAAAAGAACTGGCAGAAGTGCAGGATCCCACGGCAAGAACTGCACTTTATGACAAATTGTTAGCTGAACAATATCAAAAAGGCCAAGCTCAAGAAGTGGCCAGTGTGCTGGAAATTGATGCTGTGATTGATCCTGCAGATACACGAAAAACGCTAATATTAGCCCTGTTGAGTTAATTTGTTAACTTCGTTGCTACCAATACCTTTGAGTAATCTGCCTAAGATATCAGCGCCGGTAATGACGCGTTTTTGGGTCTCACTCCAGACTAAAATAACGTCTGCATGCAACACTTCATCTGAATTTGGCTCTAAGTCATGGGCCAACTTTAGGTTTTTCATGGCTTCGCCTAGAGAACATTGTTCGTTTTCTATTATCAAAGGACGATGGCAATAGGTATAGGGGTCTTTATTCGCATCTTCAGTAATAGTAGAGCGGATAAATCCGTCGGCGTCCAACATCAACAGTGGCGCGTCTTCTTCATCTGTCAGCAATACCCATTTATGCCCAGAACGATTAACATCATGAGTAAATGCTAGAAATTCTGGCGTTCCCACTTCAGGTAGAATCGGTAAGTCGAGTTTACAGGGTAATTTTAGGACGCTGTTGGGATCTAAACTCTCGCCCTCTTGGCTAACTGTTATTTTATCCATTTGCAGGAAATTAAGTGCCCCCATGCCTTGAACGTGCTCCATGTCAGTATCATCTGATTCCATGTGAGCGTTGATAATGGCGGTTAGCTCTTTTTCACGAAAGTAGGTAATGCCCTCTCTGCCTAACCAGCCGTCTAAAATCAAAGCTGTGGGTTTAGCAACAACAAAAAGTAATATTTGATAAAACCTAATGATAGGTGTGAGTTTGGATGCCACTGTTAATGCATTTCGAGAGAAGTAGGCTTGGGGGAAAATCTCTCCTAAAAAGGTGATCACTATGGTAGAAAACATAAATGAATACATGCCAGCCAATACGGAATCAGATAGCAAGGTCAGCAATACGTTTATTGATACGTTGCCCCACAAGATAGTCGATAACAAAAAGTTAGAGTCTTCACGCATAGATAGTATGGTTTTTGCACTACTGCGTCCTTGCTTAGCTTCTACTTCAAGCTGCAATCTACTCAGACTAAAAAAGGCTAAGTTCAATCCAGAAAAAATTGCTGATTGTGTAACGCAAAGTGCGATGGCAATCCAAATTAAAATATCATAGGTCATAAGGGTCACATCTAATCTAAAGGTTAATTATCAATTATAGGCACTTGATGTTGGGGCAAGTATTCCAAACTAACGGGTTACAACTGCTCTGTAGTCTAGAGCGGGCCAGAGATTATCACAAATTAGTCATTTCTCATGCAAGCAATCATATTTTAAATTTCATTCCATCATTGCTTAATAAGTCGATTTGAAGTTTATTTATAGGTAGGATCCCTTTTTTATCAATCAACCCTGTGGGAAAAGTATGAAAATTGGGATTTTGTCACGTAATAAAAATTTGTATTCTACTCGAAGGTTGAAGGAAGCTGGCCTCGCTAGGGGCCATGAAGTAGATATAATCGACACTTTGCATTGTTATATGGACATCACCAGCAGCAGACCCGTTGTGCGTTATAAAGGTACTGAGTTACCGCAATATGACGCCATTATTCCCCGTATAGGTGCCTCAATATCGTTTTATGGCACGGCAGTTGTTAGGCAATTTGAAATGACCGGAAGTTTTTGCGTGAATGAGTCGGTGGCGATCAGCCGCTCTCGCGACAAGCTTCGTTCGATGCAGTTGTTATCGCGAAAAGGCATTGGTTTGCCTAGAACCGGTTTTGCCAATCGACCTGACAATATTAAAGACTTAATAAAAAATGTCGGTGGTGCTCCCTGTGTTATTAAATTGCTTGAGGGTACTCAAGGTATAGGTGTAGTACTTGCCGAAACCACAAAAACCGCAGAGGCCATAGTTGAGGCCTTTATGGGCTTAAACGCAGACATTTTGATCCAAGAATTTATTAAAGAAGCTGGTGGCGCGGATATTCGTTGTTTTGTTGTTGGTGACAGAGTAGTTGCCGCGATGAAACGACAAGGAGCCGAGGGTGAGTTTCGTTCAAATTTACATCGTGGTGGTTCTGCTATATTAGTTAAATTAACTAAAGATGAGAGAGCAACAGCAGTGGCAGCCGCCAATATTATGGGGTTGAACGTCTGTGGTGTCGATTTGTTACGCGCCGAGCGTGGACCTGTGGTGATGGAAGTGAATTCGTCACCTGGCCTAGAAGGTATAGAAACCGCCACCGAAAAAGATGTGGCTGATTTGGTTTTTCAATTTATTGAAAAGAATGCCAAACCACACCGCACCAGAACTCAGGGTAAAGGTTAACAGTCTACGAATTCGATTAGCTGTACAAACTTAAAGGCCAAGCTTGCCTCAGCAAGCTTGGCCTTTTTATTAATTACAGTTTAGACTGCTCTGGATTGATAATTTTAACTTCACGTTGAGGAAAGGGTATTTCGATACCATTTTCTCTTAGCGTTTCTAGAATAGTCAGCATCAGATCACCACCAACTCTGTTTTTACCATCGTCAATACCAATCATCCAAAATTCCACAAACATATTGATGCCTGAGTCACCAAAACTGTCTATTTCACAATCAGGGCGTTCTTCAAATGGTACATCCATACCACTTATAACTTGCTCATGTTCAGCTACCGCCACTTTAATAAACTCAACCATGGCGCGCACATCTGTGGCATAAGGTACTGAAAAATCAACTCGGTATCGTTGTTTTGGATCTTTGTGAGTCCAGTTAACCATCAAAGATGAGATGAATTTTTCATTGGGCACTAAAATATCTTTGCCGTCGTAAGTTTCTAATACCGCATAACGCATTCTAAATTCACGGACAAAACCTTTTTGTCCATCGTCCAACTCTACAAAATCACCCACAGTCAGAGAACGGTCTAACAGTATAATAATCCCCGATATAAAGTTTGAAGCGATAGACTGCAAGCCTAACCCTAGTCCAACACCTACTGCGCCACCAAATACTGCAAGTGTGGTCAGATTGACCCCCATAACATTTAGCAATAGCAGCATAACTATACAAAAAAGTCCTACTTCAAATAGTTTGCTAAAGACTTCCTTGGTTGGCACGTCTAGAGAATCTTGTTTTCTGATCACCGCTTTGCCGAAGTTATTTGAGGCACGGCCCAACCAAAATAAGAAACTGCCAAATATCAGTACTCGGGTCACGCCATAGGCAGAGATACTGACGTTGCCTACATCCAATGATATTTCTTCGAGGGCGTTAATGACCGTTGTTAACAGATTTAATAAGTGCAGCAATAAAATCGGTAAACCTATCCACCTAAACAAAGATGCAGCAAATTTATGCTGAACAAAGGCGCGGATTAAAGAGTTGAAAAACAATAATACGGCAATGGCTAACGCTGTTTCGATTAGCCAAGGTGTGAACGCTAGATTCTCACCTGCTTTGGTCGATATCTGTAGCAGAATAATGGCTAATAACGGAAATAATATCCCGCCAATTCTAAACGCTAGTTTGCGTACTGGATGGGCGCTTTCCAAGGGGGCATTGTGGGTAATGCCTACACTGTGCCTTATCTTATAAGCAGCGGCAAAAGACAATACATAGATAACTAAAATAACCAGCAGTTGAATATAAGTGTTGCTGTCACTGATAGCGAACTGCGCAGTTTTAATAAACTCGTCTATCACTGTCGACACTGATTTTGGAACCATGTGATGTGAACTCTTTTTACAAATAATTGCTTAATAGTGGATGATTGAGCTGATATTGCCTAGTTTTTTTAAATCGGATAGTCGCAATAATATTAGCACTGTTCCCAACCTCAGGTTTATTCGTATTTATTCCGCACTCGCTTTGGGAATGCTGTGTAGTAAGTTGTCATAGTGCGCATATATTTGGCCTACATCCATTTTGTTGAGAAACCCCGAACAGGTTAAATAGGCCAATAAATAACGGGCATCTTTGACCCAAGGCGGCAAATATTTAGGTGCTTTACACAACCCCATTTTTTCAAGTTTGTAGATCACTGGCATATCTTC
>TARA_R110002153_G_scaffold479_3_pt1 | contig 29221 bp, 57 predicted proteins | sample TARA_R110002153 | Tara Oceans TARA_R110002153 (sample SAMEA4398193) | marine metagenome | biome: Polar Biome; feature: [SRF] surface water layer (ENVO:00010504); material: water (ENVO:00002006), including particulate matter (ENVO:01000060) such as... | depth 5 m | reverse complement strand
ACCTGAACAAGATTGGAAATCGGACAAAGGCCGAGCAGTGATTGATTGACAATCTCTATTAAAAATATATAATCAAATCGAAAGAAATACTATGGACAAACAAATACAATCAATTCTTGATAGAGAAAAAGAAAGACAATCAAATACTATTGAGCTTATTGCCAGTGAAAACTTTGCCAGCGAAGCGGTAATGGCGTTAGCAGGAAGCTGTTTTACCAATAAATATGCCGAAGGATATCCTAACAAAAGATATTATAATGGTTGTGATCATGCCGATGAAATCGAATCTTTAGCGATTGAAGAACTAAAGAGTCTTTATCAATGTAATTTTGCAAACGTTCAGCCTCACTGCGGGGCGAATGCAAACACGGCTATCTATTTGGCATTTCTTAAAATTGGAGATCGAATCCTTGGAATGGATTTGGCAAGTGGAGGTCATTTGTCTCACGGAGCATCTGTTAATATTTCAGGTAAAATTTATGATTCACATCATTATGGTGTAGATGAAGATGGGTGGCTTGATTATGACGCGATTGAAAAACAAGCACTAGACATCTCGCCTAAGATGATTGTAGCTGGTGCTAGTGCATATCCACGAAAGATTGATTTTAGAAGGTTCCGAGAGATTGCCGATAAGGTGGGCGCTTACCTCTTAGTAGATATGGCTCATTATTCAGGTCTCATTGCAGGAAAAGCGTATCCATCGCCCATTCAATATGCAGACTTTGTAACTTCAACAACTCATAAAACTCTTAGAGGTCCAAGAGGTGGCATTATTCTTTGGAATAATGAAAAATATACTCGTAAAATTAATAGTGCTATATTTCCGGGCACTCAAGGCGGTCCATTAATGCATATTATTGCCGCAAAAGCCCAAGCATTTATTGAAGCACAGAAACCAGACTTCAAGGCTTATGCTGATGAAGTGATTGTTAATGCACAAGCTATGTGTGAAGTATTTATTGAGAAAGGTGTCTCAATTCAAACTGGAGGGACAGATTCTCATATTATTCTAATTAATTTAAAAGATAGCAAATATAGTGGAAGAGAGGCCGCAGATTTACTTGAGGAGAATGGAATCACTGTAAATAAAAACGGAATTCCAAATGACCCTAGATCATTCGTCGAAACTAGTGGGATTCGAATTGGAACATCAGCCGAAACAACAAGGAATAATAGTGTTGACTGGTTTAAAGAATTGGCATCTACTATTGTAGATATTTTAGAACTTTAATATAAAAGAGGTGAAAAAGCTTGACAATTAAAAAAAATATGTTAATATAAGTAAATAATGAAAATAGAAATTACAGAAACACCCAGAATTACATATACTAAAATCGCCTATGTTTTCAAAGCAAAAATAGAAGACAAAGAATATAAAATCGGTCGCCACGAAGATGATAATGGGGCGGAACTATTTATTGAACCACATCCAGAAAAAGATGAGGTTTATGATGCCATTGAAAATTTATTTTTTCATGACGATTTCGACTATATTTCAACCCAAGCAGGAGAAACTTTAGAAGTAGAAGATTAATTTATGGCAACAATCAAATTGACAGAAGAACCCAAAGAAGTTTACTTTAAAAATACAACTAATTATAAGTTAGAAGTTGATGGTAAACCTTTAACAATCTGTATTGAAGAAGATTCAAACGAATCAATACTTCATTATATAGATGAAAAAGGTGCTACAATTAACGGCACACCCGATTGGATTTTAGAAATGGGCGAAGATGATTGGGGCGAATTAATTTTCGAAAGAACACTATATGAAAACATCAGTGGCTTACAGGTCAACGAAGAAATTTACACACACGAGGATGACAAATTATGAAAAAGAAATTTAAAATTGAAGCTAGAGGATATGGTGGTGAGTATGCAATTTGCACAAAAGATGCAGATTTTGTAAATAAATGGACAGGCAAAGACCAATCGGATTTGGTTGAAGAAGTTCTAGATACCTTTTATGATGATGCCGATTTAGAGCATGGCTTTGGAATGTATTTTGATTCATATCTTACCGTTTATGAAGTCAATGACGGAGAAGAGGAGGAAATTGAACAAGACGTAACCCCTAACTGTATTATAAGTCGTGAAGCTTATATGACTGACTCCGAACATGGCTCAGTTCCAGTATTGCTTTTCCACAGCTGTGAAAAAGGCAGTTTTTGTAGCTGGGAAGTAGAAACAGAAAGTTTCGACTCAAAGCTACTTACTGCTAGTTGCGTTGAAACAGATTTCGGTGAATTTGTTCAAGATCTCCATTATAATGGATGGAAACTAGAACTAAACGATGAGAATGTAGATACAACTGGAAAAAGCTATTACGCTAAGGTTGGATGGATTAATCCAGAGTGGCACGAAAAAACAGAAAAATTTGAAGACGATGAATTGATTTACAACCTTTTCCATGATTACCTGAAAGATTCATAAAGAAGTTTCTTCTTTATAAAATAAGTGTGTAATATATAGTATACACTTATGTTTGGACTAGTCACAATGCTATTATCAACTCTTGGCGCTACTGGAATGGGCAGTATGCTGAAGATTGTTGCTGGTACCGTACAATCAATAAATGAAGGCAGAGAAGCAAAAGCTAAAAGGGAATTGGCCAGAGATTTATCTATGGCTAACGCAAATGTCGAGTTCCAAAAAGCAATTTTTGGCGAAGTCGATAAAGATACCAGTATGTTTACTCGCGGTACTAGGCGCATTATCGCTCTTATTGGGATGCTCAACTTTTTCGTCATCTCGGTCCTCTGCACCGTCTACCCCACAGTCGAACTCGTTACCTTTACACCTCCAGAAAACAAAGAAGCCATCTCTCTTATCTGGGGACTTATTAAGTTCCCCAGTGGAGCAGACATTACAACGTCAATCACCACTGGGCACATCGCTTTGGTCTCAATCGCCACTTTGGGAGCAATAGTAGGGTTTTACTTTACACCAGCAGGAAAAAATTAACCATGAACACTAAAAAATATAATCAAGAAGAGGAAGACCTTTACAAAGCTTTTATGACCGTCTGTTCTGAATATGACGACGAATTGATAGACACAAAAGACAAAGATGAAAAAGAAACTACGAAAGCTTGTGCTATGCAATACATCAAAATGAAGCCAGTGGTAAATGAAGTTAGTGAAGGCGGTCTCACAGAAAAACAAAAGAAACTTCCTTTTGCATTGCAGAAAGCTATTCTTGAAAGGCAGAAAGAAGAAAGCGAATGATTGGTGACGTATTATCTTTTATGGAGAAAGTCGGCTTGCCGATTACTGCGGCATTAGCCATTGGATGGTTTTTGTTTATTATTTTAAAGTTTATTTTAGCACAAGTTAATACTAGAATCTCTGGCTTAGGAAACTCCCTACTGTCTCTAGAAAATAAATGTGACGTTATGAATAATGACATTGTCAAAATAGACGCTTTATTTTCCAGTGCTTTTAATGTAGAACCTAATCTTGATAGGATTGTAGCTAGCGAAGGAAAAGAGGATTGCAGAGATGATTAAATTAATAAAAAAATTAATTTTTCCTACGTTGCTTTTACTTATTGTACTGGCTTTTTACCTGCTAGACAAAGATATAAAGAAATATTCTCAAATAATTGAAGAACAACAAACAATAATTGAAGAGCACGAGGTCATAATGCTAAGTCATCAAAATATATTTCTGTTTCAGGGTTCCAGATTAAGAGACTTAGATATACGAGTCGGAAAGTTACTAACAAGAACTTACGCTAGATATGAATAATAAAGATATAATATGAGTGGATTTGAATTTAATCATTGGGCAGACGTAATCGCTAAATTCGGTTTTCCTGTCATCGCTTTAATAGGCGTTGGAACTTTCATTTGGTACATCTGGAAATGGGTTACCACCAAAGTAAATCCTGCTTTAGACTCAGCAGGCAGTTCTTTAGGTAAGTTGAAAAAACAAATTCAGTCATTAGACAACGATATGATACGCTTGAACATGAAATTGAAAATACTCATACAAGAACGTACTATTGTAGATAAGCACCGTAGAGACGTATAATAGAATTAGAACATCTCAGGCCTATAATTGTCCCAAGGATTCACGGCATCTACAGTAACTTCCTGTAGAGTTTCGTAACATTTGCGACCCCAATTTGCCAGTAATAAAGCTGAGTAATTATCTTTTCTAGTTTTCTCTGGTCCAGTTTGTTTTCTCAATGCCGATGGCAAGTCGAAAGACTGAGTTCCTTGGGACGTAGTAGTGATATTTATATTTGCACATTCACTCTTCGTAAGGTCAATTAAGAATGTTTGGTGTTCAATAAACTGACGTTTCTTTTCTTTATTTTTGTCGTTAGCGGATAGTCCGCTTAAATCTATATTAGTAGCAAAGTCTATATCTTTAATAGGTATGTCGCACTTCTTTAGTGAATCAAAGTCTGAATCCATAGGCATAGATGCGAATCTAACTTTTTTATGATCAAAACACATTTGTAAGTATTCGTTGGCATCTCTAATCCATTTTGAGTGGAAGTTCTGAATATGAACTTTTACGTTATTTTTAGGATCATATTGTTTTTTAGATTCTCTTAATTCTTTTTCTCCCTTATCGAATACTGCATCAAAGCTTTTTAATTCTATATTTCGATTCTTGAATAGTGATGAATTATTACATCCCTCTAAGAAAGACTCTCCGCCACCAGCATCCAAGCAAATATATTCAATATTAAAATGGGTAATTAGATAAATTAGATATCTCATTGTTGAGTCTAAATTAAGTCCTGCAACCGCATAATTATGCACTACATGCCCAATCTTAGTGTTTGATTTGTCCACCTTCATTAAACACATTGCAAAGTGGTCTGAGTCTTCGGAGTTTTTGTAATTAGGGTCAATACCTAGGATATATGCGTATCTATTTCTGTCATCACCTCTAAGTTCGATTGTAGGGTATTCGCCCGGTTGTAGAGTACATTCAATCATTTTAGACATTTTGAAGTATGCTGCGGAGTCTGGAGAAAATTGAGCTTCGTACTCTCTTCTGAAAGCATCTTCAGACATTCTGGCCTTTTCTCCCAAAATATATCCCCTTGCAAGAAGCTCGTCTGGAATAGCTTCCCATCCAAAGTTAACAATCCCGTATGATAGTTCAGACTCTTTATGCTCCTTAGTTTTTAAAAATTCGGGATTATCTATTTTTCCAACATAATCTTTAAATCTCTTATAAAGAGGTTCGAACTCATAACAAGCGGATGAAAGCATTATAAGCTTATTATTATCAAATTTTTGACGATCCTCCTCCTTCATATTGCCTGCCTCAATCATCTTATTCTCTTTTTCCCGTATTTTCTTAATTTCAGAAACGTTAGCACGAACAACCATCATCGGACCAATAACTTCGTCAATAATATTATTAGGAATAGCGAAAGCTTCATCAAGAATAATTACCTGAGCACGAGCACCACGAATCTTCTTGCCATCACCCAGAGACATCGCAAATACTTCAGACTCTCCTATTTGAATAGAATGTCTTTCTGGTTTTCTTTTGTATGCATCTTTAGATAAAAATTGCCTCAGGAAATGGGCATTCTCCTTTTTCGCAATGTCCATTATATAAGACAGTATGATTGCAGATTGACGTAACGACGGACCCAATACTAATATTTTAATTCCAGGGTGAGTAATTGCATAATAAAGACAGAAAACAGCAGCAGTAAATGATTTGGCTGCACCACGAGCAGATATATCCAAGCACATGTCTCTCTCAGCGAACATTTTGCATTTTAGTATTTGGAAAGGAAACAACTCTTCTCCAGTTAGCAGGTTATATAAAAACCCAGGCTGAGATTCAAATATTTCAGCAGCTAACAGTCTAGATTCTGCCTCTGTAATATCTCCTTTGATATTCTTGATTCTTTCAATAATATCTTCTTTGTCATTCGAAAAGTTTCCTTCAATAAAAGCCATAATTAAATTTTCTTCATGTCCAAACAGTATTGCAAATCAATAGTCTTGACCTTCTCTCCCAATATCCCTATTTTTTCGAATAACTCCACACTCTTTTCTCTGCCACCAGAAAATACAAATTGTATATTATCATATTCCTGCATAAGCTCTCTTATTCTATGAAAGATAAATTCAGCAGTTGCCAATGAGTGTTTTTTATTATAATTATAAGATTGTGCTTTTGAGAAATTATAATCAACTACTACTACTAAATATCCATCCTGATTTTTAGCTCTCTCAATCTCCCGCTGAAATCTGTCGTAACCCTGAGACATTGTTCCCCATAAATCTTGAATAGATTTTCTCTCAATAAAAACATTGCAAAAATAAGGCTCATTTATAAAACAATAGTCTCCAAAATCTAGCTTACTCTTCAAAGTTTGTGTATTAAACTTAAGAGGCTTTTGTTCTCTACTGTCAATTGCCAGAATACTATCCTCTATGCCACAAAATTGCCCCTCAAAGCTCTTATATTGATATCTGCGTACAAGACCCAACTCTTGCCATATCTTATCATCCTCGCAGTAATTAATAACGTTTAGCGATGGTATCTCTTTAATTGATCGACATTCTACTTGTGAGGGTGCAAATTTCCATTCCTTTTCCTTGGATTTTACCTTTAGCTTTTTTAAGATATAATCTCTTTGCACGTCTTTGTACTGATCACCTAACCACTTGGCCATATGTCTTTTGTCAGAAAAGTCAATATTAAAATAAGTCTTTCGATCTTTAAATTCTAGTTTGGTATTGGTAAGTAGATCATAGCGAGGCTCGAATTTCTCGAAATAATCCTTAATCAAAATCTTGTTATCTCTTAAAAATTTTTTAAACTCTTTTTCGGTTTTAAATTCTGAATATCTCAATTTAAAAGCTCTCCTCTGCTTGCTCCATACAGTCTTGCTGTATAGTCTGTCATATCTTCAATTTCGTTTACGACTTTCACGACTTTATCACGCTCTTTTTCGAGCATCTTAGTTAATCGTATGCGTTTCTTTTCTTTAGCCAGGTCTTCACAAAGACTGAGAATACTAACTTGGTCTCCCCCTTCTTTTTCCAGCCTTTTGGTTCTTGATCCTTCCAAGCTGTCTTGTAGCTTCTGAATACGGTTCATGCATTTGTCTCGATTCTGGATCTGCTTATCAATAGCATCAATAAGTGTATATCTTAGTTTTCCATCTTCACTGTGCATATCATCGTCCAACTGCTCCTGCAGATCTTGTTGATATTTTTTGATCTGGTATAAATTTACTCGCTCACCAGATAAGTCAACATATTGAGAAACTTCACCAGGAGTTAGATTACTTTTATCCCAAGTATCAGAAATAAAACTTTCTAAAAATAATTCTTTTTCGTTATTAGATCTAAATTGTTCTACCGTCTTACCCAAAGAAGTTCTCCTCAGATTTTTACATAATTTCTCAATAGACTTTTTTTCGTCGTCTTTTAACTTGCTAAACTTAATGTCAAGTCCAGTATATTGAGATATTAATGGAACGCAACGCTCGATATTTTTTGGCGGCTTAAATCCACCTTGCCCATGCAGAGGTTTGTTTTTGGAAATAAAATACTCGTTTCCCAAATTGTTATCAATGTATCTTTGTATACTTTTTACCTCCTTTGTAAAAGCAACCTCTTTATAGCTTTTATCTTTGAATTCTGGAAATAGGTTTAAAGCAATTTCGTAGGTAGTTAAATCTTTGGCGTTTGAAAGTAAAAAATCTATCTGATGTTGCTCTAGCTCAAAAGCCTGATAATCATCGGAATTAACTGTTCTAACTTTTGGTTTGGCACCAACATGATCTAAAATAAAATTACTTACAGCTTTACCCTCAAATGACCTTCCATCTTTGGTATTGTCTCCGAAAACACTCTTTGTAATTTCGTTAATACCCCAATCAAGAGATTCGCCATTCTTAATTATCCATTCTTTCTGATTATCTGTTAATTCGACTGGATTTTTGTTTTTCATATTTATTACTAAAGATTTCGTAAATATTTAATAATCAATTAAATAAAATTATAATCTTCTTTTTCTAATATTTCTTTTGCCCTATTATGAACGATCTTTCTGTGGCTGGCCAAACTTCTATAGCCTGCTCCTCTATTTTCTTCATTAGTTTTGTAGCCCATTTTTTTGGCGATTTCTTTGTCAGATAATTTTTCAATCCAAGTTAATCTAAATATATTGTAAGTTACTAAATCAAGATGATCTTTTTGTAAGTCGCTCTTTAAAATAAAATCTAATCTTTTTAAAAATTCTTCATGATCTATTTCTATTGGAGAACCATAGGGTATTTCGCCACCCTCATTTTCTACGGAAATAGCTGTCTTTAGCTCATAAGCGTTTTTCTTCTTCTTTTCCCAGTGAGAGAATTCTGGACATTCAGAACATTGGTCGCCAGAATTAGTAAAGGAACAATTCCCCATCCCTTTATTAAAGTAACATCCAGAACACGGCTTTTCATGATTTCTCCATAAATTTCTTTTCTTATTTTGTATTTGATTATGAATCACCTGACTCACCCAAGGCTCGAAAGGCCTTTTCCTATTCCACATATGAAGCTTATTATAAACATGGACTTTAACCTCTTGTTTCAGGTCATCAAAGTCAAAATGCTTAACCGCACCAAGTTTCCACCTAGAACGATTTTTCTCCAATATCAGATCGATAATTGGCTCAAGTTGTTCAAAAGATATGGACATTATTGGTTGGCTTCTATAGAGTCTCTATTTCTTAGCCGACTTTTTAAGTCTTTTATATCTTTAGAACCTTTAGGTCTATTTAAACTGGTTTTGTGTTCTTTGGATCCCAATACCTTCTCGAAGGTAAACACAGAAGATTCTGGGTCTTGACTAGAACCTTCAATTTGAAAAATATCATCTGGCTTAACAGAACTAGATGCGGTAATATTTTTTGCTTCACTATTAGTAGATTTCGACTCTCCATCCAAAGACTCTCCACAATCCATGCAAAACTTAGGCATTCTACCTCCTGAAGATTCAACTTTACTTCCACATTCCATGCAATATTTCATAATTTATTTTTTTTAAAGGGTTTTTGTTTACGAAGCCTTATAGAAAGTATAATATAGAATTTATTAATAATTTCAACTAAAAGTCTTTATTATTACACTAAATAATATAATAATGAAAAAGTATTATAAAAAAATATTATATTTCTATATATTTGATTACTTTTTTTATAAAAATCAAAGAAAATTATATATTCTCTTTAATCCTCTTGGTAATCAAATATTTTACAAATTCGCTTCTAACAATATCTTCAACTCCAAATTTAAAATAATGAATTCCATTATCTCTAGATTCTTTATCATCGAACACTTCACAGAATCTCTTAAAACCGCTTTTTTTGCCAAGATCGTTCTGATGCTGGCTATCACCCTCCATAATCACGAAACATCCTTCACCGGCCCTAGAAGCGCACAAAAAGAGTGATTCGTTCATCACGTTCTGCGACTCACTAAGAATCAAACATTCATTAGTAAAAGAATAACTTCGTAAAAACGAAACTGGTAAAACATCCAAAAGTTTTTTGGAAATAACTTCTACATCTGAGTTTTTAAGCAATTCTTTTAATTTTTGACCAAACGGGTTAGCAAAGTACTTCATTTTGTCATCAATGGTGCCAGCCAAGAATCCTATCTCAGAATCAGCTGAAATTACAGAAGATCTTAAAGCAGTTATACCATTAACTTTTTTATCCCTTAGTTTCTCTAAAGCAATCAGCATTGCAACATAAGTTTTTGACACTCCTGCTGGTCCATCCAAAATAATCATTCTTGTATCTGGGTTCTGACATGTTTTTAAAATTTTTAATTGTTTTTTAGTTAATTTAAATTTTTGATCTATATCAAAATGATATTTACTAAAATCAAATGAAGCTTCTTTTAGCTCCTGAGGTTTTTTAACAGCGCTTTTTTTTGCCATACTTATTATTACAGTTATATCCTTCTTATTAATTTAATTTATTACTTCTTTTTACTTTTCGTGTATTTTTCGAGTGCCTCTGCATAGTATGGATTATCTGGCTCCATGAGACAGTCAACCATTAGTTCTGCTTCTTTCTTCCTCACAACAAGACTATCTTTAAGACGATCTAATACAAAAAGCAATTCTTTACCTTGAATGTTAATGCCGTCCTTATAATTTTTCTTTAAAAAGCTGCACAGGTCTTCTAATATATTTTTTTTACGAAATGCAGCGATAGGATACATTTTATCATCTTTTTTGTTCCATTTGAAGCTTCCCTCTAAATCTAAGATCGCCGCAAAGTATTTATCATCCTTTTCGGGCTTGATAATAATAGGTAGCAAATTTTCCATTTGATAGGCATGATATTCACCATATCTTTCAATTGGAACTACTTTATTAAAAATATCCTCCCTCTTACCCTTGACTTTTGTTTCTTCTCGTGCTATACTCAAAAAGTTAGAAACTTCTTCTGCAGTTATCTCATTTTGACATTCAATAATTATTTCGTCAGAAATTGTAGAGTATTTATCAAGAAGATAAGAAATGTATCCATCCATTAATAATATTATAAAGAAAAACAGAAAATATTCAATTATTAAACATTATTGCCAAACTTCAGACTATGATAGAAATTAAAGTAACAGAAAAAATATTAAAAGAAGCAAAAGAAAGAAATAAAGAATTTTTTGATAAATTTGGCAATCATGGAACCCATAGAACCAATGAACGTCAAAGAATGACTGGCTACCTTGCAGAATCTGCCATAAAATCTGCATATCCTTTAGAATATTCAGATAGTTGGGAAGTAGATTTTACATTTCAGGACAATACGATTGATTCCAAGGCTCAGGGCTGCAATTCAAAGCCCCAAAGTTATTATAGCGCCACATTATATGAAGAACAGGTAAATCGCGCCACAGACTATTACATATTCAGTAGAGTCATGAATGATTTTAGCCTAGTTTGGATAGCTGGCATAATATCTAAGAAAAGATTCCTTAATATTGCTGAACTAAAACCAGCTGGCACTAAAACAAACAACTTTGTCTATGATCAAGGAAGATATGAGATAGAATATAAAGACCTAAAGGACATAGGGGACTTTATCCAATGGGTAGAATCCTCAAAGTCAAAATAGCCCCCCGATTTTTTTTAATCCAACCTATATAAGCAGACCTTTGTAAATTACCAAGTTTTATAATAAAGGGGGGGGGTAAATAAGAATAAACAATAGATAAGGTAGAAATTGAAAAATTAAATTTTCGGTCTAGTACGTGGAGTACCCCCAACTTATTATGTGACGCGACAGCCTGTATTTTTTCTCAAAAAAGGGGAGCCACCTTTTTTTGGCAACTCCCCCAGTCCTGTAGTGGATTTTCTAATACAAGCTATTCACCGATTTGGAAACCTTGTTCAATCCAACTTTGCCTTTGCTTGTTTTCTCTTTCTGTTTCGCGATCGAGTGCGATGCTTAAGAGAATTACAAAAACCCCGCACAAGGCGATTAAGCCAAGTGCGAGTTTCTTCGTTTCGTTATCCATTGACCAACTCCTTTTCTTTTTGCTTTATGCTTACGAGACCTGCTTCGCGAACGGTCATTAGCTCAAGGTCTTGCTTATCGTTCTTTTTCAAAACCTTAACACGCTTGCCATCTTGATCTTCCCAAGTCTGCTCGCCTTGTATCATCCAACGTGCGGTTTTGCTGTCGGTTGGCTCGCCATCCACTAGGTAAGATGTCTTAATGTTTTTCGGGTAATACAAGCGGAGATAACGATTACCCTTGTGGGCGATTGCATAAGGGTAGACTTCCCACTCGCCCCAAGGCAAACCGCCAGTCTCGCGACCTTTGTTGCTTGCTAGGTTTTTGTATTCACCGCCACAACCGACTGTGCATTTTGTGATCTTGGTGATTGTTTTATCGGCAAATGCCTTAAGCGGTTTTTTGTTGGACTTAATCTTAACAGTTAAGAAAGTCATTGGGCGGAGTGTTTGTAGTGCTTGTAGTTTATTCATTTTAGTATGATTTTGATTTTTATATACGGCAGAGGTGCCACCGCCGATTCTAAAGCAGGCTAAAAAACGCGTCAAGAGCATAAACAATATAAAGCTGTTTTTTTTCAATATAATATCAAGTCTGCCTAGGATAAGAATCGCTAATACAGTGTTCACCTGTTCACTACTTTTACCCTATATAAGCAAATCTAATACAAAGCCCGTCCAGCATAAGACCGGCTAATACCCGCGAAGTGTATCGGAAAAAGCACTACACGCGAAAAAGCCCGGTCCATCTATGCATGTAGACCCAGGCCGCACATTTATTTACGTTATTTAAAACTTTTATTTAGCTTATTAAAACTTTTATTTATCTTATTAAAAACTATTATTTAGGCCAAGAAAAAAAAGGGGAAGCCGACTGTTTGCCGACTCCCCCAAAGCATGACTAGTGCTGAAACTGAACGGTGCCTTTCACCATCTTCTTAATGTCTGCGCCAGTCAGCTCGCAGTCTGCATCTCCACCTGCTCCGTCATCTCCTAGGATGAGAACACGACCTGCGAGAGGCTCTGGGTAGATGTCATCTGAGAACACCGTGCCATACTCGGTGCCATTGATAAGACCTTCGTCATCGACGTAGGCAACGTGCTTGCCATCTGGGAAGCGGACGCATGTGAAACAACGGCAACCAATCTTGCGTTGGATGTCCTCGAAGCCATCGACCTCAGTCTCTGAGATGGTGGATGTTTGCGGGTCTAATAGTATTGCTTTAGTCATGGTGTATAAGGTCGAGTTGTTTGAGCTGAATTGCTCCCCGACATAAGAGAAGGTAGTGCAGTCAGATAGGGTGTCAAATAAAAATTAATCTTTTTTTTCGGTGGCCATCATAGCCGAATCTTAACATAGCAGTGAACGTCTGATCACCGGTAGCACCAGGTCGATACAAGTCACTATGATACAGCCAAGCTGTATCAGAAATTCTGATACAATATTTGGGGAAAAATATTTCTATTTTATACGGCCTGGCCGTATAATAAATCCAGATACAATATTTAGATCACAAAAACTTTTTTGTATCGGAAACCTGGATACACTATTTAAATAAAAAAAAACGTGATCAGATGTAAAGTCCGATCACGCTATTTTCAACTTACACGCTTGCCATGCCAAAGATGTTTTCTCGACCGTGATAAGACAGTAGATCGGTGATCTTTTGTGGCATGGGAAGCTCCTTCCACTGATCTGCACTTAGACCAGTGTATGAATAGATAGCGTCAAACTCGACCCAATCGAAGTCTGAAAAGACATTCATATCAGTATCAAAGAAGCAGTGATCGAATGAAACGTATTCACCTTTGGAACCGTCCCACTCGACGCCATAGGTAAACTTCGTTTTACTTCCAAGGACTTGCCATGCGAGACCATACTCTTTTAACGAGATGTCGATTGAAACGTCCTGTCCTTCAAAGCATGATACTTCGAAGTGGCTCATGAGAATATCGTAGGTGTAAGACATAGTTGAAAGGCGATTAAGGAGATCGCGACCTTTGAGTTGAAAATAGCAGAGGTGCTATGCTGTAAAATAGAATAGAATTATAATAGCATGTCAAATAAATTAATCTTTTTTTTTATAAGCGCCAGGTCCAGGCCCGGAAATGAAAATAAAAAAAAATAAAATAAAACTTGCAAAGCACAAAAAAGTAATCATTGTAATAGTTAAGGGTGCGATCAAACGTTCGGGAGAACTACCACCTCTGCGCTAGTACCAAGGTTTTTGGCTACCATAAAAATCCGGGGCTGTCAAATAAAAAAGCTATTAAATTTTCTAATACTAAGAATCAGTTTTGCTAATGGGACCGGTGATTGTATCAAGATTCTCGATACAGTAAAAACCTTTATAGAGCCAAGCTCTATAATATAAAATGGATTGTTATTTAGGGAAAAATATTTCTATTTTTGTATTACGATTTTCGATACAGATAAATCTGTATCAGAATTTCTGATACACTATTACGTGAAAAATATTTCTATTTTTTTATACGTCGCCTGGACGTATTAGGATTTTCGATACACTATTTAGACTTACAAAACTTTTTTTGTATCAAAATTTTCGATACAACTATTACCGGTTTTTAGGCACAAAAAAAAGTCCCACCCTTTCGAGTGAGACTTTGATTTTTAGAACAAGACTAGCAGAATGAAAGTAAGAATTATAATTTCCATTATCCTACGATTTCTGCAAGTTGATCGAAGTCGATATCTAGAATTCCTTTTCTACGATTTTCATCGGATGAAACTGAAGTCTCTTTATAAGTTCGTTCGTGGTTTTGATACTCCGTGACGGCATTGAATAAATCCCATGCGTTTTCTCCACGATTACCTTTACCCGAAACAAACAGCGTTTCGACTTGTTCACGCACTCGATTGGACTGCTTTGAATCTTTACCGAACAACTTTTCAAGTCTTTCATCGACTTGTTTTTTAGAGAGTTGAGTCTCTTTAAGTTCGTCTGCGATTCGTATGTATCGATTCTGCATTGACGAAAAGCCGTCTAGCATTGCATCGATTTTACTTCCCGCGTTTGATTCCCAGTTGAGTGAGAAGCGACTCTTAGCGCGTCCGCTTTCGCTTTCGGCTTTCCATCCCATCATCCCGTTTGAACAAATCATTACCATCATCTGAATTCCGAACGAATCGGATGCGGATGAATTGAATGATCCTCGACGAATGATGCGAGTCTCTGTCTCACGTCCGCCTAGATCGATTTTACCAAGTGGCATTGACATCGCGTAGGATGCGCCCTCAGTCCCGAATTTAGATCGGAAAAGCTCAACCTTAGGATCGAACTCGACTTGTAAGCCGTTAGACAGATGAACGAATGGATCGAGTAAATTCTCGAATGTCGGAATCGAACGTTTGATTCCTACAGTCGCGGCATACTCACCGTTAATGTCGATTTGCTTAAACTCACAATTGAGTTTTGTTTCGACGATTTGCAGTTCAAGTGCGTTTTGTGCATTTAGTGTTTTCATTAGTTACTTTCTTTTGTGGTTAGTATCTCAGTCCAAGTTTCCCCTACCCGATCAAAGGCAGATACATCACTTGCGGAAAACTGAGAAGGAACGAGCCATAAAATAGCATAGTTTTTTAGAGCGAGTCAAGTCCATAGACACAAATAGCGAAAAAAAAATAAAAAAAGTTTTCACTCAATAACGGCAAATCAAACCTGGTGGCACCATAAGTTTAGCTAATGCTGGGTATAAGACCGGCTAATACCCGGTTTTGTCGGCACCAGGAAAAAATTCTATTCTTTATAATGCGCTTATTTATTTAGGATTATTTTTTTCTATTACGCTTTATTTAAAGGCTAAAAACTTTTTACAGAGCCAAGCTCTGTAATATTAAATTAATCATTATTTCAGAAAATATATTTCTATTTTTTGTATTAGGATTTTAGATACAGATAAATCTGTATCAAGATTTTGGATACATTATTACGGAAAAAATATTTCTATTTTTTGTATCAAGATTTTGGATACATTATTTAGACACAAAAAAACCGCCACTCTTTCAAGTGACGGCTTTGAGTTATTTTATTTAAGAATTTTCAACTCCGTAAAATTCCCCCCAGAATTCTCCGTCATTATAGAATTCACGAGCGGATTCATACTCTTTCGCATTCTCTTCTTTATCTTTCCATGCTTTCTCAGCCTCCTCTACTGAAGAGAATTCTTTTAGTATCTCTTCGTCTTCGTAACACTCCGTTAACCAGTGACCGCCTTGCTCGTATTGTTTAGCTGCTAGGTCTCTGATATCTTTAATTAATTTAGTTTGTTCTGTAGTTTTCATAGTTTGCGTTGTGTGTGGTTTATAACTGCGTGTGGTAGAAGCCGTAGCAAAAGCAAATGATTGCTGTCACTACGCTTGATATCGTGCAAAGCACAAAGATTTGATCATCGGATAGTTTCATAGTTTGTGGTGTTTATATGAGTGGCTTAGAAATCAGTCTCGAAATTAAAAGGTTTTGTGAGAGCTGGAGGATTCATTGTAAAAGCGATTGGCTTCATTCCGTATTGGTTACAGAAGTTAACATAGGCTGTGTATCGTTTTTGCATTTCGTTATATGTCGGTGTTTTCATAGTTTGATATGTAGTGGCTTGTTATGCGCTTCGTGCGCGTGGTTAAAAGAACAGCCTGCATTTTCAAGCGATCTCAAAACGGTGTCAAGCTTAAAAAAAATAATTTTATATAGAATTTGTATCAGAATTTTGGATACCGATAGCCGGTCTGATTCGCCCAAAGATATAATATAGTTTTACAGAGCCAAGCTCTGTAATATTAAAAAGTCATTATTACGGAAAATATATTTCTATTTTTGTATCAGAATTTTGGATACGTTATTAAAGAAAATATATTTCTTTTTTTTATACAGATAATATCTGTATCAGAATTTTGGATACGTTATTTCGCAAAATATATTTCTTTTTTTTATACAGATAAATCTGTATCAAGATTTCTGATACGTTATTTCAGAAAATATATTTCTTTTTTTTTAATACAGCCAAGCTGTATCAGAATTTTAGATACAATATTACGGGGAAAATATTTCTATTTTTTGTATCCAGATTTCAAATACAATTTGAAAAAAAATTATTTCATATTATTACGCCAAAAAAAAGGCCGTATCAGAATTTCCGATACGACCTTGTAATTTTTAGACTTTAGCTAACTCTCTCGCGACATCTACGATATCGGTGTTAACTAATCTACTTATGCGATTTTCAGCTGATGTCTTATTTTCGGTTTCTTTGTATGTCGCTGAGTGGTTTAAATACTCAGTAAAACCGTTGAAGATATCATAAGCAGTTTCTCCTACGTTACCACGACCAAATCTGAAAAGGGTTTCAATCTCCTCTCTGATCGTATCGGAACGTTTGCCTTCACCTTTTATAAGGCGTTTGATATAAGGCATTGGGTCAACTACTTTGATTGACTGCAAATGCTGAATAGCACTGTCTGTCTCGAATTTTAATTCTTTAATTCTCTCTGGAAAACCAGAAATGCGATTTGCGAAATTCTCCGAATGATTCAGAGAAAACTTGGCAAAAATTCCTTCTCCTTTTTTAACAGCACTTGCAAAGATGTTTGAGCAAGCGTTGCGTGAATAAGCGAAATAGACTCTCCTACGCTCGCTAGAGTCATGTGAGAAAGTAAAACGCAATTCTGGATTAAAGGAATCACCTTGTATCTTCTCCTCTGGTAAAGGAAAAGAAACGTGAATTTTTCCGCCTCCGTTAAACTCGTTAACATAAGGGTTACCAAATGGAACGTTTAATGAGTTTGCCATGTCTACGATAGACTGGACGCACTCGCGATTCGAGATAATGGAACGCTTTTGACCAACTACTCCAATTAGAGAATTGTTGTCGTCGCGGCGGATAGACTGGTAACCAACTTTGCCAAACTCATCAGAGAGAGGCGTAGAAGTTGGATTCCAAGACAGTAGTGTTTCGATTGATGTTTTCATAATATATAACTTACTTTTTTTTGTGGTTAGATATCTCAGTCCAAGCGTCTTCAAACCCCGTCGAGGGAAAGATTCATGACTTGCGGAAAACTGAGAAGGAACGACCTATAAAATAAACTAGTTTTTAAAACGAGTCAAGCTCATAGGGTTAAATAAGCTGTTTTTTTTTAAAATAAGAAGAGCAGCGTTACCTTGGTATCAAGATAAAAAGGGATAATATAGAATAGAATTTACTGCCTATAAATCTAACTAATACATATCATAAGCACCGCTAATAGCCGGAAATATATTATATTATTTTTTTATCCTGGCTATACTTATTTAGGGTTATTAAAAGTATTTTTCTTTTATTTAGGATTATTTAGATCTATATTTTTTTTTATTTAGTTTATTTCGGGCAATTCTAACTATTACGCCAAAAAAAAGCCCTCTCTATTTGAGAGGACTTGAAATGTTTGAGATATTAGATCTGCGATTCGTGCCAGTAGCTTAAACCAGTGAATGTTCCGTCAGAACGGTAGGTTATAGCCTTGTTGTCATCGAATACGATCTCGACATCGCCACCAGACTTCGGAGACGATACAGAGAGAATACGGAGAGAGAGATCGTTTTCACGATTCAACTCTTTCATGCGATCATCCAGCAGTTTGCCGAACTCTTTAACTGATGTGGTTCTTTTCATATGTGTGTGGTTTGTTGAAACTGAATTGCCCCAACAATCACGAGAATGTAGATTGGTTATTCGGTAGCAAGAAAAAAAACAGTTTTTTTAAAAAAAGATCAGAGCATAATATAGAATAAAATTTTACTGCTCATAAGCCTAGCTAATGCATATCATAAGAATTTCTAATGGCTGAAAATATAGAATAATTTTTTTTATTTAGATTTGTTTTTTGATACAGCCAAGCTGTATCAGGATTTCTGATACATTATTTCAGGAAATATATTTCTTTTTTTATTTTTTTTTAATTTATATTATTTATTTAAGTCTATTTTTTTTGATCTGTCAACTATTTAAATTAATATTTTATTACGGACATGAAAAAATCCCCCTAAATTTCTAAAGGGGGATTTGGTTAAATCTTATCCAAACATTTCAGATAAGATATTCTCATCTGGCTTCTCATAAGTCTGGAAGTCTTTTAGACTATCGATTGACTGGGCGATAAAAGCAGATGAGTTGTCTTTCTCTGCTAGTTCGTGCATTGCACTTGAGAAACTGCTAGGCTCAACTTTTTTGCCTTTAAGTTTTTTGGCGATTGATCCAATAAGCTCAAGTCTTTTGTCTGACTTGATTGCGTCGATTTGTTCTAGGTGATTCATGATATGTGGTGTTTAGTTTTTTTGCCGTGGTTGGCGATGTAGCAGTTGTGCTATGTTTAATACAATGGCATAAAAAACACCGATTGCAAGTTTTTTTTAAAAAAAGATGAAAATAGTTCTAAGTAGTTATAAACCAATAACTTACAAAGCATAATTAATCACCTCATAATGTCCATCGTCCCGTCGATTGACGACAAGGTGAAAAAACTGTTTAGTAAATCTGCCCTTGAGACGATCAATCTCGAAATGCCAAGACATGCTTTGACCATAGGTAATACCTCCAGTAAATAATTTGCCCTCGAACTCAGAACAAACTATGTTATTTTTTGCGAGAAACTTTTCAGCCTCTTCTATGCATTGGTGAAATGTGGTTAACATATTAAGGATAATGATTACTTATTTCCGAAAGTCAAGCACTATTTAACATAAATTTTTTTTATTTACGAATTAAAAAACTAATCTACATTTTAATAGTCTAGTAGTCAGTCAGCCTGACTGATAAAAAATTAATTGTTATTTAAGATAATATATTTCTTTTTTTTAACGATGTCAAGAAAAAACAAAAAAAATACTAACTTTTTGAGTTAGCATTAAAAACCTTTCCGAAGTTTTTTTAATTCAATTTTTTCACCACGAAAGTTTATTGATAACTTTTTTTAACTAAACAAAATTTTTCTTAACTAAATCTACGGCTTCCATAACTTTTTTATTGTTATCGCCTAAAGCAGAAATTTCCGCTTCGTTTAAAACCATGTCAATAGCTTTTTTTAATTCTTTTTTTTCCTCTAGCGTTTCTGGAGTAATTATATTCATAATGATAACAATGTTAATTAAATTGACTTTGTCAAGCCAATTTTCATTTTTTTAATATCTAGACCGATTAAATGTTGCCATGTCATTGACGCTTCTCTCACGCTCGTCAAGTATAGCTTTGGCATCTACGCCTTCGGCTACCTTTAAATTGTTTAGAATCTCTACGTCGCTAGCACGACCACCAAGTGTGCGACCGAAGCCGTAGCGACCATCTGTGAAGCCGAAGCGACCATTGTCGAGTGTGTGTAAGACCATAGGTTTGTCATCGACGATGTAAGCTTGTCCGAGTGTGAGTGTGTTTTGCATTTCCATAATAGTAGTTTGTTTTTTGGTTTAAGTGGTTAACTAACTAAGACAATGACAGGTTCTTTTTCTTTGTCAACTGTTTTTTGTATTCTTTTTGAAAAAGTTTTTCAAAAGTTGGCTGATCCTTATAAATTCTAATCCATTTTTCTGCTGGAATACTAGGAGAAAGCATTCTGTTGTGGCAATAGTTGCGATATGTTAGGTAGTCAATAACTGTGGTCATATAACGAATCTAGCAGACAATAACCTTGAGTCAAGTCTTTTTTTTTTAAAATTAATTAGTTTTTCAACTTATAGTCTTCAACCTCAATCCCAGTTGTCATGACTTTGGCTCTGTATGATTTAAGTATTTTTTTATTTGGATCTTCCTTTAAGAAAAAATTAGATGAAATGTAAGGGTTGTAGCTGACTTGTGACGTTGAGCTATTAAACTGATCTATTTCTTCTCCCTCTACTAAAGCGTGGACATTCTTACGCTTCTGTTTAAGAACTCTTTGGCGTCCAGCTTCAGATACTTTAAATGAAACGTCTTTTAAGCAAATTGATTGAACGTGCTTTGTTACTCTCCAGCCCTTCTTTGTCATGGTCTGAACTGAGAGACATTTCTTATGTAGGTTGCGGTATACTCTTACTTTCATGTCTACTACTGTAGTTACACAAAAAATAAAGTCAAGTCTTCTTTGAAGAAAAAAATAAATTAATTTATCGTGACATTCGTCAGAGATTGAGAGTTAGGTTCAACTTCTTTGACTTCTTCAAAATCCCAATCAATATCTCCAATGTCTAGATGCATTCCTGCCTCGAATGCTACATCGTATTCATCTTCCGCTTCTACTGTTACCTCTATACAAGCCGTGCATTTATATATTTTAGCCATATTTTTATTAATTACTTTTTTTGCAACCATAGATCATAAATGAAGCTATAATCTAAATTAGTATATCCCGATAATCCTTGAAACACTCTTTCCCTTACAAGGCTGTCTCCTACGCCCATATAATCATAGACATCTAAGTTTCTAAATAATATATCCAATAAGCCGAGAAAGGTAACATCTTCTTTTATCTCACTGCCTAGACCATCTTCGGGAAAACGTTGTGCGTAGTATTGTTTAATGTTCATAGTTTTCATTATACGTATGCGGAAAGTGATTGCAAGTCTAAAAGCGTTGTGTTAGAGCTTTCGATTGTCAATCCATCGCTAGTGATACGCCAAGCACAAGCGTTTGAGCAGTAACTGTAAGCCGTTTCTAAACCCTCACGGCATTTACCGAAGTAGAAAATTTCAACTTTGCGAGAAGATGCAGTTGGTAGCATCTCTAGTTTGTAGTAGTGTTTTGATGTGGTCATGGTTGTAGTATGGTTACTTTTATAAGCCTGTCAAGCCTTTTCTTTTACAAATCTCTCATATTTTAATTTAAGATATAATCGAGAAGCATCGGAATTGTTCAAGGCACAACGGATCTCGATCTCTTTGATGATTTCCTCATCGTCCCAACCGCTATCTTCTAAGTTTTTAAATTCTTCTATGTTCATGATTAATAGTATGATTACTTTTCTATAGCTGTCAAGTAATTATTTTATAAATTTTAAACATCTTCACTGATGCGATCAATGTCACACAAACCATCAATTACTTTTTTAGATAACCATTCCCTCTGGTCTTGGAAGTCCATTGATTGGATTTTATTATATGTTATTTTGTCAATATTAAAACTGCCTACGTCTACGATATATTCCATAATATTATTTTATTTATTTTTTTATTATTTGAGTTGCATATTCTTGGAGCAATTCTTTTGGAAGGTCTATCATTTTGACAAACCTTTCGTTTTCGCCAAGAGCAAATCCATCGTTAACCAACTCAATAACTGATTCGTACGAATAAATTATGTCTACATTTCCAAGAGGTCTCTTTGTCTCTTCGTCAAATAATACATAGTCTGTATCATATACTTCAACTGGTATATCTATTTTCATAATATATTATTTTATATCCTCCAATGATTGAATTAAATTATCATAAGCATATTCATCGGAATGTTCCTCCGCCTCTTCATCAAAAAGCGAAAGAAAATCCATCGCTTCGTCTTCAACCATGCGCCCGCCTTTTACCTCGGACTGTAGCCTGTTTATAGCTGAATCTCTCATTACTTTATATTTTTTTTACCACTTCTACGAAATCGCAAATTTTTAGATGCGATGTTTCTATGCAGTCTGATACTAAACCACATATCACCCCTGTCAATCCAATTGGAATCCAGATTATCTGAATAATTGCTGTTGCTAATTTTCCCATAATTAATATCCTAACCAAATAAATACCTCTGATCCCATATACATATCTCTATATCCTCTGTGTTTAAAAAACAAAGCTATTTCTTTAGCCGTCTGTGAGTGGTTTTCGAAAATGCCAACGACATCGTCTTGCGTTAATTCATTTTCCCAAAGCTCTTCCATCGTTCCCATTTTATATATACTTTCTAAGGACATTGTATTCTGCTTCAGAAACTTCGTCAAGCCTATAAACTTCAGCGACTCTCTCAAAGTCGTCTCCGCCTATGTCGTAACCTTCGTTTACTTCTTTTTTTGCAGATTCCATGTTAGGTGCAGAAAAGCAGTAGTCGCTATAAGTTTCGTGTTCCCCCGTGCGGATAAGCACACTAGCAAAATAATGTTTTAATTCTTTCATTGTTTATCTATTCTGTGGATTGAAAAACCAATGTCAAGACTTTTTTAACCGAGTGCCTCTTCTTTTGTCCAAAGTGCAGACTCAAAGCCTTCAATAGGACGACCAGCGTGATGCCAAAGTGACAAGGCAAGATCGTATTGGCTTATAGAGAGGTAACGAACTGCTTCGAACACCTCTGTTGCGTTCTCGAACATCCAGTCGTTTAAGTCCGCGCAGTCTGGGTGAGGCCAAGGGACTTGGTCTGCAGGTGTTAGTTTGCTAGGCTCGAAGTCGTCAAATGTGATTTTAGTAGTAGTCATGTTTACGACTCTACTGATAGAAAGTATAATGTCAAGACTTATCTGTCTTTTTCTTTTTATCCTGTTCCCACTTGTAATATCTTTTATCAGCCCTTCTGCAAGCCCTGCCTATGTAGTCTTCTTTATACTCATACCATATATAAAAAATAAAACAAAATAATGGAAACCCTATAAATCCTGAAGCAACTATTGTAAAAATTAATATTGACTCTGTGCTCATATATTATATATGATATAAAATAGTTTTATTTCAACTATTTTAATTTATTTTTTCAGAAAAAGATCAGAAATCTGACATTCTTTCTTCGCGTTCCATCGTGTCCCAAAGGTCGTCATCGATTTCCTTTTGAGTAGGAACAGGAATCGGAGCAACAGCGTCGAGGCGATTGAAGCCAACCCACTGTTCTCCACCGTCGTCATCTAAGACCCAAGCTAGACCATCTTTGACGTCAGCGACGAAGACAGGAGTGGAAAGGTCGAGAATGGCTTCTGTGCCAGATTTGATTTGTGTTGTGGTCATACAGGCATCGTATCAGAGAAAATCATAAAAGCAAGCCCTAAATGCATCTTTTTTTAACTTATAACATTAACTTGGAGAATCAATCTTACGAAGAGTAGGATATATGTTTTGACAAAACACTTCCTCCTTAAATGTTTCGGGATCATATTTGCCATTCGCAATATCGACCAGTGTATCGATTGCTTCGTCTAATGGCTTATTAGTTCCTAACCAGTATTCGACTTGTGATTGTGTTATTTGCATAATATTAATTACTTTTATAGTAAGCAACTGCTTCGGTAATAGGCATATCATTTATGCATACCCACTTGTCTCCATACCATTTATTAAGTTTAGCCTTGAAAGCATCCATAGTTTCTTGAACTATTCCATATTTCTTTTTGCCAAACTTGTAATAGCCTTCTTGACCCTGTTCAAATACAATCATAGATCGAGACATTAAACTTTTAACATCTTTGGTAATTAGATAATCTGTCAGCAAATCGCCAACTGTCATATCTAGACTGCCTTCGCTATATCCCCTATCGTCGAATTCAGTTTCATAGGTAGTATTATCTTTATGCCACTTGAAAACGCGATCTAATTCCTCGTGATACTCTTTAATAGTTTGAAGGTTCTTAGGGTGCTTGTAATGCATATCGCATCCACCGATACCATCGTTACTTACAATGGCAAAAGGCTTTCCATCAACGTATAGGTCAGCCTTGAAACAGTTAGTTTCTTGTGATTGAAACTCAGAGTGTTGTATCTTTTTAAGTGCAATTTTCATGACGCCATCATAGTTGAGGCAAAGTCTAAGTCAAGACTTTTTTCGCAAATAAATTTTAATTAACTACTCCACGATGTGGTCGAAGAGGTATTCCGTTTAATCTAGCCATTTTGTCAGCTTCTTCGTATGTATAATATTCCTTATCTGGATCTTCATCGTGCAAGACTTCTGATTCATCATCCCAAACAGAGATGTGAAGTCTTCCCTTATAAACAGTCCAATATTCTTCACCCTCATTAAAAGGATATATTTTAGGTTCGTTTTTAGTTAGGTCTATCATTAGTTCCAATGGTAATCTGCATTAATAGCAAATGCAAGCCTATTTTTCAAAGGTTTTCCTTCCCCATCAAATTGAGTAGGGTCAGTAATTTTAACTAATAAGTTCGAGCCACTATCATCTAAACAATGATCAGAGCAATACTCGCAATCAATATTTAAGTATGGCGTATCTTGGATGTAAAGAGGATCATCTCCATCTAAAGATAGTAGAGATACGGGAACGGCAAGACCTTGCTCAATTACTTCTTCCCTAATTGTTAAGTGACTATTTTTTGCGCTCATAATTTATACTTGTAGTTGTAAGTCTGCCCTGTAATTAATTTCTGCAGTTGAAATTTGTAGATCGTAACTATCCATGCCAGTAGTAATGTAAATACTTCCGTCATCTTCGTGGGCAGGTATACCTTCGTCCTCCATCCATTGCAAGGCTAATTTAATTTTTTGTGCTTCACTCATAATATTAATTAATTTCTTTTAGATCATTGTCCTGGTGAAACTCGTATGATTCAATATACCACTCGCCCTTACCGTCATTTACGCAATAAGACTTTAGTTCGTCCATATCCTCAAACCAGTAATGTATGTCGTTATCAAACCCAAATTGGTTGTCTGACCATTCGTATTCATCTCCCCAAACTTCATAGGGATTAGCCCCGACTGCTACTAGGGTTGGAGGTGATGAATCATCAGAGTCGTCACACCATTTCCATTCGATACGATATAATTTGATTTTCGTATGGTTCGTTTTGGTTTTCATAGGCTTCTTTAATTTGTTTGTTAAAGCTATCTACTAGGCTGATCGAATGATCGTATAGTTCGTCACTAGGTATTGTTTCTGTATTCATGAGTATGTTTATAGTGTTCGATAAGTAGATGTCAAGGTTTTTTAGCACGATTGAATCTCTAGCCTATGCTGGTGTTGAACCTGAATGTATTCTTTAAGAGACTCCAAGGTTTTAAACCTACCAAGCTTTTCTTCGTCGTCCATTGCCTCAACAACAATGTCGCCACCTTCTTCGTAGTGTTCGTAGCAATATGAATTTATTTTTTCGATTGTCATTATAGTTCCTCCCATCCAGCTGATTTACACATTAGAGTAGTCTTTTCTCCGTCGTTGTCAATTACTTTTATCACGTCGCCCACGCTAGTTGAGTGAAAGGTTTTTTTGTCAGAACAGTTCTCCCAGAGAGCCAAAAGGATTTTTTCATGCACCTTATCCAACATTTCAATTGGCGCATTTGTAACGTGAAACAAAAGCTCAGCTAACTTGGCGGGAGCATTTGGATAGTCGATATGTTCTGCATTAAGTCGAGCAGAGAAAACGCATTTGCGGGCGACCTCCCATTTCTGGATAAAAGGTTCGTCTTCGGAGCGGTGTAGTGATAGTTGTATTGTTTTCATTGTCCTGCATTATGAGTGGTCGTTTAGCGAAGTCAATACTTTTTTTCAAAAAAAAGAATAAAATTTATGGTGGAGGTGGGTGGAGTTGAACCACCGTGTTCAAACTAATAGCTTGAGTCGAAACCCTTACACCCCCCTATAAATTATTCTATATTTGTGTAATGTCGCCCCGCCCTAACCACAAGGCGAGACGACTGCTATACACATGAACACACTTCAAGTTTTGAAATTTTTTGTAGCAAGTCGTTAGCACTATCGGCATTAAGAAATCCTACGACATCATCTGTAATGTCTGGGTGTTGAGCTATGTGTCCAGTATCATCCATCAACGCAAGCTCTAAGCCATACGAAGAATCATGTGAGACTACTGAAGCACCATAGCCGTTTTCGAAGTTGAAAATCTTTTGCCAACCGAAAAGCTCTGGACGTTCTATAAGTTCCATCGTGTGTGGCTCGGTTGATGATACCTTGAATAGTTGTTGCATGGTTTCGTTGTTCATAATGTGTGTTCTATGTGGTTTGTATTAAGAGATCGTTAGCATGATACTCTTTTTGCATATGTCAAGGCTTTTGTTCACCTTTTTTTGAATTCTTTTTCAGCCACAGTGTCCGAACTAATAATGAATTATTATTACAGAACGGCAGCATCCTCTTGAACGTTTCCCAGTCTGGTTTTGGTAAGCCAAGATCCTCCCAAGCTTTCATTCTTTCTCTTGTAGTCATAATTATTTAGAGAAATTAATCCCTCTCCCTAGAATTTTTTAATGAGATTCTCCTTCAGGATATTCCTTTGAATAAACGATGACTTCAGTATATTCGTCGTCGTCTTCATCTCTTTCAACGAATTCAATTTTATAATCTTCTACCTCCCCATTATCATATTTACCTGCAAAATTCCAACCTTCATCCTTGAATTCAGCTTCGACATCCAAGCCACGCTCGACTAGTTTATCAAAAATAGGAATGACGGGACTCCAAGCGGTATCAAAATACACATAGAGTTCAGTATCGCTTGAGTCAGTTACCTCTATTTCGCTTACTTCCCATTTAGTTCCCCAGTTGTTAATGTTCCAATCATACCACCTATCATCATTCCTTCCAGTAGCTGGAAACTTGCTAAACATAAAAGTGATGTTGCCATCTGCATCCCTAGCAGGATCAGGAACAGGCAACTCCCCATCTTCGTTGGGTGTCTTATCCCAATTAGGAGATGGAATAATTGTTTCAAAGAATCCCATTGAGTCTTCTTTGCGATCATTATGTTTTTGAATTAAATCAGATACCCATTTGATATCTTTCGCGGTTCCTCTTATAATTATATCTGTGTGACACCAGTTTGGCATAGTTTTCCTTTGGTTGAGTTAATAATGTTTAGTCCATACTGTGGACTTTCTAGTGTTTGTCAAGCTTTTTTTGACACTCTTACAATTAATTGAATTCGGTGGCAACGATCTTCAGTCCAGTCATGAATCTCACCACCTCTTACAGCGAGTATGTGACCTCTTACGAAGACTAGGAATACTCCCCTTGATGGGATCAAAGCCTTGAGACCTCTGATGGTCTTAGCTTTGTTCATCTTATGATTCTCCAACTGAGTGCAATCGAACCCCTTCGATTTGATCGCAGGGTATGTCACCCTAAGAGAGTTTGTTCTCCCACGAGGACGTCTGCCAAATTTTTTGGCTAGGCTCCAAGCTTCTTTATACTTGATGTTGCAAACGATTGCTATGGCCTTTACGGCGCAGTCGTTGTATTCGTTGAGTGCATTGGACTCTTTGGCTAGTTTTTGATATAGTTTAGTCATGGTGCTTATCAGTATGCACACCATAATTCTTTTGTCAAGCCTTTTTTAAAAAATTAAGTAAATAAGATTTAAATTGTCCAACATCCATTTCCATACCTGCGTTGCCACGCAAGCCATCTGGATTTTCAGCAATCTGAATATAGGTGTTATAAAATTTAAATTTAAATTCTAGGCCGTTCAGATTTACGAAAGCAAATACCCACGAATCCTTATTATTAAGTCTTATTTTATTTAATTTTTTTACGGCCTCATCGACGGCAGAGCAGGTAATTTCAGTTATTTCATTCATAAGTATATTATTTAATAAAAAAAACCGATTTTCTCACCACAAAGGATTATCGGGAACCTAGACTACACCAAAAGTATGGATTAAAATTTAACAACGCTTTCTTGAGCGACTTCGACTTCATAGCCTAAACCTTTGATAACTTTGATATCATCGAATGTCAAGGTTTTTCTGCCAGTTAGTTTTATAAACAGTTCAGAATTGTCGCAGTTAGGATAAAAGTAGTAAGTCCCGTAGTGTTGTTTTTGTGTGATTGTGATTTTCATAGCGCTAACTATGTATCTTTAATTACATCTGTCAATACTTTTCTAAAAAAATATGATCAATGGATGCCTCCTTTTTTTCTTGGGGTTGATCACCTCCCTCAGACTGCCGTCTTCTCTTTTTGTGTTTCCAAGGCTCGTCAGCCTAGGCGAGGTAATTACCTCCTATTTATTTGCCCTTTTTGTTTGGGCTTCCGCAGAAAAATAAGGCATTATTTCAGAGTTATTATCAATTGACCGCCTCAAGCCAAGACTCTAAGACTGATATTAATTAATATTAATCAATCCAAACAAGCTACTCTTTAAGATGTTATTTGTCAAGAATAAATTTCACCGCCTAGGACTCAGACCCAGATACACGCTAAATTACATTTTCTTATGTCCATTCAAGACAAATAGTATAATATAAAACCTAACACACCCTTATCACATATTTGCACATGCTTCTATCTCGATTGAGTTGGGCTTTACCACGAGGCATCCGAAAATGTTACCCTCGCGAATAGTATTTTATATTATTTGCAAAATTGCAAAGAACGATTACGACTTTTTGGTCGGCTTTTTTGTGGTCTTTTTCGCGGGCTTTTGAGCTTTAGTTTTAAGTTCAGCAATTTCTGCTTGAGCTTTTTCATAAAGTTCAGCCACATCTTCAACTGCGCGGTTAACTTTTGTTGCGTTGTTACGAGCAACTAAGATACCTGCAATAAAGCCTGCGAGGATTAGTAAGATTTCTATGATCATGGTTATTCTGCGATTACTGCGGAGCCACCACCGATTACACCTAATAGGTTTAATACGACTAGTGCGACTACGAGTCCGATTACTGTTTTCTTTTTATTGGCTTTCACCCAGTTGATTGCTGTTGTTACATATTTCATAATATATTTTTTTTTACTTGTGAACTACTATTTACACATAATACGGATTTTATTGAAGTTGTCAACTATTTTATTCAAAAACTTCAATTATTT
>TARA_R110002153_G_scaffold61065_1_pt1 | contig 29349 bp, 24 predicted proteins | sample TARA_R110002153 | Tara Oceans TARA_R110002153 (sample SAMEA4398193) | marine metagenome | biome: Polar Biome; feature: [SRF] surface water layer (ENVO:00010504); material: water (ENVO:00002006), including particulate matter (ENVO:01000060) such as... | depth 5 m | reverse complement strand
GGTAAATGTTAGTGGGTTCCCTCCTCCGAGGGAATGACGTGTAATATATTCAATATCTGCGCCGTCAGCGAGGTGTAATCCTCACCGTCTGTTTACTGCTAATTGGGATCGTTCACTGAGCGGTTCGGCTATGACCGCTTCTGGCACATTCGAACCAGTCAGCTCAAACTCATCAATCCAATAATAATTATCTTTTTACCAGCTTTTCCTCTGTGCTCTCTTTGTCCTCTGTGGTTCAAATTCTCTTGCTTTTCACTTAGTTTAAAAGACTACAGAAATAACGGGTACTGGCACAATACCGACGATCAAATTTGATTGTGCTCAGATACTTAAGATTTTCAGATCAAATACAAGTTAGTACCTACAAAAATCTATAAAATTTGTAGCCGCTGAACGATATTAGCTTCTTTATTTGCCCCTAAAGTTTGCTCAGACGTCACTTTATGCACCTTGATATCAACGCCATGATTATACTGTATAAAGGCTTTTATTGCTGGCTGTAATACCTCAACAAATTCGTCAACCTTGGCGGTTTCGAGATGCAAGTTTTGGATATGAAATATCTGGGTTTTGCGGTCTATTTTAGTATCCATACGCCCTACAAATTCTGTGCCCCATAACAGTGGTAGGCTGAAATAGCCGTATTGACGTTTTGTAGGTGGTACATAACATTCAATTTGGTAATCAAACCCAAATACTTCAGACAGTCGCTTACGCTGGATCACTACATTGTCAAAAGGTGACAGGATGTTGACCAGATTGCGATTAACCGACTGTTTAAGTAAATCAGTGATATTTGGCAGCGCATAATAGGTTTGGTCGCCTAAGGTCACTTGCTGCAACTCATTGTTCTCAAGCATTCCCTGACAAGTTCGAGTGATATTATTTTTTAGACCTTTACGCAAGTAACTAATTTGCTGGGCGTTAGCAAAGCCGTGGGCTCGTATGTAGGAGCAAATCAAGTGACGTTCGAATTCGTTGGTACTAGGAACAGTTGTATCTATGCCTGCGGGTAACACTCGTTCAGTTAGGTCATAAACCTTTTGAAACCCGCGCCTTTCAACTACCATCAACTCTCCTTCAATAAAGAGTTGCTCTAAGGCCACTTTATCAGGCTTCCAATCCCACCACCCTGCTCCCTTTTTAATTTTGTCTTGTTCAAAGTCTTTTGCTCTTAATGCACCTTCTTGCTGAATTCTTTTTAATACTCGTTTTTCTGCAGTAGGGTTTTTATCACGCCAATGCTTTTCACCTGCGGCTATGGCTTGTTTTTTGGGTAGTGAAAAACGGTAATCTTGCATAGGTAAATACGCAGCGGCATGGGACCAATATTCAAAAATTTGTTTTTGAGCAACAAGTTGATTGATAAAATCAGGTTGGTAGTTCCTTACCCGACTCCACAAGCAGTGATGATGGGCCCGCTGAATAACAGAAATAGAATCTATTTGAATGTAACTAAGATGTTTAACGGCGGCATTTACGCCATTTACACCTTGTCCAAAGGCATTACTTTTATGTAGCCCTTGACTGACAAGGGCTAGTTTACTGGCTTGTTTTTGAGTTAACTCAAGTAACGGTAAGATAACGATATTACCAAGGCAGAACTTCGCCATTTGAATGCCAAAACGTACCTGAGTTATTGATGTTCAACTCTTCAATACGCTGCATTAACCGCTCAACGGCTACAGCCGCAGAAATATCACCATTATTATTAACCATATCGGTTTGTACATAACCTGGATGTAATAAAGCGACAGCTACATCTTGCTCTTTTAAATCATGAGCCAAGGACACACCCGCTATATTCAACGCGGCTTTGGACATGCGATAACCATAACGACCGCCCGAAGTATTATCGGTTACAGATCCCATGCGGCTGGAGATCAAAGCTACTTTCGCTCCTTTAACCAGTTGTTTTCTCAGCATTTGAGTAACCAACAAAGGGCCCATGGCATTCACTCTAAACTGGTATTCAAGGGTTGTAGCTGACATATGTTCTAAGCTTTCGTTGGCCAATACGCCTGCATTATTGATCAATAAATCAATTTTCAAATCACTCAATGTAGACAGTACTCTCTCTAAACATTCAGGACTACTCACATCGACTTTAACAATCACTTTGGCGCTTGTTTGACTTAGCTCATCACTAGTATTACGGCAAAGGGCAATCACTTTGTCACCTTTAGCTAAATACTGCTTAACAAATTCCAATCCTATGCCACGATTGGCTCCAGTTATAACTACGGTTGCCATTAAATGTCCTTATGATTGATATTAAAGGGAGCGACTCGCTATTAATTTAGCTAAATCTTCTGGGGTGTCGATACCAATAGGAGGTGCAACTCTAGCTTCTTCAACATGGATTTTTTCGCCATGCCACAAAACGCGAAGTTGTTCTAGAGATTCAATCTGTTCTATACCTGAAGGTGACATATTCACATATTGTTTAATAAAACCGGCACGATAAGCATAAATACCAATGTGCCTAAAGTAAAAATCGCCGATCTCATCAATAGTATCTGAATCAAGAAATCGCGCTCTATCATAGGGAATAGGCGAGCGTGAAAAATACATAGCATAACCTTGCTTATCCATCACTACCTTAACGGTATTGGGATTAAAGGCGTCCTCTACATCGGTGATCCTAACGGCTAGTGTCGCCATTTCAGCTTGTTGGTGGTTGTGTAAATTCTCAGCCACTTGCAGGATGTTTTCAGCTGGGATAAAAGGTTCATCCCCCTGCACATTCACCACCAATTCATGAGACAACATATTTTGTAAATCGACGACTTCAGCCAAACGTTCTGTGCCTGATTCATGGTGTGCGCCTGTCATACAATATTTGCCACCGAAGTCATCTACTGCTTTGGCAATTCTGACATCATCGGTTGCCACTAAAATATTGCTAGCCCCTGATTCTATGGCACGCTCATAGACATGTTGCACCATAGGTTTACCTTGTATTTCTACTAAAGGTTTACCGGGAAACCGACTAGACGCGTATCGTGCAGGAATAATGACACTAAATTGCATACTTTAATCTCTTCAATAGTCTTAGAAAACGAATCATGGTTAGTCGTTTTTTAACAGTTGTTCCATTTCATCGCTAGACACTTGTTTGGCTTCTGATTCCAATAAGACTGGAATATTTTCACGAATAGGATAAACCAAACGATCAAATTTACAGATGAGTTGTGACTGTTTATTTTGGTATAACAATTTACCCTTGCAAACTGGGCAAGCTAAAATATCTAATAATTTTTTATCAAAGGCCATCATTTTCTCTTACTTTGTTTTTTATCTGCAGCCACTTGCTTCAATTTTTGCAAGAGTTGCGATTCGAATTGACTGGTTAAACTAGCACTGACGGGTAAATACCAACAATCATCATGTGCTATCTGGGTACATTTTACTGCATCTTTTTCCGTCATAATCACTGTCGAACTAGGAATATCATTCTCACTAAAAACATGATGGTCGATAAAACTGATTTGGGCTTGTAGTTTTACTTTCTTTTTTTCTAACAGAGTAAAAAAGCGTTGCGGGTTACCTATTCCTGCGATTGCGGTAACAGGCGAACTTAAACTGTTTATCGACAAACTTTTATTTGGGTGTTTGACATTTATCAATTGCCCAGCTTCCAGTGACATTAGATACTCACCATTTGTAACTGTGCCACCATTTAACACCAAAAAATCAACACTATCTAAACGCCACAATCCTTCCCGTAAGGGGCCAGCTGGTAATAAAAGTTTATTGCCACAACGCCTTTGGCCATCCATTACAACGATTTCGACATCTCTATTTAAAGCATAATGCTGTAAGCCATCATCACAAATAATCACATCACATTTATGTTTATCAACCAGCTCCATTGCCCCTCTCGCGCGAATAGGATCAATCACCAAAGGACAATTAATATGGCGGCGCATCAAAATAGCTTCATCACCGGCTACATCCACCATACTGTGTTGTTCAACAGTCATAGGATAAATGGCATTTTTGCCACCATAACCTCGGCTTAACACGCCAGGGTGGTAACCTTCTTGCCTCAAGCGTTTAGCCAAATACACCACTAGGGGCGTTTTTCCATTACCACCGACACTGATGTTTCCCACCACAATCACAGGTACAGGAATATCAACTGAAGGCTTAATATATAGTCTAAACAAGCTTCTTCGCAACGCTGACAATAGCCAAAACAGCGCGGTTAATGGCAATAACAATATGATAATTGGCCAATGGTACCAACTCGGTGAATACCAAAGATTATCTATCCAACTCACTTGACCACTGGCTCCTCACCAAACTGCATATTATACAATTGTGAATAAGCGCCATTTTGTGCCAGTAAGCTTTGATGATTACCTTGCTCGATAATTTCTCCTGCCTCGATCACTAAAATGGTATCGGCGTTTTCAATAGTCGATAACCTGTGAGCCACCACTATGCTTGTGCGGTTTTGTTGCAGTTGTTCTAGTGCATCTTGGATTAAACGTTCTGATTCTGTATCTAAGGCTGAGGTGGCTTCGTCTAATATCAATATGGGGGCATCTAATAATAAGGCTCTGGCAATGGCTAACCTTTGGCGCTGTCCGCCAGATAACATAAAGCCATTTTCACCTACTACTGTATCCAAACCGTCAGGGAGTTGTTGTAAAAACTCCATCACATGCGCGGTTTCAGCAGCAGCCAGTATTTGTTCACGGCTAACTTTACCTTCAGAGCCATAAGCGATGTTATTGGCAATAGTGTCATTAAATAACACTACATGTTGCGACACTAATGCAAACTGTCGGCGTAAGTCTTTTAGTGGGATATCTTTTAACAACAGATCGTCTAAAAGTATTTCGCCTGTTTGATTATCGTAGAACCGTGTTAGTAAACTTGAAATAGTTGATTTACCACTACCAGAGCGGCCGACCAACGCAAATGTTTGTCCAGGTTTGACTGAAAACGAAATATTTTTAAGTGCAGGTTCACTCTTAGTTGGGTAACTAAAAGTGACATTATTAAAGTCGATCTTTCCCTGTGCCCTACTAATATTATGAGTGCCTTTATCTTGTTCAACCTGTTGATCTAACACTGCGAAAATACTCACACAAGCTGCCATGCCTTTTTGGAATTCGCTGTTTACTGTTGTGAGTTCTTTCAGGGGTTTTAATAACATGGTCATAAACACCACCACACTGACAAATACGCCTGGGGTTAACGAAGCTACTAAACCGGGAGTACTAGCAACATAAAGCACCACAGCCAAAGCAACCGAAGCAATGACTTGAATAGAGGAAACACTGAGGATTTTAGCAACAATCAACTTCATATTTTGTTGACGGTTGTGGTTGTTTTTATCAGCAAAAGACTTATTTTCTAAATCCTGTCCACCAAACATTAATACAACTTTGTGGCCTTTTAGCACTTGATCAACTGATGACGTTAAGCCTCCCATCGCATCTTGGATACGTTTACTTACTAATCTAAAACGTTTGCTGACCACAGAAACAATAACAGCGACTAATGGACCAATTAGGATAAAAATCAGTGACAATTGCCAAGATTTATAAAACATCGCAATTAATAACCCCATTACTAATGCCCCTTCACGGACAAGAATAATAAGTGCCTTACTTGACGCATTAGCAACCTGCTCGGTGTCATAAATCACTTTTGAAATTAACTGACCAGTACTGTTGTGATCATGAAACTCGACAGGAAGGTGAATATATCGGCTAAACAGTTGTTGCCGCATGCGCATCACAACATGGTTACCGATCCATGAAACCGAATAAGCTCCGAGAAAATTTAATATGCCCCTGAAAATAAAGATGGGCACAATAAAATAAGCGGCATAACGCAAATATTCATAATTGCCTTGCCCTAAGCTGTCATCGACTAGCGTTTCAAGCTGGGACAAAACCAATACATCAATTACCGAGTAGCCAACCATGCCAATAATAGCCACAGTGAATGCGAGCTTAAAATCTTTAAGGTAAACGCGAAAACGTCTAAATATATTAGAGGTTTCTTGAGTGTCTAAATTTGTCTGCATGTTTATTAAATAACTGTTATCTGATGAAAGAGGAAAAACCTCGCTAGTGTAACTGTTAGGACGAAATTCCCCAACTATCAATAAGATAATTTGTATAAATAGCCTTTAATTAGCATACCAATATGGATAAATATCGTTTCTAAAGCTTTTAACTGTGATTGGTGCAGCAGAATTATACTCAACAAAAAATGAAATTTGACCAGAACGAGAGGTGGCAAACAACAATGGATTGTATCTCTGGTATCTATCTATGACTTCTTGTCTAGGAAAACGCCAACGATTCATAAAACCCTGACTAAATATCACATATTCAGGACTCACCCCATGAATGAAATCAATGGATGATGAGGTATTACTGCCATGATGTGGTGCCAGCAAAATATCCGTTTGTAACTGTTCTGGATATAAATCAAGCAACTGCTTTTCGATACTTTGGTCAATATCTCCCGGTAATAAAATACTATGGTAGTTATCCGATACTTTGATAACACATGAACCATTGTTGTCGTTATATTTAAGTGCATTGTCTGGCCATAGCCCTTTAATGCTCAGCCCTTGCCAAACTATATCGAGACCTTGTTGACAATTATCTTGATTCGTCAAAACCTGAGTTACCTGAATTCCTTTAAGCAATTGCGGCAAACTTCCAGCATGATCGTTGTCACCATGGCTAATAAAGACTAAGTCGACTTTAGATAATCCCCTAGCCTGTAAAATAGGTAACAACACACTGTCGGCCATATTAAAGCCAGAAGGATAACTGGCGCCCACATCGTAAATAATAACGCGGTTATTTTTACTGATTAACACCGCCACACCCTGCCCTACATCGAGTATATCAATCTGCCAAGTATGAGTTTGTGGCGTTATTACATGACTTACTAGTGGCAGCAACAATATCCCAAGGTATTTTTTATTTAACCAAAATGAAGGTAAACAACTACACAGAACAAATAGAAAGACCAAAAACCACACAGCAGGCGGTAAAGCAGGTAAGTTAAAATACGCAGCATCGAGTTTTAACGCAAAATCCAGAAACTTCAGGCCATAACTCACCATTAAGTCTGCTAAAAAAAACAACTCAAGCGCCCATTCAGGTTTAATCGCTAAGCAGATCACTGCCATTAAACAAAGTGGTACCAAGAGCATAGTTACTATGGGTACTGCGATTAAATTAACGACTGGCGAAACAATAGATATATAAGAAAACTGCCAAGCAACTAAAGGCAACATTAATACCGTCAAACATAACTGTACTTTAATCATCCCAGACAGTAGTGCACGTAAGGAAAAACCACCTTTTTTGACTGGCCAGCGCCAAAATACAAAACCAATAATGATAACCGCAGAAAAACTTAGCCAAAAACTCAATCCAAATATGCTCAATGGAAAAAGAACTACAAACCCAGTAAGACTCAACAGGATCAGGCTTTTTGCCCCTAGGTTTTTATTGCGCAGAAAAAACGTACTAAACAACAGCAACATCAACCATGCTCTAAGAGTTGGTAAACCAAATCCTGCCAGAGCGGAATATGCCAGAGTGCTAAAAAGTGTCAACAAGATTGCTATGTTATGTAAGTTAAGATAATGCAATGAATAAAATCGGCTAATCAGCCCTCCCCCCATCCATGCTATCAATACATAACTTAAACTCGCGACTAAAGCCAAATGTAGACCAGAGATCGCAATAAGATGAGCCACACCGGTTTTTTGAACTAAGTGCCAATCTTCAGGTTGCAACAATCCTCGATAACCAAAAGTTAATGCTGCAAGCCACGAACTATGGGGTAATTCGAAGGCTAACATCTGATTCAGCAACGACTGTCTAATGGTTTTTGCATCGTTAATCAGTTGATTATCCACATGTGGTTTGACGTAGCCCGTTGCAATAATCCCTTCACTAAACAACCATTGTTGATAATTAAAACCGGCTTCATTAGCTAAACCATGAGGGGGTTTAACTTTCACTAACAGTTTAACTTGTTGACCCTGTTGTATTTTCCACGCGGGGTCTCGCCAACTCAGACGAAAGGTTTTAGAAAAAATCAGATGTTGGCCGTCAAGCTGTGTGACGTTAAGATTAAAACGAATATTTTGTTCAGCAATCACCAAACTGCTGACTTTGCCTATTATTTGTACTGGTTGACTTGTTTGTTCTGAAGAAAGTTGCAAATAGTATTGCCAATGCCCTACACTCGCCATCCAGAGTAAGCCAAGAAGAAAACAACCTAAGTGTTGATATTTTCTAATTATTAGGCAAGTACAAATTAGTAGTAAAATAGTGATAACGATGGAAGGCAGACTAGTCCACAATAAACTAGTGAACGCAGCTGCAATAAAACTGAAAAGTTTACTGTCCATAGTAACTGGTATATGCGATCCGTTGCTTCACGAAATTAAAGTATAGAGAACTATTCTGAAAAAGTTTATTAAGCGCTTTCTGCCGAGTCCCCAAAAAGTCAAAGATCAGAAAATTCTATCTGTTTTTGGGACTTTGCTACACGATCCTAATCTTTGGCATCTAAATAGACGTTCGGCGTCAGGGGCATTTGCTGTGGGTTTATTTTTCGCTTTTTGGCCTGTGCCTTTTCAAATGTGGTTAGCAGCAGCCATCGCAATACCACTTCGCGTTAACTTGCCATTGTCAGTGGCAACGGTTTGGATCACTAATCCTTTCACAATGCCGCCTATTTTTTACGGTGCCTATTTGGTAGGCACAACAGTAATGGGCTCTCCAGAAAGAAAATTTAGCTTTCAGTTGAATTGGGACTGGGTAGTACAAAGTATCGAAACAATAGGACCCGCGTTTTTGGTAGGTTGTCTAATTTGCTCGGTATTTTTTAGTGCCGTGGGATATTTTAGCTTAAATTATCTATGGCGATTATCAGTCAAAAAAGCATGGAAACAACGCATCCAGAATCGTTTCCCAAGAGCCTAAATATGCATTTTCAAAAAAACATCTGATTTCTTGAATAACCCGTATCGACTAAGGGTCGTTGCAGGTGTTTTCATTAGCTATTTGCTGTGGTTCGTTTGAGAATACAATATAGGCCATTGCTCCACCGTACATGTCGAACACAGCATGCAAAATAATGGGAATAATGATTGAGTCTGTAAAAAGATAAATCAATGCCATAGTCGCTCCCACAATTGCTGTTCTTAATATATGAATTGCACCTTGGTAAATATGTGGCAAACCAAAAATAAGACTCGAAATGATAACTACAGCATAAGTAGGAAAATAATCCCCTAACACCAGCATTAGATAACCTCTAAACAAAATCTCTTCACAAATACCAGCTGAAATAGACAGACCCAAAATGAAATAACGAGCTTCTTTGGGTGTGGACGGCATCATCCATTGAATATAAGCAATTTGTTTTCTGAGCTCTTGGTGGTCATTAGTGTTTTTACGCAGTTTATTGAGTGAAAATAAAAAATACCCGCAAAGCACTAACAATGCTGCTACACAAAGTAGATTGGCCAGCTCCCAATGCCACTGTAAGCCAATATCACTTAATGAAATTTCGGTTTGATTAAGCAGTACCATTAATACCAAGACTGGTAACCAAAGATACAACATCCAACTACGATACATAGCAACGAGCTTAGCTGGCTGTGCAACAACGCTTTGTTTTTCTTGTTCGTAGGTCAGATAGATGTATATGGGATTAAGAATAAAATAGCCCCATAGTAAATATTCTAGATATGCCATATTTCTTCTCAATTTTTGACTTTAGATGTTGGAATAAGTGTAAAGGGAAAACACTTGTAAATTAATGGTATATCACTTTAAATATAGTAAACCAAAAGATTATAAAGTTTCCATTATGTTTAAAACTGAAACCTTGAATGCCTTTGCTCTTGTTGCAAAACATCGTAGTTTTACACTAGCAGCCAATGCTCAAGGCCAAACCCCCATGGCAATGAGCAAACAAGTTTCACAACTTGAAAAACGCTTGGCAGAACCGCTATTTGAGCGCAGTACCCGTAAGATTAGATTGACCCAATTTGGAGAAGAGTTTTTTATTAGAGTACAAAACATACTCGAACAACATGATGCTTTAGATCACTGGCTTGGATCACGAAAAGGAGAATTTTCCGGTACGCTTAATATTATTACTCAGTCAACACAAACTTACGATGAAACGGTTTTCCCTTGGCTAGCAGAATTTCACCACAGTTATCCAAATATTGAACTGGTTTTTGAAGTGCAAGAAAGCATTATAGATATTGATAAAAATCCCTATGATATTTATTGGGGAATAGATGAATACTTAGGTATAAAACATCCATCGCTAAAACGTCGTTCACTATGGAAAGCGCAATTAGGCATTTTTGCTTCCCCCGAGTACCTTGCTAAATATGGTACCCCTACTACACCCGATGAGTTAAAAAACCACCAAATGATTAGTCATCCACACAGTGATCCTAGCAATGCACTCATAATAAATAAGGTCGCCAATAGTAACCAACATGAGATGGAATTTGTAATCTTAGAAGCACCAATGAAAACAGTTTCAGGTCAATCTAAATTTGCAGTACAAGGATTAGGATTAATCAATGCTTTAGTCGATAATCATGATATTAAAGACTACCTCGCCAACCATCAATTGATACCCATTTTGGAAAAATATTGGTATTCATCTGCTGAAATTTATATTTATTATCATCAAGTTAAACTTGAACAGCCCAAAGTTCGCGCTTTTATTGATTTTTTTCTGTCGAAAAGAGAATATTGGTAACCTACTCGCTATTATTTAGGATAATTTCGCATAAAGTTAAACATCTTGTTAAACACAAATAGGATATCGACGGTCCATTTCATCTAATGACAGTTGGATGAGTTCACGTAGCACTTGCTGATCCACATCACCTAATTTATTGATGTATAAACAAGATTTACCTGTCTTATATTTACCAAGTTGTTGCATTTTTTCTTCGAAGTCATTAAATCCCACCATAATATACAAAGCCAAGTTTTGCTTACGAGGTGAAAAACCTGTGCGCATAGATTGATGCGTTTTTTTATCTGCGGTTTGATAGTTGTAAGTGCCGTATCCAATAATACTTCCCCACAGCACAGCTTGCTGTTTTGTCACATCGGCAAATATATCTAATAATTCGAGGGCATCAGCTTTGCGTTGTTTGTGTACTATTGTTTCAACAAAGTCCAATACACTATTTTGTGTGGGTTGTGTTTTGTTATCGGCCATCAGCGTTCCTAAAAATGATGTAAAAGCGCTATAAAATAATAGCACTTTCATTTCTAAACTAACTTATTTTCAGCTAAAAAATCATCTACTCATTATTATAAATTAGCACTCGCATTACTTATCCAAGTTAGCCATCGCAGCTTCAGGATAGCGCTCTCCAAATACCAAATCAGCAGGTATAAGTTGATTAATTTGCTCTAGCTCAACTGGCGATAAAGCGATTGTTATGGCCTCTGCATTCTCAATTAGGCGTTCGCTACTTCTGGTGCCGGGAATAGGTACGTAATATTCACCTTGGTGTAATATCCAAGCTAAGGCCAACTGTGCCGGAGTACAACCTTTTGACTTAGCAAGCTGAATAATTTTATCCACTAAAACTAAATTGTGATGGAAATTATCCTCAGAAAATCTAGGATTATTGAGTCTCCAATCACCTTCATCTAGATCACTCCGACTTTTAATTGACCCAGTCAGAAAACCACGTCCAAGAGGGCTATAAGGTACAAGCCCAATGCCCAATCTTTTACATGCGGGTAATATCTCGGTTTCAAGATGACGACTCCACAAGGAAAATTCACTTTGCAATGCAGATATGGGGTGTACCGCTGACGCCCTTTCAAGGGTATTAACACCAGCTTCTGACAAACCCAAATATTTGATTTTCCCTTCCTTGACCAATTCTGCCATGGCACCCACGGTTTCCTCAATTGGCACAGCCGGATCCATACGATGTTGGTAATACAGGTCAATATGGTCAACACCTAAGCGCTGTAAACTCGCTTCACAAGCTTGCCTGACATATTCTGGCCGCCCATTAAAACCCAAAAAATCGCCTTCAGAATTACGCATGATCCCAAACTTAGTTGCCAAAACAATTTTATTACGATGCTGCGGATGTTTGGCAAAATATCGTCCTAATAACTCTTCATTAGTTTTAGGGCCATAAATATCAGAGGTATCCCAAAAGTTAACACCTGATCCAATGGCTTGCGACAAAGTATTAAAAGATTGAGTGTCGTCATGACGACCATAAAAATCTGACATGCCCATACATCCCAATCCAATACTTGAAACTTCTAAACCTTGAGTACCCAAAAAACGTGTTTTCATTATTTATCCTTAGTAAAAAACTAAAATATTCACACTATGAATAGTTGAATTTGCTTGGGATAAAATAATAGAACTAAGTTCCAAAAACCTATTAGAATGTTTCTCCTTTATACTTGCCTATTCCTACAAATAACATCGTTTTGACTCAACCTAAAAAACCAGTCATGGCATACTCAGTATTCCACACATCATATGAGCTGACACTATATGAACTTTGATCAAAACTTAGCCACACTGGTTGACAAATTAACCCCCATTTCAGGCGTTCATACAACTGCAATTAAAAACCTAAGTTTAGTGAAAATTTATGATCAAATGCTGACGCGGGTTCCTGTTATATACACCCCTTGTATCTATATTGTGGTACAAGGAAGCAAATCGGCGCTGCTTGGTAGTGAGGTTTTTGTTTATGATGCACTTAACTATTTGGTGCTGTCAGTTCCATTGCCATTAGAATGCCAAATACATGAAGCAAGCGAAGAAAAACCCTATCTTGCGGTGAAAATTGATATTGATAAACTATTACTCAGTGAGTTAATAGTAGAAACATCTGCTTCACAGACAACTCAGTTAACTAAGGCAAATTCAGGAATTTTTGTATCGACCTTAAACCAAGATATACAATCCACCCTAGCTCGGTTATTGGCTTATTTAGACAATCAAAAACAAGCACAAATTTTGGGTAAACTGGCGCTAAAAGAACTGATGTTTCATGTCTTGAATGGAGCACAAGGAGACTTATTAAAAGCCTTTGTTTATCAGGACAGGCATAACTTCCAGATAGCCAAAGTAATTACATTGATCCAACATCAATATTCAGGAAACTTGGAAGTCGCTACTCTCGCCGCAAAAGCAAACATGAGTCAGTCGTCATTTTATACATACTTTAAAGCCGTCACTAGCACATCACCCATTCAATACATAAAAGCAATCCGATTACATGCAGCAAGAAGACACATTCTGTTTGATAACTTGTCGGCAAGCGACGCTGCATATAATGTCGGCTATTCCAGCCCATCTCAATTTAGTAGAGAATATCGGCGGTTTTTTGGTGTTAGACCATCTGTAGACGTACAACAAACTTCATCTCACTGATCAAATTCGCGCCATCTATTTTCGGGACTTGATATTCACCAATAGATAATTTGTTTAGGTTGCACAACAATCAGGAAACCTCCCAGTTAAAACTGATTAACGCTGACTGTTACGCTCAACTTGGTGCAACACATTGGTTAAATTTAGCCATTTTCAAACTGCCATCTAACTCTTTGAAAATAAATACAACTTTTTATTTTAACCTCCATTTACAGCTATCACAAAACCTGTTTAAAAGTGACTAACTCCCCAATCTAGTACATATATTCAATCGTATAAAATACTTTGTTATACTGGCATGCAATTAGTGCAACAGACACTAATATTAAAATAACCAATTCCAAAAATAACAACACATTCATTTTAATAATTAACACTACTGGACACACATGAAAACATTAACAAAAAGCGCTTTAGTAATTGCAGTTCACGCAGCACTGCTTAGCCAAGCCTCTTTTGCACAAGTGGCTAAAGAAAGCGAGCGTGCCTTAGAATCTATTACAGTTACGGCTCAAAAACGCACCCAGAGTATTCAAGAAGTGCCTATTTCTATCGCCACACTAAATGGCGAACAATTTGAGAGCATATTTTCTGGCGGAGAAGACATTGTAGCCTTGGCAGTTCGAGTACCTGGCCTATATGCCGAAACATCTAACGGTCGCGTGGCTCCACGCTTTTATATTCGCGGACTGGGAAATACAGATTTTGATTTGGCAGCGTCGCAACCCGTTTCTATTGTGATGGACGATGTAGTCAAAGAAAACGTGATATTAAAAAGTTTTCCTTTGTTTGATATTGAACAAGTAGAAGTAATCCGCGGCCCACAAGGTACCCTATTTGGTCGTAACACCACAGCTGGTATTATCAAATTTGATTCAGTTAAACCTAGTGATGACTTTGACGCCTACGTTAAACTCGGTGTTGGAAATTTGGGCACTATTAATTTAGAAGGAGCCGTGGGTGGAAGCCTAGGTGAAGATCTTGCTGGACGTTTCTCTGTATTGTCACAAGACAGAGATGATTGGATTGACAATGCTTATACAGGTCAAAAAGATGTCATTGGCGGCTTCGATGAGAAAGCTTGGCGCGGTCAATTGGCCTATACGCCAACTGAAGATTTTTCAGCCTTATTAAGTGTACATGGTCGCGAACTTGACGGAACAGCTTCTGTTTTTCGCGCCAACATATTGTCTAAAGGTAGTAATGACCTAAACCAAAATTTTGACCGTGACGTAGTATATTACGACGGCGATATTGATGGTAATGGCGCTGACAATAATCCTCAAAAATATGAAAATTATGGTGCCTCTTTAAAGCTGGAGTTCGGCTTAGAAGATATGGATTTCACCAGTATCACTGCAATTGAAAATGCAGAAGGATCAAGCTTAGGTGATATAGATGGTGGTGTGACGTTAACTGAAGCAGCAGATATTAATGGCGACGGTACAACGGAGCTGACTTTTCCTGGCAACATTTCTTTTAGTGCTGTGACGCAAGATAACTTGGATGACTTGGAACAATTTACTCAAGAATTTCGCCTAGCCAGTGACACCACAGAGGCACTCAATTGGCAAGTTGGTGCCTTTTATTATGAGTCTTCTTTTAATGTGACCAGTATTGATGGTTTTTTTGGTGCCACCACAGTATTTCACGACAACACCACATGGGCAGTGTTCGGCCAAACATCTTATGACGTGAATGAAAAATTAAATATTACCGGTGGCCTGCGCTACACCAAAGACGACAAATCACTGGTTGTAGGTGAGCAAAATGTCAATGGTTTTGCTTTAGTCATAGGCGCTGCCTCAGTTCAAGATTATGCAGATATTAACGTCGATGACGGACAAGTAAGTTGGGAGTTAAGCGCCAACTATCGGATTGATAAAAATACATCTTTGTTTAGTCGGGTAGCCAATGGGTTCCGAGCGCAAACTATTCAGGGTCGTGATGTAGCATTTGAAGGGGCACCTTCAGTGGCTGAATCCGAAACTATCAATTCTTATGAAGTGGGTACTAAAACAGACTTATTGGATAATACGCTGCGTCTGAATATTGCAGCTTTCTACTACGAAATTGACGATGTCCAATTTTCGGCCATAGGAGGTGGTGCCAATAACACCGCTCTGATCAACGCAGATAAAGGCGTAGGTTATGGTTTTGAAATAGACGCACAATATCTTGTCACCGACAACTTAACTTTAACCGCTGGTTACAGTTTCAACCATACCGAAATTAAGGATGATTCACTAACTGTTTTACCTTGTGGTGCAAACCCTAGTTTTAACTTCACTGGTAACTGTACAGTGATTGACCCAAGTACAGACGGATTTGCTGTATCTATTGATGGCAACCCATTCCCTCAAGCACCAGAAACTATATTCAACTTCACAGCACGTTACGCATTCCCAGTGGGCGACAATGCCGAAGTATCAATCTACACTGATTGGGCATTTCAAGGTAAAACCAATTTGTTTTTATATAGCTCTCGTGAGTTTAAAACCAATGATAACTTTGAAGGCGGCTTAAGAATTGCCTATGAAAACTTTGAAGATGATTACAGCATCGCTTTATTCGGACGTAACATAACAGACGAAGAAAACCTCAAAGGAGCGATAGATTTCAACAACTTAACCGGTATAGTAAATCAACCTAGAATTTTTGGGATTGAAGCTAAAGTTCGTTTTTATTAACAACTGATTGGTAATTATTACTATCAAAATGAAGGCGTCCTAGGACGCCTTTTTAATTCGATCTTTTAATAAATCATTGATTTATCCCATAATCAGTACCTTCAGCCCATCACATTTTAGTAGATAATATCCTTGGTTTTTACAATACCGCACTAAATTAACAGCTAGTTAAATCAGCGCTGCCAGTGCGGGTTATGATAAACTGCACGTATATCATCCCCTAAAACACTTAGATTTATTAGGCTCACCTTATGATCCCATGGACCCATTTAGACACCGCCCAAATTCCCAACGATGGCGGAGAAATGAAGCTTTCCCAGCGCGGTGATGAATTCTCTATAAAGTTACCAGGCAAACGTGGCGAACTCATGAATAGCCGTAATTATAATTCAGAAAAAACACTTTCCCAATTGGGTTGCGCTCATATTAAACCACACTTAGAAGCGCACATTTTAGTAGGAGGTTTAGGCATGGGATATACCTTGGCCGCTGCGCTAAAAGCAGTTAACAGTGGATCCCAAGTGACAGTTGCAGAATTGGTACCTGAAGTGGTGGAATGGAACAAAGGGCCCCTAGGTAATTGTGCAGGCAACCCACTCCAAGATCCCAGAACAAAAGTACACATTGGCGATGTCAAAGAATTATTGACCTCAAGACAACCCACATTTGATGCAATTTTGCTCGACGTTGATAACGGACCTAAAGGGCTTACTCACTCCGATAATAATTGGATTTATTCTGAAGACGGACTAAAAGACATATACGACACACTTCAGCCTAATGGCATGCTGGCGATATGGTCTGCAGGTCCCGACTATTTATTTACCGTCCGCTTAAAAAAGATAGGCTTTAGGGTCGATACACGGAATGTGCAAGCTCGTCCTAAAAAAGGTAACCAACATACAATTTTTTTAGCCAAGAAACTTTAGAATCACCTAATATTTATAAGGCAACACATGTCATTTTTATCATTGCAGTTATCAGAGCCCATTCTAAAAGCCTTAACTGAATTAGGTTATACCCAACCGACCCCCATTCAAGAAAAAGCTATTCCGGTTATTATGTCGGGTAAAAACCTGATCGCAGCGGCGCAAACCGGCACGGGTAAAACGGCCAGCTTTGTATTACCTATTCTGCAACTACTCAATACTGACCGTAAGCTAAGAGGTAAACGTGTGCGAGCCCTTATACTAGTCCCCACTAGAGAATTGGCGGTACAAGTTGAAAAAAGTATTGCAGCTTACGGCCAACATTTAGAATTGAATTCAATGGCGATGTACGGAGGTGTGGATCCTTCAGAACAAACACAACGTTTAATTTGGGGCATAGATATTCTTGTTGCAACGCCAGGTCGTCTTTTAGATATGGCACATCAGCGAGCCTTACACTTTGATGAACTTGAGATTCTAGTATTAGATGAAGCCGATAGAATGCTAGATATGGGTTTTGTTGGTGACATTAATAAAATTATTGAACGTTTACCTGAACATCGTCAAAACTTATTATTTTCAGCGACTATTTCTGATGAAGTGCGCGCCCTAGCGAAGCGTTCTATCAACAACCCAGTTGAGATCTCAATTAAACAAGATAAGTCCTCATCCCCTAAAATTGAACAATGGTTAGTCACTGTTGATAAAGGCAATAAATCAGCTTTGTTAAGTCATCTCATAAAAGAACAGCAATGGGATCAAGCGCTAATTTTTATTGAAACTAAACAAGGTGCAGCTAAGTTAGTCAGCCAATTAGAAAAACGTGGTATTCCAACTGAGAGTATTCACGGTGATCGAACTCAAGGAATGCGAGAAAAGATATTAGCTGACTTTAAATCCGGTAAAATTAAATTTTTGGTCGCCACAGGGGTAGCTGCCCGTGGTCTTGATATTCAAAATTTATCACGAGTGGTTAATTATGATGTTCCCGATCAAGTTGAAGATTATATTCATCGAATTGGTAGAACAGGTCGAGCAGGAGCAACGGGAGAAGCCATTTCATTTGTAGCAAAAGACAACTTTAGAAACCTGTGTGCTATCGAAAGCCGTCTTGGCCATGTCATCACCAGAAAAACCTTTGAAGGCTTTGAGGTTAAGAAAACAGTACCAGACTCCATTCTAAATTACGTGCCTAAAAACAAACGGAAATAGTTTTTTATAATATGTAGAAAAACATATATTCAAATACGTATTAATTTTTAAAGACATTTGGCAGAACAGGCCGCACAAATGCGGCCAAAGAAACCATCTCATTTACCTCAAAAAAACAACTTTAAAAACCAATATGCTATCGAAAACCTTTTTATTAGAAAAAGGGTTTGAGGTTAAGAAGACAGTGGCAGATCCTATTAAAAACTAGGTACCTAAAATAAACCGGAGTATATTTTTACAATGAGAATAATGTTGTTTATCACCATTATAACTATGACTGGCTGTGCGGTTCCCCTTACAGAAAACGAAGTCTTGAATCAAAGTATGGATTGGGTAACTGATGGTGTATTTACTCAGGGCATCGAAGGGCCGGCAGTGGCTCTAGATGGCAGCCTATATGCAGTCAACTACCAAAAAAATGGCACTATTGGGCGTGTAAGCGGTAAAAATAAAGTAGCGCAATTTATAGAATTACCCTCTGACTCCATTGGCAACGGCATCCGTTTTGATAAGCAAGGCAATATGTATATTGCAGATTATGTAAATCATAATATTTTGATTGTTAATACTGACAAATTAAGCGGCTCATTGATTAACAAAGTGAATGTCTATGCGCACTCCCCTTTAATGAATCAACCTAATGATATTGCAATAACTGACCAAGGAATTATATTTGCTAGTGATCCAAATTGGGCAAAGGGTGACGGAAATATTTGGCGGATCGGAAAAGATCGCCAAGTGATATTATTGGAAAGCGATATGGGAACAACCAATGGCATTGCTGTCAGCCCTGATAATAGCGTTTTATATGTCAATGAGAGTGTGCAACGCAATGTATGGCAATATCAGTTGGACGGTGAAGGTAATATTAGCCATAAAAAATTGCTGATCAATTTCCCTGATTTTGGCTTAGACGGAATGAGAACCGACCAGCAAGGAAATTTATATATTGCACGTTATGGAAAAGGTGTGATTGCTGTGGTTTCTGCCGAAGGAAAGCTATTGCGGGAAATTAACCTCAAAGGCAAATTTCCAACCAATGTTGCATTTGGTGGTGATAATAACAAACAAGTATTTGTAACTATGCAAAAACGCGGAGCCATTGAATCGTTTATCATTGAATAGATTATTACTGAGCTTTATTTTTCACGACTTAATTGTGTAGAATCGATGAGTAAGGGGCCATGTACGCCCCTATAATTCGGCAGTGTTATCAGTTTTTGAAGCAGTTTGTTCTTTAGCTGTTTCTTTCGCTGCTGTTTTTAAGTCTAGGCGAATTTTGTCAACCTTTTCAAAGGTAGCAAAAGCCGCTTCTCGTGACTTAAATTCGAAAATACTTTTTATTGGGCAAGATTCTTCAGAAGTCAGAATTTTATCGCGCCCGCCACCACATAGTTCAGAGAAGTCCCCCTTAAAACCCGCAGCAAAGCTTGTTTGTAACGAATGGCATTGAAACAAAGTTGTGACTAAATAATGACGATTTTTGCCGCTAGCACTAATGCTAATGACATCATCATCGAGCATGCCATAGCCTCGAATATTATACTGACGTACACAGGCTCTGCCGTCTTGTTCAGTTTGTGCTTTTAATAATTCGTCGTAACTTGGTAGGTTCACATCCAGACTTGAACATGAAACTAAACTGATAAGTGCAATAACGGTTAAACAATATTTAAATACTTTCATTACTTCCACCTTAGATGGCTTAACTCAATAATCAAAAAATTACGACCTTCCCTGCCTACTGAGTTGGGACTAACTTTGTGTCTATTATTGTTATCTTGCCAGTTGACGAGCAGTTTTCCAATGTTCAAGTGAGGGGATTGTTGAACACCTGAATGTTCTAAGTTTAGTAAATCCAATTACTGCGGCAAACTAGCTACTGGTAATCACTATAACAGAGCTGTCAGAGATCAGGTCGGCCAACTCAAATATGCGTTTTGAATAACCGCAATGGGAGACTTTAAAGTACTCAAGCAGCGTTGCACGTATGTTAATAATGCCAGTTCCTGAAAAGTCTATGATGAAGAGTTTGTTGATGATCTCTCATATAAAAAGCAACAATTAGTATTTCTTGTTATTTTATTAGTCATTTTCCTATAGAATCCGCGACGTGATTTTTACTGGTTAAATATTTCAATATTTATCGTTTATCTATCGACACCTTCCTATCCCTTTCTAAAATGAAACAATAAAAATGAATGATAAAACTATAGTAACTCACAACGGTAATTTTCATGCGGATGATGTTTTCAGTATCGCTGCACTAAAAACCATTTTCCCATCTTTTACACTTATACGTACCCGTGACTTAAAGGTTATCGCCAAAGCAGACATAGTGATCGATGTAGGCGGTGAATATGACCCAGAAGCTGGCCGCTTTGACCATCACCAACGTGGTGGTGCCGGTGCACGACAAAATGGTATCCCCTACTCCTCATTTGGTCTAATTTGGCAAAAATATGGCTTAGATATTTGCGAGGGCAACCAAGACGTCGCCAATGCTGTGGATGCAGGCTTAGTATCAACCATCGATGCCATCGATTGTGGTCATGTTGAAGGTATTTATGACGGCATTAGTCTTAGCCAAACTATTTCAATGTTTAATCCGACTTGGCAAGAAGACAGCCACTTTGATAGCTGTTTTGATGAAGCGGTCGATTTTGCATTACGGGTTTTAACTCGATTCATTGCGGCTGCTAATGGCGGTATTAGTGCAAAATCCATAGTAGCTAAAGCGATTGAAAATGCTCAAGATCCAAGAGTGATCGTATTAGAAAAATACATCCCATGGAAAAGAACAGTTCACGCTTTATCTGACAAGGCTTTATATATGATTTATCCATCTCAGACCGGCCAATGGCGAATTCAAACAGTACCCGTTGAACCTGGTTCATTTGAAGACAGAAAGCCGCTACCCAAAGAATGGGCGGGATTATCCGATAAAGACCTGCAAGAAGTGACTGGCATTGATGATGCCATGTTTTGTCATAACGGGTTATTCATAGCAGGTGCAGAATCATTTGAAAGCACCATGAAAATGGCGGCTATTGCTCTTCAGTAAGAGCAATAGATGTCGGTTTTAAGGCTACAAAATGCAAGCCTGAATCACCGCCTACTGACATGTTTAAGGTCGTGTCATATAAGAAAAAGAAGCGGATTTGTTGCAATGTAGCAAAATAACTCATCTCTTGTTGCATAATGTTTTCTGGCTCACTACATGCCTTTTCGGTACTGATAATATTCGAAATGGTCATGTCGTGGTTCTTATTATCTAGAACAAAATCAGCGCTGTAGCTATTGCAGCCACCTATTCCATTTAGTTGCATATTCTGCATATCAAACGCCAAGGAAATACTAGTATTTTCTATAATGGGACGTGGACCAGCGATACTGTCGAACGACTCTAATACCCAAGTTACGTCATCCAGTGCCAATACCGAGTCTTTTATCTCAAGATTTGACAACTGAATAAACAAACCACCATCAACAGGGATTTGTTCAAGGTCAATTTTTGTCGATTCAGGATAACCATATTCTTGGTTATAAATGACTTCGATTGAAATGCCGTCAGCAATCGCTTTTTCAATTAAGGCAAACAAACTATCAACAGATAGTATCTCTTGTTGGGTTTCGTTTGATATAGCGTCTCCAGAAACTGCATCAAATGCTGATAATACTGAATTGTCTAATACGCTAATTTCCATTTGTGCAGACACCTCATCTTCACATTCACAATAGCGCTGACTTTGGATCGTATAGTATTGTCCTGATTGACTGTCCCATTTTGCTTTCGCACTTTGTAATAAAACCAGTTCATTTGAAGGATTTTCAATTTCTGCTTCTTTATCAAAATTTTGCTCGACTACAAAATGTAAGCCTGAATCACCACCTACAACCATATTTATGGTTGTGTTGTATAACGTAAAAAATCGAATTTGTTGCAGTGTGGCAAAATAACTCATTTCTTGCTGCATGATATTTTCTGGTTCACTACATGCTTTGTCGGTACTGATGACATTTGAAATAGTCATGTCGTTAGTTTTATCGTCCAGGATAAAATCAGCACTATAACTATTACAGCCACCTATGCCATGTAGTTGCATATTCTCCATATCAATCGACAACGAAATATTAGTATTGTCTATAATAGGTTGAGGACCAGCGATACTGTCGAACGACTCTAGTTTCCAGATTATGTCATTCAGTGCCAATACCGAGTCTTTTATCTCTAAATTTGACAACTGAATAAACAAACCGCCATCAACAGCGAGTTGTTCAAGGTCTATTTTTGCCGTTTCCGGATAACCAAATTCTTCATTATAAATAACTTCAATCGAAGTGCCGTCTGCTATGGCTTTTTCAATCATGGCAAACAAACTATCAACTGTTTGTATTTGTTGTTGTACTTCTTTTGATATAACTTCATTTGAATCTACATTAAATGCTGTCATTACCAAATTGTCTGATACGCTAATTTTCATTTGTGCCGACACTTCGTCCTCACATTCACAATAACGTTGACTTTGGATGGTATAGAATTGTCCTGAATGGCTGTCCCATTTTGTTTTGGCACTTTGAATTAAAGTAAGGTCTGATGACGTAATGATCGAAGTGTTATCAGGTGATGTATTTTCAACTACCTCCTTTTCATTAGAACTATTACACCCTAAAGTAGTTGCTAAAATGCAAAGAATTAAATGAAGATTAATCATTTTTCTAATAGAGAATAGATTGCTCTGTGATAAGTTAAAATTGATTTTATTTGTCAAATTAATTAAATAAATCATTTAAATTACATTCTTCATTATACGGTGATTATTAATATAGCCTGAGCACACATACATTTCTGTAAATTTTTGTAATTTTGGATGAAATGATTCAACAAGCCGATAATAAATTATAAGGTTATTTATTACCCATATTTGGATTACTCTTCGGTATGCAGCATGATGACCAAGGTAAAACGCCTTTAATCTTTGAGCCATAGAGCTGCAATGTTATAAAGATAACAACTAATCAAAAAGTAACAGCCTTATATGAATTTTTCTTCGTTAGCCCTAGATAAATCCCTAACTGATGCAGTCAAAGCATTGGGATACGCAGCACCCACACCGATACAACAACAAGCTATCCCTGCCATTCTTGAGGGTAAAGATATTATGGCTGGTGCTCAAACAGGTACTGGAAAAACCGCGGCTTTTGCTTTACCGATCTTGCAACAGCTAATTAAATATACCGATGCTCCTAGGCCTATCCGTGCATTAGTATTAACACCCACAAGAGAACTTGCGCAGCAGGTGTATAAAAGTTTTCTGAGATATGCTGAAAATACTCAACTGAACATTGCTGTTGCATACGGTGGTGTCAGCATCAACCCACAAATATCCGCAATTGAGAAAGGCGCGGATATTTTAATCGCAACACCTGGGCGATTGTTAGATCATATGACAAAAGGAAGCGTCGATTTAAGCCAGCTTCAAACTATTGTTTTTGATGAAGCCGATCGTATGTTAGACATGGGCTTTAAAGATGAAATCAACCGTATTTTAAGTCGAGTACCCAACAAACGACAGACCTTATTATTTTCAGCAACATTTGATGAGGCTATTTTTAAATTGAGTAAAACCTTACTTCATAACCCTGTACTCATCGAAGTCAGTGACCGCAATGCCGCAGCTTCCCAGGTTGAACAACTGGTATATACGGTTGATAGAGATCGAAAACGAGAACTCACGTCTTTTCTGATAGGTTCAAAAAACTGGCAGCAAGTATTAATTTTTACTCGCACCAAACAAACTGCAGATGAGCTAGCCAAAGAAATGTGCAAAGACGGCATTCAAACCCAATCTATTCATGGTGATAAATCACAAGGTGCCAGAGAAAGGGTACTAGCAGAATTTAAACAAGGTAAAATCAGAGCCCTAGTAGCAACCGATGTAGCAGCAAGAGGCATCGACATCATTGATTTAAAATACGTGATCAATTACGAATTACCCTACGTTGCCGAAGATTATATACACCGCATAGGTAGAACAGGCCGAGCCGGGAATGCGGGGTTAGCCATATCTCTTATGAGTCCAAGTGAAAAAGGCTTGTTAGAAGCAGTTGAGAAAGTACTCGACAGTGTATTGTTACCACAATGGCTACCAGGTTATGAACCCGATTTGACTAAACAAAACCAAACAGCCAAAAGAAGCAGTAAAGGTAAACAAAAACAACACGCCAGAAACAAAGCACTTGGGATAAAATCGACTAAAAAACGCAGCTGAGGTTTATATCAAACTTTTTTTTAACCCTACTGTATATTCCATAGAAACTTTGAAAACTAATTATCAATCGCCAGATGAAACCCACTTTTACCTAACCAAGTTAGCGCTTCAGATTTAGTCTCTACTAACTTGACTTTTTCTTTTTGCAAATTGTTACCTAGGTATTGTTCTAGCGTAAATTTCTTTATCCCGGCGTTTTCAGTTCCCATTACAAACACCAGATGAGTTCGTCCATGTTTTCTTACCCATAATTCTAGATCCACAAGGCTGTCATTGATATCGGCAGAACTCAGCCCCCATTGCCGAACATCAACTAAATTACCCCATGGCGCACCATCTAATTGCGGGATCTGCACTTTAAGTTGGTTAAATACCTTGCGAGTATTGTCTTTATTGATAATACCAACAACAGTAGTAATAAGGATATTGCCATTCAAGATGGCATTGTAAGCATTTTGTGTTTTCATAGTTACTCAAGAAAAGAAAATATTCCCATTGCTTCCAATTCTAATATTACCTTTTAATAAACTTACCGGAGTGAAGAAGTAAAGGTAATAGTAAAATTTCATTTCTCAATAGTCTAATTGAGTTTGAAGGACATCCGGGGACCTAGTGTGTCCAGATACAAGGTTAGTATAACTCTATTTTATCCAATAAGGCTCTGTCATTGCTTACTTCAAGGCGACCCTCATTCAATAGACAGCGAAAGTAAATTGGAGCAATTTAAGGATCCAGCTCCTACAGTCTTACTTATTTTAAGTAACAGGTTTGATTTGATTTTCGCAATCAAAGTGTCTGTATTTTTTACAGTTTCAGGTTCTAAATAGTGAACTTATCAATGTTACTTTTCTAATCCATTGATTTACAAGCATAATTTAACATTTGGTCTGAAATATGCTTTGTTTCAAAATGCAAATTTGAAATAAGCATAATAATAAAGTTCAACTTAACATTTTAATAAATGGAGTTTTTAATGAAAAAATTGATAAATAAAAACAATGTAAGAGCTATTTCCTTCAGTGTAATTGCTGGATTAGGGCTTTTTTCGATTGCAGCACCAGCAAGCGCTGACTTTGTTGCATTTGAAATTCGCAATACCCCAACCATAAATATCAGTGGTGCGGTCACGGAATTTATAATTGATGGTGGTGGCGATAAAGCGGCCCTAGGATCAAATGATATTAATGGTTCAACTATTGGTGAAATTACCAGCTTAAGTATTGAACGCCTAGATGATCCTTCTCGATTTACGGCAGGATCAGGCCCGAACGTTGCACCCTATTTTAATTTATGGATAACAGATGGCGCAGGTAATTTTGCGGTGGTGGCGAATGAGCCTTCAAATGGCGCATTTCAACCACTTTATAACGATGGTTATGATCTATCTTTTGCTGATTTAAGCGATAAAGTAGCAAAAATATATGAAAATAGTTCTACACCTTGGCTGCCAAATTCCGGAATTGGTTTGACCTTTGCAGACTTGGCTAACTTTGTAATACAAGCACCAACAATTGCTGAGTTAACTGCCAGTTGGGGGGGACTAGGAACTGGTGCTCCAAGAGAAATTGGCACTAATGTCGCTTATGGTGTGAACTGGGTTTTTGGTGATACCCTAGCCAACTATGTCTCTGGAGATAGTGGATACCGCGTTACTAATGCTAATGTTGAAGCGGCCAAAGTCTCAGAGCCCGCTTTATTAGCATTATTTAGTTTAGGGCTAGTAGGAATGACTGCTTCAAAGAGAAGAAAAATCCGTTTATTCAAAGCAACACAGAACGTATAAAGTAACGATAATTTACAATTGAATTATTGATTATGGTGATGAGGTTGGTTTTAAAATCAACCTCATTACAGTTACCATAATTCCAGCCTCAGTATTTCAATCACTTCCATCTACAATATGTCAGTTTTTTATACACAAAAACCAATCTTATTTTTATATGAAATATTTAATTTCTAGACAAAATTTTCTCGCCTTAAATATGCCTGATGATATTATTGAATTTCACTCAAGCGCCTTAAATATCGGTTCTCGATATACATCAATTTTGGAAAATTTATGTCTACGTACGAAATTAAAAATAATCATTTCAAAAAAAAGACTATTAACTTAGCGGTTGCGGGTGCATTTATTGCTACCTCTGGACTAACAATTTTCACATCACAAGCTTATGCGCAAACATCAAATGCAGAAGCCGATAATATAGATGTCATTACAGTTACGGCTCGTAAAAAGACCGAATCAATTCAGGATATTCCAGGTGTTGTAAACGTACTCAGTACAGCAGAACTTAGAGCTAATGGTACAGGTGATGCCAAATCATTAGCTTTAAATACCCCAGGCGTAATTTATAGTGAAACCTATGCAGGCGCATCTTCGCCACGTATAACTATCCGTGGTGTTGGTGATGATGATTTTAATCCAAACGGTTCTTCATCAGCCGCTATTCACGTGAATGGTATTTATCAAGGTACTAATGGCTTGTTAAACGGTCAGTACTTCGATATTGCGAGAGTTGAAGTATTAAAAGGCCCACAAGGCACCTTATACGGACGTAACGCTACCGCAGGTGCAGTTAATATTATCAGCAAACGCCCCGATATTGATTTTGGCGGTTATCTAGACCTAGATATAGGTAACTTCGGCACATTTCGTGGAGAAGGAGCTGTTGACCTTCCTATTTCTGAGGACTTTTTAGTTCGAGTTGCGGCCATGTATGGATCTTCAAATGGCTTTTACGAGCATTTAGGCACAGGTCCTGGAACTGATTATTCTTACGCACCAGATACAATCACGCCACAAGAAAATGTAGCAGCACAAGGCAGTTGGGGCGGTGTTGATCGCGCTTCCGCTCGTGTAACCGCTGAATGGAGTGTATCAGACGCTACACTTGTCACAGCAAAACTAACCTTAGGACAAGATAAATCTGAATTAGCGATACCCGATGTTACTGCCGACAATTGGGCCGAGTATGCAAGCTCAGCAGCATTCTTTCTTGACCCACAAGATCCGGCACTCATTGATTTTGCTAATGCCTTAGATAACGACCCCTTTACGGTTTATTCTAATATGTTACCTAAGTTGGATTCTGAACAAGTTGGAGCCAACCTGCAGATTGACCATGAATTTTCAGGTGATACTACAGCAACCGTTCTAATCGGTTACGAGTCACTTGATCGTGATTATACAACCTCAGACAACCTGCCATTTGCAGTTGCCGATTATTTGTTTAATAACGATTTTTCGCAATTTACTGTTGAAGCTCGCCTAGCGGGACAATACTCAAATAACGCTAGTTGGTTAGTCGGAGCTTTTAGCCTACAAGATAAAATCGATTTTGGGACTAATTTATTATTCTTAAACTCTGGTTTATGGCAAACCGATGTACAAACAGACTATATTCAAGAACGCGATTCTTTAGGGATTTTTGCATCATCTGACTGGACACCTGTAGATTGGTTTACGTTAGAGGCTGGTTTACGTTATTCGTCAGACGAAGTGACATTCACAGGGCAAACCCAAAACAATGACCCCTATGGGGTTTATGGTACGCCACCAAGCTTTTTCCCTGCAGGACAAGTATATATAGGTGTGCCTATTGATCCTGCATCACCATTAGTATTTGATGAATCTCTTGATGACAGTAAAGTAACCTGGAAAATCAGTAGTATATTTACGCCGGCAAAACAATGGCGATTATACGGTACTGTTAGCACAGGTTATAAAGCAGGTGGCTTCGACGGCTCCACCATATTATCAGCACAAGAAGCCCTCCCGATTGATTCAGAAACCGTCATTGCTTATGAAGTCGGCTCTAAATATCGTTCAAAGGGTGGTTTGCTTTCTGCTGAAGCCAATCTATTTTATTATGATTTTTCCGATTATCAGTCTACCGCTAAATTAATAGTGGCTGGAGCCAGTACTAATGTTCGTGCAAACGTATCTGACGCAACTATTCAGGGTGCTGAACTAGCCTTAACCTTAAGCCCTATTGATGGATTGAATATAAAAGCAGGCGCTGCTTTCATTAATTCTGAAATCGATAACTTTCAAGGTGAAGACGCAACTATAGAAGGTAATGACTTACCCTTTTCACCTGATGTTTCTTGGAATATTGCGGTAGTTTACGCAACGCCAATCAATGATAACTTCACCTTACGTTCTCAAATTGACGCAAGTAGTACCGGCGAGCACTTCCAGACAATCGAAAACAATGATCAGGTAGACTCATATGCCATTATGAATGCTCGAGTTGCCTTGGAATCGGCTGATTGGGAAGTTGCGCTATGGGTAAGAAATTTAGCTGACGAAGATTATGATGTGGGTTTCTTCCCAACGACAGGATTAACACCAGACACATTTTTGAAAGGAGCGCCTCGCACTTTTGGTGTGAATTTCTTAATGCATTTCTAACTATTTATAACGAATAGGTTTAAGTATCTTAAGCTGATTCTATATTTCAATTTACAGGCGATATGTTTCTTCATATCGCCTTTTTTGTTCTTTTAGCAACACCCAAAAAAAAAGTTAAAGAACGATCTTTTGATAGTAAAAATTCAAAACGCTCCTAGTAAAAACATTTACCACCTTATTAAACTAAACGAGTGATATTGCACTCAATTAATGCAATCAAAAAAGTCTTAATGATTTTTTCATTGTGGTGCAATTATTACCTTAGTGAGACCTGTTATAGTGAATTAATGAGGTATCACTTTCATGTATTTAAAAAAAAAGCACTTCTATGCAGCTAACGTCAAAAGAGCGTTCTTGGTTGC
>TARA_R110002153_G_scaffold21654_5_pt1 | contig 29371 bp, 23 predicted proteins | sample TARA_R110002153 | Tara Oceans TARA_R110002153 (sample SAMEA4398193) | marine metagenome | biome: Polar Biome; feature: [SRF] surface water layer (ENVO:00010504); material: water (ENVO:00002006), including particulate matter (ENVO:01000060) such as... | depth 5 m | reverse complement strand
AATGTTAGGCGAATGGCAGCTATGTACCGGTTTAATTAGTCAAATGCGTAGGTATTTGGATTAACCTAAATCGACCCATTCGCCTTTGAAATCATTAAAGATAAGGGGCCTTATAATTTGGGTTCAACAGCTGCATCGTAAATTCGTTCTATTAACTTATCGCTAAGCATTGGCGATTAACAAGTCAATAAAGGCATCGGTTTTTGGATTAATAATCTGACGCGCTTTGTCTTCTTCAAACCATGCTATTACCCGCTGAATGCCTTCTGCATAGGTTATTTTCGGATTAAACTCAGGCACTATTGCCTTTATTTTAGTGTTGTCAAAAATCGCACTCACTGATTTATCCCCTAAAAGTGTACCTATATAGTCGCTGTTTAGGGCGCATATTTTGTCAGAGGTTACATGCACTATTTTAGCTTCTACGCCAACGGCTGCAGCGGTTTGCTGATAAATTTCATTCCAGCTTAGAAACTTATCTGAGGTGATGTGATAATCTTCGCCGGTGGTTAAGGGATTACCTAATAATCCGCAAAAACCCACGGCAAAATCGTCTGCGTGTGTCAGCGTCCACAACGCATAACCATCACCTTGTACTACTATGGGTTTGCCGGCTTTCATACGCGCAACTGCTGTGTATTCTGTCCAACCTCCAATAGTAATAGGGATAACGCGAGCATAAGTATGAGATGGACGCACAATAGTCACGGGAAAGTCAGCTTGTTCGTAAGCTGCCAATAAGTATTCTTCGGCTGTAATCTTATCCCTTGAATACTGCCACAATGGGTTAGCCAGAGGCGTTTGTTCTGTAATGATGGGGCTAGGGCCTGGATTCTGATAACAAGATGCTGAACTGATAAAAACATATTGTTTAGTCTTAGCGGTAAACAGGGCGACATCTCGAGCAACGTCAGTTTTTGTAAAAGCTATCCAATTAACTACAACGTCCCATTCATGCCCCTGTAATTTTGATTTAAGTTGCGCTGCATCGTTAATATCAGCTTGAATATAATGAGCCCCGACCAGTTCAGCACAATGTCCGCTGCGGTTAAGTAACCATAATTCGTGGCCTTGATTGAGTAGTAGTAGACTGCTGGATAAGCTGATATTTCCTGAACCGCCAATAAAGAGTATTTTCACTATAATTTCGCCTAACAAAACCATGAGGGTAGCAGTTTAGTTATTGATTTTCAGTGACAGTTGTTTTTTAGGGAGGGTATATTTATTGGAGCCAGCTGAAAAAACCAGTATCTTACTTTAGGATCCAAAAGGAAAAAGATGGTAGTGCCTATGTTAGTTAGGCACCACCACTAGTTGTGTTATTTCATTAAATGTTTGTATTAGCGCTTATTAAAGAATAAATCGACTCAAATCTTCGTCTTCTACCAATTTTTCTAAATGGTCATTAACGTATTGGGCATCGACAATTAACGACTCGCCACTTTTTTCTGAGGCTTCGTAAGATATTTCTTCCATCAATTTTTCCATCACAGTATGCAAACGTCTGGCACCGATGTTTTCGGTACGTTCATTCACTTGCCATGCGGCTTGAGCGATACGTTCTATACCTTCCTCAGTGAAAGATACATCTACACCTTCGGTTTTGAGTAAAGCCACATACTGTTCGGTAAGTGAGGCATTAGGCTCAGTCAAAATTCGTACAAAATCGTGAGCAGTTAGCGCCGATAATTCTACACGTATAGGCAAACGGCCTTGTAGCTCTGGGATTAAATCAGAAGGTTTACACATTTGAAATGCACCAGAGGCGATAAACAAAATGTGATCGGTTTTTACTGTGCCATGTTTAGTGGATACGGTTGAGCCTTCAACTAAAGGTAACAAGTCACGTTGTACACCTTCACGGGACACATCGCCGCCACTGGTAGAGCCTTCGCGCTTACAAATTTTGTCAATCTCATCGATAAACACTATGCCGTTTTGTTCGAGTGACTCTATGGCGGTTTGTTTTAAGTCTTCTTGATTGACCAATTTACTGGCTTCTTCTTCAATCAATAATTTAAAGGCTTCTTTAACTTTAAGTTTTTTCTTTTTCTTCTGACTGCCAGATAAATTTTGGAACATACCTTGAAGTTGGTTGGTCATCTCTTCCATGCCTGGAGGTGCCATTATCTCTACACCTACTTGTGGTGCTGCAACATCCAACTCAATTTCTTTATCGTCTAATTGGCCTTCACGCAGTTTTTTACGGAAAATTTGTCTGGTGCCTTTATCCTGATGCTCTTCTTTTTCTCCAAAATTAGTTTCTGGTGGTGGTAATAATGCATCCAAAATACGTTCTTCTGCCGCTTCTTCAGCGCGGAACCTTACTTTGCTGGTGGCTTGTTCTTTGGTCATTTTCACTGCGATGTCGGCCAAGTCACGAATAATAGTTTCGACTTCTTTGCCCACATAACCTACTTCGGTAAATTTGGTGGCTTCGACTTTAATAAAGGGCGCATTGGCTAATTTAGCAAGACGTCGAGCAATCTCGGTTTTGCCCACACCTGTTGGGCCAATCATCAATATATTTTTAGGTGTGACTTCTTGACGCAGTTCCAAATTAAGCTGCATTCGGCGCCAGCGATTTCGTAGCGCAATAGACACCGCACGTTTGGCATCTTGCTGGCCGATAATATGGCAGTCCAATTCATGGACGATTTCTCTTGGGGTCATGTCTGACATAAATAAAACCTTCTAATCTGGGTAATCGACCGGCGATAAAAATAAACCGCGCCAGTCAGGAAAAGTGACTTAGCCGTTATGTTTAATAATCAATGGTTTCAATTGTTTGGCTATGATTGGTAAATACGCAAATATTGCCCGCTATGGTCAAACTTTTTTCGGCAATTTCTTTGGCCGACAATTCAGTATTTTCTAGCAAAGCCATAGCGGCGGATTGCGCAAAGTTGCCGCCAGATCCAATGGCAATTAAGTCATTTTCTGGCTGTACTACATCACCGTTGCCGGTAATGATGAATGAGGCCGTTTCGTCAGCGACAGCTAATAAGGCTTCAAGCTTGCGAAGTGCACGGTCGCTTCGCCAGTCTTTAGCTAGTTCAACGGCAGCACGAGTTAAGTTGCCTTGATGCATTTCAAGCTTTGACTCAAAACGTTCAAACAAAGTAAACGCATCGGCTGTGCCGCCAGCAAAACCAGCTAACACTTGGTTGTTATAGAGGCGACGGACTTTTTTGGCGTTGCCTTTCATTACAGTATTGCCAAGTGAAACTTGACCATCACCGGCTATTACTACTTGATTATTGCGGCGTACAGATACAATTGTAGTCACGAAAATTCCTTCAATGTCCGACGACAACCCAAGGTGTTGATATTGAGGTTGTCAGGGCTAAGAGTGGGCGAATGTCCTCGATATTAAGAGGACATTGCCAGATGCAGTAGATGTGGGGAGTATTCTATTTTTTTCAAGCCACTAGTATAGTAGCTCGTGACCCAATTGCTTAGTTACAGGTTCCAGTTCCAAATCTTACAGCCATTAATTTTTGCTCGTTGTAATGTGTGACGATCTTTCTCGGCTACACGCTTGCTGTCGTATGGACCAAGAATGACTCGATACCATTTTCCTGACGTGCCTTGACTTGGTTTCACTTGTGCTTCTAAACCTTGAAAGGCAATCTTTGCTTTAAGTTCTTGAGCCTGTCCATCGGTTCTAAACGAGCCGCACTGTATTAGGCGGCGTACTGTTGGTTGGTCTTGCTCTTTATGTTCAATTTTGACAGTGTATTCTGGCAAACTTTTAATAAATTCCCATTCTTCTTCTGGGATCTCTGGCAGGGTGTCTTCCGCGCTTTTGAGTTGCTCTGTGGTTGTGTCTTCGTTAGAGGTTTTTTCAGGTGCAGTACCCTTGATACTCCACAAAAAATAGCTAAAGCCTACTACCAAAATAAGAGTGATGATAATCCGTAACCAAGGTAATGATGGTTTAGGGGGAGGTGGAGCTGGTTTTTTACTGCGGCCACGAGCCACATAATCTTTGTGTGCCATGTTATAAAAAGTACTGCGTAGAAATAAGGGGAACGATCTTACCTATGATCACAGGATCCTCAATCAGAATCTTCATTATTCTTACTTTCACGTAAAATCCTGTGGATCAATATCTAACGACCAGCGAATTTTGTTGGCTAAATTTAGCGTCTCAATCTGTTTGATCTGTTGCGCTATGGCTTTTTGTAAGGCACTGCGCTGCGGGCTTTGTAACAACAATTGCATTCGAAATTGGCCTTGACGTTTTTCCATTAAGGCGGGAATAGGACCGACACAATCTAGATTGTCCAGATGACTAAATAGCTGCGCAATTTGTTGTAAAAAGTCAAAAGCGTCGCGGGCACTCAATGCTTGTGCTTTAAATAGCGCTTGAAAAGTAAAAGGTGGCAAATTGGCTTGTTGCCTTTCCAACAAAGCATATTGTGCAAAATGGCTATAGCCGTTATTGATTAAGTCTTGCAATAAAGGATGACCTGGATCGTGGGTTTGTAGCCACATTTCACCGGGTTTTTCTGCACGTCCCGCACGCCCTGCTAGTTGTGTGATGAGCTGGGCTAAATGTTCAGCTGCCCGGTAGTCTGCGCTAAAAAGCGCACCATCAACATCAAGAATAAGCACCAATGTAACATTGGGAAAATGATGACCTTTAGATAAAATCTGAGTGCCAATTAAGATTTGATGCTCGTTGTTGTTGATACTATTGAGCATGTTATCTAGTTTGTTTTTTCCTCTGGCGCTGTCACTGTCGATGCGAATACTGCTGTATTGTGGAAAATAGTCGGCTAGTCCTTGCTCTAATTGTTCTGTGCCAACACCCATAGAGGTCAACTCATTGGATTGGCACTGTTGGCAACTTTTAGGGATCGACTTGGCACTACCACAATGATGGCACTGTAATTTATACAACTGTTTGTGCACAGTAAAAGGTTTGTCACAGCGCTTACAGTGCTCTACAAAACCGCACTGATGGCATACGAGAGCCGGTGCATAACCTCTGCGGTTGATAAACAGCATCACCTGACTACCTTGCTGCAAATGTTGTCCGATACGCTCTAACATGCCTTGGGCCACACCAAATTTTAATGGTTGCTGACGAATGTCAAAAACATGTTGAGTCGCAAGTGACGCATTGCCAGCACGCTGATGTAACTTGAGGTGTTGATATTTACCGGTTAAGGCATTATTTAGCGTTTCTAGGGCAGGGGTGGCAGAACCTAACACCAATGGAATATTTTCCTCACGGGCACGCATAACGGCTAAGTCACGGGCGTGATAACGTAACCCGTCTTGTTGTTTATATGAAGAATCATGTTCTTCATCAACAATCAGTAACCCTGGTTTTAACATAGGTGTAAAAATGGCCGAGCGGGTACCGATAATAATGCCTAATTGCGCATTGGCACTTTGTTGCCAAACTTGAAGACGCTCATTGTTATTCAGCCCAGAGTGTAAGATGCCTACATCAATACCGAAGCGATATTTAAATCTATGTACAGTTTGTGGTGTTAGGCCAATTTCGGGCACTAAAATTAATACCTGTTTACCTTGTTTTAGCACCTGTTCTATCGCTTGTAGATATACCTCTGTTTTACCGCTGCCCGTAATACCGTCTAATAAAAAGCAGCCATATTGGTCGAGTTTAGCTTCAATACAACTTATGGCTATGGCTTGCTCAACATTGGCGGTAGGTTTGTCTTGGATCAACAAGTCTTGTTGCCATGTGGATTTTTTAGAAGGCGCTTTTTCAATAGGCTCAATCAAAGTTTTTTCGGTAAGAGCCTTAATGGCAGCCGTTCCAAAGTCTGCCTTGGCTTTAGACTTAACTAAATCGTGCTTTTGTAAGGCTTCCAACAAAGCACGTTGTTTAGGGGCACGAGACAAACTGCTTAAGTCTGCCGATCGACCACTATCACTTACTGTCCAATATTCGATGGGCTTTGCTTGGCTCGATTCTCCTTTGCGCAGGGCCACAGGCATAGCTGTTTGCACCACATCGCCTATAGGGTGTTTGTAATACTGAGCTAACCAACTACATAGTTTGATTAATACTGGGTCGAATATGGGGGCGTCATCTAATACTGCTTCAATAGATTTAAGCTTGCTGATGTCCCATTCTGATGTTTCAGCTGTTCCCCAAACAACGCCTATCAATTTGCGAGGTCCAAAAGATACACGGACCCGCACACCCGCAGCTAATTCATTGCCTTGGTATAGATAATCGAATAGCTGACGTTTGGGAATAGGTAGTGCGACACGTAGTATTGTCATTAATTTGTTAGTGTATCCAGTCAGTAGAAGGTCAATAAATTAGTATTTGCGGTGATAAAAGCAACAAAAGCCTTGATCGCCCAAGCCCGTTACATTAATATGCGCGCCACTTTGCGGCAAGCCACAAAGCTTTTTAATTTAATTTTCGTATGGTGTTCAACTTCGGGTTGAATAGCGATACGGCCTGACGAAGAGGTAACCCATGAAACAAGATATCCATCCTGATTATCAAGAAATGACTGCAAACTGTTCTTGCGGAAATGTAATCAAAGTTCGTTCAACTTTGAAAAAAGACCTTAACCTAGACGTATGTTCGTCTTGCCACCCTTTCTACACGGGCAAGCAACGTAACGTTGATACTGGTGGTCGTGTTGATAAATTCAACAAACGTTTTGCTGGTCTTAAGAAAAGCTAAAACTGTTTGTAGTCTACCAAGACATCGAAAAGGCGCTTATTTAGCGCCTTTTTTTATTCCTGAGTGTTATTACCAAGGGAAACTGTCGGTCTAACTACCGAACGACTTTGTGGTAATGACGTTAGCAGCTAGCGCTTAGTCCAGCGCTCTTTAGCTCTTGTCTGCTTTAGCTGTGAGGGTGGGTGATTTGAATCGTTATTTTGGCTTATGTTGGTTGTCTTAAGTCCGTTTGAATTCCTTCATTATCAACTCTGCGCCCGCGGCATAACAAAAGCGTTATTTTATTATGGATGTCCTGCTATCTCTGCTATTATGGATGCTCTGCTGTACGCGGAAAATCATCAGATGCTAAGTCATATTTTATTCGATATGTGTCGATCATCTTAGGCGCCAATATTTCAAAGAAGTCCCTGCGAAACCGCATTCTTATAAACTAAAGTTCAATTTCAGTCTTCCAATATTAGTTTTATAATCAGTTTAGATTAAGGCTCAGATGTTTGTAGTAGATGCTCAGATATCAATCCTTGTCGTATTAGAAAATATTCTAAGCTGTATTGACGGCACTGTTTATTACTTGAAAGCCAACATTAGGATTTGATGTAGGTAACAACATCAATGGAATTATTTATAACGTTAGTATTTCAATGTAGGAAGTATCATGAACAGTAAACTATCAAATTTATTTTTAGGAAGCATATTCTTATCAATCTCAACAGGGTCAGCAGCCAGCTTATTACTTGGTCCTGATTTGATCGGTTATTCTGCGGTGTCTGGTGCCGCACTTAATATATCAGCAAACGCATTTGTAACAAATGATGTCGCAACATTTGCTGCCATTGATACCGGTGCAGGTTCTAGAACCGCTAATTTATATTCTAGCACCGGCGCCGTTTCTACAGGTGCTTTGGGGAGCGCTGGAAACATATATGCCGGCGCTGCCGCAGGTGTCGGGGCTGGAGCTACTGCTGGAGACATATACTCTGCAGCCGCCATTACAGTAGCTGCTAGTGCTTCGGTTGAAAACATTTATGCAGCAGCAGCAGTCACTCTTGGGGCGCTTTCGACTTCACAAGACGTATATGCTGCAGCGGCTATCACTGGAGATGGGGCAAACAGCAAAGCAGCTTCTACTTCTACCGCCTCTGAAATTAGTTTATATAAAGATACGTCTGACGTCGACGCTGCTTTAGAACAAATAGTTAGTGCCCAAGAAGCCTTATATAACCTCGATTCAGATTTTGCACTAGATGTGGGTTATGGAAGTGCTATTTTTGAGGCAGGAGTATGGGGTGGAACTGCTGTGACTGTCGCTGCAAACGCAATCATTCAATTTGATGGTAGGGGTGAAGAAAACCCTATTTGGGTTTTTAATCTTGATGCAGCACTGGTCTTAGGTGCTGGGACTAAATTCGAAATAATTAACGCCGGAGCAGGAGCAAGTGTCATCTGGAACTTAGGCGGTGCGCTAAGTCTAGGTGCGGGTACTTCTTTTGTGGGTGCTGCTTTTGTAACAGGAGCTGTAACCGGTGCTACATCAGACGTTACTTGCGGAAACTTATTTACAAATGCGACCGCCGCCATTGGTATAGGCACGATGATATCTACCAATTGTGAGGCCACAGATACATGGTCTGGCTCAAAAAATGGGTTAGCTTCTGGCCTTGATATTACTGACGGGATGATTTCAAACAAGTCATTCTCAGCAGAATCGGAGGCAGTATTAGTATCTGAGCCATCGACAAGTTTAATGATGTCTAGCTTTGCTTTACTGTTTTTAGCAGGTAGATTAAAACGTCAATCATGATATAAGTATTTCTACGGATGATGGGCTTAGCGATTCACCGTTTAGTTCATCACCTTCTCGTTAATTGCCGCGTTTTTAGCTAATACCTCTGTGAATTAAAGCAGATAACACCCCAGTCTAAATTTTTTGAATTGATTATATTAAAACTTCATTATGCTACTTTAGTCTTGAATTTTTTCAAACTAAAGTCAGCTGGTGCGCATTGATTTGTAAAGTTACCTCTGAAGTCATTGCTGGCACAGATAATGTCAGCTTCTGTTTAGATTATCAGTTAGCTGACGGTCACGATGAACATCTGACAACTCAGCTAAGCTGGGACAGCTAGAGGATAATATCCAAAGGAGGAAACCACGGGTGGTTATCTGTAGTGTGTCGTTGCTATGGGGGATTTAGTTGTTAGGTCGTTGGATTATGAGCTGCTCTTTGCGCCACGTATTTTTTCGGGCATATGTCAGGCGTATTTTCGGCCTTGCGGGTCTTGAGACTGGGATGTGTTTACTCTGTGGTGAATGAAAATTTGTATCTGCAGCCGCTTGTTTAAACAGTGAATCGCACTTTTAACCATACTTTAATCACCCTTGAAGCTGAAAGCACTATTTATATCCGGGAATAATAAAAGTGTGAAATATTTCACCTCATGCAAATGGATGAATTTGGCTGCTTTCTTTGCTATTCGAGCCTCAGCTATATACTGTCAATGAATTAGTTTGATGATGTTAGGTTAAAAAGGATGTACAAACTGATATGGACAAGTATTCGGGCGAATTATTAGAATTCATTGGTGAAATATATCAGGCAGGTCTGACAGGCAAGTGGCTGTCGGTGCTGAATAAACTTATTGATATCACCCAATCCAATAAAGCATTTTTTTTCTTGCAAGAATTAGACAATGATCAACCCCTGATCATGGAGTTGCAAACCACGTTTGAATATCCTCAATCAGCCTTACTCGACTATCAAAGCCGACCGTTCAAATGCCCCTGTTATCAATCTACCGAGTTTCTGACTGAAGGTGATTCGATCAATGTGAATAAACATATTGATTTGACTCAACATAGAAACTCCAGTTTTTTTCAAAATATTTATGGTCCATTGAAAGTGTTTCATTCCGTGGTGGGCGTTTTATGCAGAGATACCCATTACGAGTCGGTATTTATGGTCAATCGCGACGAAAACGATCAGCCTTATCAGCATAAGGACGAGGAGTTATTCCGTATCATTACGCCACACTTCAGTCGCGCCATGCATATTTATAAAGAGTTGCGTTTGTATAAAAATTATTCAAATATTTCCAAAAGCATATTAGACCAACAAGGCAAGGCCATTATTGTCTGTGATGCATACGGGCAGGTAATGATTATTAACGACTATGCTAATCAAAGGCTGGATACAAGTTGTCCGATTACTCTGTTAGGCAATAAGCTCTTTATCAAGAATGCCATTTATCAGCAACGTTTAATGTCCTGTATTAGAAAGTGCGCCACGCATGCTTATAAGGAAACTGGTGAGCAGGAAACCCTTATTGTTGAGGACGGCAATAATGAAAATATTCTGCTCACCATTGCTCCGCCAAAAAACGAAAATATACTCAATGATATTGATGTGCCCTGTTGCATAATAACGATTAATTTTCAGCGGCAATGGAATTGGTTAAAAATAAGCGATCTGTTTGCCTTAACACCCAAGGAAATGCGTCTGTTGAAAGCCCTGTATGCCAAGAAAAAACTGATGGATCTACCCCATGTTTACAACGTCAGTTACAACACACTGCGCACTCAGCTGCAGGCCATCTTCAAGAAAGTGGAAGTCAGTTCCCAGAGTGAATTAATGATAAAAATCAACCTATTTATCTGAGTGGCCTGACAGTAAACGGGACTGAATTCAGATTAATCTAATATGGCGCTCAGCCACAGCAAAGCCTACTTGATTGATGGGTTTGCTGGCTCGATGTGTCATCGCCCAGAGGGAAAATGGCTTGTTACCGTTAACGACGCCACTCTCAAAAAATCCGAGCTATACCTTCACCGGTATTATATTTACATGTTTATGTAGAAGATTCAGCACTGGCCTACACCGTATCATTACATAAGGTATAGGCAACAAAAAAAATACACCTCAGAGATCACAGAGTAAAAACTGATGATATTATTCAACCCTAACCATCATTTCCTCTGTGTGCCACCCGCCCTACTTGAGTAAAATACACAGGCATGTATATTTATATTCCCCGATGAATATTGATACGTGTTCGACATCGTGCTTATTTCGCTATGGCCACAGCGCATAAATTATAACAATGAGGTGACGACTTCATCCAAATGTATGAGACCAGTTTTTTTACACCTTTATATCAGTAAAACAGCATAAACTAATGCTAATAGCCCCAGGTAAGCCATGGAAACCTAATTTTTCGTCCAAATGTATGATGTCGGTTTTTTTTACATCTGAATATAGGCAATGCAAAGTGAATTATTTTCAATTGCCAATAACGGTAATTAAATCCCTTTTTTTACCCAAATAGATTTCACTAGGTTTTTTTAAGTCCCGCAAACTAGAAAAACACCTTATCTAATACATTGTATTATAAAGATTATTTTTGTGGCACGGTTTGTGCTTTATTGAAGTTGTGAAATTTGTGTCATTACAAGATCATGCGTTACCAAAAGATATAAAACATCGCAAAGCCTGTAGCGGCATCGCCATTGAGATTTTATGTGTTACGCGGTTTTAGTGCTTACATTGGAAGCGACCCAACAATGTCCCTGCAAGGGCCATAATTTTTTATCTCGAAAGGAAGCTTTATGAAATTAACTAAGTTTGCGATGCCAATACTGTCCGCAGTAATTTGTACACCTGCGGTGGCAGGAGTGATAGAAATCGGTGCAGAGTTGCAAAAATACGCACTACTGTCCAACACTTATATGTCCGGGGGCGACTCTGCTATTATACACGGCAGCATATTAAGCAAAACCTATGCAACCTCAGGTGCTGGCACCTCTGTCTTTGGTGATTTTCGCGGCGGTGGTGTTGTGACTCTCGCAGCTGGCGGCCAGGCCTCCGGTGATGTGCAATCAAAATTAGATGTCACCGTGGCGGCAGGCGGTATCGTCGCTGGCAACGTAGTAGCGGCAGGAGGGGTCGGGACCATGAGCGCCGGTTCAGGGGTAGGCGGCAACTTTACCGCCAGTGGGGAATCCGCATTAGCCCCAGACGCTAATCTAGTTGGCGAATGGCGAGTTGGCGCCGATGCAATTCAAAGGGCGGAGGATGCGGGCAGCGATGAGTACGATAACGCCGTCGCGACAGATGAGGATTTTCTTGAAGATGTAAAGTCGGAGATTGATGACAATATAGCCAGTGCGACAACTGAGCTGATTAATATAAAAGGCGAACTCGATCTCTTAGTCCCAACTGTGTATTTGGACGCGACGATGAATACAGACAGGACCTTCATCGCAGGTATTTACAGTGCACCCAGCTGGTCCACGACCGCCGCGACAACACTGCTGTTAGATGCTAATTTCCAAGATGACCAGATCTGGGTCTTTAACATTGGTGATATTTTTGCCTTCGGTGGCGTCTCAACAGTTAAAATGATTAATCTTAACGAGGGCGACAAAGCTCAGGTGATCTGGAACACCAAGGGTTACATCAGCATCGGCGATGGCGCCAATATTGTGGGCACTATGATGTCCGATGAGAAAATCATGGTGGGGGCCAATTCGACAGTGAAAAGTGCGTCTCAGCAAAGCTGCGCCGGACTTTATTCGACTTCCTCGTTTGTGTCCATAGGGGCCAGTTCGGTTATCGGTGGAGAGGGATGCTCAACAGTGGATATCCCTGAACCATCGACCTACTCCATGTTGTTAGCGGGTTTTGGCCTGATGGGTTTCATCAGCCGCAGACGTTACAAAAAAAACGCCTAATATTGAGTCGTTAATGGCTTCTTTCAGGTTTCTGACAGCACTCAACTGGTGGGGATCTGACAGGGAGGCAACAGTAGCGGCTTAGCAAAATCTCCTACCGAAACAAAGTGGCTTGGTGAAAACCTTTTTTTGTGCCTTAGGATAAATCTATGTCTAGCTCGATAATTTTTTCTGTTTAGGTGGCGCTATAAATTGAGGATAAGATTTGCGCATTTGGGAATTAACGAAATATTAATTGTAATTATATTGGCTATACAAAATTAAGGCTCTGATCTGATATGTCCAAGTGTCGTTGTTGTGTTACCTTTCTACAAACAATGTAGTTTAACGCTTTCGGTGGCAACTTTTAATGAAGACACCATGTAGCGGTTGAACTCGCGGTATACATTTCTTAATTTTTAAAGGACTGACAACACCATGTCTGATTTTCGCCAACAAGCACTCGATTACCACTCCAAACCTGTACCCGGCAAAATCAGCATTGAGCTTACTAAGCCTGCCGAAACTGTTACTGACTTAGCTTTGGCATACAGCCCCGGCGTGGCCGAACCAGTACGAGAGATTGCAGCCGACCCCGATGCAGCTTATAAATACACTGGCAAAGGTAATTTAGTCGCGGTTATTTCGAACGGCACTGCCATTTTAGGACTAGGTAACTTAGGACCACTTGCATCTAAACCAGTGATGGAAGGCAAGGCATTATTATTTAAACGCTTTGCTAATATCGATTCTATCGATATAGAAGTAAAACATACTACAACTGCAGAATTTATTAATACTGTTGCCAGTATTGCAGATACTTTCGGTGGTATTAATTTGGAAGATATCAAAGCCCCTGAATGTTTTGAAATTGAGCAAGAGTTAATTAAGCGTTGCTCCATTCCTGTTTTTCATGATGACCAACATGGTACTGCTATAGTGACTGCCGCAGGTATGTTGAATGCCTTAGAGATCCAAGGCAAAAACATTAGTGATGCAACTATAGTGTGTTTAGGCGCTGGTGCAGCAGCCACAGCTTGTATGGAGTTGTTGGTTAAATGTGGTGCTAAACGCGAACGTATTTACATGCTTGATAGAAAAGGGGTTATTCATACTCGTCGTGAAGATCTCACCAGTCACAAAAAGTTATTTGCTAATAACACTGATAAGCGAACGTTAGAAGATGCCTTGGACTGCGCAGATGTATTTGTTGGGGTATCCGGACCAAATTTATTGCCACCAGAAGCACTAAAGTTAATGGCGCCTAATCCGGTGGTTTTTGCTTGCTCTAATCCTGATCCAGAAATAAAACCAGAGTTAGCTCACCAAGTTCGGGATGACCTAATTATGGCAACTGGGCGATCCGATTATCCTAATCAAGTGAATAACGTGCTGTGTTTCCCGTTTATTTTCCGTGGCGCCTTAGATGTACGTGCCTCACAAATTAACGATGAAATGAAAATAGCTGCTGTCGATGCTATTCGTAGTATCGCAAAAGAGCCAGTATCTAAAGAGGTATTAGCTGCAAGCAACATTGACAGCCTTAGTTTTGGTAAAGACTACATTATTCCTAAACCCATGGATCCTCGACTTTTAAAACGTGTGGCACGGGCAGTGGCCCAAGCAGCGATTGATTCTGGAGTGGCTTCCATTAATGAGTTACCTCTAGGTTACATGCAGGAGTAAATTTAGAATAAGATGGGAAACTAATGCTTTTTATAACAAGCTTTTATTTAGTTAACCTGGGCTCAAAATAGGTAAATGTAACAAAACCTTGCAAAATCCGACGGAATGCAGATGATAAGCGCTGACTTATCTCTGTATTTATCTATTTGAACGCTTCATCTCATTTCACCGTAATTAACCACTTTAGCTCCTTCAATATCAACAATTATCCCTACTCTATATGTGTACTCGAAATTAAACACAACTAACAAACATAGAGAGATATATCATGAAAAAAGTACTTATTAGCACCATCATAAGCGCAGGCATTCTTTTAGCTGGTAACGCACAAGCAAGTAATATTGACTCTTCAGTTGAAGAAAAATTAGTCAAAGTATGTGAAGCGATAAGAAGCGATAAGGTTATTAAGGTCAATATGGCTGTACGTGATAGCGGCATTGGTATGAAACAAATTGCTAACGGCTTAGTTTGTAATGGTTATGACCCAGTTAGTTTTGCCTTGATCAACAATGCGGAAAAAACGGCAAAATTTATGGCTAAAAGAAGTAATGATAATCATCAGGAATTAATAGCTAATTTGTAGGCCATTAATATGCAAACAGAAAAGAGAGTGAGTTAAGCGCTATAGTTAAATCCGCTTTTCTCACTATTCACTTCCACCCATAAAATCTAACAGCTCTTCTAACATTACAAAATTTAAGTAATTTGTTCTCTGTTTAAGTCATTGATCCCAAATTCAGGTATCACTAAAAATGCTGCAGTACCTGTTTGGGAATGTATTAAGCGTGTTTCGCAATAATGGCATCAATATGTGTCGATAAAGCGTTTAACGCTAAAGTGTTCCATTCTTCAGGGCTGATTAGAGTGGATATGGCGTGATGTTTTAAACTGACATAACCATGTACAAAAGCCCAAATTTCTAGCGCTATATGTTGTTTTTTAGCTAGCGACGTATCCACTGGAAGAATAAGTGAGCTAACATCTATTAACATTTTAAAGGCTTTTTCAGAAACGGCACGGGCTTCCTCAGAAGGAGAATAACCGGCATCACTTTCGCCAAATATAAGTCGGTAATGAGCCTCATATTTGTCAGCTACCTCTAGATAACCCTTAACCCCTTGTAAAATTGTCTCTCGTGGTCCTTTTGCTGACTTAAGTATATCCATAGCGGCAAATACCTTCTCAAACCCCTCAATATAAAGTTCGTCTAAGATCCCTTGTTTGCCTTTAAAGTGGCTGTATATACCAATTGTAGAGACTCCAGCACGCTTAGATATGGCTCTAACACTGAGTGCAGAGGTGCCGCCTTCGAGGAATAATTCAGATGCTGCTTTTAAAATCGTGCTCTTTGCGTCGCTCATAATGATGATTATTTAACCAATAAATAGAAATAAATTGTTGACCAGCATAACGGCGTTATGATTAACTATAACGCTGTTATGTGCAATGTGATTTTTATCCTACTGCACAATACTCACTAACCTAAGCAGGATAAAAACAATGGCCACATTCACACATGAAACAGACTATTTAATCGTTGGTAGCGGTGCAGTAGGCATGGCATTTGCCGATATTTTATTAACCGACAGTGACGCTAAAATCATTATTGTCGACCGCTTCCATAAACCCGGTGGTCATTGGAATGTGGCTTACCCTTTTGTCACATTACATCAACCGTCTTCTTTTTACGGGGTCAGTTCTCGTGAGTTGAGTAAAGGTTGTATTGACAAAGTCGGACTCAACAAAGGGTTAAATGAATTAGCTTCTGGTGCCGAGGTGAGTGCTTATTTTGATGATGTGATGCGCGAGCAGTTTTTACCAACAGGGCGAGTGAAGTACTTTCCAATGTGTGATTACAAAGGTGATGGAAAGTTTGTTTCGTCACTCACAGGTGAAACCCATCAAGTCATAGTGAACAAAAAAACCGTAGATGCTACCTACTTGAATACCAACGTGCCTTCTACCCATACACCAAATTTCACTATTGCCCCTGAAATCCAATTTATGCCGCTCAATGATTTACCTAAAGTCACACAGCCACCTGCTGGTTATGTGGTGATAGGTGGCGGTAAAACCGGTATTGATGCCGTTTTATGGTTGCTTGAAAAGAATGTAAATCCTAATGATATTCAATGGATTATGCCTCGCGATGCATGGCTAATTGATCGTAAAAACACTCAACCTACAGAAGAGTTTTTTGTTGATTCTATTGGTGCACAAGCCTCGCAAATGGAAGCTATTGCCAATTCTGACTCGATCGAAGATATGTTCGACCGATTAGAACAAGCGGGGGTATTTCTGAGGGTTGATACTCATGTACAGCCAGAAATGTTTCATGGTGCAACTGTTAGCCAAATGGAGTTAGCAGAACTACGTAAAGTGAAAAATATCGTGCGAAAGGGCAGAGTCACCAGTATTGAGAACAATCAAATTGTACTAGAGCAGGGCATTATCCCAACTAGCACAGAACATCTACATATTGACTGTTCAGCCAGCGCATTAACTAATTTAACCATTAAACCTATCTTTGCAGGTGACGTTATTACCCCGCAAACTGTGCGTTCATATCAGCCTGTTTTCAGCGCTGCCTTTATTGCCCATATCGAATTAGCCTACCCAGAAGAAGCTAAGAATAAAATCTGTAATGTGGTGCCTTTACCCAATACCTTAATGGATTGGCTTCGTTTAACTGCCGCTTTTATGATGAATCAATATATTTGGTCACAAGATGAAGATCTACGTAAATGGCTATTAGCAAATAGGTTAGATGGATTTAGCCAACTGATGCGCAGTGTCAAAGAGGACGACACTGAAAAACAAGCCATAGTGCAACGTTTGCGAGCAAATGCGCAACCGGCTATTGAAAAGCTTCAACAATATTTGGCCCAAGCACAAGCCAAGGCGAATTAAGGAATAGATAATGAGTGAATTTCAAATACGTAAAGATAACTATCTGACCCATAGAATCGTCGACACTGACTTATCTGAGAGTGATATAGGTGCAGGTGAAGTGTTAGTTAAAATTGACCGCTTTGCCTTTACCGCTAACAACATTACTTATGCGGTGGTAGGTGACCAATTTGGGTACTGGCAATTTTTCCCACCCACAGGTAACGATGTAAAGGGGTGGGGCATCTTACCAGTATGGGGTTTTGCTGACGTGGTAGCCTCTAATGCTGAAGGTGTGCCAGTAGGTGAACGACTATTTGGTTATTTTCCGCCAGCCACCTACCTTAAAATGACACCTACTGCTGTCAGTAAATTACGCTGGATTGATGGTGCTGAGCATCGTTCACCTTTGCCTTCAGGATATAACGCCTATCGAAGAGTATTAGCAGAGCCTAATTACAATAAGGCTATGGATGATTTTCGGATGTTGTTGTTTCCACTGCATATTACCTCTAATTGTTTGTATGACAACTTACAAGACAATAACTGGTTTGGCGCCGAACAAGTAGTGATTATCAGTGCCTCAAGTAAAACCAGTATTGGTTTAGGATATGCATTGGCAGATGATCAAAATGCCCCTAAAAGCATTGCCATGACATCTAGTCGTAACCTAGAAATGGTCAACAATTTAAACATATACAACAGCACAGTGACCTATGACAATCTAACAGAAATCGATGCATCTAAAGCAACTGTGATAGTGGATATGTCTGGTAATGGTGATGTGTTAGGTCGACTGCATAAACACCTTGGCGATAATATGAAGTTTTGCTCCAATGTGGGTTTTACCCATTGGGAAGATGGCGGCATGGGGCCTGACTTTATTGAGCAGCGTAGTGAAATGTTTTTTGCACCTAGCCATATTCAAAAGCGCATTAAAGATTGGGGGCCAGAAGTATTTGAGCAAAAAACCACTGCTTTTATGCAATCAACTATCCAAAGAAGTGCCAGCTGGTTGAAGTTGACTGAGCTTGATGGCCTGAATGGTTTGGCCGAAGTTTATCAAGATGTGTGTGAAGGTAAGGTTAACCCGGAAGCCGGATTAATCATTAAAATGTGATGGGATTAATCCATGTCCGGCAGGAAAACCTCAACTTTACCCGCTGTGATATTGGTGAGTTCGTTTTTAAATGTGCTCAGTTCGTTGCTTGCTATTGCAATATATAGCGTCACTTGCTGAGCATAATTCGCTTCAATATCCTTAACATCATAACGTTCTAACAATCTAGATATGTTGCCATCATGGGTATAGTCGTAACTTATTTTTAAAGTGGTGCGTTCAACTTTAAGAGTTGTTGGTAAATCGACTAAAACCATTGATACCGCGTCAGAATAGGCCCGTTGCAACCCACCAGTGCCCAATTTTGTGCCACCAAAATAGCGTACAACTGCTACTACTATATCTCCATAACCACTATATTCGAGTACTTTTAACATAGGCATGCCAGCCGTTCCGCTGGGTTCGCCGTCATCACTCATTGAGCGAATCGTTGTATTTGGTGCGCCGGCAATATAAGCCCAACATACATGGCTAGCCTGTGGGTGTTGCTCGCGCAGCATGCGAATGAAATCTTCAGCTACTTGTCGATCAGCAGCAGGCGCAGCAAAAGTTAAAAATTTACTGCGTTTAATTTCTAACTCTATTTGATGTACCTTTGCAGGCACTTTATAACTTGCTGTACTCATTTGGCTTTTGTCATTATTCTAGATTATGCCCACATCACTAAAATAGCCGCCGCTGCGATAAGCAGTAGACCAATAATTTCATGTTGTTTGACCTTGTTCTTAAGCCAAAATGTCGCAATCAATATGGTAAACAATACCTCTATTTGACCTAAGGTTTTAACATAAGCCACATGTTGCAACGCCATAGCACTAAACCAGCAAATGGAGCCGAAACAACTGGTTGCGCTAGTTGCAAAGGTCATCTTGGCGTTGATTTTAAGCGATGTAAAAGTACTTCTGTCTTTTATTGCGATATAACTCACAAGTAAGCTTGTTTGAATACATAACACCCAAAGCAACACCCAAGCAGCACTGTGCGGGAAAGGTACATTTAGTAGGTGACTCGCTTCTCTCACATATAAAGAAGTAAGTGCAAAACAGCTGCCACAGGCTAAACCTATTACCCCTGTTTTAAAGCTTAATTGACCTTTTCTACCGCCCCCGGACAAAACAAATATCGCCGCCGCACCAATCAAAATGCCTACCCAGCCAAATAAATTTAATTGGCTACCAAAAAATAAAGTACCTAACACGCCAGCCACTAATGCTTCACTTTTGGCAAGCCCCGCGCCTATAGCAAAGTTTTTTTGTTTAAATAAAATGACCATCAATGCAGTCGCAAAAATTTGCATCACAGAGGCGAGCAAAACATAGGAGATAAATTGAGAAGAGAACTCAGGAATAGCTTGGTTTGAAAAAGTGTAAAGTAACCCTAGGTATATCAGCGCAATAGGTGGTGCAAATAAAAAGCGTGATAAGGTCACACCAGAGGTGCTCATATGTGCACTTAGTTTACTCTGCAAAGCGTTACGAAACGTTTGCATCACCACCGCACCCAGCGTAAAGAAAACCCAGCTCACATAAATTCCTTATTAGTCTAAATGGTGATCTTACCTTATAAAGGGATCAAATCATTATCACCTGATTACATAACTAGTATTTTCGGTGTATATCAAAAGCCATTTATTTACTCCAAGTGTTTCATTTGTTCATAGATGGTGGAATGACTTGGTTAAAAAGTTTGATTTGCCTTATGATCTAAAGGCAAACTATGAAAAAGCACACAAGGAAACATCCGTGGCCAAAAATAACCCTCTCCGTAATTTGTTAATCATTTTTCTTCTTACTACATTCTCATCTTTTGCGGAGGAGTCTGTTCCCGAACAATTAAAAAGTTGGCAGGCATGGGTGTTACAAGGTAATGAAAACTTAAGTTGTCCTTTTATCAATCAAGCTGACTATGGCAACTTGAACAACCACATCTGCGCGTGGCCGAGTGTTTTGGACATAAAAGTGGATCAGCAAGGAGTTGAGTTTCAACAGTCATGGGAAGTACTTAGTAAAAGTGTGATCCCTTTGTTGGGAAATAATAAATATTGGCCGTTTGAAATAAAAGTAAATGGAAAAAACACACCTATTCTGAGTCAAAATAATCAACCATTTATCGAATTAGAAAAAGGGTCATTCGTAATTGAGGGGAAGCTGAATTGGCAACAAATGCCGTCAAGTATTTCACTTCCTAGGCAAATTGCGCTAGTCAATATGTCTATTAATGGCCAGACGATTAACTTTCCAAAAATTAATAACAGCGAGTTATGGTTTCAGGAATCAGAACAAGAACAGGCTGAGCAAGAGACTATTAGTGTTCGGGTAGTAAGAAAAATCAGTGATGGCCCGTACATAAAACTTAAGACCATTATCTCGGTTGATGTCTCAGGAAATATGCGCGAAGTCGCTCTTGGCCGTGTACTACCTAAAGAATTTGAACTGGTAGGTATTCAAAGTGAAACGTCAGCATTTTTAGATGCAGAAGGCGTGTTACATGCGAAGTTAAAATCAGGTAGATGGGAAATTATAGTTAATGCGTACTCACTTCCAACTAATTTAGAATGGTTACGTCCAGCTCGATCTCATCATTGGCCGAAAGAAGAAGTGTGGGCATTCGAGACTAACGAAAAGTTACGCTTTGGTAAGCTCAGTGGTGCCAGTGTTATTGATAGTGGGCAAGTTGATATGCCCGAAGCTTGGTACAATTATCCTGCCTATTTACTAACTGAAAATGACTCACTTCGTTACGACATTCAGCACAGAGGCAAGCCCTTACATCTTGAGAATCAGCTCACATTAAATCGCACCTTATGGGTATCTTTTGATAATGCTGTGTTTTCGTTTAAAGACAAAGTAACTGGTAGCATGGTCGAAGATTGGCGTTTAAGTATGCCAGCTCCTTTCACCCTTGAATCCGCTGAAGATCAAGATGGCGCCGTGCTGATTACCAGTATTTCAGAAAACGAAAGAGGCTTAGAAAACCGTTATTCTCAAGTTGATATTAATGCTAGTGGTGTAGTCGATGCAACATCGACACTGCCTGTAGCAGGCTGGGAAAGCGATTTTGAAAGAGTGTCTATTACTTTAAATTTGCCTCCAGGGAATAAACTTTTTGCGATTTTTGGTGCAGATCACGTATCCGATAGCTGGTGGAGTAGGTGGTCAATTTGGGCAAGTTTTATTGTGTTATTGGCGTCACTGGCTGCTTATCGTTTATCTGGTTTAGTATCGGGAATATTGACCGCATTAATGTTACTAACTGTTTATCAAGAAAATAGCGCACCGGTAATTGCCATGCTTAATCTATTGGTCGCTATTGCTGTTCGAAAACATCAACCATTCGAAAAACTTAAGACTATTGCAAAAATGTATTGGGGGGCAAGCGCAGCGCTGGTAGTGGGTTCAATTTTGCTCTTTAGTGCCACACAACTGCGTACTGTGCTCCATCCTCAGTTGGAAACTGGTAACAGCAAAATGTATAGCCAATACAGTGCAGATAATTTTGCCGATAATGCGAGTGTTAGGATGCACCCATCTGTGCCTCCTCCACCTGAATCAAAAATGCGTATTAGCCAAGAACAAGCCGATGTAGAAATGTTATCTGTTAGTGGTACAAGAATGCGACAAGCAGATGCCTTTTTGGAGCGTTACCAGTCCGATGCATTGCTGCAAGCAGGCTCGGGCATGCCAGACTGGAGCTGGAATCAATATTCTCTTACTTGGAACAGCCCAGTTGCACACGACCAAACATTTGAGTTGATAATGTTATCCAAAACCACTTATAAAATTTTAAAACTAGTCGGTATTGCCTTGATGTTGCTTTGGTTATTGTTTTTGTTAAAAGACTCGTTAAAACCAACTATTGAAAAATTCAAACATAAATCAACAGCCGCGATGTTAGTGACACTTTTTCTAATGCCAATCTATACACCAACGGCAGAAGCAAATAGTTTCCCCAGCCAGGTTATGCTGGAAGAATTAAAAGCAAGATTACTTGCAGCACCAGATTGTGCCCCTGAATGCGCATCAGTCAATTCGTTGAACCTATCTGCCGATAGCGAGGTGTTAACCCTTAAACTGACAATTCATGCAAATAGCCAAAGCGCGGTTGCCTTGCCTCGGTCAGAATTTTGGCAAGGGCAATCATTTATTTTAAACAATAAACCTTTGTTAAGTGTCTACCGCCAAGATAATTGGTTATATGTACCTGTTTCTAAAGGTATTTCTATTTTAGTCATTACTGGACGTTTAATCCCAGTTGATAACTTTCAGCTTAGATTTAAAGATCAACCCAAACGAATCAATGTTGAGGGTACTGATAATTGGGAAATTGTCGGGACTCAAGCCAATGTTTTGACTGGCAATACGTTGGAGTTTTTGGCTAAAGCAAATACCAGTCAAGAAGATTCCCCTGCTTCTACGCGTTTTAAACAACAACCTTTTGTAAAAGTCACTAGGATGTTGACCATTGATAAAATGTGGACAGTTAAAACTACGGTCGAGCGTATAGCGCCGACTATGGGGTCATTAAACTTGCAGATCCCAACACTGTCTGGTGAACACGTTATCAGCGATGAAATAGCGGTTGAAAACAATCAAGTTGCTGTGACTATTTCGGCTGGTGAAAGCCAATTTAATTGGACTTCAACCTTAGACCGCCATAATGCTATGCAACTTGTGGCACCTAACAACAAACGTTTTATCGAACAGTGGCAAATTGTTATCAGTCCTTCTTGGCATTTAAGCTTAGAGGGATTGCCTATGATTATGGAGCAACAGAATGCCTTGGATTACTTCAGCTATTCATTTTATCCGCATGCTGGCGAATCCTTAAACCTTGCCATTTTTCGTCCCGATGCAGTGCAAGGAGAGGCTTTAGCCATAGACAGTGTTAATCTTAAAATTGACCAAGGTACGCGTACTTCTAAGCTTGAATTGGCCTTTAATTATCGCAGTACTCGTGGTGGTGAACATGTTATTGATTTACCAATAAACTATCAATTAAAAGAAGTGAAAACTGATGGCAGGATAATTAACCTGCAACCAGAGTCTAGGCAACTGGCAATACCTATTTCCCCCGGCACCCACAATATCCAGATTACCATGCGTTCTAATATTGAAAATTCATTGGCCTTTTCGCCGCCTGATATTAATCTAAATGCGCCATCTAGTAACATCACTACCCAAGTCAATGTGAGTAACCAGCGTTGGATCTTATGGGCTAAAGGACCACTTTTAGGCCCCGCGATACTCTACTGGGGCGAATTGTTAGCGTTTATCCTAATCGCGTTGTTGGTCGCTCGGGTGAAGTTTTCACCTCTAAATACAGTGCAATGGTTAATACTTGGCTTAGGACTAAGTTTAAATAATTGGGGCGTTTTGGTGTTAATAGCGCTTTGGTTTGCCTCAATTACGGCTAGTAAATCTAGACCCAAAGACACTACGCAAATAATGTTCAATTTATCGCAGTTGTTTTTATATGCTTTTTCAGCTGTGGCGATATTGTCATTAATTTCTGTTGTGCCGATTAGTTTACTTAGCAATCCCAGTATGGGTATTGAAGGGTATCAATCATATGGGAATACGCTTACCTGGTTTGCTGATAAAGCGGATGGCCAGTTACCTAGTGTGACTATTTTAAGTATTTCAGTGTGGTTCTATAAAGCCATGATGTTGGTGTGGGTGATTTGGTTGAGTACTTCAATATTGAGCTGGATTAAATGGGCATGGAAAACCATAGGTATCCATGGTTATTGGCAGTCATCGCCAGCACCCAAAATCAAAACTGAGAAGTCGTTGACTGTGCAAGAATAAAATCGGAAACATGCTAGAAAAGATGAGCACCGACTTAAGGAATAACAATATTTAAGTCGATTTTAAGTGGCTAACATTTATAGGTATGGCAGCCTGTAGTCAGAAACGTTTTAAACGAATTGACACTACAGGCCACTATTGTTTTATTTTGTTTATAAAAACTTATTTGTTTTTTCGATCTAAACCTAACAAGTGGTCTAGAGAAAGCTTTCCTGGGCCATTAGATACTATGACCATAAGGGCGACAAACCACCAAACAGCTGGATTCCACCAGTGATCCCATTCAGGGAATACCGCTAGTTGAATAAAAAGCGTCATGCCCACTAAACCCAGAGCACCAATTCTAGAAAAGATACCTAAAATCAACATCACGGGTAGCAATACTTCGACAACTCCAGCTACAACCGCAAGTGTCTCTATCAAAGATACCGTAAAGGATCCTTCGGTATAATCCATTGTGTTTGCATCACACAACAATAAAGCGCCTTCTCGGATGGGTTCTGGGCAAAAGAATTCGTATAAAAACAAATCATATTTTTGTTCGTTGAAGTCTAAAAAACCATTCCATTTACCTAGCCCTGAAGCAAGAAAAACTTTTGCGGCAATTAGGCGGACAAATAATAATGATATATCGCTAAAAAACAGGGTGAACTGTTTACAAAGTGACTGATATAGGCGAATGATGGTATTCATGGTGTGTTTATTTCCTTAAGTAAATTATTTGATAGTAGTTGTGAAAATACACTGCTTATGTCGAGCTCACCTGTTGCCAACGCAGCTTCAGCAGCTTCAATAAGGGTGTTACCTTGATGTATCTGAAAAATGAATGTCCATTCTGGTAATGGCAGGGTGCGATGAAAAATCTGTGCTGTGTCACGCCACAAAATTGTATATTCAGAAGTTTGCTCAACAACGCTTTGTTTATCTAGCAAGCCATTTTTTAGTTCAGGCCAAATAGCAGTCACGCTCCAGTTGTTTTCCACCAGTTGCACACTTGCTCCTAAGGCAAATCTTTTAGACTCAATATCTTCTAACCAGGACTCGATGACTGCTGTTGTTGCAGGAGTCTCATCAGCGGCGAAGTAACAGCTATGCCAAGCTTTGTCCAAGATGGCTAAGTCTGCAGCGTATTCAAGATCTGGGGCATGTTGCTTGAGTTGTGTTCGGATAAAATCTGGCATGAGTTCGCCATATTCAGCAAGCACACTGGATTTTGGTATATGTTGTTCAGTGTATTGACGAGCAAGCATTTTAAAATAATCTTCACCTAGTAGATTTACACAGCTCGGGTATTTACGCGTCAATATATCGATGCATGCAGAAAAATAGGTGTTTCTATATATGAGTAATCGATTTTCTTCGCCTTTATTTGGCATGAAATTTTGTAGTTGTAGATGATCACCGCTCTTTAGGTAATGCTCAAACTGCTTATAGAAATCATTCATTTATTTATCATTGAGCAATGTTGAATGAGATCTGCAGCCATTTTTCTCTCAAGCATTAATTCACTAAAGGCGGGTAAGTCTGAATCTCGTTCTATCAAGACGGGTTTTGGGCCTGCTTGTTGTAAAACATTTTGCAAAAGTTCCCACACTTCAGGGGCAACTGGGGAATCATGAGAATCAATCAATAAGTCTGCTTGCAATGGATCGGTTGAATGTCCGGCAATATGGATTTCACTGACCACATCAAGATCTAGCGTATCTATATACTTATTTGGCTGCATGCCTACGTTTTGGGCACTAACAAAAAGATTGTTAACATCTAGCAGCAGAGAACATTGGGTTTTATGTGACAACTCCATCAAAAATTCTGCCTCATTAATATCCGAATCTAGGTGAATATAATTGGCAGGGTTCTCTATCGAAATAGTACGTTGTAGAGCATCTTGAATCCGCATGACATTGTTTGAAACTGTGTTTAGGGTTTGTTGAGTTAGTGGTATTGGCAGTAAGTTATTAAAGTAATGACTATCTGTGGTCGACCAAGCTAAATGCTCAGAAAAAGAGGCCACTTTAAGAATATTGCACAATTGTCTTAAGCGTTGTAAATGACGTTTATCAACGGGCTCTGGGCCAGCCAGCGACGCGCCAACACCGTGTACACTAAGTGGGTATCTTGCTGCGATTTCTTCTAATGCTGCCAGACGGGGACCACCGTCAATCAGATAATTTTCGGCATGTACTTCAAACCAGAGTCCTTCAATAATCACCTTAGGCACATCATTGAAGTATTCTGGTTTTAAACTAATGCCTGCATTTTCTGGCAGGCTACAGTTAGATTTCATTGCTGAGCAATGTTAAACAATAGGTTCTTTCGAAGCGTTACCATTAGGTGTCACAATAAATTCACATGAACCTTTAGGTGCATATGTCCAAGCATCACCTTGAAAGTCCTTAGTAGAAGTACCTTCACAGCTTGTACCCGGTCCCGCTTTACAATCGTTGTCGCCCGCTAGTGCGATGCCGTAACATTTATCTTTACGTCCTTTAAGTCTTTTACCTTCTTTCCATTGGGAAATGGCTGTGGTGATTTCTGCTGATGCGCCTTCAGCAACAGACAGCTGTGAATTAGGCTTTGCTAGTGCACTTTGTGTTACGGCCAATGTACAACCAACTACTAGGGCTAATTTAATACTTTGCTTATTTATCATGTTTGGAACTCCACTTTGTTTGACAGAAAATCTGCATAAATTTACATGGCAGCTCCAAGATTGCCCTCAGCCCCACCAGTTAAAATATAAGAACAGCCATTTCGATTTTTAATTTCAAGCAACACTGTTCATTTAACTAGACTATTTTGGTTTGATCGGTGCCACTCAAAATAGTGAGCAATTGTTTAATAAGGTGAGTGTCAATGTTGACTGAGTTAATAACTGCACAGCCAGCAGTATAGTTAATAATTCTGAAAGCACCGTTTTATCTACTATTTTCTGTGTTAAGTAAAGACAGTTTAGAGCGATTTGAAAAGAACAAAGTTATGTGTTTTTGGGTTGCTCTAATATTCCATAAACCTCATCAAAACTCGGAAAAATGTGATGGCAACGAGTTAATAATCTAGGCTCTAACTCTACTAAGTCGGGTATGGCAATGGTTTGGCATCCTGCCGCCAATGAGGCTTGGATACCAACGTTTGAGTCTTCAAATACCAGTACCCGATTGGGTGACACCGACAGTTTTTGGCAGGCTAATAAATAACAATCTGGCGCGGGTTTTGGGTTAGTAATGTCATCAAAAGTCACCAATACATCAAGGGCCTGCATGTAATCAGTATGCTGGAAACTTTCAATGGCTGAGTCATAACCAGATGACGTCACCACTCCAACCGCTATATTGTTTTCTAGAATGTATTTAAAAAAACGATCAAAACCTTGTTTGATTGGCAGTCCCTGACGTTTCTGGTTACTAATGTATCGACGGATCTCCAGAATGAAATCATTCATGGGAAGTCTAAGCCAAAATCTCGATGGGCCATTTGGTTACATATGTGTGTGGGGATCCCAATAAATCTTTGAAACATATCCGTTGTAAAATGCACATCAAAGGCTTTCGCAGTCGCCAGCCAAGCATCACAACATACTTGTTCACTATCAAAAATAGTGCCATCTTTTTCGAATAAAATGGCATCAAACTTTGTAAAAGGCATTAATTTAATACGTGAAAATAACGAAGACACCACAGGTTCATAGCATGGGTATATCGAAATCTAAAAACGCTCCTCTAATTTAATAACAACAAAGACTAATCTTTCCCAATGTAGTAGGCACTCAGTTTGTCAATGAATACAACTATCCCCACACTCTAACACTTTAAAGTGCTTGATTAATTCAAGAAGTTTAATGAATTTTGGTGTTCATGCTCAGCAGTAATTGCCATCAAGGTAATAATACTATGGGACAGATTTCTAGTCGCCAATCAGCATATTTACATCTACTCACTCGCTCAAAATTAGAACCTAGCCATTCTTCAAATCAAAAACTTGGGCGTGTTCAGCCTATAAATATGTTTGCAAAGTCCACTTAGCTTTAGTAGTTTGCGACTCTAATAAAAATAAAGGATCCCCACTATGTCTGTCGAAAATATATACAAAGTTGTTTTATACCCTTTCATTAACGAATCCATCGCCAGTCTTAAAGCTATGACTAATTTAACTGGCACGGCTGGTGAACCTTTTATGGATAAGGTTGAAGATTTCCGGTTTAAAGGGTATGCCGTTTGTTCAGATGTAACTGGGAATTTGGATGGTGTGATCATGATGCATCACTATCCTGAAACTGCGATTTCTATTGGCAATGCTGTTTGCCAAAGCATGTTTGATGAAAAATATGAATGTACTGAAATCACCGAAGACTTGAGCAATGCTTTAGCCGAGTGGGGCAATACTATAGTGGGGCGTTCAACCGATTTGCATAGCCGTTATAATTTAGATTATGGGTTTTCTAGTCCTTATTTTGTCAATGATATGAGTGACATGGACAAATATTTAGTAGGCGTCAAAGAAATTGTCACTGTGCCTATTACAGTTGAAGATGCTGGACGTTATTATTTTAATTTGTTGGTACGCTCAGTTGATTATCAAGTGAGCGAAGTCAAACGAGATGAAAGTACTGGCATAAAAAATAGTCATACTAAGCCGCTGCCATTTGATGCCACTGTCTTAGTTGTCGACGACAGCGCACTTATTCGTAAAGCCCTTAAACGTATGTTAGCTAAATTAGGTTACAACAATTTACTGGAAGCAGATGATGGCCGCAGCGGCCTTGAAATTGTGAAAACCGGCGTTGCAGATTTTGTGTTTATGGATGTGGTGATGGAAGACATGAATGGTGACGAGGCCCTAAGTGAAATACGTAAAGCCGGTTCAGATATTCCTGTTGTAATGCTTTCCTCAGTGACAGATCAAACCCTAGTAAAAAAATGTGAAAGGTTAGGAATATCTGGGTTTATTTTTAAGCCAATTCAGGCTAGCAATGGCGCGGATATTATTAGTCAATATTTAAAAATTGCATAATTATTCCACTTTTGTAACGTGGGTTGAGCTCTGAAAGCTCGGCCTGCTTTTATACTTCTCGAAACAAGCCCTTAAATTCGTTTTTATCATTCTTCCAGAAAACTTACTTTATAAAATTTTACGCATCAGTTAACGCTCAAATGGTTTGGTGGCAACTAATATTAAATTTGAGGAGCAATATGTTGATTAAAATGTTCGATACTCAAAATATAAAAAACACCCTTATTGATATTCACATCTGAAGCATAAACCCCTAAACTACGCCACCTAATGAATGTAGAGGTGTAAATGTTTAAGGCTGTTTCAAAAGTGATCATAGTTGCGCTAATCTTTGTTGCTTTTATTGGGCAAACATTGGCGCTGAGTATTGCTACGCCTTGTGACACTTCAGTAGACGCGCAACATTCTAGTGTGAGTGAACGAATAGAGCATAAAGATCCAGCTTCAATTGATACCGAATTATCA
>TARA_R110002153_G_scaffold34611_3_pt1 | contig 29425 bp, 28 predicted proteins | sample TARA_R110002153 | Tara Oceans TARA_R110002153 (sample SAMEA4398193) | marine metagenome | biome: Polar Biome; feature: [SRF] surface water layer (ENVO:00010504); material: water (ENVO:00002006), including particulate matter (ENVO:01000060) such as... | depth 5 m | reverse complement strand
TTGTGGTTGGGGTTTGGTTTGAGAACAGGACTAAAAATAACAAATGAGTAAGGGTTATATAGTAATAGCACAAAACACAAAAGGTGTAGACTACTTAAAGCAAGCCTACGCACTTGCGTTAAATTTAAAACTTACACAAAGTAAAGTAAGCAACCTTACTGTGTGTGTTGATCCTGCTACTAAGAAAAAAATTACAAAAAAACACAGAGCCGTATTTGATCACATTGTGGATATACCATGGAACGATGACGCCAAAGAAGAGCAATGGAAAATTAATAACAAGTGGAAATTTTATTATATGTCACCGTATGATGAGACAGTTATACTTGACAGTGATATGATATTTCCTACAGACGTAAGTCATTGGTGGGACATTATGTCACAACGTGATGTGTGGGCAACTACCAAAGTGCGAACATACAGAGGCGACATTGCTGATAGTGATTACTACCGAGAATACTTTACAGCAAACAATTTACCAAATGTGTACATGGCGTTTTTCTATTTTAAGAAAAGTGATCTTGCAACTGAGCTTTTTGCTATGATTGAGATCATATTCCAGCATTGGCAACGTATGTTTTATAAATATATGCCTAATGGTAAGCCCGAATGGTTAAGTGGCGATGTTGCATTTGCACTTGCTATTAAGTTGTTAGGCATAGAACATTTATGCACACAAGAAAATATAGATGCAGTGCCTACATTTATACACATGAAAAGTCATGTACAAAATATTAAAGGCAAAGCAATTTCAGATACATGGACAGAAAGTATTCCAACATATTATACAAGTTATGATAATTTTAGAATAGGAAACTTCCAGCAGTTACTACCCTTTCATTATGTTGAAAAAGATTGGTTAACTGATAATATGATTAAACAAATGGAGACAGCAAATGGCTGAGGGTATTAGCGAACAAGCACTTGCAAGAAAACAAGCATTTTTAAAAGCAAAAGAAAGTGCAGGTGGCGAAGTTACACAAATGATAGAAAACAATGCTCTTAGACAATGGGCATTATACTTTGATAAAAGCGGAAATATAGTTTGCCTCACGCAAGAAGTAGATCAAGTTGATGTAAAAGAAGACTGGATGACATGGGACTTTAGCAACGAACAATTAGGTATTTTACTAAAAGAAAATGTTGAGGTTGCTAACTACTGGATTGTGAAAGACTTATTAGAAGACAATGTATACAAGATTGAAATTAAGCCTACTGATAATCTCTATGCAAATGCTGAAAAAGATTTCTTGTACGAAATAGATGATGACACCAAAGGCGCTCAAATAACTTGTACTATAGACGAAGAAAAATTAACTGTAATACTTGATAGAGATATTGTAGAAAAACAATACAGTAACATGTATCCGGTGAGTGCAACTGTTAACGGCGCAAGGATGTTAAAGTTTTTCATTACAGCAAAAGGAAATCCGCATGTGATGTACCACTGCGAAACTATTTCCCTAAGCGAATTAATTATTAAGGATGTTGTTGAGCGTCCATTGCCAGCAGACTGTAGGGCATACAGCGTATACACTATTAAACACTTTGAGAAATACGCAAGGACTAAATGACAACACATATCGAACGAGTTGCTCCTTTTAATGGAAAGAAGAACTCGAAAACACAACGTACAGGATTAATTGAATTTATTTTCAATCCACATTGGAAGTATCACTACTTTGCTTTCAATCCTTCAGTTTCCTCCCAGGCTACGCGACAAACCTTCTTAGATCAATTTGCAGACAAAGTAAGTTTTGGTAGCCTGGAAGGTCTTACAGACTACGAACAAGTAATACAATGTAATAAAGATACCGTGTTAGACATGAGCATAACTGTGTTCTTAGAGTACCCTCCTACTGAGTTAGCAGAAATACTAAAAGTATATAGAGTAACTATAACAGATTGGGAAGAAGGCACCCTGGGGCAGGACTTTAAAATCTATAAGAATTTTATAGACAAAGTAATTAAGATGAAAGTTATGCCCAGAGAATTAATATATGTATCATTTAATTTTGGTCTTAAAGATATACCTTCACTAAACATAAAAACAATCACAGTGCCTTTTTGGATAATGGTTACAGCATGGGACTGTCCTTGGATTGTAAAATCATGGGACGAACCACAGTATAGAGATTCATTCCTAAGTAAAATATATACAAGCAAGCGTTATAAAACTGCTATGTTCCCTAACTACAAAGCAAGACCAGTTAGATTATTCACTCTTGCCTTAATGGACGAAGCAAACTTATTAGATAAAACCGACTGGAGTTTAGTAGGTCAGCAAGAAGATAACACCACAGCAAAATGGACAGAAAAAAATATATATGTAGGTTGGGATGAAAAATTTTCTACCTTTGGACTGAAAGATAATAAAGAATTTGACACTAAGGTAAATAATTTTTTAGAAAAAAGAGAAGAAGAATTGCCGAAACATTTGCCGAGACTTGGTTCAGGTGTAATGTCATTTTTAAATTTTCCTGAAGAATACATTGGCACGTATGACTGGTCAATAACAATTGAAACGCTACCAGGTCTCAGAATACCATATGCAAATGGCTTATTGGGAGCAGTTACAGAAAAAGTATTCAAATGTTTTGCAGTTGGCACAATGCCGCTCATGATATCAGAATCGGGTTCAGAAAAGTACTTAAATAGTATTGGATTTAAAGTACACAGCACAGGCACAGATAAAATGAGAAATTTTGAACGTGCAAGAGGAATAGTTGATCACTTTAAACATATACAGGATAATAACATAAAACCTAACATTGATGATGTGATGCATAATGCAAAATTAATGGTTGACAAAGAATTTTTATGTAGTAAAATAACAGGACCAATATTGGAATATTTTAATGGCTAAAGTAGACGTATCAGAATTAGATATATTTTACATATCATATGATGAGCCTAATGCTGAAGAGCACTGGGCTGACTTATTAAACAAAGTACCTTGGGCAAAACGAGTCCATGGAGTTAAAGGCTTTGATGCCGCTCATAAGGCATGTGCTAATCAATCTGAAACAGAACGTTTCATCACAGTTGATGGAGATAACATTGTCATGGACGACTTCTTTGAACAGGAGTTAGACTTTCCAGAAACCGACCACGACGGCAATGACATTGCTGAAAGTATCTTTAGTTGGAACGGCAAAAATATTCTCAATGGATTAGTATACGGCAACGGTGGACTTAAATGTTGGCCCACAGAGTATACAAAGACAATCAGCACACACGAAGCCGCAACAGACGGTGAGGGTATGGAGTTTTGCTGGAAGTTAAACTATATACAACTTAACGATACATTTAGTGAAGTGCATCAAACAGCATCGCCATTCCAAGCCTTCAGAGCAGGGTTTAGAGAAGGTGTTAAAATGAGTTTAGATCAAGGCAAACGTGTAAAGCCGTTAGAGTTTAGAAAGAAGATTTGGTATGGTAACTACAACAGATTACAAACATGGTGCAACATAGGCAGTGATGTAGACAATGGCATATGGGCTATTTACGGAGCAAGACTTGGTTGCCAAATGGCAGTGTTAAGCGAATGGGACGTAAATTTAATATCAGACTATGATTGGTTTAAAAACTTTTTCTATAAAGAAATAGCACCTAACTTTGATGGTGTTAAGGTATTTGGTAATACCATTGATATGAAATGTCGATACACCAAGTTAGAGTGGGACAGTGCTATGCTACATAAAGAAGTATGTAGATTAGGTAACGAGCTTAACGACAGCATAACTGAAATGATGTTATTTGATCCTAACATACAAATGAGCCAATTCTTTAAGAAAACGTATGTTAATCCTAAACGTTGGGGTGTTATGATCAGAGAAAAACAAATACAAGATTTATTAGAAAAAGGATTAATTGGAAAATGAAAAATCCAGAAAAGTTTTTCGAACAAGCTCAGAAAGGCATTGTGACTGTAGTATTTGAGAAACTACACACTAAAGAAATTAGAACTATGCCTTGCACACTTAACAGCAACTTTGGAGATTTTGTAATTGAAATTAAAAAGTATGATTCTAAGAGTGATAACTTTGTAGTGTGGTGTACCGACAAAGACGCATGGAGAAGTTTCAGAGTTAGTACTGTAATTGATTGGTACGAGGGTGAACCAAAATGAGTTGTAAACTATATGCAAATATAGGAGTAGCACACGAAAACGATATAGAAGTGCTTAAAGCAAGAGTCATTTCAGCGGCACAATGTAATGCTGACGCAATTGTTATTAACAAGACAACACCTATTAAACTTATACCAGACGAGAAAAAATATCTAAGTATTAACAGTAAATGGGGAGCATTGCCTTATTTAGAAGTTGCAACAAAAAGTGAGTTAACTGTTACTACCACTAAACAAATTGTAGAGTTCTGTGAGCAAATTGGCATACCTATTATATGGAGCATTACTGACATCGAGTCATTGATGTTTGTTATTGAAGAAGCAGAAGCAAGGCATATTAAAATACATTCTGATGCAGTTGATTATATTGAAATAATTCGCTACTGTTCAGAAAAAGAATTACACACCATTGTGCCTATTGACTATTTCCCATACGTACAACAGTATTCTAAAAAAGGTAAGAGACTAATACAGTTGTACCACACAGCGGAATCTTTTCCTGCAAAGGTAGAAGAACTTCAATTAAGTAAACTTGATGTTTTTGTTACACAAGGTTTCCGTGTTGGATATGAAGGCAGAGAAGAAGGTATATTCCCTACAATGGCAGTTGCATATAAAGGTGTTGATTATATTGAGAAGTATCTCGGTGAAGAAGACAGTGATAACGGTGCTATATTACAACCTGAACAATTTTATGATCTATGGCAGTCTATGAATATTATGTTTGATGCCGATCAACAACATCCGTCATCTGATACGTAGTACCAGGAATGTTGTCTTTTGCTAATGCCTGAGCATCGCGCCGTAAACTATACAAATTATTTTGTGTAGAAAATCCCATATACAATGTTAATCTCTCAAACGTATCTGCAGGTACATTTGGCCAATGCACTATTCTTGCATCAAACATTATCACTCTATTAAATACGTTAGATACATACGTAACATCATCACCGTAACCCATATAGAAACCACTGTCCTCAGGATCAGTAACATTGTCTTGCACATACATTAAGCACACACAATAATACGATTCGTCATCAATATGGTTAAGGTCCATGTGTGGCTGTATCTGATCGCCTGTTACATATCTATTTAAGAATGAACGAGAATAATGATCTATATTAGCACGTTCATCAAATTTTAATAACCCAGGTTGTAAAAAATCATAATGATTAAAAAACTTTTTCTTTAAAGAAATAGGATGCACACCAAACTGTGTTTGAGATTGATCTGTAACGTTATCCTTGTTAGGCTTATTAACATAGCCAAACTTAGTAGGCATTTTCACACTACGGAATTCTAATTCATCCTTGATGCCTAACCATTTTTCAATAAGTTCTGGCGGCATAGCATTATCATACACCAATGCTTTGTATCCGTTGATATTAAATTCATTAATTAAATCCATCGTAATATTTATGATTGTGAAGATAAATTGTATAAATATATGAGTACTTAAACGTACACATACAACATACAAAGGAGATACAAATGGCCTCAGTCGGATTTATTGGGGTAGGCAAGTTAGGACAAGCCTGCGCCGAAATGGTTGCTGAAGTACATGATGTTGTTGGTTATGATGTTAACCCAGTAGAGCCTGAAAACTTTACAATGGTTAGCACAGTGGAAGATGCTGTAAGAGGACAAGATATTGTCTTTGTTGCTGTACCTACACCACATGATCCACAATATGATGGAAAAGCACCTACCAGCCATCTACCAAACAAAGACTTCGACTACACGTTAGTTAAGCAAGTTCTTTCGGAAGTAAATGCGGTTGCAACAAAAGAGCAACTAATTGTTCTTATATCAACTGTGCTACCAGGCACAACAAGAAGAGAGTTTATATCACTTCTACCAAATACACGTTTCGTGTATAACCCTTATCTAATTGCCATGGGCACTGTAAAGTGGGACATGGTAAATCCAGAGATGGTTATGATAGGAACCGAAGACGGTAGTGAAACAGGTGATGCAAAACAACTTGTAGATTTTTACAAAACAGTCATGCAAAACGAACCACGTTACATTGTTGGCACATGGGATGAATGCGAATGTATTAAAGTGTTTTATAATACTTTTATATCAGCAAAAGTCTCACTGGTTAACATGATACAAGACGTTGCAGAAAAGTCAGGTAACATTAATGCTGAAATCGTTTGCGATGCATTAGCAACAAGCGACAAACGTATTATGGGACCTGGGTACATGAAACCAGGCATGGGAGACGGAGGTGCATGTCATCCTCGTGATAACATTGCATTGCGTTGGATGGCCGAGGAACTTGACTTGGGATATGATTTGTTTGATGCAGTAATGCGTAGTAGAGAAGTACAAGCAGAGAATATGGCTAAAGAACTTATCAAGCATAGCAAAGAAAATCTTATACCTGTAATTATTGTAGGTAAAGCATATAAACCGTTAGTACCATATGAAGCAGGTTCAAGCAGTATGCTTGTTGGTTATTATATAGAACAAGCAGGTATTGAGCTTTATTACTTAGACGAAGTAGTAGGAGAAATGCCGCCAGCAGAAGTTTTAGAAAAGCCAGCAGTATATTTACTTGCTCACAATCCTGGGATTACTTACGGGGATCAATTGGATTTTGTTAAGGGATGGTATAGCGAGCATAAAGTAACAGATTGCGATCAAGCACTTACTGTTGCTTCTGCTAACGGATCAGAACTTAAATTTGCAGAGGGAAGTGTGATTGTAGACCCTTGGCGTAAAATACCAGCCTTACCAGGTTGCTCTGTTATACACTACGGTAATACACGAAACGATTCCTTAAGATAATGCATCAAGAAGGAGCCCTGCCTTATACCAGTTATACTGGCGGTTATCTTAAAACTATTAAGACTCCGCACGGATTAATGATGGCTATTAGATTGTGTGGCTCCAACCCTTTAGATGGTAAAACTAAAAACTCGTTAGCACTGCAAGATAGCAGAGTACAAGATTTTTTTATGTTGGCTAAAAGGACTAATCGTAAAATACTTGTACTGTGGGATTCAGAACCTCATGTAATTGTTGCACGTGGTAAACAATCTATATTTAGATGGCTTAACGAACATTTAAGAAGATTTGATATTGATTTCAAGCAATTAACCTTCATAACTATAAATTGGGCTATAGAAGAATGTTATGCTAATTGGTGCAAACTTAACAATACACCCGAGCACGAAAAGTTCAACGTTGAGTTTGTTTGGTCCCCTGCCAGGCTATTTGCAGAAACAAGAATAATGAAGTTTGATGCATACAAGGGCGAGAAAGACACACACTTTACATGCATGAGTGGCCGCAATCGTGGCATCAGAAGATTAATGCAAAATGAAATGGATGATATGGGATTTAACAAACCAGAAGTTAAACAAAAACATATCACTACATATTATTATTCGTTAGAGGAAGAAATAAATCCGATTGGACAAAAAGAGATGGTTCGCAGAATGAGGAACGAAGGACATGCAAATCCTCATAGTGAAGAATTAAAGCAAACACTTCTACGTTCTTGTGTTAGTTTTACACAAGACTTTTTACAGTTCGAAGAACTTAATTATAACGATAGTGAGTTATACGGCGACTGGTGGAAAGAGCGATGCATATCAGAAAAAACATTGCGTAACATATACTTTGCACAACCGTTTATACTATATAGCGATCCTGGAGCATATAATTTTTTGCATGAACAAGGGTTTCAAACATTCGATGGTATATTATTTGATGAGAGTTTTGATTCAATAGAGGACGATACATTGCGTCTTAGAGCTATTCTAAGCGAGTTACAGCGGTTATTAGCAATGGACATAGCAGATGTGCAAGCATTAGTTAAATCAGACGCTGTAGTAGACGTATTAATTCATAATAAAAAACTGTTACACACAATTGGTATGGCAACGAAGAACACAACACAGCCAGACGAACAGGTTATAAATAGTGTGTACAGAGGACAGGCAAATGAGTGATCGCGTAGGTCGTATTAACGAAATAGATAAAATAATGAGCGAGGAGGTGAGCGATACCTTCTGTCTTGCCAAATGGCATCACACCACAATTTACTTACACAGAGGACAGACTCATAGTTGCTATCACCCTAAGCCACATGACATTCCGTTAGACTTGCTCGCAAAAGATCCAAGTGTGTTACATAATACACCAGAGAAAATACAAGAACGTATTGATATGTTCAACGGTGAACAAACAAAAGGGTGCCAGTACTGCTGGAATGTTGAGAACATGGAAGGCGACCATGTCAGTGATAGACACATACGTAATAGTAGTATCTACACAGAAGAAAGGATGGAAGAGATCCTTTACAATCCGCCAGAGTATAGAATCAATCCAGAATATATTGAGATTGCATTCAGTAGCGAATGTAATTTTAAATGTGGTTACTGCCATCCTATGCATAGTAGCAGTTACTACCAAGAAATTAAAAAACACGGCCCTTTCACAACTGTGGAAAATCATCGTAATGATATTGATTGGTTTGAAATTTATGATGAAGATTCCCCTTACGTAGAAGCGTGGTGGAAGTGGTGGCCCGAAGTAAGTAAGACATTAAACATCTTGCGTATTACTGGAGGTGAGCCATTACTACATAAAACTACATGGAAACTGTTTGACGAGTTACTGAGAGACCCAAAGCCAAATTTAGAAATTAATATCAATACTAACTTGGGTTATACACATAGACACATGCATAGACTTGTAGACTATATTGAGAGGTTACGTGCTGGTAATTGTATTAAAGCGTTTAAAATGTTTACAAGTATGGACACATGGGGAGAGCGAGCTGAGTATTTACGCACAGGACTTGACACAGATGTTTGGGAAAAGAACCAAGACATTTATGTGCAAGGTGCTAAAAGCCATATCACTACAATGGTAACATTTAATATTTTAAGTGTAACAAGTTTTACAGAGTTCCTCAAAAAAATGCTTGAATGGAGAGCTAAATATGAGGACGTTATACCTAACGACTTAGGCAGTGACGAGTTTGTGCGTAAGATTAGATTTGATACTCCGTACCTCAAAGAGCCGTTACAGTATGACATGCAAATATTACCCAAAGAAGAATTCCTACATTACTTCGATAAAAGTTTAAAATTTATCAAAGATAATATTGTAGAAGAAGACAGAACAAAATTCTCACACTTAGAATATGAAAAATTTAAACGTGTAAGGGATTATTTTGCTTCGGAGCATTATCCAGAAGATCGTATACGCAAAGGACGGATTGATTTCTATCATTGGTTTAAAGAAATTGATTCCAGACGTGATACTACGTTCCTTGATACTTTTCCTGAAATGGAAGACTTCATGCAGTTGTGCAAAGATACAGCACAGGGTGAGATCAAACTGGTGAGTGTAGAGTAATGCCCAAGCAGGAAATCCGTCATGACCGCGAGTGGAACGAGTGGCGAGAGAAAACGTTTCCACCGTTGGAATACAAAAAACCGATTGACGTTATAAAGCATGACACAATGTGTTTGTTACCCTTCACTCATTTTTATTATGCACCAGGTGGAAACATAGCAGGTTGTTGTGTTAATCTTCCTGATGGAATGAATTCAAAAACACGTGACACAGAGTTTATTAAACTTGTTAACTTAGACTCAATGAAGTCATTGCGTAAAGCATTAATCTCAGGCAAAGCACATAGCTCGTGTGAGAACTGCTGGGTATCAGAAGATATGGGCAATGGCAGTTTCCGTACTGGACATAATATGGAATGGTATGATTGGTATGAAGATGATATAGCCGACGCATTAGAAACCTACAATGATGAGACTGGTGAGTTAAAAGAATTTAAAATGCGTTACATGGACATACGTTTTAGTAATCTATGTAATATGAAATGTAGGTATTGTAGTGCTGGCTTCAGTAGTCAATGGGAAGCAGAGAATATAAAAAATAATACACCTGAATGGATTGGCGGGCCAATACCACTTACTGTATCTGATGGTATGCAAGATCAGTTAATGATGGAAATAATTAAACAAATTCCGCATTTACGTGTTATAAATCTTGCAGGCGGTGAACCATTAATTGAACAACGTAATTATGTTATACTGGACGAAATAATTAAGCAGGGAAGAGCTAAACACATAGAAGTTAAAATTAGCACAAATGGAAGTACTGTCAAGTTTAAGGACTGGGACGTTGTAGAAATGTTATCACAGTTTAAAAAAGTACATTTTAATATAAGCATAGATCACAGTGGTGAGAGAGCAGAATATATGCGTAGTGGTACTAAGTGGCCACAGTTAATTGCTAACTTAAAGCAATTCCGACGCATGGGCAACGGTGTTAGGGTTAACATTGCAGTGTCTGTTAGTGCATTTAATTATGTAAGTTTTGATGAATGTTTTTATGAACTTCACAAAGAAGGCATTATAAACAATACAATGACTTTAAGTGTCAACCCAATTACTATGCCGTCCTTTATGTCACCACCCGGTGTATTGAACAACACGTTGAAAGAAGAGGGTGCAAACAGATGGAGAGAACTAATGCAATACTGCAAAGACAATGACCTCACTGACACACCCGAATGGTACCAAGACTTACCAGGCGGCAATGATGTTAGTGTATTAAAGTTTGATCAAATAGAAAATATGTTAACATGGGTTACCTCTACATCTTATGACGAAGATCAAGTAACACGATTTCAAGAGCATTGCAGGCACTTAGATGATGTACGAAAAGAAAGTTTTAATAAAACATTTCCAGAATTAGCAGAGATGCATTATGTCTGAATATATTAAATTACAAGATATTGATAAAACAAATTTACTCGAAGAAAGTAAAACGTTCTGCATGTTTCCATGGACGCACTTAAACGCAACGCCAACAGGTGACATATATCCTTGTTGTAGTAATGACTATACTGCGCCGCTCGGTAATGCCAGAGACATGAGTTTAGATACAGCAATAAACACAGACTACATGAAAGAATTACGTTTAGATATGTTAGCAGGTAAGAAGTCTGATATATGTAACTTTTGCTACAACCACGAAGACGCAGGTCCGCATAGTTTTAGAAAGTACAGCATAGACAATTTTGGCAAACATTTTGATGATGTAATTGAGAAAACACACACCGACGGAACTATAGATGACTTTCGCATGAGATATTTAGACATACGTTTTAGTAATATATGTAACTTCAAGTGTCGTAGTTGTGGTACAGAATTTAGTAGTCAATGGGCTTTGGAAGATAGAAAAACATACAATCCAGATGGTCCTATTATTATACACGTCGATGATAGCAAAGGCACTGTGTTAGAAGAAATTATAGATCAAGTTGATCATATTGATGTAGCATATTTTGCCGGTGGCGAACCAATGATCACAGACGAGCATTATGTTATATTAGAAGAGCTAATACGCAAAGGCAAAACAGATACACTACTACGATACAACACAAATGCAAGCACAGTAGGATATAAGAAGCACGATATATTTGATTTATGGAAACATTTTGATAACATCGAAGTAAGTTGTAGTATAGACAGCTGGGGTGATAGAGCCGAGCTAATGCGAGCAGGAACCAATTGGGGCAAGGTAGAAGAGAACCTTAAAAGGTTTAGAAATCATGACAAGATAGATTTTCAAATTAATACAGTATTCAGTATCATGAACTACTTAACTTTACCTGAGTTCTATGACTATATGGAAAAAAATAACTTAGTCAGCAGAGAGCATGACTGGTACCACACGTTATACCTTGCTGTGAATCCTTCTTACTACTGTGCAAGAGCAATGCCAAAGCCAATGAAAGATAAAGCCGCGGCGGCTATAAGAGCCAAGTACAATGGCAGATTTTGCATTGATCGAATAAGTAATAGTGCAGTGGACTTTGCGGCCGCTGATGACACGTGGGACTCTGTTAAGGAAGACTTCTTTCATAATACATTTAGATTAGATGATATTAGAGGGGAAGACTTTTTTAAGACGTTCCCTGAATTACAACCGTTACAGGACACTTATAGATGAAGACAGCAAAGCAACTTGTAAATGACAGTAAGCATTTCTGTGTTCTACCGTGGATACATTTCCATGCATGGCCTGATAAGAGAGTATTGCCTTGTTGTGTTTCAGACAGCGACCAACCAGTTAGTGAAATTAAAGAAGGCGAAAGCATACTTGATTTAATGAACTCTGCAGAATATAAAAAAATGCGTCTTGCTATGCTTAATGATGAAAAATATTCAGCATGTACAAGATGTTACGATTTAGAAGACAATGGCACTTGGACATTACGTAATAGTCAAAACAAAGTTAGAGGACTTTCCAGTCTTGACTTAATTGAGATGACTAATGCTGATGGTAGCATTGATGAGTTTAAATTAAAATACATGGACATGCGTTTTAGTAACTTGTGTAATTACAAATGCCGTAGTTGTGGACCAGGTTGTTCTAATCTTTGGGGAGAAGAAAAACTTAAGATTATATCCGAAGATGACTTTGTAACAAAATTTGGTCGTAAAGAAACATTAGTTACTTGTACAGAAGAAACAAACTTTATGGATAACTTAAAGCCTTACTTAAATGATGTTGAAGAATGTTACTTTGCAGGTGGAGAGATACTGGTGACACCAGAGCACTACGAGTGCATGGACTACTGGATTGATAACGGCCTCGCCGATCAAGTTAATTTAAACTATACTACTAACATGAGCATACTAAGCCACAAGGTAGGCGGCAAGAAACGTGACCTATTTGAGATGTGGAAACACTTTCCTAATATTGAAATATGGGCAAGCATCGATGCTATTGGTGAGCAGGGTGAACTTGTGCGTAAAGGATTCAATTGGAAAAAAGTACAAGAAAATTTATTGCGTATAAGAGACGAGGCACCTAATATTAAATTAGGTATAACACCAACTATAAGTGTATGGAATATTTTTAACTACACTGAAATGTTCGATTGGATGTATAAAGAAGGCTTTATTAGTGCATCTAACCCGCCGAGGTTAAATATACTTACGTACCCAGACTGGGCAAGTATTACTGTGTTGCCAATGGAGTCACGTAAGAAACTTATACAAAAGTTTAAAGGATACATTGCAAAATTTGCCGGAAGCGAAGAACATTTACATTTACGTAATGATTTTAGAGTGCTGGTGCAAACATTGTGGAGTGGTAAAGATGACAAAGCGGCTATGAGAAAGTTTTTTGAAGAGAACGACCAGATGGACGGTATCAGAAAAGAAGACTTAGATAACGTAGTTCCGCAATTAAAAGAAGTGAGGGAATGGTGTCAAGAATAATAAAATCAATACATACACCCGAGCCATACATGACTATTACATGGCAGGTAAACAATTTTTGTAATTACAGTTGCAGTTATTGTAATCCAGGTAACTGGATGGGTGATAATATTAACGAAGAACCTGTTGAACAATACATAGCAAGCCTTGATAGGATTATTGCAAAGTATGTGGATATAGGATACAAACACTTTAAGTTTTTCTTTAGTGGTGGAGAGCCTACTGCGTGGAAAAACTTTTTACCTATATGCGAACATTTAAAAACTGTTTTACCAGACTGTACTATTGCTGTTAATACTAATTTAAGTAGACCTCTTAAATGGTGGGAGCAAACATTTCATTTGTTTGACGATGTTGTTGCAAGTTACCATATTGAGTACGTAAAGAATGATCGCTATTTAGAAAATAGCATCTTCTTATGTGACAAGTTAAATTATTTAAGTAGTAAGATGTTACTGCATGATGATCGTTTTTGGGAAGTGGTAGAGTATGGTAACATGCTCAAAGACTTTATGCCTAACTACTTTATTGAATGGACACCTCTGTTTGATGAAATGACAGCCGATGCATCTCCATGGGAATATAGCGATCCAGACAAAGCAAAGTTTATCGAAGAGCATAGCATAGAACAGCAAACAACAATAGACAAGCCTTATAAAGACTCGGGTGTGGTAAGTTATACCAAGTACAGCGACGGCACTAAAGTACCGTGTAACAGCAACGACATAATTGTTAACAGAGAAAACTTCTTTAGAGGATGGGAGTGCGACATTGGTGACTCATTGTTTATCTCTCCGGACGGTAGAGTAAGTATGGCAAGTTGTGGTGTTCAAGCACCGCTTGGCCATATATTAAAAGATCCTGACAACATTGGTCCACGCACAGTTAAGTGTACAAAGTATCATTGCCATTGTGGTACAGATATTATTATACCTAAACGTAAAATGGAACTGCCCACTGACGAGGTACTTGCAATTGGCATTGATTAATAGGGATGACAACTTCTGTTGGTACTTTGAAGTAGATCACAATAACGAGTTTGCAGTAAGCAAAAGAAATTGTCCTCAGCAGTTTAATACAAGAGACTGGGATGACGGTTGGAATCATGTTTACATTGAAGTAAAGTCGTGCGACGCATTTGAATTTTGCGACCTTAACGATTATATTAATCCAGATTATATAGAACGAATTAAGAATCCAGATAGTAACTGGGTACTACACATAAACAACAGCCATGAAGCATTCCTCGATATGCCAAGTATGGTGTACTTACACATTTGTAAGAAATACGACATCCCTACACAGAAAATAATTTTAGCCAATGGTGCATTTGATTTAATAGAAGTAGCCGAAAGAATTGCTACACAATATAATGTGCCTGTGTTTAAAGTAGAATTAGTATTAGACTTTGAACTTGCTCAGCGAGGCAACGAAGACTCTAAAGGTGCTAAAGAAAAACAACTTAAAGTACCAAAAACATTACAAGTAGACAAACTACGCAAAACATATTTATGCATGAACAGACGTTGGCGATTACATAGACCACTATTTGTGGCATGCTTAGCCGCTAATGATATGCTTGATGATGGCTTTGTTAGTCTTGCACCAAGTGACGATGAAAAGAATTGGCATGACCATGTGCCAGGTGATAACGAAGGTGGTGTGTTCCAGTGGATAGAACACTGTTGTGAACGCAATGCAGAAATGGAATCATGGCTTCTACCTAAGAAAAATATGATACAAAACTTAAAACCCATGTACCTCGATACAGAAGACTTGGCCACTAATAGAGCAAGGTTTACATGGCGTCCTGGTTATCTGTACGCACAAAGTCTTGTAAGTGTAGTAACAGAAACAAACTACTTTACAAGTTTCCACAGCGACAATGATCGAGAGCGTAGCATCTTTTTTTCAGAAAAAATATTTAAACCTATAGCATTTGAACATCCGTTTATTGTAGTGAGCACACCTAACTTCTTAACCAGTTTAAAAGCAATTGGGTACAGAACATTTGACAAACTCATAGACGAAAGTTACGACAATGAACAAGATGATTTCAAACGTATGTGCATGGTTATTAACGAACTTAAACGATTATCTAAACTAACATATGAAGAGAAGGCTAAGTTTTGCGAAGAGGCCGCATTAATTTGTGAGCATAACAGACGCATATTAACACGTAGAAAGAACTTTAACTACAAGATGAATTACTAATGTATTTCAATAAGGACAACATACAGACAATAGATTATAGCAAATATAAAAAGTTTGTTGCAATTGGTTGTAGTTTTACAAGGTGGCGCTGGGCGTCCTGGAGCGATTGCCTGTCTCAGGAAATGCCCAATGCCACTTATGTGAATGCTGGTAGAGCCGGAGCAGGTAACAGTTACATACAAATTTTATTAAATCAACTTAGCAGAAAATATAACTTTGGCGATGATGTACTTGTAGGTATTATGTGGAGCACGTTCTACAGGGAAGACAAGTACTTTAAAACTACGCCAGGTAGAGGACACGGCTGGATGACTCCAGGCAACATATACTCACAAGATACATATCCAGAAGAGTATGTTAAGTTATGCGACCCATACCACTTTACAATGCGTGACTGTGCAACTATAGACATGACACTTAATTGGTTAGACACTGTTAAGTTTGATAGTTTTAGCATGATGGGTTTAGGCCTAAGCGATCAGATACAAATGGCAGGCGATAACAAAGACGAACAAGAAGCTTTAAAAGAACTTGAACTTATGTATTGGGACTTGGATAAATCGCAATTGCCGTCATTGCATAACTTCAACGACAATGGTTGGGGCGAAACACATGCGTATCCAGATACACACGGCACGTTTAATGACTATCATCCTACAGCAGTAAACTATCAACAGTACTTAAAACACTGCGGCTTTCCAGTTACAGATGCAAGTTTAACATACGCAAAAGACAGCACAGACCGTATGAATGCTATGACTGATACCAGCTGGCAAGACGGTGACTGGCCATGGGAAGGAAGTCCTAATTACCAAGACGAGCTAAACTTATATGAGCGTTTGTTAGATGAGTAAACCTACATTGTCTTCAGCACAGTTAATTACAATTGCTGATGAACTAATCTTATTTGGTACTAAGTTTGTTATAGTTGGTGATGAAGGTGATGAGACACAAGCACAAGAATTACAAACACTACTATACGAAAGAGATTGTTTAGCAGTAACTTCTTATTGGCCTGTGATAACTGAACAAGAGTTACAGGAAGATGAATTACCTAAACACATGAGTGGCTTTGTAACTTATGAGACTTGGGCCCATGGGTGTTTATTTTTAACAGACTTCACACACTTTGAACCTGGTGATCTTAACAACGGCCAGAATGCATGTGTTACGTTTTCTTTAAACAACTCAAAGAATCCAATAGTGGAAACCGGCTGTTGTCATATGATATGGAACGGTACCGGCTTTGCAACTCCAGACACGTGGAAGTCTTGTACAAGACCAGACACAGAACAACTAAAATTTGATCAAGTATGGCCTGGACGAATACAAGCAATGTATCCTGAAACAGCACAGGTTGATTTCTCACATATACTTCCATTGCCTGCAATACCTGACAATAACCATAACATGTTAAGATGGATAAGGTCGGTTGAGTTCGAAAACATTGTAGCAGAAATAAAACAATTTAATTATACACATATTGCATGGTTGTCGTTGGACGAAGGACTACAGGCTCCGTTTGTTAGCAATGCTCAAGTACTTAGCGATATGTTAGTACACCATGGTCATATTAAACAAGGTAACGTATTATACTTTACTGCTGACGAGTGTGCAGAGAAGCTGTATGAAAATTTAATGTGCATCACTAAGCCGCTTACAAAAATGAAAATGTGCTCAACAAGATCGTTTGAATACAACACGTGGGCTATGGCAGACATTATAACCTTAGTGCATGATGGTGATCCTAATTTAGGGACACGTATTCCTTTTAACAAAGCAGACCGGACTAAGGAAGAAGAAGACCATTTAAAACATGCAATTACTTTTTCTAATGCTCCGAGACCAAAAACGTTCTTGAGTTTTAATAGAATGCCACGAGGCCCGCGAGTTGGCGTGTTGGCATCGTTAATTAGCACAAGCAAACTTGATACTGGCTATTATAGTTTATGTTGGGACGACGAGCATCAAGACACATGTGATATGTTAGTTGATATAGCCAAAGAGGAATTAGCATCCATGGAAGAAAAACTTCCGGGTATTGCAACAAGAGAATGGGCAAAAGTTGATTGGGCACGAGCAGAAGTTGACAACATGCCAATGCGTGAGCCAGTTGATGTAGAACGCCATATAAACATATTAAACGAGATGGAAGTAGTGCAAGAATTTTTCAAGGCACGAAATAACAAGTCGCTTGTGCTTGATTCAGAAACAGTAATGGAAGACAATCCAGTTAACAGCACAGAACAGTTAACCCAATATTACAAAGATACATACTATTCTATTGTACACGAAAGCATGTTCTATAGCGATCAGCAACATGGCGATGATCCAAACAATATACGAGCTCACACTAATTCACAGGGCAGATGGAACTTTGACATGTACGGAAGCTTCGGTGGTAATTTCTTTAGCGAGAAACTATTTAAGCCTATGCTATTTAAACAACCATTTATATTTGCAGGTAGGCCTCACAGTTTAAAACTTCTACAAGCATCAGGTTATAAAACCTTTAATGGAGTGTTTGACGAATCGTATGATGAGGAAGAGAATGATATTGAAAGACTGTGGATGATCAATGAAGAGATACACCGTCTTAACAATTTTTCAGCAAATGAATGGCGCGAAGCATACACAAATGTGCAATATGTAGTAGAACATAACTATAATCATTTTTGTAGCGGCCGAAGGCTTGCGGTAACACCAGACAATCTTAATAAATACATACTACGAACATAGTGGAATACAGTGGCAGGCAAACTTATGAGTGAAGATCAAATACCAGAACAACCGTTAGACTTTAGTCTTATCAATCTTGCAAAAGATAAAAAGGATGACGACTTACCTGAGGAACCAGAACTTTCCATTGAAGATGCACGACATCAACAAATGATGGACAAGATTGCACCATATGCCAAGAAGGTGCAACAGAAGAATATGACTTCGCTGGCAGATGTATACACTGGTGAAGCACGTGATACTTCTATCATGCTTGTTATGTGTCCCGAGTGGGCACCGGAGTTTCCTCCATTCAACCTTGCAAGACTAAGTGGTATATGTAAGGCGGCAGGATATGATAGTGAGATTGTTGACTTAAACGTTAAAGCATATAACTTACATCAAACAGTATGGCGTCCCCAAAACTTAATTCCTTTTAGATTATGGGATCCAAGTGCCAGTTGGCATTGGCTTGGCGATACTTACATGAATGATATTCACCCTGTACTTGAACCTTTACTTGAAGAGTATCTCGAATACATTATAGGAAAGAATCCTACAGTTGTTGGATTCAGTCAGTACTACATTTCAGAAGAACCTACTAAATGGATGGTACGAGAATTAAAGAAACGTGCTCCGCATATTGTTACAATAGTTGGCGGCAGTAACGTACAAAAGAGTTGGTTTAACTCTATAGCCGAATACGATTTTGTTTGTACAGGAGAAGGCGAAAATGCTATCCTGTATGTACTTGACTTGCTTGAAACAAAAGCATGGGACGGCGAACAAATGATAATTAAACAAGACGAGATGGAACGCATAAACATCAATGGCATGCCTATGCCAGACTATGCAGGTCTCGACTTTAACGAATACAAAGTACCAAACGGAGTAACATCAGAGTTCTCACGTGGTTGTACTGCTAAGTGTACGTTCTGTGAGGAAACACACTTTTGGAAATACAGACAGCGTCAAGCAGTAGATGTTCTCACAGAAGCAAAGTGGTTGTACTATAACAAAGGTGCAGACATCATGTGGTTCATTGACAGTCTTGTTAACGGTAACGTTAACGAGTTACGTGCGTTCTCACTTGCACTTAGAGCCCATGAGATTCCAATGCGTTGGACAGGCTATGCTCGTTGTGATGGACGTATGGACGAAGAATACTTTAAAGATATATCAGGCGAAGGTGGTTGCATCATGCTTAACTTTGGTTGTGAGTCTGGTTCGCAGAATGTACTTGACGACATGGCTAAAGGTGTTACCATTAAAGAAATGGAAGACAACTTTGACATGTGTAAGAAGTATAATGTAGCGGCGGCTACTAACTGGATCGTGGGCTTCCCAACAGAGAAGCGTGACGACTTTGCACAAACAATGTTATTCCTATGGCGTAACAGAAACAAGAACATCAACAACGTTGGTGCTGGTGTAGGAATGGCAGTAGGTCCTGAAACAATTGTAGGACAGAATCCACACAAGTATAACGTAAGTTATCACAAGTATCAGAACCATTGGATCAGTAATGACTTCACCATTGGTGGAACACACGTGATGCACAGAGTAAAACTGTTCCACACATTCCTTGACTTCATGACAGGCTGTACAGATGTACCGTTTGGATATCCTGTACGTAGAAACTTACGCACAGAGCATTACGGTATTGTGTTAAATCATGATGATATGATCAGAGAAGTACAGTATGAGAACTTTGACTATGATATCATTAAGCCAAACATAAGTCCATTTGCTGATAACCTTGTAAATGAGATTTGGCCTTTCTTGAGAGTGTTATGGTTAAGCAGAGGCGGTTATAAAGCAGAGATACATTTCAATCCAGAAATAGATTTAAAAGAGTTTGGTTCACAGTTTGGACCAGGCATGTTTACAGGCGTGTACAAGTTCTTCATATCCGATGAAGGTATATGGAGTGCTAACTTCACATACGACTATAAACAAATTAAAAACCCATACGATGAACGCACAGATCCAGCACGTGTTGGAGCCTTCTATGCACAAGACTATTCACGTATGCAATCAAACTCAGCCAGACGTGCAAGGAAACTTGCTAAGCCTGATTGGGACAGAGACGAAGGACGTAGTGGCAGTGACTTTGGTGACTTACTTGATGAAGAAGAATACCTAAACAAGAACATTGACTTCTCCTTTGATTATACATTCCGTGGCACTGGCAAATGGACCAGAGACAGTCACGTGGTACAAGTACCAGATGAAATATCCTCAGGTGTTAACAGCGATAATGTACATTTAAACAGCAAGGAAGACTTCTTTAAAGCACAGGATTTAGAAGCATCCACTGATAGAATTAGCATGGTAAACATGGGAGACGGGAACGACTAAATGACAAACAACACATTACACACAAACAAAAGTAATTACGCAACAAATGAATGGGACACACTTAAAAAAGTAGTAGTAGGCACAGCAACTGGCGCCACAGTCCCACCCATGGATATCAGTCTACGCACAGTAAACTATGCTGACGTGGACGACGAAAACACTATTACCAGTGGACCATACCCAGAACAAGTTATACAAGAGTCTAACGAAGACCTCGAAACATTAAGCAAGTTCCTTGAAGGTGAAGGCGTTGAGGTTATACGTCCTGAAGCTGTAGAACAAACACAATACTACGACTACTGTCCAAGAGACATAGGCTTTGTGCATGGCGAGATCGCATTGGCTACTCCTAATCCTATACGTCCCAGAGCATCTAACTGGCAGAACATTGAACATGCATTTAACGATGACTTAATTGTGCTTGCGGCTGACAGAGGCGATTACAATTACAATTTAGATTGCTGTGGTGATCCTGATACACTTGCACTCAACGAACTAACGCCACTGTTCGATGCCGCTAACACAATACGTGCAAACGATGAGATACTGTATCTTGTGAGCAACAGCGGTAACAAGCAAGGTGCAAACCTATTACAATCTATCATGGCCGACAATGCAACAGTACGCACACTTGAAGGTGTGTACAGTTACATGCACATAGACAGCACTGTAGCGTTTTTGCGAGAAGGCTTGATGTTACTTAACCCAAGTAGAATAAAAGACGTTAACGTATTACCAGAACCATTTAGAAGTTGGGATTACATCATGTGTCCTGAACCGGTTGACATTGGTTACCATAGCCATTATAATAATGCAAGTGTGTGGATAAACATGAACTTGTTAAGTGTTAGTCCTGACCTTGTGGTGCTGGAAGAACATCAAACACCGTTAGCAAAAGAACTTGAGAAGCATGGTATACAAAGTGCTATGTTGCCTATCAGACATCAACGCACACTGGGTGGCGGATTCCATTGTGTAACACTTGACTTAGAGAGAGGCTAATGGATCAATCATATAATTATAAGTTTGGCAAAGTACCAGCAACGTGGACAGATCAACATCGCCACTTTGACTATGTTAAACAACCTATCAAGCAAAGCGAAATAGATGTGTGGAAAACCAAAGGTTACTATCATGCAAGTTTTAGTGGAGGCATGTACGACAGCAGACAACCCATGCCTGACTTTGTGCATGGCATAGCAGAACACATAGGATTAACCAACACTGGCTTTGTGTTCTATAAAATGGACACACTGGACATAATGCCCACACACGTAGATCACTTTGAAACATACGAACGTGTGTTTGGAGTTGAACGAGACAACACATACAGAGCATTGGTATTCATGGAAGACTGGAAACCAGGACACTACTTTGAAGTAGCTGGCATAGGCAAAACCAATTGGCTTGCAGGTGAGTACGCCATATGGCATGCTGACACACCACATGCCGCTTCTAACATCGGCAGTGACAGTAGATACACGTTGCAGATCACAGGAGAGTTACTCGATGGCCAAAGCCTCTAAAAGAAAAGCACAACCCAAAGATGTTGTACAAGGCGTAGGAACACTGGCTAAGTCAGTGGACGAAAGTTTTGAATACGAGCATACCAGAGACTGGTACAGCACAGTGCATTACTTTAACTATCCTGACACAGCAAACATGGGCAAGTGTATCAAATGCACACACGAAGATGCTAACAGACCCAGTGGACTTGATGTTAACATAGACATGGTTGAGAAACAAACCAAACGTCTTGGCATCGAACGTGACGCTCCGTTCTTGTTATACTTCTTAAACAGTAGCCTGGACGAGATAGAACCACTGATACACGACAAACAAACTGTGGACTACTTGAACACCAAAGGCTTACACATATTCTTATATGAACCTATATGCAGTTACGACAGCATGAAAGTTCCAGACATATGGCGTGATGACTTGGAAGCATGGTTACGTGCAGGCAAACACATACCCGTAGAAGACTTAAAAACACACTGTAGAAACCCAATGGTTGTACACAACTTCGGCTTTTACACAGAGTTCGGCAACGTTATGCGTGACAAAAGACGACATAGAGCCATAGAACTTGACAGCATATTGCGTTACACAACCATGAACGGCTTGACCAATGTGCATGTGTGGAGCGGTGATTATGACATAGAAAAACATTATCCTTACTACACAGACAAGTTAAACCTACACTGTGACGACATATTCCTGCTAACGTTCTCATACACAGAGAACTTGATACCCAAATCAGGTAAGTTAATCAAGCAAGGAGAACACTTTGAGAAGCGTTTTATATCAACTAACTGGCGTTATACCACAAGCAGAGCTATAACTTCTGCAGTGTTAAGCACAAAGAATTCACACTTGACATGGCCTTACACTGTGGAACTGGATGTAATGGAAAGCACACCTTGGATGTGTGTTAACAGAGAACTGTTACTGCAACATCCAGCTCAGTACAAAAGTATTGTTATGGGACTGGCCAAGTGTAATGCAGGAGCTCCTTGGGGCATAGATCTCGAGTTTGATGGAGCAACACCTGTGGAACAATGCTGGGGTCATGTGTATCCGCAAACCTGTAAGCAAGTCAGCAGTACTTCTAATCCTGTGTATGTTAATCATCTGGAAACTCCGCTGTGGGAATACTACAACGAGAGCTTTGTGGACATAGTAAACGAAAGCCGCTATGCACAACCTACCAGTAACGTTAGTGAGAAAGTATTTCAAAGCATACAGTTTTGGACACCGTTTGTGTTGGTAGCACCTCCACTGAGTTTGAAGTACATGCGTGAACTGGGCTTTAAGACATTTGATAAATGGTGGGACGAAAGTTATGACACAGAACGAGATCACACACTGAGACTCATGAAGATACTGAAACTGATACAGTGGATAAGTGAGTTATCAGAACAGCAGTGTGTGGACATGTACGAACAGATGATGCCAACACTGATGCACAACATAGAGAACTTGATGAGCATAAGCATGAACAATGGCATGACTCACAGAATGCGTAGCTGGACTGACAGCAGTATGGGAATACAATAATGGCAAAATTGTTAATAGCAGGCTGTTCAAACGCCGCAGGATTTGAGATATTGCCTCACAGCGAACAAGACAGTGTGGCAAACAGAGAACACAGTTTTGGTAACATACTGGCACACAAGTTGGGCAGAGAACCTGTTAATGCCGCAGTAGGCGGAGCTACCAATGCCAGTATAGCAAGAAGTGTTATGGCATACGTTGCAGAACACAGCATAAAGGATCTACACGTGTTAATTGCTTGGACTGATCTGGATAGAATGGATGTTCCTTGGCCTTGGGAAGTTAATCACATATACAACAACGAGTCAGCAGTGGACTACTACAAGCCTGAGTTCATGCTGTACAATCACATCAACGTGGGATGGAAAGGCAATGCAGACAATGGTGAAGCAGACATGTTACCTCCGTATCACGACTTTATAGCAAAGAATCAAAGCTATATGGAAATCAGCACTGCAAAAGAAATCATTATGTTACAGAACTACTTGGACTGTAGAAATATATCATATACCATGTGTAACACCATGCACATGTTTGACAAGTTTGATTTGGGCATTGACCCTGCAGTTGCACACTATACACAACACATAGACACTACTCACTACTTGAATGCACACACTAATAAGGATTGTTTCTATTGGTACTACAGAGATCAAGGATTCACAAACGATAATGCAGTGTACTGGCATCATGGCATACAACCTCATGTGCTGTATGCTGATCGATTATACGACTTTATTGCCCGCTAAACACTGAAGCCATCCACTGTGTGTACAGTTGATCCTTTTCAGCTTCTGGATGATCTTCACCAGTGCGCCACAATTTATGCCAATCGTTTTGAGCATGTTCATCCTGTGGCTTGGGTCTCAGTGGTTCCCACACTTGAGGAGTTTCCATGTGCTTGAAGTACTTAAAGAATTCGGCAACCTCCATGTACTTGATCAGTTGTGGATACTGTTGACCATCTATTCCGCCATGTTGTAGTTCTTGCTCACTGAGCCACGTGACAGCTGGTTGGTTTATCTCCCCACAGAACGCACTGTAACCGTCTGTAAGCAATTTGTTTACTGTGTTGGTATATTTGACTATGTCTTCTTTTACTGTGCTTAGTGCAGTGTCTAACGCATTGTTTTTCAGTGCTTTGGGCACAAGTGTACATGCATAGTCATAGTTAACCATGGGACTTGGATGAGGATCAATCATAACATCTGTGGGAAAGAACTGTTCACCCACGTCGGGATTTGTTCTGGGATTACGACACAATGGCACTGTGCCTATGTTGTCTTGGTTAAAGTTTTCTCGTCCTTGTCTATCACTGTGCTTCCAATCAGCCTTTAGTGGCTTTATGCCGCCCATGAGCCTATTGGGAAATGCTGTTGCATAGTTGTTTAATCTTTCCAGTTCTTCTGCTTTGTCGTAATTAACATACACTGCACCTGGTAACACACTGCGTACAACTGCTTTGTACATTAAATCATCTATGTGTGCTTGTTGAGGAGTGTATGTTTGATCTATCACTTTGTGGTCATAGTCACTGTGGAATATACTGCCTGACTTGTGCCAATAAGCATGTAGTATCTCAGGATCTTGATCGCGAACCACACCCCAGTTGTCCATGCGATCATGTGTGGTCCATTGCACATACACATAGTCTTCTGCGTCTATGTTGTGCAACTGTGTGGCCAATAACACTGTGTGGGCTATACACTTGTTGGAGGAACCGGAAGCTCCGAAATTATAGGTATACTTAACCATGTCACTGCGTCTCAGTATCTCACCAAGACTGTTTGCCCACGTTGGCCAACAATGTTCTGTGAAACTGCATCCGAATGCAAAGAATCTATTAGCCATTAACCTTGCTCCTCAGATATCAAGTCACTGTTCTCAAAGCATGAGAACTTGGAGCAATCTGGATAGTCTGTGTAACTCCACTGTTTTGTTGCATACAGTTCTGCATCGGGCAGTTTATCAATGCCCAACAGTGCAGTCTCAGGAGTCATGTAGTAGTGATATCCGCATGTGGTTATGTCTTGTTCGCCCCAGTATACTGAACTGTTCTGGTCTCTGCCGTCGTATGCCATGGCTTTGAGTATGCTATATTCCTCTACAGTGGTACACAGTATAGCACCGCCTCTGCCCAAATTTAGAGGTTTCTTGTACTGAAAGCTCAAACATTGCAGTGTGTCTTGTATGTAACCTCCAGGTTTCCAGTACACAGCACTATCTATGATGTTGGTATTACCCAAGTGATAGAAGTTTTGCCACGCATCATCACGCCATTCACATGGTATATTCAGTTTGTGACTCAGTTGTGGTATGCTGATGTACGTGTGTTTGGGCACACTAATGGATTCAGGTTGCAACAATCTCAAGCACAGTTCGATTGCATGTGTACAACAATCAGTTGCCACAGCATATTCACTGCCCCAATAGTCAGCAATTGCTCTTTCAAAGTCTGTTACAGCGGAAAAACTCATAGTGTGTGTTCTCAATATTATAAATAGTATTTAGTTAACACACAGGGACCAACATGATAGAATATGATAATTTAAGCAAAGACCTGTTCATGAACCACCGTTATGCAAACAAGACGTTGGCTTGGGCAAGCACAGACAACCTTGATGACTACTTGAAGCGTAAAGCCGATGTGGCAGAGCATTACAAAGAAGATCCTGTACAGTATGAATTCAACAGTTATGGATACCGTAGCATGGAGTTTTCAGAAGCAGAAGATGATGGCTTTATCTTTGTGAGTGGCTGTAGTCACACCATGGGCATAGGCAATAGACTGGAAGACTTGTGGTGGAGCAAAGTAGGTGAGTACAACGACTTGCCTGTGGTTAACACTGCACAAGAAAGCTTCGGCACAGACTATATGTTCGCAGTTACCAATCAATGGATTACCAAACAGTATGCAAAACCCAAGCTGGCCATATATCAACATCCGTTTATGAACCGTGTTATGAAAGTGTTCATGAGCAACAAGTGTGATGTATACTGCGACAGTCTTGACACAGCAGAGAGTCACTTGATGGCCACTAATGCGTTTATGTATGCAAACATGGTAGATGCCATAACCAATATGTGGAATGCACAGGGCGTGCCTTGTTTCCATTGGTGCTTCGAACCAGACGCCAAGGGCATTAATGTGTTCTCTATGAACCATGTGCTACAAGTAACAGGTGAGGATCAAGCCAGAGACTTAACACACGATGGACCATTAAGTCACAACAATGCCGCTATACTGCTCGAACCGCATGTGAAAGCCGCATTGCACAAAAACAAGATGCGACACACCAACACTGTGGTAGAAGATTTACAAAGTGTGTCAGCACAGTACAGTCTGGAAGAGGACCTTGCAGAAAGCATACAAGAGCTTAGAGCCGTAACGGATACCATATATGACTAATCAAAACAAAGACTTTAAAACACAACAACAAGAACTCACAGAGCTTAACAGCGATGGCAATGAGGGCATAGGCGAAGAAGGTGAAGCACTGGTAGAAACACCGCAAACACCTGAGACACCTGAAGAAGCCTCATTACGCAAACGCATAGAAGAACTACGTAAACGAGATCCGTTTATATACAGATAAAGGTTGCTAATGTATCATAAACATGTTATAATACATTAACACACAGACAGGAGACACATGAGAATATTAGGTATTAGCAGTATGTTCCACGATGCCGCTGTGTGCGTTGTAGAAGATGGCGAGATTCAATTTGCCGCTCACGCAGAACGCTACAGCAGAAGCAAGAACGATGCTTTCATAAACAAAGACATGATAGGTGAAGCACTGGCACATGGAGTGCCGGATGTGATAGTGTTCCATGAGAAGACATGGGCCAAACGCTTACGCAACAGACTGGCAGGCAACACACACAGTTTACAGGAACCTTCAGCACAAGATTGGATAGCAGACTTCTATCCTGAACTAAAGAACATTCCACAAAAGCAATACTGGCATCATGAGACACATGCGGCCGCTGGTGTGTTCACTTCAGGTTGGGATCAGTGTGCTGTGTTGGTAATAGATGCTATTGGCGAGTTCGATACCACTACCATATGGGATTGGAAAGACGGAAAGCTCAAGAAGAAGTTCAGCAAACGTTATCCTTCTTCACTGGGATTGTTCTACAGTGCAATAACACATCATGTTGGCTTAAAGCCTATGGAAGATGAATACATCTTAATGGGCATGGCCGCATATGGAAAGCCACTGTACACAGACTTATTGGACCAAACATACTTCAAAGCACCACACAAAGTAGACTGTAAAGTGAACTTACAACGTGGAATACCTCAAGATGCATTCGGAAGCCTACGTGCCAAAGAGATGGAGCTCAGTGAACCAGACGAATGGGGTCACTATGCTATAGATTATGACATAGCGGCTTCGGCTCAACAGTGTATAGAACGCAAGATACACATACTGGGCGAGCTGGCCAAGAAGAAAACAGGACACAACAAGCTGGTATTCATGGGCGGAGTAGCACTTAACTGTGTGGCCAACAGTAATTTACACCAAACATTTGATGAAACGTGGATAATGCCTAACCCAGGTGATGCTGGATCGGCTCTTGGCGCGGCTGTGTTACACTATTATAACACACGCAAGCAGATTTGTCAATGGCGAGGACCTTACTTGGGCACCAACATACCAGGAAAGTATCCGGTCAAGAGTGCCTTACGTGCATTGATCAAAGGAGAGATATTCGGTATAGCCAATGGTAGAGCTGAATATGGACCACGTGCATTGGGTAATAGAAGTTTATGTGCTGATCCCAGAGGCTCAGAGATCAAAGACCGCATGAATGTGATCAAACGACGTCAGAAGTTTCGCCCATTTGCACCAATGATACTGGAAGAACATGTAAACGATTACTTCGAAATGCCAGGAGGACTCACTTACGCACCGTATATGCAGTATGTTGCACGTTGTAAGTTCCCAGATGAATTCCCTGCTATAGTACATGCGGACGGAACTTCACGTGTGCAAACAGTTAATGCACAAGATCATGCAGGATTACATCAATTATTAACAGAATGGTATGCGTATTCAGGATGTCCAATGATAGTTAATACTTCATTAAACATCAAAGGTCAGCCCATAGTGAACAATATCAAAGAAGCCAGAGAGTTTGCTTATCACTATAACTTGCCTGTGTACACACATGACCCAAGAGACTGATGTACAACGCATATTATCAGCAGAATGCACAGTGTGTGGAGCCAAGCTCAATGCACAACGTTGGTGTGAACCATGCATCACTGCAGGATTGAGTAAACGCATGCACAATGTAAGCACAAACATACAGCAAAAGATTCAGTTTGTACAGAATTACATGCAACAACATGCTCATGACCCAGACAGTCAAAAGTCATTGCAGAGCATAATAGATACATTAAAGGAAAAATAAACATGTTCGACATTTATTACATAGGCAATAATGAACAATTAGCAACTCAGTTGCCTTTTGCACAGTGTATTAGTTCAGAAAAGGAAGTTAATGCCAACACACGCATGTATTGGTTAATAGAACCCAACACCACAGTAACAGATTACAGTGTATTCGACTACAGACCTGCTGATCATCAACATGATTACACACACGTGTGGAAGTGGGACAATGCCAATTACGGTGGAATTACACTTAAA
>TARA_R110002153_G_scaffold46985_10_pt1 | contig 29888 bp, 21 predicted proteins | sample TARA_R110002153 | Tara Oceans TARA_R110002153 (sample SAMEA4398193) | marine metagenome | biome: Polar Biome; feature: [SRF] surface water layer (ENVO:00010504); material: water (ENVO:00002006), including particulate matter (ENVO:01000060) such as... | depth 5 m | reverse complement strand
AACTATCTATGTTTTTAGATAAATTTTACAGGGAATCACTATGAATAAAATATTTAGGATACTAATTGCTAGTTGTTTGATTATCTCATTTGTCAGCGATGCAAAATTAATCAGAGGTGGAGGCAGGGGATCCGAGACTTCTTCAACATCAGATGATTATTATTTAATAGATGATATTCATCGTAATAGTGTTGGGATTGATGAAGCATATTTTGAGGCCGGGGCCTTTCCTTCAGTTACCATCAGTGGCGGCATAGACACTGCATTTGCTGCCCCAACTGAATGTGTTGATTATAGTATTATTGAAGAAAATCAAAGACGTGAAGACGCTGGGGTCGAACTATTAGTAGAAGAGCCTTGTATATGGGAGTTTGAGCAGAATGAAAACTTGGTGTTATTCGGTGATTTTCTGCTGTATTTTGCCGACGCTGATCTTATCGATGTTAATTGGTTAATTAGTGATGGCGTAAATGACTGGAATTTTGCCGGAACGGTTAATCCAGATAAAAATTATTTTTTGCCTGATGGAGAGTTAGCAGATAAGGCTGGGATGGTTTTTCTAGATGCGCCTATCCCTTTTGATATGGGAGTTGGCGACTATACGGTATCTGTGCAAGTGACCCAGTTTTCTGGTTCTGAAGCGAGTTTTTATTCGCTAAATACTCATAATTCTGCATCTTTTAATTGTGATGATACAGTTAACCCAAACATATGTGGTTATACCTTAAGCGCTATGGATAGTTTATCTTCACACTCTGAAAATGAAATATTGAAAATTGTGTCTCAAGCTGCGATTTCAGTATCAAGCCCGTCAATGGTTTTCATCTATTTGTTTTTTATGGTTGGATTGTTAGCAAAAAATAAGTATATAAAGAGCTAATACCAGTAATCGATTAGGACTTTCTTAGATAAGAATTTTTTATAGGTAATAAATAGTAAAAAGAGGCATTATTCTGCAAATAGTTTTAATGCCTCTTCTTTTTGTGTAGCAAGATCATCGTGAATGAGTTTGATCTGTTCTGCAAATTTAGGGTTGCTTTTTAATTCAATAAACAAGGGATCTTTGCCTGTCCACCATTCACGCCAGCCATTGTTAACTGCGATAGATAAGTACTCTATTGCCTTCTTAGGATTGGATGAGAGTGCCGCTATTCTGGCAGCCAAATAGTCTAGTTCATGTTGATTGATGTCTTTTTTTTGTGCATTGAGCAATTGATCCTCACATCTTTTAACTATTTTATCTGCTTCTTGTAATTTTCCAGTTGTTTGAAGTGCCCAGGCGATTTCAATTGCTGGACTGCACCAAGGCATGCTAAACATGTCTTCATCGGTAAACTTATCTTTACTCAAAATGAGTTGTTTGATCCCCAACTCCTTATTACCTATCAATGCTTGGTACCATCCAGCTTCAAAGACTAACCATGGATCATCTGGGTTTGCCGCAATCTGAAACTGAATCTCCTCAAATAATTCAGCGTACCTACCTTCTAACAATAAAATTGACGTCTCAATGCTATTGTCTTCAACTATTAACCTAAGTTGTTTGGTCATGCCAAGCGCATAAAGACAATTAATCATACTGTTTTTGTATGAGAGATTATTAGGTGACTGTAAGTGTGCTTGTCTCCAATACTTCAGACTATTTGCATAGTTACCTAAACCAAATTCAGTGTCTCCTAACCCTGCATAACCTAAAGGCGAATTTGGATGTTCCGCAATAAGTTGCCTAAACACTGCTATTGCGCTCGTGTAATCCGCCCTTTCTGAATACTTAAACCCCAAGTTATGCATGACGGCTATTGAAAGAGGATCGAGTTGAAATGCCAATTGCATTTCTGCTAATGATCCTTGGTGTCGCTGTAAATCCTTTAATGCTTGTGATTTCCATAAATGAACCACTGCTAAATTGGGATTGAGTGAAATGGCCTTATCAAAAAAGGATAACGCCTCTTCAGGTTTATTTAGCATAAAGGGTATGTAACCTAGTACTGCATACACTTCAGGCATGTCAGGTTGGCGAATGAGGGCTTTTTCCAAGTATTCTTTGGCTAAACGCGCGGCTATCTCGGTTTTTAGAATACCAAAGCGTTCCGGGCCTTCGGCCAACAAAACAATAGTATCCGCCAAAGCCACATAAGCCTGAGCATATTCAGGATCAAGGCCTATAGCTTGTTCAAACAACTTGCGGGCTTCTTTCATCGACTCTGTGGTTTGTTGACGGTATTGCTCTCGCCCTTTAAGGTACATCACGTATGCATCTGTACTGTTGGTAAGCGCTGAATTGGTCAGAGCGCCTGATTCGATATAGGTGTCTTGCAATAAGTTGACTGTCGAGCGAGCGATTTCGGTTTCTACAGCAAATATATCGGTAAACTTGCGAGCAAAAGACTCGGACCAGATAACTTTGCCATCGACAGCATTGATAAGTTCGGCGCGCACTGTGAGCTTGTCACCAACCATCCTGACACTACCGGTTAATACTGTATCAACATTCAAGCGTCTTGCTATGGTGACAGGATCAAGGCCTTTGTCTTTTAGAATGGCACTGGAACTAGACGCCGCAACCGTTAAGCCTTGAATGCGGCCTAATAAACTGGTGATTTCTTCTGCTAAGCCTTGGGCAATAAAACCTTGGTCTTGGTCAGGACTACTATCTTTGAAAGGTAAAACGGCGATAGAGTCGGCTTCAATGGTTTGTATTATGCCCTCTTGGGACTTCGAAAGTTCCATTTTTAAATTATGGTAATACTGATATCCCAATAAACCAGAACTTAGAGTGATCACCAATAATAATGACCAGCGTATTATCCCAAAGGGTTGCACTTCACCAGATCCTAACTCAGGGGTCGCCACTAAGCCTTGAGGGGTAAAATCAAAGTACCAAGATAAATATAACATCACAGGTATACCGGCAAATAGCACTATAGCAAAGAAGGTATTAACTAAGGGGGGCCAATTTAGAGCAGGTGTAATCACAGAGACAATCTGTAATATCAACCAAACAAAACCTAAATAAGGCACAAATGTTTGAATAACACGACGACGACGGATTTCGGCTAGAAATTTTGACACGCAGATATTTGCCTTTCTTTAAAAAAGTAAGAATTAAACCATTGCACTCAATATAATTGAGACGCCAGCAAACATCGGGTTATGTCTATGATAGTACTTAGATTTATAAAGATGTTAAGTATTTACTTTGATTTTATAAACACCTATGCATTATCCGGTATGTTTTCTTTCCGATATGAAAACTCTTTCTGTATGATAATTGCACGATTTAGACTGCTAGTTTAAAAATCAAATTTATAACCTATAAAAAGGGCAGAGAAGCGCTTGCTTCTGCTGTAAAGTGCCCCTATTTATAGGTTATATTAGTGACCTGATCATGGTTACATTAACTCTTATTTTCCCCCCTTCTAAAAAGGACAGTTATGCCTGGGTTACACCGCATTATTCTGATTAATTGTCACCTCCCTGGTTTTGTTGAGCTTGATGTCTCTGGACACAGTAATATCTGTGGAACCAATGCTTCGGGTAAAACCACTTTGCAACGCTTGATCCCGGTTTTTTACGGTGAATTACCCAGTAAAGTAGTACCTAAAACTCGTAAGAAGTTTGATGACTTTTATTTGCCCCATGCAAATAGTTATCTGATTTATGAGTATCAAAGGGAAGACGGGCAGGATTGCCAAGTGGTGTTAACGCGTAAAGGTAGCGATGGCGTACAGTATCGTTTTGTGGAAGCGCCTTATCACCAAGAACAAATTTTGGTGGATACCGAGCAAGGTAACGTACAAGCTATGTTACCTGAACAATGGATTAAACAACTTAGACAGTTGGGTATAGAATTTTCTCATAAAATTCAAGCCACTAGTGAGTTTCGTAGCATCATTCAGAATGATGTCAGTGTAGGCCGCGGGGCCGGGCGTGAAAGTACTAAGCTTAGGCAGTTAGCCAGTCGTTATAGTTTGGTTGCAAGCCAACATCGCATTCGACATATGGAAAAATTGGTCAGTGCGGTACATGCCAAAGAAGGTAAAATGGATACCTTGCGTACTATGCTGGCGGCTATTTTTGAAGAAGATGGCTTAGTTCAGCCTACTACTACAGTCAAAAATACTAAGGCCCGTGAGTGGATCACTCAGATGCGGCAGACTATGCGTTTGCAGACTATGCAGAACGAATATCAAAAAATACAGGCGCAAACTGAATCACTCAATACCATTGAAAATCAATTGTTGCAGCTCAAACCCATTTTAGAAAAAGATTTACAGTCGCTGACAACACAAAAGGCCGATGCTCAAGAACAGCGCAGTAAGATTAAAAATCAGCAAGGTACTGAAAAAGAATCGTTTGAACAAGCAGAAGGCGTGTTGAATAGCCGCGTCAGTGAAACCGCTGAAAACCTAAAAGCCAAGTCGTCACGTTTAGATCATATCCAGCAGCAGTATGAAAAATATCAGGACTCCGATCTTGATCAATTACAAAAAGATATGGACTCTTTGCCCCTAAAACGCGAAGAGTACGAACAAAAGTTAGAACAATACAATCTGCTGATAGAGCAACATAAAGACTTACAGAGTCAGCTTGATCAACAAAAGTTTAAGTTGTCTGAATCTTTAGAACGTTTGTCCCGTAAAAATCAGGCACAAGTCAAAACCATTAGTCAGCAAAAAGAGATTGCGCGAAGTACTCACAGCGAAAAAGAAGTGGATTTGCGTGGCCAGTTTGAACAGCGTAAAGAACATCAGGCTAAAGAGTTTGATGAACAACTACTTGATATTGAACGCAGCATAGTTCGCCAAGAGCACCAAGCCAAACAAGCTTCAGCCACAGATCAAGAAATAGAAAACGGTGCACTAGCCGACAAACGTTTGGAGCTTGCCCAGCGAGCTTGGCAACAAAGCTCTGCTGCTAAGAAACAAGGCGAAAGTAGCTATCAAGAGCTTCGAAACAAACGTGATGAAGCTGACAAAGTACTACACCAAGCTAGGCAAGCTGCGCGGCAAGCCAAGGAACGTTTGCAACAACTTCATAAGCAACTTTCACCTGAACAAGATAGCCTAAGACAGTTCCTACGTGATAATAAACCCGGCTGGGAACAGAGCATAGGTAAGTTAATCAATGAGCCCTTGCTGAATAAAAAAGACTTATCACCACATATACTGGCTGATATCAGTGATGAAGCAGCGAATAGCTTTTTAGGTGTTAAATTAAATTTAGCCGCTATTGAAGCCCCTGATTACGCCCAAGACGAAACCGCCTTAACCTTGTCTTTAGAGCAAGCCAAAAAACATTTAGCGGCGGCTGAAAAACACCAAAAACAAGCAGAGTCTGAATTAGATGAATGTCATCGTGAGGCTGAGTTACAACGAGAAATTGTAGCCGAAAAAAACCGTGCATTTGAACAAGCCGAACAAGAAATTGGTTATGCGCAAAGTGCCAAACAGCGTTTTGCCGATGAACTTAAAGCAGTGTTAGAAAAGCGTAAGCAACAAGCCAAACAAGCTTTGCAACAGTATCTTGATGAAAAACAGCAAATTTTGTCACAAAAACAAAGCGCTATTGATGTATTAAAGTCTGATTTTGAAGAACAATTGTTGGAATTTAAGACCGGTTGGCAAGGTGAACTTGCTGTTTTAGATGAACAAGTTGAAGAATTAGATCGCCAAGTTGATTATAAACGCCAACAAAACCGCGAACAGATTAAACAACTCGAAGATGCCTTTAATCAAGAATTGGCCAACAAGGACATTGATCCTAATACCCTGCGCGAACTTAAGCAGCAAATCGAAGCGTTAAAAAATCATCTTCAAGCCGTGACCGCTAGACGTGATGAGTTAAACGAATATAAAACCTTTATGCAAACCGATTGGTTGAAACAACGCCCAGAATTACTGGAACAAGAGGCCGAGTTAAAAGCGCTCGCACAGCAATTGGATCAGCAGCAAAGTACTTTGCGAAGTCATTATCAAGCTAAACGTGCTGAATTATCTAAAGTGTTGTTAGCGGTAGAAAAAAGTTTATCTGGTTTTAGTTCTTTGATCACAGAAATTGAGCCTATGGTGCGCCAGCTCAGTAATATCGTATTTTCCTTTCAAGCAACAGAACAGCAAAACGTCAACTTAGGCGATCAAGCTGAGCGCATTAACCGCTGTACCGAAGCGCTGGAAAGTCGTAGCCGTGGCGAGAAAAAACTCAAAGAAGCCTTGACCGAATTTGAAGCCACTTTAGGTAAAGATGCAGGTAAAGACTTTTTAGATACTATGATACAAGCCTTTAGTGTATTAGACGAAGACGCCAATATACGTGAACGCCTGCCCATTTTGCAGCGCTTATTGAGTATTTTAGAGTCTCGTCAGCGACAAATTGTGGAGCAGGGTGAAACCATAGGTGGTGACTTAAATAAATTTTTCACTGTTTTTAGTGATATTAACCGCAAAATCGCCCAGCAAAGTAAACGCCTGACCGACGAAGTATCTGATGATTTAGTTTTGGACGGCATAGCCCGCTCCGAAGTGAAAATTATTTCTACAGTTGATGAACTGAATTTTTGGGCGCCACTAAAACGTTTTGCTCAGCAATACAATAAGTGGAATACCTCTGACGATTTTCTGCCTAGTGAAGCCTATTTAGATAACCTCGCTGATGTGGTTGAGGTATTGCCTAATGATGCCAATTACAGCATCGAATCACTGTTACGTTTAGAGTTACACCTTAATGAAGGTGGTTCAGACTTAGTGATTAAAAACGATAGACAATTGCTTGAGTCCTCTAGTCACGGTATGGCTTATCTTATTTTGTGTAAGTTTTTATTGGCCTTTACTCGTTTGTTGCGTAATCAAGCGAATATTCATGTGCATTGGCCAATTGATGAAATTGGCACCTTGGCGTATCACAATGTAGAAAAACTTTTTAAGGCTTGTGATACCAATCAAATCCATATCTTGGGTGCCTTCCCAAATCCAGAATCAGATGTGTTGATGTTGTTTAAACATAGATATTTGATTGATAAACAAAAACAACATCTAGAAAAAATTGAACCTAAACTCAGCCGTATTGCCGAGCGTTTGCAACAGAATAAAACCTCAAGCACTGAATCATCACAGGTGACCCCATGATAGAAAATGGTCCATTATTAGAACGTTTATTAGAAGGCGAGTACATTTGTTCAGTGACCGATGAGCATAGTTTTCATAAGTTGCAAAATGACGAACTGGTGGATGACTTAAATCACTTTTTAAGGCCGTTAAATCGACGAGTGGCTAAAAACGATGATGGTTCGGTGTATTTTCTAGCTTATTGTGATTTAACACAAAACGCCCGTCAGCATCTTAGTCAGCAATTCACCAGCACAGTGCAATCCTTATTACCTATGTTGGAGTGGATGCAACTAGTACAAGAAGCGCTAGGTCGTGATGGTGCTCTCAGCTTAGGTGATACGATTAAGTTGCAAGACTTTGAGTCTAAAGTGGTAGATAACCAGTCACTTATTCAGCGTTTAGCCCATCTAGCTAATGACAAGGTGTTTAAATCTACCAGTGACAAACCTGATATGCAGATCAAACAAGTCTTTAAGCGCATCAAAGAGTTGGGGTATTTACATCAGCCCCATAAAGACAGATTGTTTTATATTGTCACCGGTAAGGTTGAACAACTCATTGAGTTAGTGCGTTTTATTAAAGACGAAGAAAACCTACCCATTGACGACGAGCTCCCTGAACAAGAGGTGATGTTTTGAGTCAAGCACCCAAGCAAAAAAGCACAGTCCAAAGCAATCCACTGTTTGAGTTAGGAAAAGAGCGTTTAGAGCTAATAGGCAAACATGCTGATGTTTTAATGCAAGGGTATTTGGAAGGGCATATCAATGAGTCAGCCTTTTCACAACAAGCACTACAAAAACTGCTGGATAGCCGAGTGTTGGATTATCCGGATGAACAGACCTTAAGTCTGCGGCCCATAGTGAATGAATTGATTGCCAGCTTGACCCAGGATGAGCGAAAACGTCAAATCAACTCGGATGTGGGCGAACACCTAGATCAAATTCACACTCGTGTTCAGTCGTTACAAGCCGCAAGACAAAAAGGTGATTACGCAGCGACCGAGCATCACTTGCAGTTGCTAACAGAACGTGTGAATGACATGACAGGGCAGTTTGGTGATGCCATTGAAAGCTTGTGGCATAGACTCAATACCGAGTTTGGTTTTGTCAGTAGTTTAGATGACAAAATTTTAGAAATTGAACTCGCCCAGCGACAACTTAGGCGCATACTCGACGGTTTTGGGATCATCAACTTTGACGACCTTATCCAACTAGCGGGAAGTGATGGTTCACTGCGTAAGTTATTAGTGAGTCAATTACAGGCGCGTATTTCTGAACATTCAGGCTCATTGTTAGAAGTACAAAAACGCCTAGTTCTATTGATGTCGCGCTTCCGTCAACAACAAGACAAAGCATTATTAATTAATCGTATGAGTGCTTTTTTACGTCAACATCCAAATTTCCAAGTGGGTGATTACCCCAACCGTAGCCAAGTGCCTGCTGTGGTTAATCAGGCTCACGGTATCCATGCTCAGGCCTTTATTGCGTTAGACAGACCTCAAGATAGTTACGCCCTAGCAGAGCTCGCCCGTGCGGTCCCCAGAGAGCCAGAACAAAATGTTAAGTCTGAGAGTCAAACCCAAGGTTTTTCTGTTGCGCTGCAGAACTTAGTCGCCACCGAGCAAAAACAACTCGCAAAAGATGTCGAAGACTTCTTTATCCATGTTATAGAAAGCCCTGAAGCATTAAGTGGGGTGGATTATTTAGCCGAAAAAGAATTATCTTGGGAGCCCGAAATGTGGTTATTCCAAATTGTGGCTGAATACCAAGGTTTACCTGAGCAAAATAAAAAAAGCTTTATGCTAGAAAAAGACAGCGCCGAGAAAAGCCGTTTCAATCAATTGCATATTATTCAAGATGTAAAAGTAGGTATGCATTTGTTGGGTGATTTTCAGGCAGTAGGTTAAGCCAAGTTATGGCAGATGATCTCAGTTTAAAGGCCAAACGATTACTTGCTACACAAGATCACAAACTGTTATTTGATGAAGGCTCTGTGGCGAATGCAAGTCGCATCTTGGATGAGATTTTAAATTGGTGTGATGATTTGGAGTTTCAACCAGGAAAATGGCTTAAGACTAATAAAATTTTTCGATTCGATAGGGACTATATAGCACAAATAAATCAAATATTAGTCGATGAGGGGTACGCTAATATTTTTGATAACTTTGATCAAGATAACCACAGAAGCGCAGCACAAAGATCCCCAAATGAAAAACAGGCGAAACGCAAACCAACTCATCACCTTATTCTCACCGCAGTTACTGAAGGGGCAGCTCTTGATGTAATTAATCAAGGTTTTTACTCATGCCAGCACCAGCAGACCAATATTGAATTAGATGTTAGTCAGGTGAGATTAGATAGTTTTGACTGTCTTGTGATAGTGGAAAATCGTGATAGTTTTAATGATTGGTTTGAATATAAACATTATGCAGACTTAGCTAAGCCTCTGGTTATTTACCGCGGCGATAAATATCACTCAACGGCCTGTAAAACTATACTTCGAAGTTGGTTAAACAGCCAAGATAATAAACCCGCCATCTACTTTGGTGATTGTGATTTAGCAGGATTACGCATTGCGACTAGTGCAGGATACTCTCATCTGTTGTTACCAGAATATAGCTGGCTAACCAAACAACTGATTAAGCAACATTATCCTGACAATCAACAAAAGTATTTAGCTAGATTAGAATTAGATTGTCCTATTGGTTGGCAGCCATTACTGCAACTGATGCGTAACAAACGGGCAGGGCTAAGACAGCAAAAAACGTATGACACGCCATTAATTCTGTATTCTAATCTAGGATAGGCATATTTCAGGGTTGAGGGAGATGGTACAAGGGAAGGCCAAAAAGCCAATGGCTAATACATTGGCTTTCAAAATAAACGGTTGGGAAAATGGAAAGTTAGGGTAAAACTTTCATCGCACTATTAAACTTATCTTGCCCTTTAACTACCCATGAAGGAGTTGCATCTCCAGTTCCTGCATGGATCAGTGAAGCATGGCGTTCAACCACTTCACTCATAACCTCATATTGATTGGCATCTACATCGACAAAAAATACGTGTTTACCTTGCTTCAGTAATGCTTGAAAACGCTTGAATTGATAATTGGGTATTTGGATACCAATTAAGCCACCTACCCAAGTGCAAAAACCTAAAACAATAACCGCTAGAAACCCAGCAGGAAGCCATCCAGTTGCTGTGGTATGCCATTGCATTGTATAGGTAATACCGAAAATAAGCGCCGCGCCGATAATACCTACAACTGCACCTAGTTGGGTAGAGTGAACCACATCTTGCTTGAGAACCGCTTCAATGGCATGAAGGTGGTGCTTTTCTACTTCTGCATCATCTTCGCTAAGTACATGGAGTTGTGGTGAACTGAGGCCACTTAACTCAAGTTCTCGTGCAACTGCTTCGAGGTCGTTTAGATCGTCACTTACATAATAATGTCTTTGCATCTTTACTTACTCCGCTGTCTATTAATTGTACGTATTGATTAAAGCTCAACCAGTCTAAGATGTATAGTATTGTCGCAAAAATATTGATTTTTATTGGGTGGATCAGGAGAATGGCTTAATACTCAGTTTTTTTAACCAGCATAATAGATAATGATGGATAATATAGTCCATTCAGCCTCATCATAGCTTGACTAAGGTAACGATAATATTTAATGTTGATGGCTGGAAAAATGATAATCTACGGTGTTTATCTGGGGCCTGAAATAATATACCTATGTTATTAAGAGTCTTAATTTAAATCAGATATAAGCCGTTTTTAGAATTTCTTCAATGACTATGCGAACTTGAATAAAAAACAAAAATTCATGCCCTGAGCAGCATGACAGAAGCAGTTTTGCGTAGACATCACGGAAGAGTCCATTTTTGAATTATTTATTGCTAATTTTGGTGTGTCATTGATATTTTGGAGTTAAAAAAGTCGGACGGAGTCGGAAAAACAATAAAACAACCCTAGTGTCTTTATTTAGTGACAGGTTAAGCTGTTGAATTTAAAGTGTTTTCACTAAAGCTGTTGATTATAGTCTTATTTAAACAACATAGTTATTAGGAAGGTTCCCAGAGTTGATACAACGTTTAAAATAACATGTTGATTTATATGCTTAAAAAAACTCTGGCATATTATTTGAATTGACTGATATTTACTGAATTGTGTGATGATCAATTTCCTTATTGACAATGTTAAAGCAAATAAAAAAAACAAAAGTGCGAATTTAAATATGCAACCAAACTCAATGTTAGATCAAAATCCTGCCAAAACTACGCCAGAGAACGTTTGTAACTTATTTCACTTGAGTCCATTACACCGTTTTGGCCACTATTTTGATGTGGAAAGTGGCGTAAATCAAATGATGTCACCCATCAAATGTGTAGAAATTTATAAATTACGGCATAAAGTCTATTGTGAAACATTAGGATATGAGCCTATTTATGACAACGGTATTGAGAAGGATAATTTTGACATTCGTTCTCACCATGTGGCTATTACTCATCAAAAACTAGGTACTGTAATTGGCTGTACGCGGGTTGTGAATTGTTTTGATGAAAGTGATTTGTTGCCAGTGGAAGTATTGGCCGAAAAGCAGTTGTTAGACGCCGAATACCATCCTAATAAGTTTGGCCGTGAAAATATTTGTGAAATTTCTCGTCTTGCAGTAGACCAAGAATTTAAACAAAACTTAGATGAAGTCACTGCTCATGAGCAATCGTTATACCCTTATATCGCCTTACATTTATATTACAGCTCTCTGAAGTTGGCAGTGGAGTCGAATAGACCTCATGTATATTTGTTATCAGAATCAAAATTGATCCGTTGTATGCGTATGGAGGGTATTAATATTATCCCGATAGGTGATTATGTTGCGCACAAAGGCTTACGCAAACCATGCTATATCAATGCACAAGAATTTATTGATAACCTACCTAAGAAGTTTTTACCGATTTCCCAAAATAAATATGTAAAGAGTCAATTACCTGCAACCTCTGTAGAGTTATCTGCAATAAAAGCCTGAAATGTTTTATAGCCGTTAAGTGGTTCAACTACTATTATCCATTTCCACTGAAGTTTAGCATTTACATTTAAGCGACCATTAAATACCGTTCTGGCAATCTCTGGTCGCTTTCAATTTCCCCTAGTAATGCGCCTATACAGTCTTGAATATTGTGAACGCTGATATGGCCTAGAGTTGTATGTTATTGCTTACCCTCGTGAAATTTCCATTAATACCATTCTGTATAAAAAGGGAGAGGAAAAATTTCTAGGCTCTAAAAACTAACAATATTAGATGTCTAGAATTAAAAATCATATACAAACTCTAAGGTCAGTCTGCGGTCTGTGAGGTCTGAGTTTGAAAAGTTTATAGCACTTGGATTGGGATTGTTTGAGCTTCGATCTAAATATCTAAAGTCCAAGTTGGTAGACATATTTCGTCCTAACTCTCTAGAGATGCCAAGGCTACTTGAAATGGTCTTAGTTTCTGTTCCTGTCGACTCTTCATCGATAAGCGCATAACTTATCGTTAAATTGAGTTTGGTTCTGCGACCAGCTTGGAGACTGTTAGTTAAGGTCGCAATATTATTTTTTTGAATCCTATCTGTCTCCAAATATTCTATATTACTATGTGCAAAACTCAAAGCGGATGTAATCCTTCTACCACTCAGTCCAAAATTGGCGTTAAGGCTTTTTCTTAGAATAATTTGTTCGCTTAATTCGGGGATTTGTGCCAATAGATTGGAAAATTGTTGCCCCGGCTGAAGTTCGTAAGAAGGACTTGGTGGCTGAAAGCACTCGCTGAACGAAAAACTGCCCGCAGGACAGACAAATACACCTTGGTCTTCGAGGCTGGTTAACAGACGAGACGAAGTGGTAAGTTCTTCGTTGTAACTCATTCGAGTTCTTAGATGCTTAGTGTTATGAATAAATGAAAAAGATCCACTATCACCAAAGAAACGTTTACCATAATTTGCCTGAATAGAGGTTCTACTTGTAAAGTGCCAGTTCAAATCGAGCCCTATAAATTTTTCTTTTTCCTGTTCGCTTCTTTCTGATTGGTTATAAGTTAAAGTGATCGTCCTGTTTTTTGAGGCAAACCAAGATAATCCCACTCCTAAGCTGTCGTAATTGAGATTATTAATCGAAAGCTCGTCGGCATTTGCCAATTCATTTTCCTCGGTTCGCCCCTGTAAAACTGCTCGAACATTGCTAAACAGAGCAAAACCTATTTCGCCGTCTATTACTCTTGACGTAAGATTATCGTTAATTGAACGATCAGTATTTTGATAGCTTGAATTAAAGTTCCAACTCAATTGGGTAAACTCGTCTCCTTGGTAAAATCTAGTTTCCAAAAACTGATTATTGTTATTAAGTCCCAAGTTAGTGCCAGTAGTTTTGTCACTTTTCACATTCGACATACCACCATTTAATTCTAAACGAAAATATTTTCGAGAAGGTATAGTTAAAGATACACTTGCACTATTATTCCGTGTTTTTGATAAGCCATCCGCCCCAAGATATGGGTCATTAACAAAATACTGGGAAGAAAGAATACTTCTATAAGATTGGCCTCCAGCAAGTTTTAACGACAGAATTTTTTCGACTAGAGAAATATCACCAGAATATTGATAATTAGTGAAACTATTATTTTGATTTCCCGTAGTTGTATCTGACTGTATTTGGTTATGATCTAAAGATAAGTTTCCGACCAAACGCTTGCTTTTATAGCTCGTTCTTATGCTAGGTTCTATGGACAAGATGCTGGTATCACTTTCTGAAAATGTTTCAGAGTCATTCTGTGAACGTATAAGTGACGTACTAATGCTGGGATTGATATCAAGCTCACCTGCTGCTGGCTCCATGGAATAGCCAAGTAACAGACAAGTGGTGGTTAGCGTGATAAATTTAAAATTCAAAGTGCAGCCCTTTTAATGCAACTAATTATCAGCACCATAATAGTATCCATAGACTCCTGAACCATTATTTGAGCTTTTGTGAGCCTTGTTAATGACGAAGCCTTTTGCCATATCGGGATTAAGCTGCTCTACTAACTGGGATATGCGGTTTAAATTTGTTTTCCCTTCCTGGACAACAATCACTGCTTGTCCTGCTAAATTTGCCAATATTGCGGTTTCATTGATGCCCAATAATGGTGGAGTATCAAAAATAACGATACGATCAGGATAACGGTTGGCAAACTCACTGACTGTTTCCAACATTTTTTCACTGCCTAACAGCTCGGATGATAAATGATGAGATTTACCTGCTGGAATAATACGCAAGGTTTCCAAACTGGTGTGATAAATAACTTCACTTAAATCTTCTACGTCGCCCAGCAAATATTCCATAAGGCCGTTTTCGAAAGGCTGATTGATAATTTTCATTATACTAGGGCGCAATACATCGGCATCAACGAGAAGTACGGTTTTATCTTGTTCTAAAGCAATGCTCAAGGCCAAATTTATCGCTGTAAAGGTTTTACCCTCGTTTGGGTTTGCGCTGGAAACCATAATAATATTGCTATTATTGAGTGACTTTGAAAGCGGGCCAAAAGCGTTATTTAAAACTTTACGTTTAATTGCTCTAAATTCTTCGTTAATAACTTGCCTGTCTCTATTAACAAATCCATTTTGTAGCTCAGTAAGATCGATAGCCTTTCTTATTTCTGCAGGCTGAGTGGGTTCGACTGGCTTCTGTTGTGCAACAGAAAGCGATTCATCATCCAAGGTCTTAATGACGGGTTTTGAGCTTTGTAGTGCCGCCTGTTGGTTTTTTTTATCTTGTTCAAGAGCCTTGTTTTTTTGAAGGGCTTTTTCTATAGAATTCAAAATAAATTCCCTAATAAATAGAATGGCAGACGTCCGTAAGCAATGTCTGTCCACACTAATGAAATATAGATAGCAACAACGCACAAACTAGAAATCGTAAAAACCAGCATTCTATTACGCTCTGTTTTTTGAAATGTTGCGGCGTGTATATCTGATACGCTGCCGAATACTGGTATACCAAAAGTGTTTTTTAATTGGTTAGCACTAAAAACCACGGGTTTAATCTGGCTGATTAGAAATGCGATGGCCAAACCTAATCCAAAGCCAAAAACCAGAATCATAGTGTAAAAAATCACTCGTTGCGGGCCTGATGGTTTACTAGGTAATGTGGGAGGATCTATTACTCTAAATTGCACATCGTCTGATGTCGCTTCCGCTTTACGAGACAATTCAGCTTGTTCTTTGCGGCTTAGTAACTCCAAATATTTTCTATTGGTAATCTCGTAGTCGCGGTTTAAACCCTGTGCCTCTGCTTCAATCTGAGGCACTAAATCGATTATTTTTTCAAGCTCCTGCACTTTAGCCCGATATTTTTCTGCTCTTACAGATAAAGATGCAATTTGATTTTCGTATTGTGAAACCGCTAATTTCATTTCTTGATAGACTGGATTTTGATTGATGTTGCCAAATTGACTATATGAGCCTGTTGTTTCCGCCACCTTTGACATGGCTTCAATTTGCTTATTTCGTTCTTCTTTTAAGTTGTCCAACAAGCTGTAGGTCTTTCTAACATCAGGATGGTTTTCTGTGTATTTAATTAACAACTCATCCAAATTACTTTCCAAAGTTGCAATTCTGCTATCAAATTTAGTTGTGATATTTGATTGGTTGTCAATTCCATCTCCAGGTGTCGCCAAACCAAAAACCGGTTCTTCACCACTAAGTTGCGCTTTAGCCGCACTTAGTTGCGACTCAAGTTCAAGTAATTTTAGTTCTGTAACTTGCAACTCTGAAATTTGCATTTGATATTGACTATAATAGTCAGTGGTCGACCCAGGCGCCCGGTCCATGCGACTAATTTTAAAATTGGCTAAGCGTTGCTCTGCTTCAATTAGGCGTTGTTCGTATTCATCTATTTGCGTCTGAATAAACTCTTCTGCGGTGTCACTGCTTTGCCTGTTTGATCCAAGGGCTGTTTCAACAAATTCATTTAGGGTAATTTGGACTATTTTTTGTGACAATACTGGGGAATGGGAAGGGTAACTAATAGTATAAATATTCTGCTCGCGGGTAGTACTGAGCTTGATATCATTTTGCAGATCATCAATTAAAGTATCCATATCTTTTTGCGTCTTAGCAGTGATATCAAGATCTGCCTCGCGGGCAATTTTCTCTAGGTTTGGTCTACTTAATAATGTCCGGGCGACTAAATTTATTTGATCACCGGGGTTGTTGTAGACGGCAATCCCTCTTAAAAGAGGCCTCAGTAGGCTATTGGTATCCACAAACACCCTTGCCGTCGATTCATACTCATTAGGCATGGTAGCCACATAAAACCAACCTATGGGACAAATTAACCATGATGTTATGATGATGTAACGTTTTTTTATCCAAACGCCCTTCACATAATCTAAAATCTGATCTAGCGTTTCCTGAATTCCTAACATATATACTTCTACTTAGATTATTACGAATAATTGATAAAGCGGAGTTTAAAACCAAGCCTCTGGGATGATCAATATATCGCCGGGCAATATATCTACATTGGCAGAAATATCTCCTTCTTTAATCAATCTATCAATATGCACTGTGTATTCTTTTTGCTCCCCGTTTACGACGCGGATTAATTTAGAACCATCACCGTTAGCAAATTCGGTTATTCCACCCACAGCAACCATCAAATCAAGCAGTGACATATCTTCCTGGTAACTAATCGCTTGCGGAGAAGCCGCCTCGCCGATAACCCTGACTTGTTCACTATAAGGGCCGGAAAAACGTCCAACACTTACAGTTACAATGGGATCTCGAATATACTTAGAGAGCTCTTTTTCGACATCTCTGGCCAGAGCTGTCGGAGTTTTACCAGAAACTTGTAAATCCTCTACTAGAGAAGTGGTAATCATGCCATCAGGACGAACAGTGAAACTACCTGACACTTCAGGATTACGCCAAACGAAGATATTGACGTTATCACCCGGCCCAATTAAGTATTTATAGTCGTCTATTGAGGTGGTGAGTGAAGGGCGAGTGGTTGCTCCAGGAAGAAGCGAAGAATTTGTACTGCAACCTGCCATTACAATAAGCCCGAAAGATAACAAAAATAATTGCGTCCATCTCACTATTTTCATATACGTAATTTCCTAAACCAAATAGTTACAAATATAACAAACTTGTCATTTACCACAGCGTCATAATCACTATAATGCTGCTTCAGAAAAGTTAGTCTATCTCAAATAGTTAATTTAGCATATGATAATTTATAGTAAAAAATGCAAGAGGAGTTGTTAATGGCGTTGACCAATAATAAGCAAAGAAAAAGGTCGAATGTCCTAGTGTTGGTGGAAGCATTCATAATTGGTTATGTCGCCTATATCGCTAATGTTGTTGTTGCCAGTACTACTGGTACTCCTCAGTCTAATAGCTTAACCCTTATTGCAAGTGTCTGCATTTTAACCTTTTTAGTGCTTATTTTTTCACTATCGGTTGGCTTATATGAGGCCAAGCTAAGGGAGACTTTTAGAGGCATTATTAGACGTATTTTTGTTAGTGTGGCTTTAAGTTATTTTGTTGTTGAACTGCTTGTTAGCATCTTCTTGACCGAGGCATTACCCCATCCTTACTATCTGCCAGTTGCTGCGGGGGCGATTATCTTGTCGCTTGTTATATTCCGTTATTTCATTAGCAAGTTAGGTTTACTCGGGCTGGGTGGCACTAGAACAATTGTGATAGGTGCTGGTGAGCGTGCCGCAATCATAGAAAAACGCATGCGCCGTGATGTCGACAGGTTAGGGTTTGAGTTGTTAGGTTTTATACCTATTCCTGGTGATAACCGAGAAGAGGGAATACAAAACGAAAAACTACTTCACGTTAAAATCGATGAGAATTTTAGAAATTTTATTACCGACAATGATATCGACGAAGTAGTTATTGCATGTGATCAACGACGTGGGACCCTACCGGTTGAAATTCTTTTTGACTGTCGTATACGTGGTGTCGAAGTGACCGACTTGCTTGATTTTATGGAGCGAGAAACCGGTCAAATTGTGGTTAATTTGATGTACCCAAGTTGGGTGATTTATTCTAACGGCTTTAATTCTCAAAATTATTTGCGAGAAGCATTAGACTATGTTTTTAACGGTTTAATGGCCTCTATGGTATTGTTGTTTACTTGGCCATTTATGTTGTTGACTGCCTTGGTAATCTATTTGGATGATGGCATGAAAACAGGTACTTCTGTGCTTTATAAACAGGAGCGAGTTGGATTAAACGGCAAGTTATTCAATATCCTTAAGTTCAGAAGTATGCGTCCTGATGCCGAAAGTGATGGGGCAAAATGGGCAACTAAAAATGATACCAGGGTGACAAGAATTGGGCAGTTTATCCGTAAATATCGAATAGACGAACTGCCGCAGTTGCTTAATGTTTACCGTGGCGAGATGTCTTTTATTGGGCCTCGGCCTGAGCGACCTCAGTTTGTTGAACAACTTATTCGAGACATTCCGTATTATAACCAAAGACATAATGTCAAACCGGGGATAGCCGGCTGGGCTCAACTCAATTACCCTTATGGTGCTAGTGTTGAGGATTCCATGGAAAAACTAAAATTTGATCTTTATTACGTTAAACATCAGAGTTTTATGCTAGATATGTTGATCCTGATCCGAACGGTCGAAGTGGTATTATTCGGTAAGGGACGTTAAATTTAGAAAAGGACCTTAAAAATTGAAAACTGATGTGCTTAATGCAATGACAGTAGATGTAGAAGATTTTTTTCATGTATCTGCTTTTGAATCGGTTATTTCTCCTTCTCAATGGAAGGACTACCAACCTCGCGTAGATACTAATACTCGCAGGTTGCTCGATTTGTTTGCCAAAAAAGAGGTGAAATCGACCTTCTTTGTATTAGGTTGGGTAGCTGAACGTTATCCGGAGCTGATAAAAGAGATACATCGCCAAGGTCATGAAGTTGCAAGTCATGGTTATGCCCATAGGCGAGCTTCACAACAAAGTCGTGAAGAGTTGCTACAGGATGTAAAACGCTCTAAAGATCATTTGGAAGACTTATTGGGTGAGCAAATCATGGGCTATCGCGCCCCAAGCTTTTCAATAGGTTATACCAATGAATGGGCTTTTGAAGTCTTAGCTGAGCTTGGTTTTAAATATAGCTCTAGTACTTACCCAGTGAAACACGATTTGTACGGCACCCCAGATTGGCCGAGGTTTGCTTACAACAGACCAGAAAATATTATCGAAATTCCTATTCCAACATTAAGGCTGATGGGCAAACAAATACCTATTGGGGGGGGAGGGTATTTTCGCCTTTATCCTTATAAAGTAACCGAAAAGTTAGTCCGTAAATATTTACGGCAGGAAAAACAGCCTTACTCATTTTATTTTCACCCATGGGAAATAGACGCGGATCAACCTAGACTCAACAATGCACCATTAAAATCACGTTTTCGTCACTATGTTAATTTGCATCGTACGGAAGCTAAACTGGAACGTTTACTGAGCGACTTTAACTGGTCTACCATGAAGGATGTATACGGAGTAAGCAAGTGACAGGCGCTTATACGTTCGAGATCCTTGGTGCTAAGGCTGAAGATTTAGCAAGATGGGATGCGTTTGTCGATCAGTGTGAACGTGGCAGTTTTTTCCATTTGTCTGGGTGGAAGCAAATTGTTGAGCAAGTTTTTAAACACAAAAGCCATTTTATGTTTGCAGAGCAAGATGGCGCGATAGTGGGGGTACTGCCCCTAGTGGAACAGAAAAGTTTTCTTTTTGGGCATACCTTAGTTTCAACCCCATTCTGCGTATATGGAGGCGTGGCCTCAGATTCTGACGATGTTATGGTATTCCTTGAAGACAAAGCTATAGAATTAGCCCAGCATTTGTCGGTAGATTACCTCGAACTACGTTATCCTTTTGCACGCAATAATGCCGCATACACCGAAAAATGTGCCCATTCAGCATTTGGCTGCGTTATACCAGAAGACGATGAAGCGATTCTGGCAGCAGTAAAAAAGAAGCAAAGGGCAAATATAAGACATTCCCTCAAAAATAACCTGACACATCGAGTGGATAAAGATACCTCCACCGCCTATCAGGTTTATTCCGAGAGTGTTCGTAATCTCGGTACACCAGTGTTTTCTGCTAGTTACTTTGGTGCTCTGCAACAAATATTCGGTGAAAGATGTGACGTGTTAACGGTCGAACATCAAGGCCGTGCGGTCTCTTCCGTATTGAGTTTTTACTATAAGGGGCAAGTATTGCCCTATTATGGTGGGGGACTAGATGAGGCCAGAGCCTTAAAAAGTAATGATTACATGTACTATCAACTGATGTGTTCGGCCAAGTCATCAAAACAAACCAATTATTTTGATTTTGGGCGCAGTAAAGATGATTCTGGTGCCTTCAAATATAAGAGAACTTGGGGGATGGAGCCTCAGCCTTTGCATTATATGTTTTATTTGGTTAAGGCTACTGAGCTACCCAATTTGAGTCCCAACAATCCAAAGTATAAGTTTTTTATCAATATGTGGAAAAAGCTCCCTGTTGCAGTTAGCCGCTTCATAGGTCCATTTTTGTCAAAGTATCTTGGATAACATCAGATGAAAAAGGAACCTTTGTTATTTCTTTGTCATCGCATCCCATTTCCACCTAATAAGGGCGATAAGATACGCTCCTTTAATATGCTTAAGGCGCTAAGTCAGTCTTTTGATATTTATCTAGCTTGCTTTGTAGATGATCCCTTTGACTGGCAATATGCCGATAAATTGGATAATTACTGTCAGCAGAAGTTGTTGATAAAACAGAATAAAACAGTTTCAAAAATTAAAGGTTTACAAGCTTTTATAAGCGGTGAGGCTATCTCGGTTCCATACTATTACAGCCGCAGAATGGCTAAATGGACCAATGACATAATTAGCGCTCATAAGATAAAGCAAGTGTTTGTTTATTCTTCATCAATGGCACAATACGTTGCAGGTGAAAACTACTCTGAGCTCAATCGGATTATTGATTTTGTGGATGTGGATTCAGATAAATGGAATCAATATTCAGAGGGAAAGACTGGCCTTGCTCGCTGGGTGTATAAAAGAGAGTGGCGCAAATTACAGTCGTTAGAGAACAAAATTGCTGAAGAATTTCAGCATAGTTTGTTTGTCTCTCCTCAAGAAGCGAATTTGTTTAAGCAGCAAGTGCCTGAGTCTGTCAGCCTTAAAGTCAGCGGCATGTTAAATGGGGTAGATACAGCGTTTTTTGACCCTCAGAACCCTGATGTCCAGTCTGCAGAGGAAAATATTGATGTGGTATTTACTGGTGCCATGGATTATTGGGCGAATGTCGATGCAGTTATTTGGTTTAGTGAAAAAGTTTGGCCCCTCGTCAAGGCTAGTTACCCAAAGGCAAGTTTTTTTGTGGTGGGCGGGAATCCTAGCTCTCAGATTAAAGCATTAGATGGTCAACTAGGGATTAAGGTAACTGGTAGAGTGCAAGATGTAAGACCTTATATCAAAAGTGCGAAAGTTGTTGTAGCACCTTTACAAATTGCCCGAGGCCTACAAAATAAAGTACTTGAAGCTATGTCCATGGCAAAACCTGTAGTGGCAACTAGTATGGCCATTGAAGGCATTGAAGCTCGAAATGAAGAGATTAAAATTTGTGATAATGCGCAAGATTTTAGTCAACAAGTTATAGATTATTTAAAACATTCCACTTGTGCTGACAATAGTCGCACCTGGATATTGGACAATTTGCAGTGGCAATCGAGTTTATCTCGGTTGCCAAGTTTATTTAAGGATGATGAATTAGATGTTAACTAACAATATATTTAGGCTGTTATGTTTAAGTTTAGTGGTTTGGGGGGCGGCGTTTTATTCGAGTATTGAATCGACGGTGGCAATCTGGAATCGCTCAGAAACCTTTGCGCACTGTTTTATCATTTTACCTATTTGCATCTATCTGATTAAGGAAAATTGGTCGAAATTGCGGACCGCCAAAATTGAGCCGAATTTGATGGTCCTCCCCATTGTAGCGGCAGTATTAATATTATGGTTATTTGGGAACTTAGCTCAGTTGTTGGTGATTGAACAAGGGGCAACCTTTTTAATGTTGCCCCTGATCATCTGGACTTTATTGGGTAATCAAGCGAGTAAAATACTGCTGTTCACTATGTTTTTTTGGATGTTTAGTGTGCCAGTAGGTGAATTTCTAATACCTCAATTACAAGAACTTACTGCAGACATTACTGTTTGGTCATTACAGATGACGGGGGTACCGGTTTATCGTGAAGGGCTATATTTAGCCGTCCCCAACGGTTTATTTGAAGTGGCTGTGGCCTGTTCAGGGATTAGGTACTTGATAGCCTCCTTTACTCTTGGCTCCTTGTTTGCCTATCTGAACTATCGAAGTAATAAAAAACGTCTGATTTTTATCCTGTTTTCCTTAGCGTTGCCGCTTCTGGCCAACGGTATTCGTGCTTATGGCATAGTGATGATTGCGTATTTATCCGACATGAAGTATGCCACTGGTGTCGATCATCTTGTTTACGGATGGTTGTTTTTTGGCTTGGTTATCTTTGTTATGTTTGCGGTTGGCAGTATCTGGAGTGATCCAGTGGTTAAAATTGAAAAGGAAGACAATGAATTACCTACTTCAACCATCCCAAAAGTAAAATTTCTTAGCGTTTTGATTGCTTTAGTTTTATTGGTGGGCTCAACCTTTGTTTATAAAAACCTAGTTAACAATCCCAACAGTGATTTTGTGGTCGACGTAGATTCATTGTTTATCGATAGCCAGGATATGAATGACGAATCCTGGTTGCCAATTTTTGAAAATGCCAATGCAGAAATGAAAGGCCACAGTGAAGGGCTCGATTATTTTGTTGCTTACTACAAAGTTAATGTTCAGGGGCAGGAATTAATTAACAGTAACAACAAGATGTTTAATGTTAAGAAATGGTCCATAGAGGAAAAACAGGATTATGCTCAGTTTAAAACGCTGACTATTATTAACATTCAAGGGCGAAAACGTTTATTAGCATATACTTATGTCACTCCATGGCTTACCAGTGCCAGTTCAATAAAAATCAAATTATCCCAAGCATTCGAAGCATTGTCTGGTCGACCACAATTGGGTATGTTAGTGATGCTTTCTGTACCAGTAAAACAAGAACAACAAGACACTCAAAAGTTACTTGATGCCGCAATGAGCAAGTTGAATGATGGCCTGCAGGACTTTCTTGATGAGTCAAAATAGCTTACACATCGCTCATGTAGTTCACCGGTTTGATACCGGTGGACTAGAAAATGGCGTGGTGAATCTGATTAATAGTCTGGGAAGCGAAGAATATACTCACAGTATCGTGACCTTGAAAGGGCATAGTACTGATTTCGCTGCACGTATAAAAACTGCAAATGTTAAGTTTTATGATTTGGCCAAGAAAGACGGGAATGACCTTAGTATTTTTTGGCGTATGAATCAGTTACTTAAACAGCTTAAGCCGGATATTTTGCACACCCGTAATACGGCTACACTAGAGTTGCAATTAGTTGGTTGGTGGCGACGAGTAAAATTGCGCATACATGGAGAGCATGGCTGGGATGTCAATGATATGCATGGACAAAACCTTACTTACCGAAAGCTTCGTAAGCTACTAAAGCCTTTTATTCACCAGTATATTGCCTTGTCTAAAGAGGCAAGAGATTATTTGCTTGATATCATAAAGGTTAAGCCTGAGAGGCTAAATCATATATGCAATGGGGTCGATAAATCTAAGTTCTCACCAAAGAAAGATATAACTAGAACATCCCCTTTTGTTATAGGTTGCGTCGGTAGATTAGAAGACGTCAAAAATCATGTGTTATTGGCTGAAGCATTTGTTATCGCATCAAAGCAAACTCAAGGTAAGGTAGATATTCAATTGCAGCTTATTGGTGAAGGGAGTTGTCGCGAAAAAGTCGAATCTATTTTGATAGAGAATAATTGCATTAAAGCGAGTTGGTTGGCTGGAAACCGAAACGATGTAGCCGCATTAATGACAGAATTTGATATATTTGTGCTTCCGTCACTAGCTGAAGGTATTTCTAATACAATTTTGGAAGCCATGGCCTGTGGATTGCCAGTTATAGCGACAAATGTCGGTGGCAATGCAGAATTAGTGCAACATGATCATTCGGGGTATGTGGTTAATGTGTCGGATCCTCAGGAAATGGCAGAGCGGATCCTTGAATACGTAGAGCAGCCCGAGATAAAAATGCAACATGGTAAAAATGGTAGGGCGTTAGTCGAGCAAAAATTTAGTATTCAGGCGATGACAAGTGCATATAACAACCTATATCGAACTGGAAAACCAGCGATATTGGATCCAGACTCAAATACATTGCCGTGATCAAGAATCCTCAGCGGAATTGCGCCTCCGAGTGAGAAAAAAAGATTGAAGACATTTATTAGATTTTCGACATACCTGATAATGCAGGTGTCCAGAATACGTATATTTAAATAAGGAATAATTACGATGTGTGGAATTGCCGGGATTTTTCATTTGACTGAAAGTGGTCAAATGGATCGTGACATAATCGCCAAAATGAATGATCGGCAACAACATCGTGGGCCTGATGCGGGCGATTACTTCTTCGATCCTGGTGTTGCTCTGGCACACCGCAGATTGTCAATTATCGATTTGGAAGGCAGTCCACAACCCATGCTCAGTGCAGATGAAAAAGCCTGCATTGTTTTTAATGGTGAAATTTATAACTATAAAGAACTGCGCGAAGAATTATCTACCAAGGGATATAAATTTAATACTGATGGCGATACTGAAACAATCCTCAATGCCTGGCTAGAATGGGGTGAAGAATGTGTACACAAACTACGTGGTATGTTTGCTTTTGCCATATGGGATAGACAAAACCAGTGTATGTTTATCGCCCGGGACCGTTTGGGCATTAAACCCTTTTTCTATTCATTGTTGCCCAATGGCGAGTTTATTTTTGGCTCAGAACTAAAAGTTCTAAAACAGCATCCACTATTCGATAAAACGTTACGTAATACCACCATCGAAGATTACTTTACCTTTGGTTATATTCCAGAACCGAATACCGTGTATCAGCAGAGCTTTAAACTGGCTCCCGGCCATTGCATGTTGTTGAAAAAAGATGATAAACAACTACCCACACCACGAGAATATTGGGATATACCTACTCGATTCGATAAAGAACTTTCAGCCGAAGAAGTCAATGAGCAGCTAGTAGAACGTCTTAAAGACGCTGTCGATATCCGTATGGTTGCCGATGTGCCTCTTGGCGCGTTTTTATCGGGGGGAGTTGATTCAAGTGCCATAGTTGCACTTATGGCCCAACTTCAAACTGACCCAGTTAATACCTGTGCCATTGGGTTTGATGTAAAGGCCTTCGATGAAACTGAATACGCTCAGCAAGTCGCAGACCAGTATAAAACTAATCATCGTTTTGAAACCGTTGACCAAGAGGATTTTGATCTCATCGATAAACTAGCGGATTTATATGATGAGCCTTATGCTGACAGTTCAGCTATGCCAACATATCGTGTTTGTGAACTTGCCAGAAAACATGTGACTGTAGCGCTTTCTGGTGATGGTGGTGATGAGTTATTTGCAGGTTATCGCCGATATAATCTGCATATGCACGAAGAAAAAATCCGCAATATGTTACCGCTCAATTTTCGCAAGGCCGTGTTCACGCCTTTAGGAAAATATTTTCCTAAACTTGATTGGGCACCCAAGTTTTTACGTGCAAAAACCACGTTCCAGTCAATGGCATTAGATACTGTTGAAGGCTATTACAATTCGATGTCACTGTTACGGGAAGACGAGCGCAGAAAGCTTTTCTCTGATGAATACAATGAGAGTTTGCAAGGATACACTTCGCTAGAAGTATTTCGAAAGTATGGCGATAAGGTACAGCATCTAGATCCACTCAAAATCACCCAATATATCGATATGAAAACCTATTTGGTAGGGGATATTCTGACTAAAGTAGATAGAGCATCCATGGCTCATTCATTAGAGGTTAGGGTGCCATTGCTAGACCATAAGTTTGTGGAATGGGCCTTTAATACACCGTCATCGAGCAACTTAAAAAATGGTGTTGGCAAACAAGCATTTAAAAAGTCGTTAGAGCCTCACCTTTCACACGACATTCTATATCGGAAGAAGATGGGATTTGCTGTGCCCTTAGTTGATTGGTTCAGAGGGCCGTTAAAACAACGTTTATACGACGGACTTTTATCTGAACAAATGGCAAATTCAGGCTACTTCAACATGACACGCATTAAACGCCTGGTAGATGATCATGTAAATGGACTTAGAGACAACAGTGCACCGCTTTGGGCATTAATGATGTTTGAATCTTTTATGCGCCAGCAATTGGATTGATTTGATGAAAATACTCCACGTACTAGATCATTCGATCCCCTTACACAGCGGTTACACTTTTCGGACCCGTTCAATTCTAAAGCACCAACATCAATTAGGTTGGGAAACTTGCCATGTGACTAGCCCCAAACAAGGTCATTTTGATAGCGATATTGAAGTGGTTGATGACTTGGCTTTTTATCGTACGAAGGTACCAAAAGGCCTATTAACTAAAGTACCTGGGGTCAACCAACTTGCTTTGGTTAACCCGTTACGAGATAGAATACTCGAAGCAATAGAAATCGAAAAACCCGATGTGATCCATGCGCATTCACCTGCATTAAACGGTTTAGCGGCACTTAAAGCGGCGAAAATAGCCGGTTTACCAGTAGTCTATGAAATTAGGGCTTTTTGGGAAGATGCCGCAGTCGATCATGGCACTTGTAAAGAAGGTGATTTACGTTATCGATTAACCCGTAAAATGGAAAATCTTGTGGTGAATCGGGTAGATGCAGTTACCACAATCTGTGAAGGGCTACGCAATGATTTAATTGGCCGCGGCGTACCGCAAGCAAAAATCACAGTGATCCCCAATGCCGTTAACATCGAACAGTTTAATTTAATCACCGAAAAAAATAACGAACTTGCTAAACAGTTAGGACTAGAAGATAAAATTGTTCTGGGGTTTCTCGGCTCTTTTTACGGTTATGAGGGGCTCGAGTTATTAGTTGAAGCAATGCCTGGCATTTTAAAGCAGATCCCAAATGCCATGTTATTGCTAGTTGGTGGTGGCCCACAAGAACAAAACTTAAAAACGCAAATCCATAGCTTAGGATTACAAGATAAAGTCATCATGCCAGGACGTGTGCCTCATGCAGATGTAACCCGTTATTACAGCTTGGTCGACTTATTGGTTTATCCACGCAAACCCATGCGATTAACCGAGTTGGTTACACCACTTAAGCCTTTAGAAGCAATGGCACAAGGTAAGCTAGTACTCGCATCCGATGTTGGTGGCCATAAAGAATTAATTGAAGATGGTAAAAATGGCTGGTTATTTAAAAGTGGCAGTGTAACCGAGTTAATCAACAAAACTGTACAGGTGCTGGATCAACAGGCCCATTGGGCGAAAACTATCGCTAATGGTAGAAAGTATGTCGAAGATGAACGTAACTGGGGAAATTCTGTAGCGAATTATCAGCAAGTTTATCCTAAATTAGTAGCCCTAAATAAATGAACCGATTTTTTCACTCTTTAAGTATTGATAGTGGTGTTGAAACGAACCTTTGCTGGCTAGTGGAACGGTTGTTAAAGCAATGAAAATATTGGTGCTAACCACTCTTTATCCCAATAGCCAACAACCTAGACACGGTATTTTTATCGAAAACCGTGTTTTGAATTTTAAGGCGATGTTTCCCGATACTGAAATAAGAGTGATGGCTGCTATCCCTTGGTTTCCAGGGGCATCAGGAATATTTGGTGAATATGCAAAGTATGCGCAAATTCCCAGGACCGAATCGCGTCATAATTTAACTATCTACCATCCTCGTTATCCAGTGATACCCAAAATTGGCATGAATTTAGCGCCAATGTTAATGGCGATGGCGTTATTACCCAAATTGAAACAATTACTGCGAGACGGGTTCGATTTTGACATTATTGATTGCCATTATTTTTTCCCCGATGGTGTTGCAGCAACTTGGTTAGCGAGAAAATTAGGCAAGCCCGTCACTATTACGGCCAGAGGCAGTGATATACATTTGATCCCACAGTACAGATTACCCAAAAGGATGATTAACTGGGCACTAAGAAACTGTACTCAAGCGATCGCTGTTTGCAAAGCTCTGGCAGATGAGATGCAGCTTCTGGAGCCAAACTGCCAAGACGTTAAAGTCGCTAGAAACGGAGTGGATTTAGTTAAATTTTCCCCCGAAGAAAATAGAGATAAATTGCGCAGACTGCTGAATATTAGCGGTTTTAACTTATTGTCTGTGGGCAACTTAATAGAACTAAAAGGCCATCACTTAATAATTGAAGCGTTAACGAGTTTACCTGATATTCATTTGTGTATTGCGGGTAATGGTCCACTGGAAGGCAGCTTAAAAAAACAGGTTAAAGAACTTAACTTAGAAAATAGAGTGACCTTTTTAGGTTTATTAAACCAACAAGAATTACGAGATTATTATGCCGCATCGGATGCATTAATACTGGCTTCCAGTCGGGAAGGCTGGGCAAATGTGTTACTTGAATCTATGGCCTGTGGTACTCCTGTTATCGCAACCGCTATATGGGGAACTCCTGAAGTGGTTGCCAGTGATGATGCCGGTTTACTAATACCTGAACGAAGCGTTGAACACATTATATTAACCATACAACAATTAGTTGATAATCCACCTGATCGTTCGGCGGTAAGAGCATATGCTGAAAAATTTTCGTGGCAACAAACCAGCCAACTTTTATTTGAAATTTATACTCAAGCAATAAGCGTCCAAAATCAGGAATCAATTTCCAAGGTAAAGACATTATGATTGATAGTTTATATCTCGCACTAGATATACTTTGTGTTTGTTATTTGTTTAATTATGCTTCGAAGAAGGAAGATAATTAATGCGTGATCTTGCGTTAACATTTCTTCTTATTGCAATAATTTACTATTCGTTCAAACGGCCTTATATAGGTGTTTGTGCGTGGATCTGGATTGCGTTGACTGCGCCTGCCGAATGGGCTTTTGGTTTTTCAACCAACTTTCGTCTAAATCTTACAGTCGTTATTATCACGTTTCTATCTTATTTATTTGTAAGCAAAAATAAAACATTTAAGTTAGGCGGTATTGGGGTATTAGTTTTACTGTTTGGTTTTTGGACACTGGTATCGTCTTTGGCCAGTATTACTTCTTTTCCGGAGGAAGTATGGTTTCGCTTTAGTGAATTTTTAAAAGTTCTGATGCTATTTTTCTTTGCTATTTTAATTTTTAAAAAGCGCTTACATATAGATACGTTTGTTTGGGCTATTGTATTGTCAATTTCAAGCTATGCGGCCATGGAAGCCACAAAGTTTATCCTGTCTGGTGGCAGTCACCGTATTGTGGGCGTTGCAGGGCAGATTCAAGATCGTAATGATCTTGCGGTTGCAATAAACATGTGTATTCCATTAGTTATTTATTTAATCCAGACTTGCGAACATAAAATCCTAAAAAATGGCTTGTGGGTATTATTGGGGTTGAACATAATTGCTGTTGTTGGGACATATTCCCGTGGTGGTTTTATCGGTCTTATTATTCTGGCAATTGCTTTTTGGTGGAAATCAAAACATAAGTTAATGCTCAGCCTTGCTGCCGTATGTATTATTCCTATTATGTATATGAATGCACCACAGGAATGGAAAGATAGACAGT